>Ga0180732_1000977_pt1 | contig 19672 bp, 15 predicted proteins | sample KR11_01MetaG_FD_148674 | JGI IMG/M metagenome (GOLD analysis project Ga0180732, IMG submission 148674) | Groundwater microbial communities from the Olkiluoto Island deep subsurface site, Finland - KR11_0.1 MetaG | ecosystem: Environmental > Aquatic > Deep subsurface > Groundwater | place...
GGGAAACGCAGCATATTACCTGGGCGCGGGATACCGCGGCGAGACCTGCGGCATGCGCGGCGGGAAGATAACCGTAATGGGAAGCACGCTTGATTTCTTGGGAGAGCACATGTGCGGCGGCGAGATAATCGTTAAAGGAAATGCCGGATTAATGCCTGGAGTATCCAATAATGGAGGCAAGATCGTTATCGGCGGCAGCACGAGCAGACCCGGGAGCGAGATGGCAAAGGGCACGATAATAGTCAACGGCAGCGTGGCTGAGATGATTCCTGTTTATAAGGCAGAAGGCACGGAAGCAGTGGACGGTGTGACGTATAAGAAATATACGGGCGATGTTATCGTGGGCGGAAAGGGTGTGCTTTATATAAAATAAAAAACAATTATATAATTATTTTTTTATTTAAAAATTACAGGAATTAAAAAGACCCTCTTAAACAATTTTTGAGACGTTCTAATTTCTTCTGGGTAGATGAATCCAGTTTAAGGATAATCGACCACATAGTTGAAATGTTTGATACATTCAACTAATCGCAGATTCTAAGCGCGTAAGTCGATCTTTTATACCCGATATCTCCACTGTAAGATTTGCAATCCGTTCCTGAGCATCAACATCATGTTTTGTCATGATATTTGTTAGCCGACCTAAATTTTCATTTGTTTCGTTCTTGAAGTCAATAAGAGTAGATGTATTATTATCCAGTTTTTCAATCATTACATCCTGCTTCTGTGTCATAATAGTCATCTTGGTATTTGCTATATCGAGTCGCTCCCCAAGTTCTTCAGCCATATCCTGGCGTTTTATCTCAAAATATTCAAATTCTCCTGTAGCATCCTCGAACCTGACATCCAGATTTTCCACATCAATAGGGTATTCCTTGATCCTGATCAGCCTGAGAAATGAGTCTATACTGGCTTTATCCCCTTCGCAAACGATCCTCACATCATAAGGTTTAATATTCTCAACACAACCTGTGAGTTTCAATTTACGTGCAAACCGCTCAACAACACCTCTATATCCAACTCTCTGGACTTCTCCACTTGCGGTTATTATTGCTCTCACTTGCATAAATTCTATTCTTATTTGGTTTCTTAACCCATAAATACATTTTCCATATATGAACTCATGGAGAAACCATATATAAAAGGAGTTTACTACATATCAATGCCAATATTTTGATACCGCATAAATAGCGGAGAACCCGTGATGAAATTCTCCACGAATGAAAAAAGACTGCTAATGGTATTGATCGTAGCTCTGGCTATATCACTTGGCATAGTCCTAACTTCAGCTTTCTACCCGGGAAGCCATTCCCTATACCTCAACAAGACCGCCAGCACGCAGTCCACTGCTGCGGCTGAGTTCTGCGTTAAGTGTCATCAGGAAAGGGTTGCAAGCGTTGAGACAAGCGTGCACAGGAATGCAGGCTGCATCTGCCACGGGTATAATCCGAACCTGACAGAACAGTATAATATCAATCTGGCGCACAACCTCACGAAGGATATATACTGCACCAACTGCCATTCGGGTTATAATGTTTCCACAGGCGCCATAGATATCCACAGCGGGATGAGCGGGTTGAACCAGTCTGCGCATTATATATTGCAGAAAGGGGACAGGGCAGGGGCTTACCTGAGGGCGAAACAGTTCTTTGATAATGTGTCGGGGGGATAAACTCCGAATCCCGCCATTTAGCTTTTATCAAGACGGATAGACAAATCAATCCCCCTAATACAGGTTTATCATGGACAAATCCACAGATTTTTTCAGATTACTTTCTCGATGCTTACTGAACTGTTATAAACATGATAATACATATAACAACATGATAATTTGATGGATATTAAGAAGATAAAAGATAGCATTGTCGCAGATAATTATGATATTTCCCAGCATGCCCTTGAAAGGGCATTGGAACGTGATGTCTGGAAAGAAGATATCGAATACGCAATTATTCATGGAGAGATTATTGAGGAATATGATGATGACAAACCTTATCCATCATGCCTTATATATGGAAAAGATGAGAAAGGCAAACCACTGCATGTTGTTTGTGCCTTTTCACCGATCATAAAATTAATAACGGTCTATTATCCCGATGAAAATAAATGGATTGAATACAAGAGGAGAAAATAATGGAAGATAAATGCCAGTTCTGTAGAGGTAACTTAAGGAAAAAAACAATCAGCCTTGACCTCTGGAGAAAAGAAAAGCTCTATGTTTTTAAGAACGTGCCTGCCAAGGTATGTGATCAGTGTAATGAGAAGTATTTTTCTTCAAAGATATATGGAGTAATAGACAGTCTCCTGAAAGAAAATTTAAAACCTGATGAAACTATGGTTGTGCCGGTCTTATCTCTCAGGAAATTTGCTGAAGAGATTGAAGCAACAAGCTAAATCTTATTATGACAGAGGTCAAGACAAGCTCTGTCAGAGGAAACAGGACTGACAGTTGGGGAAATCGAGGAATACATGAATAGAAAAGGCTACAGGTCAAAATACTCTACGGTGGATCTAGAGAGAGAATTAGAGCTTCTGAAAAGCTTTAGTTAAATCAAATAAATCTCTTTATAACCAAAACCTGACAAAAGATATTTATCAGGACAGGCTAATATCTTCATATCAATGGAAACCAAAAAACTGATCCTCTATTTGATACTGATCTCATCCATAATAGCCCTGATATCTCAGACCCCGGTTATGCAGGCTGTTGGTAGGGGTCAGCATACCTTCATCAGCGGCAGGAACGTGGACTGTGTGGAGTGCCACAGGTTTGATGCTTATATGGATATGAATTCATCGCAGACGCTGGCGCTTGAGGCGCATAAGAGGGCTGCGGGGAATAAGAATTATACTACCTATCTTCAGGTCGGGGGAATAAGCTATGACCCGGCGGGATTTATTTATACGAACGTGGACAGCGATAACAGCGGGACGAACGATACATGGGTCTGGAATGGTTCAGTGTGGGTTTATAATAACACATTCAGGTTATATGACCTTGATATTGACCAGAATGGGGTTATTGATGGGGCAGAAATATGCAAGCTGTGCCATAACCTTGAATTGATGGGGGTGAGCACGGCTGTGAGCGAGGTTCATACCGTGGGCACAAGATATTGCGATGATGACAGGTGTCATGGGAATAGGGTTAAGCAATACAATAGTTATCTATTGTTCCAGGACGGGAGCAAAAACATGACTGCATTCGGAGCGATTTTCTTCGGTATGGGGCTTACCCAGAGCATATCAAGATACAAGAATATCGATAATGCCATATCCCTGATTACCGAATTGAACTCATTTACGAAATACGTCATTACCCCGATGCGCGGACACTATAATGTGACAGGATTCGGGCAGGTCTGCGCCTGGGAAACGGGTTATGCTACTGCTGTCGATTTTGCGCGCGGTGCGCCGTATTATAATCCGGGCGAGACTGCGGCGAATGACCTGCTGACAAGGAAAGAGACGGATGCAGCGATGATAATCGCAGGTGACGCCGGGGCTCATTTCCCGGCAGATTCAGTGCGACATCTTGCAAGGATACCGGTCATCCAGATTGACCCATACTGGAATCCCACGACAGAAGTTGCGAATGTAGTAATACCAGTGGCTATATGCGGCGTGGAGGTCGAAGGTACGGCATACAGGATGGACGGCGTTTCGCTGAGATACAGGAAATTGATAGAACCCACACATCCGACTGATATTGAGATCCTTGAAAAGATAACTGAACGGGTCAAAGAGATAAGGGGTGATTAAAATGGAACTACTGATAAAGAACGGATCGGTATTTGACCCGAAGAACGGGATCAAAGGCGATAAAACGGATATATGCATCAAAGATGGAAAGATAGTTGACAGAGTGAGCAGCAACGCGAAGGTTATCGATGCAGGAGGCAGGCTTGTGATGCCGGGCGGCGTGGACGCACATTCGCACATTGCAGGTGCAAAAGTGAATGTAGGGAGGATAATGCGCCCCGAGGATACAAGGATCGGTATCAAGCCAAGGACAAAACTCACAAGACCGTGCACCGGTTACACAGTGCCGAACGTCTATGCAATGGGATACCGCTATGCTCAGATGGGATATACCACGGTGTTCGAGGCTGCACAGGCGATAATGAAAGCCCGTCATACGCATGAAGAGCTTGAGGAGATACCTATAATAGACAAGGGCGCACTCACGCTTTTCGGGAGCAACTGGCCTACGATGGATTTCGTGCGCGAGAAAGACATGGACAAGCTGGCTGCATACGTGGCATGGGGTCTGCTTGCTTCAAGAGGGTTCGGCGTCAAAGTGGTGAACCCGGGGGGCGGCGAGATGTGGGGATTCGGCAAGAACGTATCAGGTCTTGACGATGTTGTCCCGAATTTCGAGGTCACCCCAAGAGAGATCATTGTTTCATTGATGAAAGTCAATGAGATGCTGGGACTGCCTCATTCAGTGCATCTGCATTGCAACAATCTGGGGAAACCTGGCAATATCAAGACCACTATTGCGAGCATGGAGCTTGCCAGCCAGGTCAAGCCGACCAGGGACAGGCAGGTGCTCCACGTCACGCATGTCACCTTCAACGCCTGGGGCGGCACCAACTGGGGAGACTTTGAATCAAAAGCAGACGAAGTTGCCAATTACATTAACAACTGCGATAATGTTACCATCGACATGGGTCAACTGGTCTTCGGGAGCGCCACGACCATGACGGCAGACGGTCCTGTGCAATACGCAAATGCCAAACTGCTGCATGCAAAATGGGGCAACGGCGATGTGGAGCTTGAAGATGCATCAGGTGTAGTGCCCATATTCTACGTCAAACAGATATCAGTCCATGCCATCATGTGGGCGATAGGACTTGAACTTGCACTTCTTACGAAGGATCCGTACAAGGTGCTGCTTACCACAGACCATCCCAACGGCGGTCCGTTCGTGAATTATCCTGAGGTCATAGCGCTCCTTATGAGCAATAAGAAGCGGCAGGAAGAGATCAAGACGGTGCACGAGGCTGTCCATAAGAGAACAAAGATACCTGGAATTGACCGCGAACTGGACTTTAACGACATAGCGATAATGACCCGCGCAGGCTCTGCAAAGGTGCTCGGACTGCTTGATACCAAAGGACATCTTGGTATTGGCGCAGATGCAGATATCGCGATATACGACCTTAAACCAGACCAGATAGACCCCTCAGTCGAACATGCAAAGGTAAAGAGCGCGTTCCAATCCGCAGCCTACACCATCAAAGGTGGCGAGGTCGTGGTGAAGGACGGACAGATAACAGCCACTCCAATGGGCAGGACATACTGGGTGGATGCATCTGTGCCGCAGGAGCATACAGAAGTCATGATGAAGGACATAAGGAATAAATTCAAGAACTATTACTCCATCAGTCTTGCGAGCTATATGGTTCAGGATGCATACCTCACGCATCCGAAAGTCGTAAAGGCTGGAATTCTCCCGGCGGAGGTGAGATAACATGCAGACAGTGACAATTAAAACAAAAAATGATATCAAAATATCAGTTGAAGCTGAGAACATTTCACCCGATAAATTCGCGGGGAAATCTGAAAAGGAAATACAGTCCATGGAAGCCTATATGGGGAACTATAAGACCACGCTTGGCGAACTTTTTTTAATAAAAGTGGAAGGCACTGGCGCGGCTGCTGACACCAAAATAGTCATGGAAGGCAACTTTTCGCGCGTGAAGCGTATTGGAGAAGGAATGACAGCAGGCCTTATCTTGATAAAAGGGAACGTGGACATGCATCTTGGCGCGAAGATGAGCGGAGGCAAGATCACGTTATCTGGCAATGCAGACTCATGGGCAGGCAGGGAGATGAAGGGCGGAGAGCTTATCATCGAAGGAAACGCAGCCTATTACCTTGGCGCCGGATACCGCGGTGAAACATGCGGCATGCGCGGCGGGAAGATCACAGTAATGGGCAGCGCGCTTGACTTTCTGGGAGAGCATATGTGCGGTGGCGAGATAGATGTTAAGGGAAATGTAGGGTTATTACCTGGATTATCTAATAATGGAGGGAAGATCGTGATAGGCGGCAGCACAAGCAGACCGGGCAGCGAGATGGCAAAGGGGACGATAATTGTTAACGGTACCGTGGCTGAGATGATGCCGGTATTCAAGCTCGAAGGAGATGAAGCAGTTGATGGTGTTACCTATAAGAAATACACTGGTGATGTAATTGTTAATGGTAAAGGACTGTTGTATGTAAAATGAGAAAAGAGGTATATTTTTTTAAAAATTTTTAGCCAGTATTCTTTTTTTTCTTCTCTCCATTTTTTTTGAAAAATAGAAAAATATATCATCTATTATAACAAATAAATCTCTGGATAGGTTATTCCATAGTTTGGAAATCATAGGAAGAGAATTTATGATATTAATAGAGAAGTCCAGAAAGTTATATATACTGATTATTTGTGTCGAAATTTTATTGCTATCAAATAGTCTTTTGAGTAGTGGGGCTGAAGCGTCCACATCCTGGACTCATCCTTATAATAATGGAACTGAATGCATAAGTTGTCATAATATCGATAAAATTGAGCTTCCATTACCAGATGCAATTGAAAATGATTTGATTTCAAAAGACAATCAAATCTCGCAAACCGGGGTAACTGGATCAAAAGCATCTGGATCGGAAATTATTTTGATGCAAGGAGGTGGCACAGATTGCGTATCATGTCACGACATTCTTACAGGTTCAGAAATACATGGATAAAGATCATGTTTACCTGTGTGATAGCTGTCATGAAAACAGCAGCGGAATAGTTAATGTAACAGACCCTGAACTTATTAAGAGTGATTTCATGCATGGAATAACATCATGTAAAACCTGCCATGCTCCAAAAGGATATCATGGAAAGGGTACAGTGGGTCCTCTGGGAATTTTAGAAAATATATTAAAAAAGGAAACATAAGTGCGCCTATTGAGAAGAACTCCAATAAAATATAATGATAAATCTATTTAAATATTTAATAGAAAGGTATATTACCTACATTTACCTAAATAATGAATAAGGATAGGAAGGTAAATTATGGATTTTTATAAAGTATATAGGGGAATCTTATTAGTAGGAATAATTATTCAAATAATATTATCATTCAGTTTTGCTTATGCTGAAGAAATGGTATCTCTGGAAGATCCTCACAATGTGGGAATTAACAATGATGAAGCAAAATGTACGGAATGTCATCATCTGGAAAATACTATAAATATTGCAGATGGGACTATCAAAGAGATCTCACCAACAAATATTGTGACACAAGGAGATGGTGATGGCGGACCGGATTGTGTTTCATGCCATGATATAGGAGGCAGTGCTCCTGCACATGTGAATGTAACTGCTATGAATGACAACAATGAGATACACAAAAACCTGAACAGCGGTGCAAGAGCCTCAAACCCTACAGCTTACTATGCCAATAACAAGCGCTGTTGGGCATGCCATGCCAATGAAAACGGTAATGGCAGTGAACCTTTATCTAATAATCATCCATCGAACTATAAAACACCCAGAAGATGTGCGGACTGCCACCTACCACTTTTTATGGGCGGGGATAACCATAATCAATTTCCAAACCCAGATTACTCTGGATGTACGGTATGCCACTTCAATATACCCCTATATCTCCGCGCGCACTTTAGCAACGGAATTAATATTCTCACTCCTAATGCTACAACGTGTTATGACTGTCATAATAAGACTGAGATGCTGGTTTATGCCAACGATCCGGATACTGGTAGTGTCTATGGAGGCGTAAATGGTGGCAATAACAGCCCCAGTCACTATGGATTGAAGAGAAACGATATGAGAATCGGAGGAAACGCAAACTGCTCATACTGCCACCAGAACACAAGCACAGTATTTGCAGAAGAAATGATCGATCCGACTCGTAACAGCACTATTGCTAACCACAGTCTGAGCTATAATTCCTCGAATCCTGCCTGTGCTGATTCGCGTTGCCACGGCACAGGTTTAATACATGGTAACAGCCGCACTAAAATGCTCACCAAACCAAGCTTGACCTTGCCCATTTCTTCTTACTGTACCAGCTGCCACGGTTCAAGCGGAAGTGCAACAATAAAGAATCTGGCGAAGCATAACGGCACTGTTGATTGTACTAAGTGTCACCTCTCCACAGCCAGAGACATTCACCCTGTGAAATATCTGCAACCGGATGCAAGCTATAACACAGGCAACTCAACAGCTGTTAACTGCATCAACTGCCACCAGACAGGTCTGGCAGGTTTCCAGACTGCAGCAATGGTCCCAAATCCCATGCATCACAGCGATAATGTCTTCAATGGGTCAATATGGAACAATTACTGGACCTCGCCAAAGGGAGCATGTATCTACTGCCACAACGATACCAAACATAGTGTTATCCCGCTCGGAAGAATACTTCAGTTTGCTCCAGGTTACAGGATGTACGGATCAATTGGTACGAATACCTCATGTTCGAATTGCCATTATAAAGGCGATAGCAACTACTCCCAGATGATCACCACGTTTACATCGTCAATTCTTAATATCCCCCCTGAAATAACCAACGGCACAAACTGGAAAGGAAGAAGTAGCAATTATTATAATCACTCTATACCTTCTTATCAGGACAAGGACTGCAAGGCATGCCACGGTTCGTTACTGAGCAGTGGAGCCAACATGAGTGAGTTCCAGCATAATGTTGGCGGAGGCGATAACTGCATCTATTGTCATGTTCCAGACGATGTCAATACATCTATATTCGCCCGGCATGCTAACATGGACACAACTGATGGTGGTCTAAATAATGTCACGAATAGTGACTGCTGGACATGTCATTATCAGAAAGACATGGATCGAAGCAATGTTTACCTGTGTGAAAGTTGCCATATAAACAGCACAGGTATAGTTACTGTAACCGACCCTGCGCTTATCGAAAGTAATTTTATGCATAAACAAGATATTACCACATGCAGAACGTGTCATGCCCCAGCCAAGCCTCCTAATGTCCCAGCCTATCACCTCAATGCAACTGTGGGTCCTCTGGGACTCGTGGAAAGAATATTGGGTAAAATGAGATAAATATAATGTGTTAGTCATGATAATGATTATACTAATAATCATTATCATGATCCACTTTTTTTACCATAGAGTATATTTAGTTAGAAGTTAATTTCTATTATAATGAATTCCGAAAAGAATTACAGTTAGAAAAATATATTTGGATAACATTTAAATTATAAATACATGGATGCCCTAAAAAGTCCTCCATGAAACAAAAGTAATCAGATTTCAGATAATTATTAACAAAAGGTGAAGAATTGATGGATGCACAAAAAAAGCTCCTTTTATTAATTTTATTATTGTTTTTTTCATCACTGATTTTGTTATTCCAGACGCCGATCATGTACGCTATTGGAGGAGGGCAGCATCGTTTTATTAATGGCAATAATGTGGATTGTTTGAGCTGTCACGGGAATTATCCTGATGCTCCCCATCAGGTAGGATTAGCCGGTCATCAGATAGCTGCTGAGAACAGGAATTATACTACCTATCTGGAAGTGGGAGGAACAAGTTATGATCCAGCAGGTATCATTTATTCTAATATTGACAGTGATCTCAACGGAGAGAATGATGTCTGGGTATGGGATGGTTATATGTGGATATATGAAAACCAGTCCAGACGTTATGACCTTGATTTCAATGATGATGGGATTATAATTGGTTCAGAAACATGCAAGCTCTGCCATAACCGTGAGCTTATGAGAACCAGTGTTCAGGAGAGGCCGGAACATACATTTGGTCCAAGATACTGCAATGATGCCCGGTGTCATGGGAACTCAAATGAAGATTATCGGTTCTTCAAGACAGGTTATAATACCATTCCTCCTGCATCAATATCTAATCCAGTTATTATTACAGGGAATTTCTATATAAACAACACCTGGACAAATCCTTCGGAAATTGACTTTAATTATACAATATTCAATTATAGCAATGGTTCCACATTAACGACTGTAAATTCATCAATAAACTATCTGAATATGACGGTGTATCCTCATTATATGCAGAATATCAGTGCACAAACCGTGGATATTTATGACAATTTCAATGAAACAAAAGTGTGGTTCAACATTACATTACCCAATAATTTGCCTGTTCTAGAACCAATAGGGAACCTGAATGTAATTTCAGGCGATCTACTTCTATTTAATATTACGGCAAAGGATGCTGATAATGATACATTGGTCTATGGCACGAATGCTACAAAAGGAATATTTGATGTTTCAACAGGAAATTATTCATGGCAAACGGGTGCTAATGATTCCGGGGAATATATCTGGCACTTTAATTCCAGGGATGATTATGGGGGAGTTGCTTCCGAAACCATAATCATAATAGTCTCAACTCCTTCAGTATTTATCCCGCCAATTCCAGCAAATCTCAGTGCCACTCAGGGCAATTTCTGGATCAACCACAGCTGGCAGGCCGGATCAGGCAATGTCACGGACAGCTATAACGTAAGTGTCAACGACCAGTGGACGAACGGGACATCCATCGCATACAATAACAGCACAGTATCCCCGCACGGCTGGAGCAACATCACCGTGTACGCTTACAACAATTCAGGCACAGGAACATTGAATCAAACATCCTTATCCAGTGACGTCCAGCTCACTAACAACCTCCCCATCATTACCCCGATCGAAGACATAACCATCCCTGCAGGTACCTGGCTGAACTTCACCATCCAGGCAACAGATGCTGATTCAGACCCATTGACCAACGCAACCAACGCAACCAACGCAACTGCGGGCTCGTTTGATCCTGCAACAGGTAATTATTCCTGGCTGACTGGAACTGGTGATGCAGGAACATTCACTTTATACTTCAATTCCAGCGACAGCTACGGCGGCATTGGGAACCTGACCGTGAACGTGACTGTAACTGTAACTGCCCCATTGACTTACCTTCCCCCTGCCCCGGTCAACCTCAACACGCTCCAGGGCAATTTCTGGATCAACCACAGCTGGCAGGCCGGATCAGGCAATGTTACTGACAGCTATAACGTAAGTGTCAACGACCAGTGGACGAACGGGACATCCATCACATACAATAACAGCACAGTTCCCCCGCACGGCTGGAGTAATATCATCGTGTACGCTTACAACAATTCAGGGACAGGAACATTGAATCAAACATCCCTCTCCCGGAACACCCAGCTCACCAACAACCTCCCTGTCATAACCCCGATCGAAGACAGAACCATCCCTGCAGGTACCTGGCTGAACTTCAGCATCCAGGCAACAGATGTTGATTCAGATCCATTGACCAACGCAACCAACGCAACTGCGGGCAATTTTGACCCCGCAACAGGTAATTATTCCTGGCTGACAGGAACTGGTGATGCAGGAACACACTCTTTATTCTTCAATTCCAGTGACAGCTACGGCGGTATTGCGAACCTGACCGTGAACGTGACTGTAACTGTCCCCAATCCCGCACCAGCTCTTGTTTCATGGGGAAATAACAAGACTAATGATCAAACAACTACTTTCCCTGTCAATCCCAATGAACCAGTTAAGTACAATGCAACAGCGAACCAGTCAATAACCACATGGCACTGGTATGTTGATAATCTTGATCAGAGCAACAATGATAACAACTTTACCGCCAGTTTCTCTTCCGGATCACACACAGTAAAAGTGAATGCAACGAATGATAATGGGACAACCAACACCATTACCTGGTCAGTTACAGTAACCACTCCAGTATCACAGACAGTAACTCTTGTGGCAAACAGTGTGGGAAATACTGGTTTTTCGGCTCAAACTACTGGTGAGGAACTTTATTCCACCACAGTTTCGAATTTACAGGTTGGGATAAGGACATCATTATCAACGAACAACCTCACAGCATTATCTGTCGATGATACGTTTTATGTGAACAGACCAGGGAATGGAAGCGTTGACGCAATTATGGTAGTGAATTTCACTTTATCCAATGTGAAGAGTGTTAATTGGGTATCTTTGAAATTTGTCGGTACGGTAACCACTAATAACGAGGCCCTTATTATTGGTTTGTATAATGCAACATCGCCATCCGGTGGAGGCTGGACGAGATTGAATTCTACTACCCCACATGTTGGAGCGTATAGAACAATAACCTATAATGTAACTACACAAACTGAAAAGGATAAATATTTGGTATTAAATGGAAATACGCTTACATTCAGTTTTGCAGAATGGGTTAATGGTAGGAGAGACTCTGGATTAAGCAACGATCTGTATGAACCCACCATTAATTATCAATAAAAGATCGTAATGAGTGCCGTGGGTTGCAGTTATGATTATTACAGTGGCAGCCACAACTATTTTTTATTTCGGATTTATCACAGCAGTGTTTTGGCTCCATTCATGAGACCTTCCATGGCAGTCCTGGCAGGTGACCCCTACACTTTTTTGAAGGTCTGCATGGCACGTACTGCATCTGAAACTCTTGGGATGTCTTGGTACCATCATTCCAGGATGGCATTTTTTGCATTTTGTTTTTTCACCATGCCATTGATGACATTTGGTGCATGTCTCCATATCAGTGTGAAGAGTTGGAGAATTGGTTAAGTTCGTGTATTGATTTTCATGACACGGCTTGCATATGATAAATGGCAGGTCTCCTTTAAAACTCACAGTGTTGTTCCTCAATTTTCCAGGTATCTTTGGAATGTGTGGATCAGAATGGCAGTAAAGGCACTGGTCGTTATCAAGTTTCTGGTCTCCATGACCAGCATGGCATTTAATGCACTGCGGTATTTCAAAATTAATACCATGGCAAAACTGGCATTTTTTTTCCATATGTTTTCCCAGATTTTTTATGGAAGGTAAAGATGTATTTGTGGCATTAGAACTGACATTTTGCGAATGCGCCCAGTGGCAATCAGTACATGTGGAATTATTCAAGATACGGTGAACTGGACTTTCAGGTATATGGCATTTGGCGCAATTCGGAACGAGCCCGGAAGGGGCAGGGCCAGAAATATTCAGGCTTGCGATAATAATTTCTGTAGCTACTTCTTTTCTTGCTTCTGACACGCTCTTATTGGCGTGGCACTGGATGCAGGTGAGGTTATGGGCTATCAATATCGATCCATTCAGTGGGGACATGTATGAATCATAAAAGGGGAGCATTTCATGGCAAGAACTGCAAAGCTGGGGTCCTTCAAGCTGCCTGTTAATGAGAATACCCATGATGAGACTGACCAGTATGATCAATATCCCTATCAGGACAATAAAAAGTATATCGTTTCTTTTTTTTTCATTCATTTGAATCAACTATTTCGTTATCAACTATAATAAAACCATAAGGATTATATGTCAGTTTTTCTATGTTGAAGCCATGAATTATAAAACACTTTTCATGCTCATATTTTTGATATTGATTTTTTCTGGCTGTGTTGACCAGATAGCAGGAAGGTTCGAGCAGGTGCAGGTAGTATTTGTTAATGTGACCGTTGGAGAGGAAAACAATACCCCCATTATCCAGAATATTACCGCAAAAGGCGGGATGATCCCCAAGCTCTATGCGCCAGGGAATGTATTTCCGAATAAGTTCCCTGCGATATATGCTGAAGTGCTTCAGGCGTATAATGTTTCAAAACCGGGTACCGATAGAACCATAAGTATGTCCAGCGGACAACCATTCAATGGATCAGGAACATATACATTCACAGTCCAGCTTGCTGAAAATATTCTTGATAAAAGCCAGCCTATCTCCGTATATAGTGAGATACTGGATAACCAGAGCAAAAGGCCATCAAGAGCAAAGGTCCTCCTCGACTGGACTGAAAATTAATCATTATAATAGATTAAAAGATTATGATGACTGGACGAAACATATATATGCAATAAAACCATATTTAAAAGTATACCCAAATTAACCCCAAATTGGGTAGGAAACAAATGGATAGTAAAGAAGGTGAAAAAAAATGAAAATGAAGAAATTAACAATATTGATGATAGCAGTCGTTGCAATAGGAGTGTTCGCACTTCCAACAACGTTATCAATCGGAGCAGGCCAGCACAAGTTCTTGCAGGCAGGTACAGTAGCAGGGGGACAGACAGATCTTGTAGCTTTCTGCGACCAGTGCCACTCTACAGACACACTTAAATCTGGTGAAATCGACTTGAGTGACAGAAACTTGTATTATGGAACTTCAGATACATCAAGGATACACTCAAGTCTGTTCGCCCCAGGTGCGGGCGGTTGTGCATCATGCCATGCCATAGATGGTGGTTATGCCCAGGAAACCCTTGGAGTCAGAGACCCAACCAACAAGGTCCAGCACGCTGCATCACTGCCAAGCTGCTTGAAATGCCATACAGCAGGGCCAACTCTTGCAACGAAAGATGTATTGCTTGAATTGAATCATGCAACAGAAGCGCACAACAACTTCAAGACAGCATTAGATAACGATATCCAGTGCATAGGTTGCCACACAGCTGTTACAATAAGCGGTGTGGTAACATACACTTACAGCCCGGCTGTAACAACCAATGGATTGACCATCGGTACACCATAAATTTATTAACCAGGTGGTGATTACATCACCACAACTTTTTTTTATAACCTCAGTCAAATTAGACATGATCAGAAAAAATCATGCTATATTTTATCTTTCTTGCAATACTTGGGACAATTCTCCTATTAGTGTTCATTTTCTCGAACAAACAGGGTCTATCATATAGACTTTTGAGGAAGGTCATATCAACCGGATCGAGAAAGAACATACGAAAGATCTATATGGGGCGTTTCAGAGAGCATAGGGGGCCCAGGTCAGGTAGGAACATTATAATCCAGGTACTTCCATTTCTTTTTGTTGTCGGATTGATCTTCTTCCTGGGCAACCAGTACATCTACTTTGGCACGGTTCTTAGCGGAAGCATGGAACCCGTTTTTAAAAAAGGCGATCTTGTACTGATGCAGACCATCGATAAGGAACCACATATTGACGATATAATCAGTACTTTGATTTATGGGTACAGGGAGCCAATTACGCACAGGGTGATCGAAATAAATGAATATGGTATCCGAACAAAAGGAGATCATAATCCTGCAAGGGATGATTGGGCATTGCAAAAGGATAAAATCATAGGGAAAGCGGTAATCATTGGGAATCAGCCAGTCATAATAAGAGGTCTTGGCGGGATCCTTGTCCCTGAGGCTGGAGAATTTTCTATATTGAATAGATTTACAACTGATTTTGGTATAAGTGCAATGTTCCGGCAATTCCGCTCCATGCTGCCTCTGATATTCTTTTTTGCCACAGTATTCTACTTCTTTATTCTCATTGAAACAAGGAAAGAGGAAGAAAAGCGGTTTGGCAGGAAAGAAAGGAACTGCATTAAAAAAATAACAGGGGACAAATCCGAATGATTTAAATCAGCCTTATTTAATGAATGAAACCATGCTTAAAAAAGAAATCAACGGAATCAGAAAATTTCTCGAATCCAATTATGTTCCTTTATTAATATTTTTTAGCTCAATTTTCTTATTGATCAGTTTTTCAGGAACTCGATTATTTTTTTCTGATGAGGGAATAATATTAGATCAATTCTATAACCTTATTCATGGTTCACTGGCATTGAAAATGGCTAAGATCGATACTGCAAGAGGAGTTCTAATTACGGTTGGAGATAATCTTTATGGCGTTTTTAGCTATTCACTATTGATATTATCTTTACCTGCATTTTACTTATTAAGACTGATCGAATCTGTATATGGCGCTCACCTTTTCATATTGCAGATGTGGGCATTGTGCGGAGGAATTATTGTTTACTTGATAGCATGGAATCGAAAATTCAAGCACACAATACTTTATGGGACAATCGCTTATTTTCTATTGATATTTTCCAATCTTTACTACTTTAAACCAATTAATTTTCCAAAATGGGGGGAATTGCTCTCTATCGAATTGACCAATATTTTTGTCACTTCTATCCTCATACTCGTGGTTTTTCTGTTATTCAGGAAATTATTCGGTCAAAAAATTGGTATTTTTGCTTCTTTTTTCGTGTTATTTGCAACCCCAATTTCATTTTATGCTATTACATTAAAACATCACAGCCTGACAATATTCCTGACCCTTCTTGCTTTTTATTTCTTTTATAAATATTATGAACAAAGAGAGGATAAATTTCTATATTTTGCTTATATCTCCTCAGGGCTTTGCGTATGGACGAGAACTTTAGACGGCGCTGTGCTTCTGGCATCACTTGTAATCGCAGATATATTTGTTTCAAAGAGAAGCATTAAGCATCTGGTATCCATATTTATAGTAATTTTAATATCATTGTTGCCTTTTTTTATTTTTAATTACCTGATCCTGGGAGATCCTTTTTCTATTGTGGATAATATGCCATTAAGCGATAAAAATACAGTTCTTGTCACTGCAAAAGATTTTATTTCACTTGAAGGAACCAAATCGAACATCAAACAGGTAGAACTTCTAAACGAACTTGGATATATCTGGACGGGAAATATTAAGGGTTACTGGAGCGAGATACTGGGATATACGCTCTTTCTCAAATTGATCAATACATTTGGGGTTTTTTTGGTCAGCCCATTTCTCATATTGGCGATAACTTTTATTATATATATGATCAAGAGAATGATTAAATTAAATGCGATTGACAAATTTCTAGGATTATATGTTCTAATATTATTTGGCGCTTATTTTATATTATATAAATTTTTTAATAAAAACGCTCTTATGTCCTTAATAACCGATACTCCGATGGAGCTTGAATACAGGTATCTGCTCATACTTTATGTAATACTTCTTTATTTTGTTCTCAGGATCGATAGAGTTAAGGAGATAATCGAAGAAAAATCTGGAACTATAATTCAATTATATGGGATAATATTAGTAATTTTTATGATTTATTTTATCGCAGGATTCCCAATAAAATTTATGTATATGTATTATTATGTATCAATCATAATATCAAGTTCATTGTTCTTACTTATAACAACATATCCCACGGGAAAGAAAGGAGAACAGAATATACATTTCTGGGAAAAGGTATTATTATTCTTGATATCATTTTCAATTGCCCAGGCAACTGCTTTTCTGCTCTTTTACTACTGGGCTGTAACCATAAGTTATGTCTCACCATCGCAAAATTATGCAATAATACCCATATTAAATCATATTATTGAATGGATGTATCAAACTATAATTTACTGATCTTCGGTTATGTAGATAAGGTACAGTAAAAACTGGTCACAAATATTAACGAAACCTATATGACAGGAGAATGTAAATATGAACTATAATAGGATAGAAGTGATAGGTTTTATGTGGGCAAAGAAAATTTCCTTAAACAATAATGCGAAAAGCATTGTACGGTCAAAGAAGAACTCTTTTATTTCATTAATAATGACATTAGGGATAGTCGTTATTCTCATTTCAATAATACCTGTGTTCGCAGGGCCTGGATTGGGCTACACCGATACTACGAACAAATGTATCTCATGCCATAATGATGCGGGCTTTCCTGCGGATACAGATTTAGATGGGGTGGCTGCGCCTTATAAACGCCCGCACAATAACAATACTTCTTGTGAATCCTGTCATGGAGAAAATCCTCATATTATTCAATTCATCCAGCCAGATGGGACTTATGGCAACAAATCCACCGCTGCCTCATGTCCCGCATGCCATCAGACTGGTATCCCGGAAGAAGTTAATTCAAATTTTACGAAAGCATTCATGATACCTGTGACATTAAAACACAGTTCAGATCCTTTAAATGGTTCAGTGTGGGGATCTTACTGGAATAATGCCGATTCAAAAGCAGCCTGTATATATTGTCATAATAGAACTCTCCATGATATCTTACCAATGGGGAGGATTCTTGACTGGTTTCCAGGTTATGTAATAAATACTTCAATAGGAAGCAATTACACGTGTGCAGGATGTCATTACAAGAGCTCTTCCGATTACAACAATATGACTTCTTCTTTTACGTCATCAGGCCTGTCAATACCGCCAGAGATAACGAATGGTTCAAACTGGAACGGGACAGCAGGCAAATATTTCAATCATAGTCTTGGCGATTACACAGATAATGGTTGTAAACCATGCCATGGCAGCCTTCTATCAGTGGATGCAAGAATGAGTGAATTCCTGCACAACGTGGATTACGCTGATATGAAGAACTGCCTCGGGTGTCACCGCCCGGAAGGCGCAGCTCGTGAAGTAAATGTTACGGATCTTGGCAACCATACAAATGTCAACCTGACAGGCGGATCTGGGGTGCTCTCAAGTGAAGATTGCAGGATGTGTCATTACAGCGATCCTCATGACGGGCCGGATGCATTCAATACATATTATTGTATAAATTGTCACGATAAGGCAGGATTTACCGGTTCAGTACGAGCCAATGCTTCATTAAGATTTAATGATAATGAACATGGTTTAAACCAATGTGTTGAATGCCATCTCGCAGATGGTAACTATCACAGTGGAAATCCGCGCGGCTCGGTTGCAAATTCTACGTATTCGAACAGGTATATACCTTTGTTAGGCAATGGGATCTATACTGATTGCGGGGACTGTCACTATTCAGCCAACCTTGACGATGCGCCTTTCAATGCCCCGGGCGGCGGAGTGCATGTCAAAAGCAATGGTGACGGCACATGTGCTACTGGTGGAGGTGCATCATGTCATGCTGGTGGAACAACTATGGTGGCAACCTTGCATAAGCTATCCAAGAAGAACAATTCAAACAAACCTGCAGTAACAATTCCAACCCTGAGTTCACCAACAGTTGCAAAAGGATCAGACGTTATGGTCAACACAACGGTGAGTATTTCCTCGCTGTATGAGTTCGTGGATGGCGCCCAGTACCGCATCATGTCTGGCACGACAGAGATAAAGGCATGGACTCCCATGCAGGCGGTTGATGGTAACTTTAACGGTACAAGAGAAAATGCGACATCGACCATCAATACCAGCAACCTCAATTCAGGAAACTATAATATTGAAGTAAGGGGTATGGGAGGAGGTCCAGCAATGAACCCATTGATACGATATTACCCGATCAACGGTGATATCTCAACAGTGAAGAATACGACCCTGACCATTGAGTCTCAAAATGGGTATATCAATGGAAGAATAACAAATAGAAGTGGAGATGCCATTCCAGGAGCGATCGTATCAATACCTGGTAAGAGTACGACTTCAGCTGTTGATGGTATATATTCTTTAAGTGTACCGTCAGGCGCATACGATGTAACTGCAAGCAATCAACCCACACACACCGACAACACAACATACGGTGTTCCAGTAACGGCATTAAACATAACATATGCTAACATAACACTGGATACTAAACTCACGGGAACGATTATCGGTGTGGTAACGAATGTTTGAGACTGTCTGAATAGAAATATAAATTAAAAAGAGCGGAAACATTATTCCGCTCTTCTGGATATTTTTTTTAGTTACCTTGACTTTGTCAGATTACTGAAAAAGTTGTAGAATGGCTCAAACTTTGATTTGCAGAGTATTTTGATGTGAACTACTCCGGGCTAAAGCCACGGAGCGTACCGCTGCATCGGCTCTTTATTGAAAGTCCTTGACGGTCGTAAATTCCCGTAGTTCCTACGGTA
>Ga0180732_1000978_pt1 | contig 19670 bp, 15 predicted proteins | sample KR11_01MetaG_FD_148674 | JGI IMG/M metagenome (GOLD analysis project Ga0180732, IMG submission 148674) | Groundwater microbial communities from the Olkiluoto Island deep subsurface site, Finland - KR11_0.1 MetaG | ecosystem: Environmental > Aquatic > Deep subsurface > Groundwater | place...
TCCTTCTCTTTAAAATGTGCCAGTTCATGTACCACAATCATCTGTAAAAACTCTTGCGGAACATTCTTGAACATTGAGGCTATTTTTATCTCATTTTTTGCTTTGAGCTTGGAGCCTTGGACTCTGGAGATAAAATGGTGGGTTCCCAAAGCATTGTTTATCACGTGAATTTTTCCATCGTAATGCGTTTTACTTAAAGGGGGCGCTTTCTTCATATGCTCGTTTTTCAACTCATTGACATAAGAAAAGAGTGCTTTGTCATTGCCAATACTATGAGAAAGCGGGTACTTTTTGAGAAGATGGGAAGTAAGAGCTTTTTTTTCTATGAGACTATGCACCTGCGCTTGAATTGCAGGCGGATAGTGATGCAGATATTTTAACTCTTTCATTCTAGCCTATAAAATCCAGACAGAGAATTTTTTGCCTTTTATTTTTCCGCCTGAGAGTCTTTTTTGTGCTTCATCTACTAATTTTGCTTCAATAGCCACATAGGTTTGTCTCTCGTACACATCTATTTTACCGATAGAAGTTCCCGCAAGTCCTGCATCACCCGTAAGTGCACCAAGTAAATCGCCTGCTCTGAGTTTGTCTTTTTTTCCGCCTTCAATTACAAGCGTAATAAACTCAGGCGTCATAGAAAAACCGTTGCTTATTTTTAAATCTCCCGCGCACTCAAAAAGTCTCTCACCGTCTCTGTACTCCTCAACTTTTTCTGCTTCCCAAGGCTCATACAAAGTAAACGCAAGACCTTCTGCTCCTGCTCTTGCAGTTCTGCCTATACGGTGCGTGTAGGTCTCAAGAGAGTGAGGCAGATCGTAATTTACAACCATGCTGAGCTCTTTAATGTCAAGTCCGCGCGCCGCAACGTCTGTTGCCACTAAAACTCTCGAACTTCCATTGGAAAACTGTACTAAAACATCGTTTCTGTCGTACTGTTCCAAATCTCCGTGAATAGCCAAAGCATCGATGTTGCTTTTTTGAAGTTTGGACGCAATTTCGTCTGCTTCTATCTTAGTATTTGAAAACACTATTGCGTTTTGAGGCTTAAAAGTGCTGAAAATGTTGATGAGTGTTTTGATTTTTTGCTCACCCGAAACCTCATAAAATCTTTGGGTAATTTTGTTGGCAACTTCTTGCGTCGTTGTTTTAATGCTGATGGCATCCTGCTGCACGGATGAGCTTAAATCTAAAATCTCTTCAGGGTAAGTTGCTGAGAAAAGCAGGGTTTGTCTCTGCTTTGGAACAAACTCTAAAACTTTTTCTATCTCTTCGCTGAAGCCCATGTCGAGCATTCTGTCCGCTTCATCAAAGACCAGCGTTTGCAGGTTTTCCAAGTCAAGACTCTCTTTGCTTAAGTGCTTTAATATACGTCCCGGAGTTCCGACAACAATGTGCGCGCCATGGCGAAGTGAGCCAAGCTGCGGACCAAACGCAACCCCGCCGCAAAGAGTCAAAATTTTAATGTTATGGGCAAATTTTGCAATTTGGCGCAACTCTCTTGCAACCTGTTCGGCAAGTTCACGGGTAGGACAAAGAATAAGCGACTGAACACGAAATTTTTTCACATCAAGTTTAGAGAGCAAACCTATGCCAAACGCAGCCGTCTTTCCACTCCCCGTTTTTGCCTGCGCCAAAACATCCCGACCTTCTAAAATATACGGAAGACTCTGTTCTTGAATAGGTGTCATCTGGGTGTAGCCTATGGCGTTTAGGTTTTGTACCATTTCAGTTGAGAGAGGAAGTGAGGAGAAGTTTTTTGCGTTCATAGGGGCTCTTTTGTTAAAATTATTGCATTTGGGGCAATCTTAAAAGCCCCATCTTTTGCCGACATTATAGCAGATAAGCCAGAGGAGAGTTTGAGGAGTCGTTCTACTCTTCATAGAGAGTCGGCTTTTCAAACTTGTTCACACTCTCAATGGAATCAAGAATGAGCTTTTTAAGCACTCCGGCTTCAAGATAGTAAGTCTCTTCGAATCTGCTAATAGCATGGGTGTCAAAAGCCTCTATATCTCTGATAAGCGCATAAATCTCACCTAAAATACCCGCATCTTTAAGCAGTGCATCTTTTACTTCTTGGGAGACATTCATATCTTCTAAAATTGTTTCGAGTTTCTCTGAAAAAATAGTATCTATTAAAGATAAAACACCTACAAAATAAGCCTCTCCGAGCATATTGCTTTTGACATTAGGCTGGAGCGTTTTGAGTATATTCTCCATAAGTTCCGTTCTGTTTTTTACAAGAAGCATAAGAGGTGAACGTTCATTCTCTTTGGATACGGATTTAGAGTAAATCATCAGCATCAGCCACTTTGCCAAAGGCATGCGTCCCATTAAAACTAAAATATGGTGGATAGAAGAGATTTTCTTTCTAAAGTGAAATGCGCCGGAGTTTATAAACTGTAAAAGCTGCAGGGTAATTTCATGATTGTTTTCAAATTCTTTCGTTATCTCGTCAATGTTTGTATCTTGTAGCAAAAGATTGTAGAGCTTTAAAATATTAAGCTGTGCAGGTTCATACTTTGCATTTTCCACTATTTTTGGTTCTGCAAAAAAGTAGCCCTGAAAACATTCGCAGCCCAAAGTTCTTGCAATGACATACTGTTTTGATTCTTCTATTTTTGTTGCAATAACTTTAACATTGTTGGCTTTGAGTATTTTTATCATCTCTTCTATGCCAACACTTATGTTTGTATCTATTCTAATTTTTATGTGTGAAATATATTTGAGAACATTTTTATATTTTTGCAATGTTTCTTCAGTTAAAACCGTGTCATTAATAGCTATAAGATAACCCTCTTTGTAAAGTTTTTCTAATCTTTCTTCCACTCTCGCAGTTATTTCCAAACTCTCCAGCACTGAAAATATAAAGAACTCTTGCGGCACTGAAAAAATAATATCATTAAGTAAAAACTTTTCATCTATTTTGACAAATGCTCTGCGGTCCCCCAAGAGATTTCTCGTTCCAAACTTGTTTAAGACACTGCTTATAACAGACGCACTCGCATAACGGTCTGAACCAACATTACTCTGCTTGTGGTCATCTCTATATAAGATTTCATATGCATAAAGATTAGACTCTCCATCAATAATAGGCTGTCGTCCCAAATACACATTTTCCATTCTTTCCCCTTTTAATTCTCTAGCACATACCGATACTCTAATTATAACTCATAAAAATAAGGAATATTAAATTAGAGATAAATTTTTAAATACTCCGCTTATTTAGGTAGAATAATCAAAAAAAACTCTCAATGGAGTGTCAAACGCGATGAAAATACTGCTCATGGAAGACGATGCCGTACTCTCCGATATTTTAATAGATTTTTTATCTGAGTTCTGGGATGTGGATTATGCTTATGATTCTAAAGCAGTTTACGCAAAACTTGATACAAATAAATATGACCTTTTTATTTTTGACATTAACGTGCCGGGCAAAAATGGGCTTAAACTTCTCGAAGAACTTCGGGGATTTCAAGACACAACTCCTGCAATTTTCATCACCGCCTACACTGATACAAAACATCTTCAGGAAGCTTTTTCTTTCGGTGCCCATGACTACATCAAAAAACCTTTTGAACTTGAAGAGCTCAATGCCCGCATTCTTAACACTAAAAGACTCTTCAATATTGAAACAAAAACGCAGATAGAACTTGCAGTGGATTTACTCTTTTTTCCTAATGAGAAAAAAGTATTCAGAAAAAAAGAGGAAATAAGCTTAAGCACTAAAGACAGCGCCCTTTTGCTCTACTTTTTTCAAAACCAAAAACGCGTTATAACAAACGAGGAACTTATTCAAAATATCTGGGATTTTGACTCTATACCCAGCGATGCGACTATCCGTTCACACATACGCACACTTAGGGAATTCATTCCCAAAGAGAATCTCAGAACCATACGAGGAGAAGGTTACATCTATGAATAAACTTACCAAAAAATCTTTTTACTCTTTTTTATCGCTTTATCTGCTCTCCTCCTTTATCTTTCTCTCGCTTGCAAGCTACTGGTTTTATACTGCTCAGGTTTCTATGGAGATGAACTCAAACTACTACAAGATGAACAGTATCGCCAATCAGGTGAGTTCGGACGTTATCCGTGCGCATATGATGAAAGAAGAACTTGTACTTCAAAACTTTGAAAACGCAAGTGTTGCGCTTTTTGATGCAGACAATGAACTCAAATACGGCTCGATTATGCAAGAAGCAGACTTTTCAAAAGATTATTATATGCAGGGGAAAACATTTACACTTGTATCTCAAGCTACGGCTGGGCATTTGGGCATTAAATATGCAGTTATTCAGAGTAACGAATGCACGCAAAATGTACTCAAACTCAAAAATAAAATCCTTTTTGTCACCATCATCGTTGCGTTTATTATCATCTTCATCTCCGTAGCTCTTTCGTACATATTTTTAAAACCCATTAAAGAAAAAATGCAGGCAATAGAAGACTTTGTCAGAGATACAACCCACGAACTCAATACGCCCATCACGGCACTTATGATGAGCACTTCACGAGCAATCAATAAAAAAACTTACGATGAAAGAATTATGAAAAACATCTCCATCAGTACAAAACAGCTCTACGATATGTACTCTGCGCTTAGTTTTTTGAGTTTTGACAATGCAAGTGAAAAGCCTCAGCAGCTTGCGTTTGAAGAAGTTGTAAAAAACAGTATTGACTACTTCGATGAAATTTTGGAAAGAAAAAACATACAGGTTCTTTTTGAGTCAACCCCCTGCACGCTTATGATAGCACCGACAAAGGCAAAAATGCTTATCAACAACCTCTTGGGAAACGCCATCAAATACTCCCATCCAAACAGTGAGATAAAAATCAAACTCAGTGAAAAATCTTTTACCATACAAGACAAAGGCATCGGCATTGCAAAAAATAAGTTGGAGTCTATTTTTAAGAGATTTGAGCGAGCCAACTCTTACGCGGGGGGGTTTGGTGTCGGACTCAGTATTGTTGAGAGCATTATAAAAGAGTACGGTTTTAAAATAATGCTCGAATCAAAAGAAAACAGCGGTACGAGCATTACACTTTTATTTTAAAAGTTTTTCAAACTCTTTTGCAGGCAGAGGCTTGCTTTTATAATACCCTTGATACATCGTACACCCTTTTTCTTCTAAAAACCGAAGTTGTTCTTCCTGCTCGACACCCTCTGCCAAAACTTGAAAGCCCAAAGCTTGCCCCATCGCGATAATAGCACTGACTATCGCGTTGTCATCGGCATCATAGGGAACATCATCAACAAAACTTTTGTCAATTTTAAGTATGTCTATCGGAAAGCGCTTTAAATAACTCAAGGATGAATACCCTGTTCCAAAGTCATCAATTGCCAGCCTTATTCCTTTGGCTCTGAGACTGTGAAGAATTTCAACTGTCTCTTCCTCTCTTTGCATAAGTGCGCTTTCGGTCAGCTCAAGCTCCAAACGATTCGCTTCAAAACCGCTTTGCTTAATAGCTTTCTCGACAATTGACACTACATCCTGATATCTGATTTGATGTGCTGAAAGATTAACAGCCAAAGTAAGTCTGTGCCCTTGGTTAAGCCAGATTTTTCCCTGTCTGCAGGTCTCATTTAACACCCACTCCCCTATTTCACCAATCAAACCGGTATCTTCTGCAACAGGAATAAACTCCGCAGGCGAAACAAGTCCGCGTTTTGGATTATTCCAGCGAATAAGCGCTTCGGCACCGATAATACGTCCGGATGCAATATGCACTTGAGGCTGGTAGTAGACTTCAAACTCCTTGTTTGTAATCGCAAGACGCAGATTAGTTTCACACTCTATGCGTTTACGCGCTGATTGAGTCAATTCATCACTATAGTAGCGGTATGTAGCCCGTCCTTCCGACTTTGATTTGTAAAGTGCCGCATCCGCATATTGCAAAAGAGTCTGTGCATCACTTGCATGATCAGGGAATATAACTATTCCCACACTTGCCCCTATGTGAACTGATACTCCTGCAGAAAGCTGATAATTCATAGAAAGAGTCTCTATCATCTCCTCTGCAAGTCTTCCTGCATCTTCCGGATGCGTAAAATTATTCATCACAACAGCAAATTCATCTCCGCCCAAACGGCTTATGAGGTCTCCCTCACGCAAACGGGAAGAAAAACGTTTTGCAACCTGTTGTAATAGTTCATCCCCCGCATTATGTCCATAACTGTCATTGATATCTTTAAAGCGGTCCAAATCAAACATCAGCAGAGCTATCTGACTTTTATTACGTTTTGCTCCTTCAATTATCTTTTGCAAATACGAAACCAAAAGTCCGCGGTTAGCCAATCCTGTCAGCGGGTCATAATTAGCGAGTGTTTCAAGTTTCTGCTCATAAAGTTTTCTTTGTGTAATCTCCTGAACCATTCCAATACCATCAAGAATATTGCCGGCCTTATCCGAGTTAAGCTTCGCCTGCTCATGCACCCACTTGGTTGTACCGTCCACAATGATTCTATGTTCTATATCGTACTTTTCTCCCTCTAAGGCCCTCTGCCATGCAAGAGCCACTTTTTCAGCATCTTCAGGATGAATACGTTCCAAAAACATCTCATATGTTAAAGGGGCTCTTATCTCTATGCCGAAAATCCTGTAGGTCTCATCAGACCATTCAAGAATATTATCTTTGATTTTGAGTCGCCAGCTTCCGATATGCGCTATTGCCTGCGCAGCAGAAAGGTCTTCATCTTTTTTTTGCAGCTCTTTTTCGTGTCGTATCTGCTCACTTACATCCTGAAAGATTCCTGCAGCTTTAATTGGCTGATGTTTTTCATTGTATTGAAATTCCGTATGTGTCTTAATCCAGATATCATCACCATCTTGCACGTTTAAACGATAGAGTGAACCGACCTGCTGTTTTGTTCTTGACGTATTAAGCAATTGCTCCTGAACCCTCGCACGGTCTTGGGATGAAAATCGTTTTAAAACATCCTTCAGGCCAACTTTTTCACCCTGGGGAATTCCAAAAATACGATATCCCTCAGAGCTCCCGATAAACTCATCCTTGAGAATATCCCAGGACCACGTGCCCACATGTGCCAAAGCCTGAACATTAGCACTCTCATCGTCTTTGGCTTTTCTCTCACTGATATCACGAGCGATTCCCAGGACACCTATAACATTTCCATGAATGTCTTTCATAGGTGTCTTTACTGTCTCAAAAAAACCTTGATAGCTGCCATCGCCAAATACCAAGAACTCCTCATTCGTACGTGAACCTCCGGCCGCCACTGCCGCCTTGTCATGCTCGCGAAAAAAAGTAGCCAGCTCAGTATCCACAAAATCAAAATCATCTTTTCCGATTATCTCTGATTCTTTGGCGTTATAGAGACGTTCAAACATTTCGTTACAAGCCAGATAAACACCATCCAAATCTTTCAACCAGACCAAATCCGGAATATTTTTAAGAAGGGATTGTAAAAATGAGCTCTGTTGCGCGAAATTCTCTTGCGTTTCTTTTTGTACTGTTATATCTCTATACACCGCTATAATATAATTCTGGCCGGATATCTCAACGGCTACGGCATTAACCCAGACATCAATAATTTTTCCCTCTTTCGTGCGGTGTTTAGTTTCAAAAATATCATATCCCTGACTTTTGATTACACCTATCCGCCGCTGCGTTTCCTCCGGGCTTTCTATTATCTCATAATCAGAAATGCTCAGTTTTGAAAACTCTTCTGCACTGTAACCAAGATACTCATGTGCCGCACTGTTAAACTCCACCGCCCTTAATGTTTGAACGTCTAGCAGAACAGTTCCATCCGGAATAGCCTCAAAAAGTTTTCTATATTTAATTGTGCTTTCTTCGAGCAAATCTTTTTTGGCTCTAAGCTCTTTTTTTCGCTCTTGAAGCTGGGCAATCGTATCGTTTTTTTGGTTGATAAGTTGCACTAAAAACTCAAAATAACTTCCATGTACAGCTTTCAAAATATCGTGACGATTCAAAACTCCCGATAAATGTTCGTTATCGTCCACAACAACAAGCTGATGAACACTATGCTCTTTCATAAGCTCTGCTGCTTCGTGTAAAAGTAGATTCTGTTTTATGGTCTTTATTGCATGATTCAAGAGCTTCTCTGCTGCTTTACCTTGCATATCCTCATGGGAATATATAATATCACGTTCTGTTATCAAGCCAATCGGACACATATTTTCAATCACTATTGCATAGTCACACTTATGCTCTTTCATCAGTTTCGCAACAGTTATCATCAACACATCTGACTGAATAACCAGAGGGGCATTACTCATAGCCTCAGCAACGGTTTTAAACCTGTTCAGCGCATCAAAACCCATGTGGCGTAAGAAATCTCCCTCACTTACTATTCCGACAAACTCTCCGACCTCATCAACAATGACAAGATGACGATAAGCTTTTTCCTCCATCATCATATAGGCATCGTGCAGATGTTGTGACTGTTCCACGCAGAAGGGATTTCGTGTCATAACCTTACTCAGCGGTATTTCTTGGTCAATCATCTCGCTCACAATACGAAGCGCATCATGTTCGGTAAAAATTCCTATGGGACGGTTTTTTTCATCCACGATAACAATAGAACTGATGCTGTGCTTAGACATCTCTTCAAGTGCTTTTGCAATGCTGTGCGTTTCACGCAGAGTAACGGTGATATTGGAAACGATTGTTCTTAAAGTTGCGAATTGCATTATAAACCTTTTTTCTACTTTTTCTACTAGTAAAGTTCTTCTAAAAAGTCACTGCCGCACTCAAGTTCTTTAAACCACTCTAGAAATTTTTCCACATTTTCCCCATCAAAAACAAAACCGTGTTGCGGAGCAATCATATCTACATCCAGTTTTTGCACATTTGTAACCCAGGCACGGCAAAATTTATTCGAAGCCATATAGCGTTTATGAAAACCTGCAAGATAAGGGACATGCTCTTCAAAACTCTCAACATGCTTATAATTCTCAGGAGTGTTTAAAATCGCGGCGCCTATATCTCCCGAAAAAAGTATCTTTGAACGGGAATCATAGAGGCTGAAATTCCCCGGAGAGTGCAAAAAGTGCGCAGGAACAAACTTTAAAAAGTTCTCTCCAAATTTTAGTTTTGCACCATGGTCGCCCAACGCCATGACTCTGTCCATTTGCATAAAACCGTAATGGCTCATAAAACGCACCCATAAACCCGAAAGTATGAACTTCGCAGAAGTTGCAATACTCCACTGCGTTATAGAACCTGAGACATCGGGGTCTTGATGTGAAAAGAAAATAAACTTGATATTTTCAATCTCTACATGACGGCTCACCGCTTCATAAAGTTCATCAAAAATAGACTCACTTCCCGGATCTACCAAAATACCAACACCGTTTTGAACTATGAGGTACTGGTTTACGGATAAAAAAGAGTCCTCATGAGACTCATCATCAAAACTAAACATGACGCATTTGTGTGCGCCCTCTTCATATAAAATTTTTTCATTCTCTGCCATGTTGTATTCCTTTAAATTCTCGAATAATTGCCATTTGTCTTTTTGTTATGTACTTGAGCAGTTCACTTTTTTGCTCAGGCTTTAACATAAATGTGAAAACAAAACTAAAACTGTTTTTTAACTCACTTTGCCGAAATAATATTGCCTCCAAATTTAAGCTAAAAGGTCTTTTGTCCATAATCAATACTAAATCTACAAACACTGTAGTTCCTAGAGTCAGGCCTGCAGGCATTGCGTTTGTTTTAATTTTTATTGCATCCATTGAGATGTCTTCTATGGAAACGTCCGCTCTGAAAATAGTCCCATTGATAAAAAGTGTCACCTTATGTTCATCTTCTGGGACTACGCGGATTGTTTTTCTTAAAACAGGAGATGTCTGAATAAAACGCAGCTCACTGAACTCCACCAGCTGTTCTTTAAAAACTATCTTTTCCATTTTTTCACAAAGGATTGCGTTTGGAAAAGTCTCCGACAAAATTAGAGTCTTCCTTTCATACTGTATGGCTTTTTGCTGCAGATAGTTTGTTTTTAGTAAAACTTTTCCATCTGCAATTTCAACGACGAGTGCATCATTGGTAATACTCAGACCCTTATAGTAGTTATGCAGATGCACCTTTGCGCCGTTTCTTCGCAAGACTTCTAAAAATTCGATTGGATTTGTCTGTATCTCCCCTGGCTCTTTCTTTTTTGCCTGCGTTTTATCATAAAGCTTCAAGTCGCTGACATCATCAAAAGTGAGCAGTACAGATTCCCCTTTTAAGGAAACCCTTTTGACATTTAAAACAAAATGTTTGGGATTGTTTTTTTTCTGCTCCATTTTGACATTAAAGAGTTTTTTATCATTTTCACTCAATCCGTCAAACCAGTCTATTTTCTCTGCCGGAGGTAAAAATCCCTCTTCGTTTACAAAATTGCTCTCCACACTTTTATGCTTTTGTTTAAACTCTTGCAAGTCCTGCACCTCAAAAAAATCCAAAAACTCTTTGTTTGCAAGCAGTAATTCATCCTCATTCATCATAAGAACCATGGAGCTCTGATTATTAAACACATACTCTTGCTGCGAATGCAGAAAAGCTTCTTCTTTTTGTTTTTTAACAATCTTTAAAGTCTCTTCCAAAGCTTGTACAAGTTCTGTCAAAGTTAGCGGTTTTTTGATGAAGCTGCTTATTTTTAATTTAATAAGTTCAACAAGATACTCTTTATTATCGTAGGCGGACATAACAATTATTTGCATATCGGGAGCAAGCGTTCTTATTTTTTTGCACAGCTCAATACCGTCCATTTTAGGCATTTTTATATCTGCAATAAGAAGGTCAGGGGAATTCTGTTTAAACATCCGCAGAGCCTCTTCCCCATCAGCGGCTATATCCACATATGTAAACAGCTTTTTAAAAAGTTTCGCAGCATTTGCACGCAGAGCATCGTTATCTTCTACAAAAAGAAGCCTCATACCTCTTGCAGCTGCTTGTAATTTTTGCAAATCACTCATTATAAACCTTTGGATGCCATTTTGATATTGTTGAGTTATAATAGCACATATTATCTTGTTAATAGGATTTACAATATGAAATATTCATCGGGTTTTAAAATCTGGCACTGGCTAAACGCCATTATAATTCTGGGTCTTTTAGGCACTGTTTTTCTAAGAAAAACTTTTCTCAGTTATAGAGAAAATGCAGAGATTTTGCTGCAGAAACTTGCAGAAATTGGTGTTACAGTCACACTTGAGCAAGCCAAAGTTCTTGCAAAAGCCATCCGTGAACCTATGTGGGAATGGCATATTTATTTAGGATATGCACTTGCGTTTTTGGTAATCTACAGAATTGTTTTGTATTTTCAGGGAGCCGCTAAAAAAGAGAAATTCGCAACTTTAAGTCTGCATAAAAAAGGAGTCGAATCTCTCTATTATATTCTCTACGCATCTCTGTTTTTTATGAGTATTACCGGTCTTGTTATGGAATTTCATGAATTGCTTGGCATATCAAAAGAACTTTCCCATGACATCAAAGAGCTTCACGAACTAGTCTTTAATGTTATTTTAGTTTTTGTACCGCTTCACATCGCAGGAGTTATCATCGCTGAAAACCGTGAAGATAAAGGCATTATCTCAGAGTTGCTTCATTGCGAGAAAAAAGAGTAAATAACCTTTAGCAGACAGAAACTTTATATTCCTGTCTGACAAAAGCGGAGTTCTCCGCCTTTATAGCCTAACTTAACCCTCTTTACTGGTACTTCTTGCCATTATATTCTAGCCAACCAGCAGTGTGACGTTTTTGTGGATCATGATGTGTCCAATGGACAACACCACCTTTTGCATTGTTTTCGTACTCACCACAAAACTTTATTAAATCACCTGTATCCAGTGAATAAATTTTTGGTGCCAAGTCAATATTATGGCTAATTAATAATGTTCTTCCTGAGGACTCTTTTATTATAAATCGTTGATGACGGCTACCTTCGTTATCATCACTAAGTAATCTAATGACTGTTCCTGAACCACACATTTCTGTGCCGGCAAATATTTCAATACTAATAAATAGTATTAACAGTATTTTTTTCATTTAAACTCCAATTCTATTTTCATATAACGTTTGAAATGACCAATCAAAAAGCCGCAGGCGGGTTTTTGATTGGTCTCCTTTGGTTTGTTAGGTATATACATTGTTTTTTAGTTATCCCATTCGATACTATTTATCTTGTTTTAACTTAACGTTTATTTTAGTTGTCAAAAAAATCATTGCTTCTGTAGTAGCAATAATTCCTCCTAAGTATAATATTAGGGGTAAGCCCAACATGAACGCTGACAAAAGAATAAAGCCATAACACGCATTTGCAAACTCTCTGAAAACTTCGCCATCAATAATACAGCTTGATACTTTGCCATCAATAGTTGACCATCCTGAGCAATTTAACATTGCAAGTATTGGGATGAGGACGGCAGTAGAATATGTGATTAGTCTTACAATATTGGCTTTTCTCATCTATCTGTCCTTATGCATAACGGGGGCGCGGGTGAGTGACTACCATCTTTGAAAACTTGTTTTCATGGATGGTTGCTCGCTCCTCCCGCTTGTTATCTGGCGCTATGCGACAGATGACCAGTGGGCGTTCAGCCCGCGCCCCCGTTATCCGGTCGCGTAGCGAGCGGATAACTATTTATTCAACGGACATTATATATCAAATAGCTTGATATATACTAAATAAACTAACACTAAAAATGTTGTTTTAAATTATAAAATCATTGCAAAATACAATATTTTTACTGTTTTTTATTAAATCTATCTAAAATCTTTGAAATGTAGATATATATTTAAAAATATTTTTGGCGTTATCTGGACACATTGTCGTTTAAATGGATGAAGAAAAACTACTTGAGCTGATTGGAGAGAAAGATATAGTAAGAAGAGCGAGAGGTGCGAATGACACCAGAGAGAAACTCTAGATGCCTGTCTGACAAGAGCGAAGTTCTCCGCCTTTGTAACCAAGCTTAAACCATTTTACTCTGTCTACCGAACTTCCATGCGTAAACGCATCTGGAACGACGTAGCCTTGTGCTTGTTTTTGCAGAGTGTCATCACCTATGGCGCTCGCTGCACCTAAAGCTTCTTCAATGTCTCCATCTTCAAGCACAGCGCCAAGATAATGCGCCCAAACACCTGAGTAACAATCCGCCTGAAGTTCTACTTTGACCTGCACTGCGTTTGCCTGCGTTTTAGAGCTTGAAGCTTTTGCAGAGTGGGATTTATCAAGCGTTCCTAAAAGATTTTGTACATGGTGCCCGACTTCATGGGCGATAACATAAGCCTGAGCAAAATCCCCCGGAGCATTGTGTCTGCGTTTAAGCTCATCAAAGAAACTCATATCAAGATAAACTTTTTTGTCGTTTGGGCAATAAAACGGTCCCATTTGAGAACTTGCATATCCACAGCCGCTGTTCACACTCCCACGAAAAAGGACAAGCTTCGGCTCCTCGTAACGTAGCCCTTCTTGAGCAAAAAGTTTATGCCAGACATCTTCTGTCTGACCTAAAACTGCTGAGACAAATTCGGCTGTTTTATTGTCTGCGGAAGCTGTAACCTGTGTTTTTGGAGCTTCTTGTCGTGAGTCTAAAAGGCTCAGTGGATTAAACCCTAAAAAGTAGGCAATCACCCCAATGACTAAAATAATGCGTCCTATTTTTGTTCCCATCAGAAACTGTACAATAGGAAATATATTTCGTCCACCTCCGCCAAAGCCTCTCGCAGGACCTTTTGAGCGTAAATCTTCTATGTTAGAACTTCTTCTTAAATCTTCCCACTTCATACAAATCCCTCTTATTTTGGTTAAAATTATAGCAAACAAAAAGGCGGAAAAATGAAAGAACTTTATGAACAGTTAGCACTTTTTTATTTAGGCAAAAACGCAAAAGACGATTCTCTCAGTCTCTACAAATCTAAACATCTTACAACCCATGCGGCCATCATAGGAATGACAGGTTCCGGTAAAACAGGACTTGGTATCGGACTTATTGAAGAAGCGGCACTTGACAACATCCCCGCCATCGTCATCGACCCAAAAGGAGATATGTCGAATCTTTGTCTTGCGTTTGAGCAAATGCGACCGGAAGATTATCTCTCTTGGATAGACGAGAATGAAGCAAACGCAAAAGGCAAAACGCTTCAGGAGATGGCAGAGGATTTAGCGAAAAGCAACAAAGCCGGCATTGAGAGTTTTGGACAGGATTTAGAGCGTGTCAAAAGATTTGCCGACGTACCCAAAACTATCTACACTCCCGGAAGTTCAGCCGGTGTGGGCGTAGATATTTTAGGAAGTTTTGCCGCACCGCCGCAAAGCATACTTGAAGATGAGGACACTCTTGCTTCGCTCATAAATACAACCACTTCCTCACTTTTATCACTCGTAGGCATCTCAAGCGATTCACTCAATTCTAAAGAGCATCTCTTACTCTCAAACATTTTCAGCCACTACTATACTCAGGGTATTTCACTGAGTATGCAAACGCTCATTTCAAACATCATGACTCCGCCTTTTGAAAAAATAGGGATGCTCACTTTAGATGCGTTTTATCCGCAAAACGAGAGAATAAAACTTGCTACTCTTTTTAACAGCGTCATCTCTTCGGTCACTTTTTCTTCATGGATAAAGGGCGAGCCGCTTGACATTCAAAATATGCTTTACGATGAAGAGGGTAAAGCAAAAATAGCCATCTTCTCCATTGCACATCTCTCTGATGAGGAGCGAATGTTTTTTGTCACCCTGCTTTTAAACGCTTACATAAGTTGGATGCGCGCTCAGCGAGGAAGCTCTTCGCTAAAATCTATTCTTTACATGGATGAAATTTTCGGCTTTTTCCCGCCTTCAAAAAATCCGCCTTCAAAAGAGCCTATGCTACTGCTTTTAAAACAAGCCAGAGCTTTTGGCTGCGGCATTATTCTCTCGACACAGAATCCTGTAGACATTGACTACAAAGGGCTCTCAAACATAGGAACCTGGTTTATAGGAAAACTCCAAACCAAACAGGATATCGCCAAAGTTCTTGACGGAATTGCCGCAAAATCAGAGTTTTCCAAAGAGGAACTCGCCACACAAATAGCCACACTCAAAGGCAGACACTTCTTTTTGAAAAATGTGCATGAAGACCATACAGAGGAGTTTTATACACGCTGGGTGCTCTCTTATCTCAAAGGACCCATGACCAAAGACGACATCAAAAAACTTATGCAGGAAAGAAAAACGCAGACTCCGCAAACGCAGCCCAAAGAAAACGCAGCAAATATGGCAAGTGTGAGCACGAAACCTCTTTTAAATCAAAATATCAAAGAGTATTTTATAGATATAAATCAGGAATCTCCACTCTATCCGTATTTGTACGCAGAGCTTAAGCTCAGTTTTTTTAACCAAAAAAAAGGGATTGACACTCAAGAAACTCTCTGTTACAAACTTCCTCTTGATGCGCAAACTTTTACTGTAGATTGGACAAAGGCTTACGAAGAGCAGATAGTTCAAAAGTCTTCCGAGGCACCTGTGAACGCTTCTTATGCAGAATTACCTGAGCTTGTTTCTAAAGAAAATTCTCTTAAAAGCTTTGAGCGAACACTGAGCGATTTTATTTATGAAACAAAAAATCTTGAGCTTTTAAGCTGTAAGGATTTAGGTTTGGAATCTCAACTTGGCGAGAGCAAAAGAGATTTCCTCGTACGTATTGAAGATACTCTCAAAGAACTCCGTGAAGAGAAAGTGAAAAAACTTCAGGAAAAGTTCCAGAGCGACTATAACAAACTCGAAGACAAACTTCAAAAACTCGACATGAAACTCAAAAAAGAACAAGCCGATGTGACTTCTAAAATGACCGACACAATCATCAGTGTCGGGATGACACTTGTGAGTGCATTTTTTGGTAAAAAAGCCCTGAGTGCCTCCACTATTAGTAAAGGTGCGAGTACTCTTTCTAAAGGAAAGGGAGTTCTTAAAGAGCGTGCGGACGTAGCAAACGCAGAGTTTTTTATAGATGATGTTCAAGATGAGATGCAAACGCTTGAGAGCAATTTAAAAGATGAAATCAAAGAGATTAGCGAAGAGCTGGATATGAAGAATTATCCTCTTGAGAGTGTGATTATAAAACCAAGAAGAAGCGACATCAGCATTACAGATTTTGCCCTACTCTGGGAACGATAATCCGTACACCTGCGCCCGTTTTATGAGCTCTTTGGCATGAGGGCTCATAGTTGAGACCTCAGCCATTTTACCATTTTGAGCAAACGCAGCCTTTGTCGCGAAACAGAGTTCAAGTGCTTCATCAAAACTTTTTTCATTCACTTTATAAAGCTCATTTGTCAGTTCTATCTGCGAAGGGTGAATAATAGTCTTAGAAAAAAGTCCCTCTTTCAAATCGCGTTTCACGTCTTTTGCAAAACCATCTTCATCTCTAAAACAAGGGTAAACGCCGCCGCTTACGGTAAAACCCGCACTCTTAAACGCAGCAATAAAATTTCCCGCAACGCTTGCCGGTGCGCTTAAATCAAAAACGCTTTCATCACATGTTCTTCTCATGCCGAGTTGTCTGAGCATATCTTCCAAACCAAAACGTACAAGAGGAATTTGCTCTTTGTAACTCAAAAGGATTGTGCGAAGTTCTAACAGTTTATTTTGCTCAAACAACTCTTCTCCTTCAATACTCGGCATAAAAACAAAATCACGCCCACGTAAGAGTTCAAGATATTCTTCTGCGTTTAAGAGAGAAAACTTCGGCAAGATGAAGCCGTCTATTTTTTCAATCCCTTCCAAACGCAGTAACTCCTCTAAAAACGCAACGTTTCTGGGGCGAATAAAGAGGTAAGGTTTTGGTGCATGAAGTTCTTGTAAAAAGCTCTCTAAACGCAGATGAGCTTCTAAAAACTCGGCTGCGTTTACTCCGTCTTCTGTATCTACAAGCATACTTTTTAAGTTCGGGTATTTCGTTCCATGAGCGATTTTGAGCAAATCTTTATGCCAGAAAGGGACAAACAAAGTCCCTCCCAATTCTGTATAGTCCATCTTTTTCATAAGCGAGAGTATAGCAAGCATCTTGTAAAATAGCCCCATGAAAAAATTATTATTACTAACATTAACAACATTTTTATTTGCACAATCACCGCTTTTAGACGGACTTGAGCGGGGTTTGGCTGAGGAACAGAGAGATGCCTGTGCTTTGGCAAAAGCCGAGGCGAAAAGCAAATATGATGTCAAAGATATGGATGTCGGCTGTCTTTGTGAAAAAAGCGATTCAAGAGAGTGGAGATGTTTTGTAAAATTCCAATATCTTCCGAAGGGAAAAAGTGAATAAGATTGTCAATAAAACGCAAGAAGGAGTGCAAATCTCTTTTAGCGGGGACGTAAGCAAAGAAGAGATAGAAGCGGCCTTGGCTAAATCAAAAGTATTAAATAATTAGCTTTAGGCCAATGACTCAAGAGGCACTGGGATTCCTTCACGTATATCTACCCTGAACCATCCGGCTATAGAGTATCTTTTTCTTTTAGCTTTAAGAACTTCATGTGGAAATTTCTCACTCATAAAAACAACGAGCGTATCAGCCTCTGGCAGTACTTTTTTGATAAAATTATTGTCATCATCATACATCACAAGTTCCCCGCCATCACTCTTCTCATCCCAATTTTCATTGAGATAATAGACTACCGTTACAACACGGTTTACTGAGTTTTTAAAGGCATCATAATGTGTTTCATAAAAATCACCCTCTTCATACAAAGCAAAGTGACTCTCAAAATAACTGATTCCAATAAAAAGTTCCCTGTTTAAAAAATCTTTGAGCCCATCAGCGAAACTGATAAACTCACTCTGGGTACCATTGTCTTCATTGAGCCAGAGAATTTTGTCGCGTCTTTTGTCCGAACGAATCTTTTTTCGGGCAGATATTCCGGCACGCTTGAAGTTTTTAGATTTTTTTGCAAGAGCGATAAGATTTTGTGAGAGAGTTGCGTTTATGGCGTTTGGAACTATGATATAACCATCATCTACTAAAGCATCTGTAATCTTAGAGTAAAGTTCCTGGCTCATATTTTTGCCTCATTTAAATGTGCAATTGTAACCATATTTTAAAATTTTGCGTGGGGAAAATAAAGTGGAAAAACGCAGCCTAAAAAGCTAGACTGCGTTTAGAAGAGAGTTATATTGGTAAAACTCTGATTTTAGAAGAAAGTTTTTCTTTCAATGTTGCTTCAATTGCGTAAAGTGTACCGGTTGATGAAGAAGCACAACCGTTACATGCACCTAGGTAACGAATGTAAATATCTATGTAATCATCACCTTTTTTAATGTCGATAACTTCCATATCGCCACCGTCCATAACGAGGAACTGACGTACATTCTCATCAACGATTGCGTCAACAGCTTTAATCTGTTGTACTAAAGTCATCTCTTCAAATTTACCGTTAACTCCGGCATCAGCAGCTAGTTTCATTTTCTCTTCGTCCATCTCTTTACGAGTGTTCGCTAAAATGTCAACTAAGTACCATTCTCTAGCCTCGTGACCGCCTGGTTTGATACAAGATTTACAGAAACCGCCGGCTTTTGTGTAATCTGTAATCTGCTCAACTGTTTTAAGGTCATTTAACTTGATAACCTCTTGAAGTGTGCCTAAACTTACACGCGCACATTCACAAACGATGATTTCACTCTCAAAACTCGCCGCATCAACACCCATGTAAAGTCCCGCAGCTTTTTTGATAACGTCATAAGCCATAACAGAACAGTGCATTTTTTGAGGTGGAACAGCTGGAACATCCGGTGTATCACGAAGAGCCATCTCAACGTCAATATTTGTAATTTTTACAGCTTCTTGAACCGTTTTACCAATACAAAGTTCAGTCATAACGTCTGATGACGCGATAGCTGTACCACATCCAAAACTCTTAAATTTTGAATTTACGATTGTGTCATTTGCCGGGTCTATTTCCCAGTACAAACGCACTGCGTCCCCACAACTCTCCGCACCAAAATCTGCAACGATGAGTTTGTTCCCGCGAGACTCAGCGTCTGCTTCAAAAATTTCCCCTTGGTGCTGAGGATTGTTCATAAGAGTTGTTACTTTATTTGAATATGCGTCCCAAAGTGACGCACCTAACATATCTGCTTTTGCCATTTCTTACTCCTTAATAATTATTCATTTTTCTTTTTCTGCTTCGCAGAAGCTAGCTTTAGTGCCTAAGCGGCTAGCGTAGATGCTTGGGCTTTTGCTCAAACATCGTTCTCATGGATAGAGGTGCCATTAATTGCGTTAGCAATTAATGGTGATGAAGTTCGCATTCTTGAACTTCACCGCCTTTAGTTGGTTTTTGAATTGCAAATGACGAAGAAATATTTCTAAGTCTAGCAACCGCATTTTTGAAGTGAGAGATAACATAATCAACTTCAGCATCAGTCGTAAAACGCGATAAACTCAAACGAATACCTGTATGCGCAAGTTCATTATCAGCTCCAATAGCAAGCATAACTGTGTTTGCTTCCAAATCTTCCGATGCACAAGCAGAACCAGTTGAAGCACCGATTTGACCGTTATTTAAGTCCCAAAGCATGCCCTCACCCTCAACACCTCTGATAGAGATGAGGATAGTATTTGGAGTACGGTGATCACGTTCACCGACTACGAAAGTATCGCTTAGTTCTAAAAGTGCATCTTCTAAACGGTCGCGTTTGGCTCTGATTTTTGCCATT
>Ga0180732_1000979_pt1 | contig 19660 bp, 15 predicted proteins | sample KR11_01MetaG_FD_148674 | JGI IMG/M metagenome (GOLD analysis project Ga0180732, IMG submission 148674) | Groundwater microbial communities from the Olkiluoto Island deep subsurface site, Finland - KR11_0.1 MetaG | ecosystem: Environmental > Aquatic > Deep subsurface > Groundwater | place...
CTACCAAAACAACGCCTACGCCTTGCGTTCCTTCAAGAATTTTTAAAACCAATGGAGTTCCCCCACTCAGGGCGATTACATCTTTTGCACTCGATTTATTTGAAGCAAATACTGTTTTTGGCATATCAACTTCATGTTTTGAGAGAACCTGTAAGCTTCTAAGCTTGTCTCTGCTTCTTGCAATAGCCAAGTTTCCAGAGGTAGAGAAAACATCCATCATTTCAAAATGCCTTACCATCGCCGTTCCGTAGAATGTTCTGCTTGCCCCAATTCTAGGTATGATTGCATCGGGCGTCGGTAAAACTTTACCAAGATAATTCACAACCAACTCACCCTTCATAATTTCAATAGTACACTTTAAATAATCTATAACTCTTACTTCCCAGCCTTTTGCCTCAGCTTCTTCTACCAGCCTTCTTGTTGAATAAAGTGCCTTGTTTCTTGATAATATATAAACTAACATTCTTATTTTCCCTTGTTTGTATTTTGTGATTATTTTTTTATTTTGACTTTGCGAGATACTCTTGAGATACATCCACCAAAAATCTGCCGCTTAAAAATTTACGTCCTATGAGCATAGGATATTTCATGTCGGCACGATTTGTTAAAGAGATGACAGCCTTGTACTTTTTACCAAAAAACATAACGTCAACTTTAATGGAAGGTCTGAGTTGAAGTTCTCCGTTTGAGCTACGCACTTTTTTTAATTTATACAGAGGCAGTATCATTTTTTTGTCATGGTAAGACGGGTGTACCTCATCGACAAGTCTGAAATGGACATACTTACCCTGATCTATATAGATGTCATCACAATGAAGTGCGTTTGAATCAGCGCCCGTATCTATTTTTGCATCCAAATCAAAGAGTTCCAAATCTAATATAGATATCACTTCCACACTGCCGACAATTTTTTTATTTTGCATAGTAAACTCCAAGTATGGGTGATTATATCAAATCTTATGTATTTTTTCTTTTAATTACTGCTGACATAAAAACTCTCACAAGGTTTTTTATTTGCTTGAATGGATTATCAAAGTATAATTGCAATATTAGAAAATGGAGAAGTGTATGGAAATAGACAAACAAGAATTAACAGATTTAGTAGAATTAATCTTTTCCGAAGTAAAACAATATGAAGACAACACTTCAACGGTCCACCCGTATGACATTGCTGAACAGCTCTTAGAATTAAGAGACATGAGCAATGAAGAGTATGTGAGTGTTTTAAAAAGAATTCCTCATGATCTTCTTGCAGAAGTTCTCGCTGAACTTCCTGACTATGTTCAAGAAGAGACAGCTGACATTTTCAGTGTTAAAAAACTCGCTGACATCGCATCAAAAATGGACACCGATGATGCTGCAACACTGATTCAAAACATTAGTGAAGAGCACGAAGAAATTTCTCAAAACATTCTCGAATCTTTTGATGATGAAGACAAAGAACTCATTGAACAACTTATTGCCTATGATGAAGACCAGGCCGGTGCATATATGCAAACGGAGCTTTTTAGCGCAAACATTGGCGAAAAAATAGGTGATGCGCTCATAAGACTGAAACAGTTAAAAGAGAGTGGCGAAGTTGATAATATTTGGCATGTTCATCTTATCAATGATAGAAACAAATATTTAGGTTCTGTCGGTCTAGAAGAACTGATTATTTTTGAGCACGCTTTAAAATTTGAAGACATTCCTTACGAAAAGCACAAAAACTTTTCGGTCAACCACAAAGAAGACATCAAAGATGTTGTTGAAATGGTTACCAACTACAACCTTAATGCCATTGCCGTTGTTGACGATAAAAATAAACTTATCGGTAGGATTACATCCGATGACATTTATGACATCATCGAAGATAGTGCGACAGAACAAATCTTTAACCTTGCAGGGGTTAATGATGAAGCTGAGCAAGAAGAAGATATGTTTGAGATTGGAAAAACACGTGCTATTTGGCTTGGGTTAAACCTTCTTACAGCAATTGCCGCTTCACTTGTAATCGGTCTTTTTGACAGCACCATTCAATCACTTGTTGCCTTGGCTATCTTAATGCCTATAGTCGCTTCCATGGGCGGAAACGCAGGGACACAGACACTTACGGTTACCGTTCGTCAAATGGCTTTGGGAGATATTGAAGGCGAAGACGCTAAAAAAACTATTTATAAAGAAGTCTTCATTTCATTGGCAAACGGCTTACTCTTTGCCGTGATTATCGGCATCATTGCATATATTTGGTTTGGGTTACCTATGCTCGGCGTTGTAATTGCATTATCTATGATTATAAATCTTATCAGTGCCGGTTTTTTTGGGAGTGTTATTCCTCTTGTTCTTCAAAGAGCAGGAGTCGATCCGGCTATCGGCAGCACAGTTTTACTTACTACAGTGACAGATGTTGTTGGCTTTTTTAGCTTTTTAGGTTTAGCTAGCATTATACTTTTATAAGGAGAAAATGTTTTGGAAGAAATAATTCAAAAAGAAAACAAAAAATTAAAATATTTTATTGAAGATTATTGGGATATATTTTTAGGTGTAACGAGTGTCTTACTTGCTTTTTATTTTCATAAAAATGGGCAAGGAGGAATAGCTACACTCTTTGCTGCCATAGGTATAGGTTCTCTCTCCCTTACAGTTGCAGAAGTTGCCGAAGTCCTCTCAGAGAGACTTCAAGAGCCATACGGAAGTTTTGTTTTAACACTCAGTGCCGTTATTGTTGAAATTATACTTTTATATGTTATTTTACTTCAAGCTGTTAGCAATCCAGAAGTCATTGAAACGGTCAAAGGCGGGATTATCTCCGCTGTTATCGTAGATATGAATGTACTTTTGGGTTTAGCCGTCTTTTTGGGTGGACTGCGTTTTACAGAACAAGAGCACAACAAAGAGACCTCAAGTGCTTATACAACCATACTTTTTGTAACCGCAGCTGCACTTTTGGTACCTGGTCTACTCAGTGAAGGTAAGCATGGGCCCGACATTATAGAAGATGCCTCAATCGCTATTGCTATTCTTTTGATGGTTTTTTATTTTATCATCCTTGTTTTTCAAACAAAAACACATACTCACTTTTTTAAGCAGACTGCCAGAAGCAGAATTTTTCGCCTTAAAAGAAAAATGGCTAAAGAAAATCAAGAGACGCAGATACAAGACGAAGATGATTACGTCTTTGAAAAGTTCAATATATTAGGTCTTATCGCTTCTATCTTCCTTTTCATCGCAATTATTGCGTTTGGAGCTGAAGTCTTTGCAACTGATGGAATCATGTTAGCAAAGGAATATGGTATCTCGGCTGGAATTTCCGGACTTATCATAGCTATTGTTGCTGTTTCGCCGGAAATTGTCACGGCCATTAAAGCCGCTAAAAATGATGAAATACAAAGAGTTGTCAACATTGCGATGGGGGCTTCAACCGTATCCATACTTTTAACTGTTCCAATTCTTATGGGGCTTGCTTATGCCAGCGGAATCAGATTTACTCTAGATTTTAATCCACTAGAGATTGGGGCACTTATCTTGACTATTGTTCTTGCGTGGAAAACTACGGATGAAGGGCAGACAAACTACTTTGAAGGTATGTCTCATTTGATGTTTTTCATAGCCTTTGCTATTGTTGCGTTTTACTACTAAACAATACTTGCTAAACATTAAGCAAAATGTTTAGCGGTTTGGCTATAATCCTAAAATGCAAACAGAGTACATTCATCTTCTTGAACCAACACCGAAACTTCACTCTAAAAAGTGTAAGCTTATCTCATTCTGTATACGTATTTTTTTACAATTTACTACCTTCGTTGTCCCTCTGATTATATGGTATTTTTATGATTTTTTTATCGCTCTTCTATCTTTAGTTCTAACTTTCATCATCATGGGAATTATCCGCTCAAAACTTAGAAACAGTGTAATACCCTTTAATCAAAGAGAATACCAGTATAGTGACAAAGCCATAGCCGACTGGTACAGTGCAAAAGAACTCTGCTATGAAGAAAATCCGGACTCGTCAGATTTATAAATCGACACTCACATTCGGCTCCACAATAACAGCATCATAATCCAGCTTTTCCTTAATAGCCTTTGCAAAAACTTCCATTTTATCAAATTCTCCATGAATAAGACATATTTTTTCTATATCTTTCGCTCCGCTTATCCACTCTAAAAGTTCACTCTGGTCGGCATGAGCCGAAAAACCGTTTATGGTAAAAACCTCTGCTTTTACTATAATCTCTTCAGAATAAATCTTTACAAACTTCGCTTTGTCTACTATGGAGCGTCCTAGCGTTCCAGCAACCTGATAGCCTACAAATATAAGAGAATTTTTTGGATTCCACAATCTGTGTTTGAGATGATGCATTATTCTTCCGCCACTGCACATTCCGCTTCCGGCAATAATAATACAACGCTCTTTCACGCTGTTAATTGCCATAGACTGATCCGTAGAGTCTGTAGTCTCAAGCCATGAAAAAGAGAAGGGATCTTTCCCGCTGCCATGATGCCATTCAAGCTCGTCACTTAAATGCAGAGGATATTTATTATAAAGCTCTGTCGCTTTTATTGCCAAAGGGGAATCTAAAAAAACTCTGCACTTTGGCAATACTCCTGTGTCATGCATCTCATGTAAAAGCCAAAGTATCTCTTGGGTTCGCTCTAGGGCAAAAGATGGGATGAGAACATTTCCGTCTCGTTTAAGGGTTTTCCGCACTGCCTCTTTAAACTCCTCTATGCTCTCTTGTAAAGGCTTATGAATTCTGTCTCCGTAGGTAGACTCAACATACAAAGTATTGGCGCCTTCCAACTTGTCAGGACCATCGATAATCAATCGATGAGGACTCCCTAAATCACCCGAAAAAACTATACGTTTATATTTGTCCTCAACCTGTGCATCTATCATGACAAAGGCGCTACCGAGTATATGTCCTGCGTTTGCCAAAGAGACGACAATATGCTGCTTAAGCTTAAATTCTTTAAAATACTCCAGAGTATGCCAATTTTTAGAAAAAACATTGCGAACATCATCTTCCGTATAAAGCGGTTCCAAAACACTCTCTTCATCTCCATGTCTACGAGCTTTTTTCTTGAGTGTTTTATACTCCTCTTTAAGTATCTTTGCCCCATCTAAAAGCATGATTTTAGCTACTTCTTTCGTTGGCTTTGTTGCTATAATGGTTCCATTAAACCCATCTTTGACGAGCTTTGCTACTCTTCCGATATGGTCAAGGTGCGCATGTGTTAAAATCAGATAATTAACTTTACTAACGTCAAATGCAAAAGGCTCATAATTTTTCTCCATTGCACCTTCACCCTGAAAAAGACCACAATCAACCAAAATTCTAATAGAACCGATTTTCAATAAATGGCACGAACCAGTCACTCCCTGCGCCGCGCCATAAGATATTACACTTATCACAATACACCTCCAAATAGCTTCTAAATCACTTTAATTATAACACTATTATAGAATTTAAAAGGCACTATTAACATAAAAACAGATACTATCTGCAAATAAAAAACGGCAAAAAAACTATAAAATTTCAGGGATACCACGCAACTATATGGCACTCATAGACTTACAAAAAATATCAAAACATTATTCAGCTCAAAAGATACTCGTAGATGTAAACTTTCATGTGGATGAAGGTGAAAGAATTGTTGTTATCGGAAAGAATGGAAGCGGTAAATCTACTCTCATGAAGATACTTCACGGCTCTCTGGCCCAAGACAGCGGTGAGAGAATCTGCAGACAAAACTTAGAAATAAAAATGCTCGACCAAAGACCGCAGTTTAAAGAAGGCCATAGTGTTCGAGAAGCTGTGGAAGATGGCCTTCATGAGCTTAATCACGCAAAAGCAAGATATAACGAACTCTCTCTTTTGCTTGCAGAAGATTTTGACAATAAGCTCCTCATAGACGAGCACGAGATGCTTTCAAGATATTTAGAACACCACAATGCCTGGAATCTGGATGATAAAATTGAGCGAATCATTGAGCATTTTGATTTAAAGCAGTACGAAGACAAGCCTATTTCGCTCCTTAGCGGTGGAGAGCAACGCCGTGTTGCACTTGCTTCTTTATTACTTCAAAAACCGGACATCTTACTTTTAGACGAACCTACCAATCACCTTGATGTTTATATGGTTGAGTTTTTAGAAGATTTATTGCTGAAAGAAAAATTCACTCTTGTTTTTATTTCCCACGACAGATACTTTATTGATAGAATTGCCACAAAATCTGTAGAAGTTGAAGACTGTTCTATTCGTGAATATAGCGGTGGCTACAGCAATTACCTCACGCAAAAAGCAGAGTGGATACGCACTTTGGAAAAACAGCATGGCAATCTTTTGGATGTTCTCAAACGCGAGAATGAATGGTTTGCAAAGGGTGTAAGAGCAAGACTTAAACGCAACGAAGGGCGAAAAGAAAGGCTTATGGAACTTCGTGAAAGTGCAAAAACAAACCCTGCACAGATACGAAAAATGTCACTCGAGCTTGAACGCGAAGCAAAACATTTTAATCGTGAGAAAAGTGTCAACAGACAAAAAATGCTCTTTGAAGTAGAAGATGTCAGCCTTACTCTGGGAAACAAAGAACTTTTAAAAAACTTCTCTACACGTATTTTGCAAAAAGACGTCATCGCCATTGTCGGACCAAACGGAAGCGGGAAATCAACCCTCTTAAAGACCCTGCTTGGACGCATAGAACCGACAAGCGGAAAGATTAAACGCGGTGAATTTAAAATAGGTTACTTTGACCAGCACAGAGAACTTTTAGATGACGACAAAAACCTCATAGAAACATTTTGTCCAAACGGCGGAGACAGGGTCAATGTTCGCGGAAGTGACTTGCATGTTTATGGCTACTTAAAAAACTTTCTATTTCCGCGGGAATTTTTAGATAAAAAAATAGGCGTTTTAAGCGGTGGAGAAAAAAATCGTATTGCTCTTGCTCTGCTCTTTACACAGGATGTAGATATACTCATTCTCGATGAGCCGACAAATGATTTGGACATCCCAACTATCAACATACTCGAAGAGCAACTCACAAACTTCAGCGGTGCCGTTATCATAGTTAGCCATGACAGATATTTTGTAGACAAAATAGCCAAAAAACTTTTTATTTTCAAAAAAGACAAGCATATAGAAGAATCGTATCAGCAGTATTCCGAGTATTTGGAACTTGAAAAAGAACTCAACGAGCTTGAAGCAATGCACAAAACAGAGCAAAAACCAAAAGCTGAAATAAGAGAAAAAGTTAAAACACTCAAACTCACATATAAAGAAAAAATAGCATTAGAAGAGTTACCTAAAGAGATAGAAAAAATTGAAGAAAAAATTGAAGAAAAAAATGCGTGTTTAGCAAATCCGAAATGCTATGAAGAGATAGGTATTACGATTTTAGCAAAAGAGCTTGAAGAGTTAGAGGCTCTGTACGAGTCAAAAGTTGAAGAACTTCTGACCATACAAGAAAAAGAAGAAGAGATAAATTCTTAATCTAATTTATTTCTGAGCTTCTTTTAAAGAGTCTGCAATCAAAAACGCAAGCTCTAGTGCCTGGTCTGCGTTTAAACGCGGGTCACAATGAGTATGGTAACGAGAACTTAAATCCTCCTCAGTAACCACAAATGAACCGCCGATACACTCAGTAACATTTTTACCGGTCATCTCAAGGTGAACACCGCCACCAAAAGTACCTTCTGATTTATGCACTTGGAAGAATTGCGTCATCTCTTTAAGAACAGCATCCACCGGACGCGTTTTAAAGTTGTTTGATGATTTAATCGTATTTCCATGCATTGGGTCACAAGACCATACAACTTTCAAACCTTCTCTCTCGACAGCACGAATAAGTTTAGGCATACCTTCTGCCACTTTATCAGCACCCATACGAACAATAATATTCAATCTTCCCGCTTCATTTTCAGGGTTAAGTACATTTGCAAGTCTTACTAAATCATCCGGATCCATAGTAGGTCCAGCTTTAACGCCGATTGGATTTTTTATGCCGCGCATATATTCAACATGGGCATCATTGATTCCACGAGTTCTATCGCCTATCCATAGCATGTGTGCCGAAGTGTCGTACCATTCACCCGTTAGAGAATCTTTTCTTGTAAATGCCTCTTCATACGGAAGTAAAAGCGCTTCATGAGAAGTAAAGAAATCTGTTTCTCTTAATGTTCTGTATGTTTTAGAGTTGATGCCGCATGCTTCCATAAATTTTAAAGATTTGCCGATATCTTCTGCCAAATCTTCAAATTTTTGACTGATTTCACCTTTATGAGCAAAATCAAGTGTCCATTTATGTACCTGATGCAAGTCTGCCAAACCACCTGTAGCAAATGCACGCAGTAAGTTCATCGTTGCTGCTGATTGGTTGTAAGCTCTAATCATTCTTTGCGGATCGGGAGTTCTTGATTCTTTTGTAAATTCAGCTCCATTAATAATATCTCCACGGTATGAATCAAGTGTCACACCGGCAATTGTCTCTGTGTCAGATGAACGGGGCTTAGCAAACTGCCCGCCTAAGCGTCCGACTTTAACTACAGGAAGTCCACCGGCATATGTCATAACCACAGACATTTGTAAAAGTGCCTTAAAAGTATCACGAATGTTTACTGCATGAAATTCACTAAAGCTCTCAGCACAGTCCCCGCCTTGAAGTAAAAAAGCTTTACCTTCAGCTACGTTTGCCAATTGCTCTTTCAATGAACGTGCTTCACCTGCAAATACCAACGGCGGATAATTTTTTAATTCTGATAAAACTCTGTCCAATTCACCTTGGTTTGGATATGTCGGTTGTTGTAAAACTGGCTTATCTTTCCAGCTCGAAGGAGTCCAAATACTCATAATAAAACCTTATTTTTATAATTTTTGTGATTCTAGCAAAAAAGAGCTAAAATAGCTCTGATAAGAATTTATCTTTTGCTCTTCATAGCACTCATGTTAGCATATGAAAGTTTTTTTTATGCTTTGCCATGTATAATAACGAAATAATTTCAATATGGACAGCCAATGCAAAAAGATGATCTAAAGTCTCTTGTCACTCAAATGTATGTCAATCTTCTCGAACAAATAGAAGCGGAAGAAGCAGCTACAGTTGAACAGGTAGCAGGATATTTACAAGATGCATCAAACGCTATTGCCAATATTAACGAGCAAGAGCTACACTCTATGGACGAAGCAAAAATGCTTTTTACCAACGCATACAAAGAGATTGCAAAAGAAAGTTTGTCTTCATACCAAGACACAAATGAAAAATTTGAAGAAATTGCATATATGCATGAACAGACAGTGAACGAATGCAACACTTTAATTAATTTACCTGCACTCACTGAGCGTTTTAATGACATCCAAACACACATGAGTGATGAAGTAAAAAAAGCAAATGACAGAATTATGCAACTTGTTGAACAGGTAAAAATTCTTGAAGAAACTTCCAATTTAGATTCGCTCACAAAAGTCTATAACAGACGGGCTTTAACAACTTATCTTGAAGAGGTATGCTCAAGAGAAAATGTCAACTATGAACTTCATCTTCTCATGATGGATATTGATGACTTTAAAGTGATTAATGATACTTATGGCCATGTTGCCGGAGATAAAATTTTAATTTTTCTAGCAAATATTTTGAAAAAAACTCTACGAGACGGAGACAAAATATTTAGATACGGCGGCGAAGAATTTATTATTATTTTAAATCGAATAGATACACTGCACTGTAAAAATATAACAAACAGACTTTTAGAGCTTGTACGAAAGAACAAGCTTATTTATAAAGGTCAAAATATTCAGATTACTCTAAGTATCGGTGCAAGTAAATATAAAGAAAGTGACACCCCAGACACACTCTTAGCAAGAGCAGATAAAGCACTATACAAAGCAAAACATAGTGGAAAAAATCAAATGTATTCGGAAGTATAAAAATGGAATTTAGTTATTTTGATCTCGTAGCAGCAGTTATCATCCTCCTTTTAGGTTTAAAAGGAATTATCAACGGTTTTTTTAAAGAAGCATTTGGTTTAATAGGTATTATTGGCGGTATATTTATCGCATCACGTGTCGGCAATGAAGTTGGAGAATATCTCAGTGAGCTCATTTTCAAATTTGAAAACAGTGCAGCCGTAAATTTTACGGGTTTTTTAGTAACCTTGGCTGCGTTTTGGTTTATTATGGTTATCTCAGGAGCATTATTTAAAAAATTGAGTTCTATGAGCGGCCTTGGTCCTGTAGACAAACTTTTTGGTTTTATTCTGGGCTCAAGTAAGTTTTTTCTTATTGCAGCGGTTATCGCTCATGCAGCGTACAACATTAAAGCTGTTAAGTCTACACTTGACCCAATTATGCAAAACAGTACTCTTTTTCCTATTTTGGTTGAAACTGGAGCTTTTATTATGAAAATAGACCCGGTAGAAATTAGCGATGATATCAATGCAACTATTATGAAGAGTACAGAAATTTTAGATGCAAATGTTACGGAATTAACGCAGTCTAAAACTTCACAAATAATAGACGAAGTTAAAAGTGCTTTAGAGCAAATAGTACTAAAACTCCCGACTCAAAGTGAAAAAAAGTAGTATGGCCTCAAAAATAATCACTGACTTCAATACGAAAACAGTTGAATATGAAGAGTTGCTACATGACTTTAAGGCCTTGTTGAAAAAAAACAATCTTAAGTTCACAATACAGAGAGAAGTTATCTTAGAAACTCTTTATAATTCTGATGAACATTTAACTCCTGAACTGCTTTACAATCTTATACAAGAAAAATATCCGAATTTAAACACTGGTATTGCGACAGTATACAGAACACTTTCTCTGCTTGAGGATTCAAATGTTGTAACATCTTTGTCTTTTGGCGCACAAGGCAAAAAATATGAACTTGGAACCAAAAAACATCATGACCATATTATCTGTACCGAATGCGGAGTCATCACTGAATTTGTAGATGAAAAGATAGAAGAGAGACAGCATGCAATTGCAGATTCATTAGGTTTTGAGATGCTTGATCACTCTATGCAAATTTATGGTATCTGCAAAAAATGCCAAAATAAATAAAACAAAAAATAAAGGAAACAGTATTGATTTTTGACAATAAATTCATTCAGCAAAGAATCGAAAAAGCAGAATTATTAAGAAGTATGGGTATTAATCCCTATGCGAATGATTCTAAAAGAAATACAACTATAAAAAAATACAACAATGTAAACTCAGATGTTTTTGAAAAAGAGAATCAACGTGATGAACACCGTCACTACACGGTAAGCGGTCGTATTAAATTGTTCAGAGTAATGGGTAAAGCAAGCTTTATAGAGATGGAAGATGAGAGCGGATCACTTCAGGTTTATGTAGCAAGAGACAACCTTCCTGAAGGTTTTTACAATGATGTATTCAAGAAAAACATCGAGACCGGAGATATTGTAGAAGTTGCTGGCTATCCTTTTGTAACAGGAAAAGGGGAACTTTCACTCCATGCTTCTTCTTTTAAACTCTTAACAAAGGCTATTTCACCTCTTCCTGAAAAATTTCACGGAATTACAGATAAAGAAATTAGATACAGAAAACGCTATTTAGATTTAATTATGAACGCTGATGTTCGTAAAACATTTAAAATTCGCTCGAATGTTATCTCTCTAACGAGAAGATTTTTTGAAGACAAAGGCTTTTTAGAAGTAGAAACGCCAATGATGCACCCTATTGCAGGCGGAGCAAATGCTAAACCCTTTGTTACGCATCACAATGCACTTAAAATAGACAGATACTTAAGAATTGCTCCTGAACTTTATTTAAAACGCCTCATTGTCGGTGGTTTTGAAGCCGTATTTGAAATAAACCGTAACTTTAGAAATGAAGGTATGGACGCAACACATAATCCTGAGTTTACTTCTATAGAATTTTATTGGGCATACAAAACTTACAAAGATTTAATTATAATTACAAAAGAGTATTTCAAATATTTATTTGACCATCTCAACTTGCCGACACTTCTTCCGTATGGTGATTTAGAGATTAACTTTGATAATTTCACTGAAATTCCTCTTATAGAGTCATTAACAACTGTTGGCGGCGTTCCTGCTGATGTTGTTTACGACAAAGAAAAAATTGTTGCGTTTTTAAATTCTAAAAACATTACAGTAAAACCGGGGCTTAATTTAGGGCAGCTTCAGGGTGAACTTTTTGACGAATTCGTTGAAGAAAAACTTATAGACCCAACGTTTATTACAGAGTATCCGGTAGAAATTTCTCCACTTGCAAGAAGAAGCGATACTAATCCGGATATTACAGAAAGATTTGAGCTTTTCATAGCAGGACGTGAGATAGCCAACGCATTTAGCGAGTTAAACGACCCGGTTGACCAACTTGGACGTTTTGAAGGCCAAATGGCAGCTAAAGACAGCGGAGATGATGAAGCTCACGAGATGGATGAGGACTTCATAGATGCACTTAGCTACGGAATGGCTCCTACAGCAGGACAAGGTATTGGGATAGATAGATTGGTTATGCTTCTAACAAACGAGCACTCAATTAGGGATGTTTTACTGTTTCCTGCAATGAAACCGTTACACAAAGATGAATTAAATCAAGAAGAAGAGGTATAAAAATGAGTTTTTTAAAAGAATTTGACAATGAAATATTTGAGTTATGCGAGAAAGAGTTAGAGCGTCAGACTGACCACTTAGAGATGATTGCATCTGAGAATTTTACACTTCCTGCAGTAATGGAAGCTATGGGTTCTGTTTTTACTAACAAATACGCAGAGGGTTATCCTGCTAAACGCTACTACGGTGGTTGTGAATATGCTGATGGCGTTGAGCAATTGGCAATAGACAGAGCTTGTGAGCTTTTTGGATGTAATTATGCAAATGTTCAACCTCACTCAGGTTCACAGGCAAATGCTGCTGTTTATGCAGGTTTACTAAAAGCCGGTGATAAACTTCTTGGTATGGATTTAAGTCATGGCGGTCACCTAACACATGGTTCTAAGCCAAGTTTTTCCGGTCAAAACTATTCTAGTTTTACATACGGTGTTGAACTTGACGGTCGTATTAATTATGATAGAGTTTTAGATATAGCAAAAATTACTCAACCAAAAATAATAGTTTGCGGTGCTTCTGCTTATGCAAGAGAAATAGACTTTAAAAAATTTCGTGAAATTGCTGATGAAGTAGGCGCAATTTTATTTGCGGACATCGCACACATTGCAGGTCTTGTAGCTGCCGGTGAACACCCTAGCCCATTTCCTCATGCCCACGTTGTAACAACGACAACACACAAAACTCTTGCAGGTCCAAGAGGCGGTATGATTATGACAAATGATGAAGAGATTGCAAAAAAAATGAATTCGGCAATTTTCCCGGCACTTCAAGGCGGGCCTTTAGTTCATGTTATCGCTGCTAAAGCCGTTGGATTCAAACACAATCTTTCACCTGCGTGGAAAGATTATGCTAAACAGGTAAAAGCAAATGCAAAAGTCTTAGCTGAAGTACTTATGAAAAGAGGCTATGATGTAGTAAGCGGAGGAACTGACAACCACTTAGTGCTAGTATCTTTTGTCGGCCGTGAATTCTCTGGTAAAGATGCAGATGCTGCACTTGGAAATGCTGGGATAACAATCAATAAAAACACTGTTCCAGGTGAAACAAGAAGTCCTTTTGTTACATCAGGTATCCGTGTTGGTAGTCCGGCACTTACATCACGTGGTATGAAAGAAAAAGAGTTTGAACTTATTGCAAACAAAATGGCTGATGTTTTAGATGATATTAACAACACTGAACTTCAAGCAAAAATTAAAGAAGAATTAAAAGCTTTAGCTCAAAATTTTGTAATCTATCATCAATCAACATATTAAGGTGTAACTTATGACGGCAATGGATCTCAAACTTATTAAAATGATTAGTGATCATTACTGGATTAAAAGAGATGCGGTAGTGGACAAACTGGTGTTTAAAGGACGTACTTTTTACAATAAATATGAAAAAGTCAATGCAACACTCAGTCAAGCACTCATTAATCAACATATAAAAGGTGAGATTACATTGGCTCACTCACTTGTGAATGCCCATAATAAAGTTGAGAATATAGTCATTGACTATAACGGTAGAGATCCTGAACGTTTTTATCATAAGGCACAACTTTTGCTTCGTGAAGAAGGATACATAAACTTTACGGCATATAAGACTAAGACTGAGGGTCATCTTCATCTTTATATCCATAAAGGGCATACAACACTTCAGGAGGCTATACAGCTTGGTAAAATGATTTCAATGAAATTGGCAAGCAAGCAACCTATGCAGTGGAGAATGTTTCCAAACGCAGATATGCCGGACGAATACAATATTCTCACTCTGCCATATGAGGTTTATGCGAAAGAGCGTGGTGCTTCTTGGTCGAAGCATATGTAATTTTAGGTATTATTTAAACTTAAGAATAAAAAGGTTATAAAATGCAAGAAAAAAACGAACTAAACGACATTATATTAAATAAAAATAATTCAGGTAATGGCAATAAAAAAATTGTTTTAGCTGTTGCTACTCTTGGAATTATTTTAATTATAGTTGTTATGCTTATGAACAGCATCACCTCAAGCGGAACAGATAATCTGCCTCAAGCCGTATTACCTCCAGAACCAACTGCAGTGACTTCAAATGAAACTGCTCAAGAACCTCTTTTTGAAGAAGTGCCGGTAGTTCAGGAAAGTGCTCAAGAAAATGACAACCTAGATAATATTACTCAAAAGCTAAAACAAGAGAGTCAAGAAGAGAAATCGTCTCCTGCGCCTCAAGCACAAGCTGAAGAGCCTGAGCCGGTAATGACAGAAAAAGCAGAGCCGGTAAAAGCACCTGTAGTATCCAAAAAAGAGACAACAAGAGTGAAAACAAGCACAGGCGGTTCTCACTATATTCAAGTTGGCTCTTTCTCGAAATATGCACCAAATAAAACATTCCTTAAATCTATTACGGACAAAGGATACAAATACGAGTTCCGTGAAGTTAAAGTAAATTCACAAACTGTAAACAAAGTTTTAGTTGGACCTTTTTCAGATGAAAATGAAGCAAGAGATGCTTTAAAAGTTATTCGTAAAAGCGTTGAATCTGGTGCTTTTATTACAAAAATATAAATCTTAATTTCCCCTTTTAGATTCAAAGGGGGAGCATATCCCTTCAAAAGGCTAACCTTGATACACTCCAAACAATTTATTCTTGACCAGTTTGCTCCAATCGCTGTTTATGCAAAACTCAAAACCATTTTTAAGAATGAAATTTCTTATCTTTTTGAAAGTGCCGGACAATCTGAAGGAAACTACAGTTTCATTTGTATTGGCGCCAGAGAAAGACTTCAGTTTATTGACAATAAAACAATTTATACGGATGCTCAAGGAATACAAAATATCAGAGAAGAAAATCCTTTTATTTTTTTAAAAAACTACTATAAGGGCATAAATACTCACCCTTACAAAGAAGCTACAAAAAAACTCAACGTCGGCTATATTGACGGCTTTATAGGCTATATCGGTTATGACATGGTAAAAGTTTTTGAACCAAAACTTCACTCTACTATGGACAACCTTATCGATGAGCTTCATACTCCGGACTTGGACTTAATTTTGCCTAAAATGGTACTTATCTATTCTCATAAAAATCATCAAATTTCTCTTATATCGATGCTTGGTGAATTCAGTGAAAAGTTTGATTCCATTGAGGAAGAACTCAAAAGCAGTTACGAGTATGTTCATATGAAACATAATGTCGGTTCAGACAAAGGAAGTTTTGCACACTCTAAAGAGAAGTTTTTTGAAATGATAGACAAGTCAAAAGAGATGATTCGCAGCGGTGATGTTTTTCAAATTCTTATGACAAACCGTTTTACAAGAAACATCAAAGTTGACCCTTTTAGTTTTTACAGAATTTTACGAACAAAGAATCCCTCTCCTTATATGTTTTTGATGGAGTATGAAGATTTTAACATTGTAGGGAGTTCACCGGAAGTTATGGTGAGGCTCAGTGAGGGAGAACTTCTTCTTCGTCCAATTGCGGGAACTCGTAAACGCGGCGACACGAAAGAGAGAGACAAAGAACTTGAGCTCGAACTTTTAGCGGATCCTAAAGAGCTTGCAGAACATCTTATGCTTATAGATTTGGGTAGAAATGACATAGGACGCGTTGCTAAAACCGGTACTGTAAAAGTAGAAGACATGATGCATATTGAGCGTTTTTCTCATGTTATGCACATCGTCTCCGACGTTACAGCCCAACTTGCAGACGACAAAGATATGTTTGACCTCTTCATGGCAACATTTACAGCAGGAACCATGACAGGAGCACCAAAAATACGCGCGATGGAGCTCATTGCAGAGTATGAGGGCATCAAACGCGGCTTTTACAGCGGAAGCGTAGGGTACTTTGGTTTTGATGGCAATATGGACAGTGCTATCACCATCAGAACGGCTATGGTTAAAGAGGATAAAGTTGTACTTCAAGCAGGTGCAGGCATTGTTGCGGACAGCCAAAAGGAACTGGAGTATCTTGAAGTTGAAAACAAACTCGGTGCGCTCATCCACTCTTTAGAAGATTTAGACGAAAAATAATGCAGTTATTTGCAATCTTTGGTGACCCTGTAGCACACTCCCGCTCTCCGCTTATGCATAACAGCGTTTTTAAAAACGCAGCTGTTGATGCCTGCTATACGAGAGTTCATCTTCAAGACGGCTCAAAACTTCGAGAAACTTTTTTTGCCTTAGGTTTAAGCGGTGCCAACATTACAGTTCCCCATAAAGAGGCTGCGTTTGAGGCCTGTGATGAGATACGAGGTTTTGCAAACAAAGTCGGCGTTGTAAACACCATAGTCAATGAAAATGGCAGACTTATAGGCTACAACACAGACGCCGATGGTTTTATGTTCTCTATAGAAGAGTTCAAAAATATTAAAAACATACTTATAATAGGCGCCGGTGGAACTGCCAAGGCACTTGCCGCAAGATTTTTGCAAGAAGAATACCATGTAAGTGTTTTAAACAGAAGTGCTGCCCGTCTTGCTTATTTTAAAGAACTCGGATGTGAGTGTTTCTCTTGGGAAAATTTTGAATTAAAAAAATATGACCTTGTTGTCAATACAACATCTGCCGGTCTCAAAGATGAAGAGTTTCCATGCCCGCAAACAATATTGGAAAATATTTTAATAAACTGTTCTTACGCAGCAGACGCCATCTACGGCAAGGTCACTCCATTTTTAAAACTCGCTCATGAAAAAAATATACCCGCAAAAGACGGAGCAAATATGCTTCTTGGACAGGGAGTTTTAGCAAATGAACTTTTCTTACATGGGACTTTAGACAAAGAGCTCATAAAAACTCTTATGTCTCATAGTTTCAAACTCTAAGAAATTTTCAGCTTTTTATCTATATATCTTTTTGTCTCTACAACAAAAAGAACTCCAAATGAGATAGCGATTACCTGCAGCCAGCTGCTTAAATCCAAACCTTCGCTTTTAAACATAGTATTCATAAAACCAGCATGGGTAAATGTCACTTGTGCAAACGCCATCAAAGATACACCCAAGAGAAGAAGCTTATTGTTAAAAATATTTGTTTTAAAAACTGATTTATGCAACTCTTTGCAATTAAAGAGATAAAAAAGTTCTATAAACACAAATAGATTCACGGCAACAGTTCTTGCATACTCAATGCTGTGCCCGCTTGCAATAGCATAGTTAAACATGAGGTATGAAGCAATAAGCATGTAAAAACCAACAACTAACATCTGAGTAATTATGATTTTTGTCAAGATAGGTTCTTGCGGATTTCGCGGTTTTCTCTGCATAATATTCTCTTCTTCAGGTTCAAATACAAGCATGAGCCCTAGCAAAATGGCCGTTGCCATATTAATCCATAAAATCTGAACAGGGAGTATTGGAAGTGTAAGTCCAAGCATAATGGCAACTAAAATTACAAGCCCCTCTCCCAGGTTTGTAGGAAGTGTCCAAGTTATAAACTTGACTAGGTTGTCAAAAACATTTCTCCCCTCTCTTACTGCGTGTGTTATGGAGCTGAAGTTGTCGTCACTCAAAATCATATCAGCTGCTTCTTTGGCAACTTCAGTTCCGCCAAGCCCCATAGCTATCCCTATGTCTGCCTGTTTTAAAGCCGGAGCATCATTAACTCCATCTCCCGTCATAGCTACAATTTCACCTCTTGCTTGAAGAGCATCGACTATGCGTAATTTTTGTTCAGGCTCGACTCTGGCAAAGACTCTTACGGTGGCAACTTTTTCAATTAATTCGCTGTCACTCATGCTAAAGAGTTCGCTTCCTATTAGAACTGCATCTTCAAATTTTGTATCGGGAGACACAATGGACATCATTTTTGCTATACTAAACGCAGTCAGCGCATGGTCTCCCGTTATCATAATAATTTTAATACCCGCACCTAAAGACTCTTTAACCGCTTCAATTGCTTCAACTCGTGGCGCATCCATCATTGCCTGAAGCCCCAAGAATACAAACTCATTTTGAAGTAATTCGTCTTCTATTATTTCGCTTGGAGTAATTTTTTTCGCTATTGCTAGAACTCGTAAACCTCTACTTGCATACGCTTCTGCTTCTTCTAACACTTTTGCCGTATTTAACTCTCTAATCTCACCTTCTATATATTCAAAATCACAAATATGAAGTGTGCGTTCTATGGAACCTTTGAGATACAGGATATTTTGATTTTTTTGCACATCCTTGTTTAGTGTAACCATATACTGCCTGTCAGACTCAAAAGGGAGTATATCAAGTCGAGGTAAGTCCATATTCAAAGCATATTCATTACATCCTCCCTTGAGAGCACTTACAATTAAAGAACCCTCAGTAGGATCTCCGTTAATGCTAAAGTTGCCGTCTTGATTCACTAGGTATGACTCATTACAAAGGTACCCGGCGGTTAACACTTCCTTAAGAGAGTCATCCAGATTCTCAATTTTTTCACCCTCTTTAAAAAAGTCACCCTTTGGTTCATAGCCGTTACCACTGAGTTCATATGCACTATTTGAACAATAAATATTCGTTACACTCATTTTATTTTGCGTCAATGTCCCTGTTTTATCTGAACATATAACTGTTACACTGCCTAGTGTTTCAACTGCTGGAAGCTTTCTGATAATGGCATTCTTCTTAGCCATACGACTCACACCTATAGCCAGTGTTATTGTAACTGCAGCCGGCAATCCCTCGGGAATAGCGCCAACTGCCAGAGCAACAGAAGCCATAAACATCTCCACAGCACTGTTTTCACGGAGTAAGCCCACGAAAAATGTAAACGCTGCCAAAGCTAAAATCACATACAAAAGCACCTTGCTAAAGGATGAAATTTTCTTTGTAAGGGGTGTCTCCATAGACTCTGTAGTATCTAAAAGATGGGCTATTTTTCCTAATTCAGTATGTTCTGCCGTTGCTACAACAATTCCCTTAGCTCTCCCGTACGTTACATATGTACCCGAAAAAATCATATTTTTTCTATCGTTTATTGTAATATTTCTTTCATGTACCACTAACTGTTTTGAAACCGGCAAAGACTCTCCGGTCAACATGGATTCATCAACTTTTAAATCCTTGCTCGTAATCAACCTGATATCTGCCGGAACTTTTGAGCCGGATTCCAGCAATACAATATCTCCGGGAACTAAATCTACAGAAGATATTTTTAT
>Ga0180732_1000980_pt1 | contig 19647 bp, 31 predicted proteins | sample KR11_01MetaG_FD_148674 | JGI IMG/M metagenome (GOLD analysis project Ga0180732, IMG submission 148674) | Groundwater microbial communities from the Olkiluoto Island deep subsurface site, Finland - KR11_0.1 MetaG | ecosystem: Environmental > Aquatic > Deep subsurface > Groundwater | place...
TTGTTAGTCGATATAACAGCTGACTCCTGTGCAACGACACTTGTGTCAGCGCTTGAGGCATACGCCTGAGCTGACAATCCTTTTGAGTCCGCTGTAGACACGAGTAAGGCTTGAGACGTATCCTTACTTGATGCTTCTGCAGCAGCGCTCACACCCTTACTATCTGCAGTACTCACCAAGAGCGCCTGCGAGGTGTCTTGGCTTGTTGCTGTAGACTTGTTGGTTGAGTCAACCGCTGACAACTGAGCAACGGCACTTGTATCTGCACTTGAAGCATATGCCTGAGCAGACACACCCTTTGAGTCGGCCGTACTAACCAGTAAAGCCTGAGACGTGTCCTGGCTGGTTGCTGTAGACTTATCTGCAGAGTCGACAGCCGAAAGTGCAGCCACAACACTGGTGTCACTACTATTAGTTACACTACCCGCAACAGACTTAGCAGCCGACTCAGCTGCCGAATCCTGTGCCAGCGCGCTAGTAGTAGCACTAGCCGCTGTTGAGACATTGGTTGAGTCAACAGTTGACAACCTGGTTGTCAGACTTGTGTCAACACTGGTCTGCACAGAAAGTGCACTAACGTCAGCAGCGTCCATACGTGCCACAGCACTTACAGCAGTGCTTGTCATTTCGCTATCCGTCGTAACAGCAGTACCAGCTCCTGGTTTACCTAACATGTATATGAGATGATCTCTGTTAGCCATTTACTACCTCCTTCCTACAAGGTCTTTAACATAGCCTCAAGTTCTGCGGCCTCCCCTGTTGTCAGAACAGAGGGAACAGGCCCAGGTCTCGCAGGGCCTGCACTCACAAAAGCAGGACTTCCTCCTGGAGGAGACCCTTGAGGTAGATTAGCAGGTGGAGTCCCACCTGTAGACCCAGCCAGGATACCCAGGCGCGATCTGGCCTCTTCTGCCGTCTTCTCAAGCAATGTTTTGAGGTCATACTCTGGGTGCTTAGCTGCGGTCTCATTCGTTACAAACGCGATGAAACTGCGATGTTGTGCCAAGTCTGTGTTGATCTTGTAAAACTCCTCAGCAGCGAGACGCATGGTCATTTGCTGATTTACTAAGTTCACTGCCAGGCGAGGAACGCTTAGGAGGGTTTCCTCAATAGTCTTCCTCTTCACCTCATTGAGCAGTGCGTTGAAGGATGCGGCATTTGTGAGGACTTTGTCGTATGTAGCCTCATCAGCCACAAATACTATGTCTGCAGCAGGAACAGGTGCCTCAGGTATGGGCTTACCTTCTGCATCTACCTTCGGAGGCGGTGGGGCTTGTACACCAGCTGCAAGATCATTTAACTGCTTTAACAACTTCTCATTCTGCTCCCTGGCTGCTCTCATCTGCACTTCCCAATCAGGAGGTGGAGCTGCAGCTGATATAGCAGCAGTTTCCAATGGAGCCATCACTGTTGAAACAACAGCGGTCTCTGCAGATGTAACTGCGGCTGATACTGCTGCCGTTTCAGCAACAGAAGCTGCAGACACAGCTGCTGTCTCCGCAGACGTGACTGCCACAGATGGTGCAAACTCCATGGATACAGCCTCAGACACCACTGGTGCATCTGCTACAACAGGAGTAGTAGGTGTGTCAGCAGGAATACCAGTTAACATATCGTCCATTTCCTTTACTTCTTTTTCCTCGTCAGCCATTATCTTCCTCCTCTTTCTCTTCAGTTCTTGCTACCTTCATTTCTGTGAGGTAGTCATCAAGTGATCCAATCACAAAAAGCATGCCGTCTATTCTCCCCTGCATCCGACAAGTATCTACCAGTTTCGCCTGAGGATCAATCATCGTGAGCTCCTCTTTCAAGGCAGCTATTGACTCCCCAGTGTCCTTCACTATCGCCTGCCACACTATGTGTGTTCTGAAGTCTTCGATCATCCTCTCGTTCATGCGGCTCCTCCTACTGGAACAATGTTTCCAGCCTGCTTCTCTGCTATTGCCAACTGGTCAGGTACCATACTCATCTGAGCAGGGGGCATACCTCCCTTTATCACGAACTCATCAACATCCTTAGCTCCCATCAGACGAGCAATGTGCTTAAAAATGCGAGGGAGATCAAAGGCAGCAAGGAGTGGTTGCTGTGTTGCAATCACCTGAAACAACTGTGTCCAGACCATAGCATCACCAGACATCACACTACCATCCTTGATGGTAAGATCATAGTCGACTGACAAATCCCAAGGCATAACCTTTATCTTCCCAGTCTGTATTCTATCTCCATAGTCAGCCTCAAGGGTTTCAGCCCACCTCCCAGTCGTAGTCACCCATAACTCCTTGCTCATCAGCTGCTGCGTGTGAGAGGCAAACATATATCCTATATCATGCATTGCCTGGATGGAGGTGACCCTGGCTGCCTTCGCCAGCCTACTCAGGGCATTGGAGTTTACATCTCTACTCTCAGTAGCTGACACTCTCTCCCCACGTCTGTCAATCACCCCCATCACACTGTCCACGGCAGCAGAGCACTTCTGCATTAGGTCTACCACATAGGCGGAGTCCTGTATATGCTGCTTCGTTACGTCAACAACAGCCAACTGTTGAACAGCACCCTTCACATCACGGCCCCAGGCACTTCTCCTCAGCCTAACCAGTTTGCCTGGCTGTGGGTCCTTCAAGTCATTTATGTTTATCAAAGAGGGATCAACTACGAGCATGTCGTTTATAGCTTTTCTGACGTTGGCTATGTGCGACTGACCATGAATGGCTACCTTCCCATTCCTCCTCGTTACAGTTAAGTGTGTAGAATTCTCAAAACAATAAACCTTACCCTTATACTCCGACTTAAAACAGTTTGCAGGTGCTATATACGGAAAAGTACTAGCAGTACTAATCTGCAGGACATAGAAGGGAAGTCCAGCAGGAGTAGTAGTCTCCCGTACATGAGAGAAATAGCCTAATCTTATGGCAATCTCCTGCATATCATCAACCAACTGCTTACTTTTAGAGCTGTAATTACCAAGGTTCTCATGCCCAGGCATCCAGTACCCATCACCCCACATAGCACGCTCAAACAAGAGATTCAAGTGGAAATCATCCCACTCCATTACAAACCGAGGAATCTTTTTGAACTCACCGGTTGTGCCTCCCTCGTAGCAATTCTCTTTTAACCACCCATACAGTCTCTTATCAGTGATAGCCCAACTGGTAGCATGTTTCTCAACATCCTGACCCACCGTTACATGAAAAGGCATGGCTTCAAAAAGTGAGTCAATATCTTTATAATTCCCTACCTTAGACTGCTTAACTGAAGTACAGTTTCCTCCTGATATAGAACCTTCTGAAAGAAACCAGCCAAGAAAACCGGCAAGAACCATAGGATTTATCTCGGTATCCTTATATCTACGATTGTTTCCTCTGTACCTTTGAGGAGACTTCCCCTCAATAAGCAATGAGGTACTCGGGCGCACCCCCTCCCATCTTACGTTTCCTAAGGTTAGATAGTCAGTATCACCTAAAAGGGCTGCTGGCTTAAACTGCCAGCCATCCCTCTCACCTACCCTCTCGTACCGCCTCTTCACAAACATATTATGATTAGGAGTTACACAAACATCCATCCTTGACGAAACAAAGTTGACCATATATCCGTCATAATCGTACTCAAACCACTGCTTTGGTACCTCAAAAGTAAGCTCTTTTGTGAGAGGATTAACTGTCGCCACCTCATCATCCTGATTAGCGTTCGGGAGAGGTACCCACCCTCTTTTAGTCAGTACCTCTGTCTGATCATCATAACAGTTGAAGAGCCAATCCAGCGTGGTCTGCAACCCATATATCGTCTCCATCCTACTCAATGGTGTAACAGAGTAACCATCAAAATCAGGAGCACATACAACAACAGGATACCTGTTATGATTCAGGCCAAGCTTCTTAGCCCTGATGATAATGCGGTCAGCAGCCAAGGTGAAGAGCCACTTCTCAGGACGCCTCCCCTGTCCCAGCTTCCACTCCTGTGGAATGAGGTTTACATACATATGTATCTTGTCAATAGGAGTAGTAGTTGATGGAGCCATACTTGTGGTGTCACCTGTCTTGCTATACCTCCCACTATTCCCTGTATTAAACAGACTCTTCCCATTTCCAGTACCCTTCAAGTACTGCACGTTGAAGATATCCCCATCACTATCTGCCTCCTCTGTGAGGAGTGCCATGATATTTGAAGGGTCTATCCAGCCATTAAACTCCCCTCTTTGCGGCTCATGTGCAGGCACATTAGGGTCTGGAAGATAGAGGTATGGGTCTATGTTGGACAGCTTATTCCCCTCATAGATGATAGCCTCCTCTTGAATCCTCCTCTTTCCCTCATTCACAAACCTACTGAATATGGAGGAGAAGAAGCCTTGATCTACAAACTTTGTCTTATATCCCCACTCCTTAGTCCAACCAGGACTCACAGCCCCTATTCCATATGCGAAGGAATCACGCCACATAGTGTGAAGGTTGAGGGCAGCCTTCGACCTGGCAACATTCTGATCTACTACCTTCTCCATCAGGATGGCACCTAACACGTCTTCAGGGGAAGTGCCCTCATACTTGAAGATAGGACTATCCAGGAAGGCCGCCACGAAGTATGTCAGCAGGGTCTCCAGTGTAGCGTAGGAGAATGGCACCACTATGGAGATAGGTTTCCTCGAGTCAGCCTTCTTCAGGAGCTCCTCAGCATCATCAGTGCTTATATATGCTGTGAGCGTTTCGTCAACACTCCTCCAACTGGCATACTTCTTGCTAATCTCATTACTGGACTCTCTGGCCCTTTGGAGGATCTTTGTCAGGAGGTCCTGATGAAGAGGAGACCCAGGTCTCAAGTCGAGACCCTCAGGATACTTGTAGCCGAAGTCCTGCGTACTTGAGATAGCAGACTGATTAGGATCTAAATTGTAAGGCATCTGTGTCTCCTCCCCTTTGGCAATTTATTTGCCAAAGTTATAATCTCTTATCCTCTGGAACAATTCCCCTTACACGTGCTGGCACACCGTATACGATCTCGTTGTCAGCCACGTCCTTTGTAACAACTGAGCCAATTCCCACCACTGCATTTTTCCCTATTGTCACCCCAGGAGCCACCATTACACCTATTGCAATCCTGGCACCCTGCTTTATCGTGAAACCTACTGGCACGAAAGCGCCCTTCCTCCTCATATGAACCATCTCAGGGTCGTTTGCACCGATGAAGCCAGGGGCAATGAAGACCTTATCCTCGATGACAACTCCCTTCGTAATATGACACTGCGCATGGATGAGGCAATCACTGCCAACTGAGCAATCCCCCTCAAATACAGTCAGGTGCCCTACTGTGGTTCTGTCACCTATCTTCACCCCTGACCGCATCACTACATAGTGGCCAATGAAACAGTCTTCTCCAATCTCACACCCCTTCTGAATAATGGCCGTAGACTCTATTTTCGTGCCTTTTCCTACCTTGATCTCCTTTGCAACCACTGACATAATCGTGTCCGTCCAGCGGTCCTCCTCCTCAATGAATGTATCTTTCTCCCCAAAGATTATCATGTTATCCTCCCGTATATTGCGATCATCTCCTTCGCCGTGTCTATAATACTAGGTACAGGCTCCTTCTCCCTTGGAGCCACCTTTCCCAACAGGATGGCAGTTAACTCTTCAGCCACCACCCTTTGATCACCCTCATGAATCCAGAAATCACTATACATATTACCTGTATAGGAGATAGACTTCATACCGCAGGCATTAGCCTCCATACACAACCTGTTATGATCTCCATACCTCACAAGGCCTATGAAGTAGTCAACAGAGCAAAAAGCATTTCTCAACTCCTCAGGCCCAAACACAGCTGCTGATGCCACCGTCCTGAAAGCACAGCTATTCCTATTTATCAGAGGGAAAAACCACCTGTGCTGGTCATTAGGTAGGTATAGCACGTGGAGCCAGCTCCCTGGCACCTTCGGATATACCCAAGGCCATGCTATAAACAGGTCAAGTGGCCACTTCACATAATGACAGTTCTCTGCTGAGAACACACTCGGCTTTCCAAGGAACCTACCCCTGCTCTCGATGGGTTTCCAGAAGTCGAGGTCTACACCCATCTTGACATACTCAACACAGGTGTGCTTATCACACATAGACTGCCAGATCGCCTGCTGTCGAGGCCAGAAGGTGACAAGGGCATCTGCGTGTTGGAGCCAATACTGACATAGCATCCAGCTATCACTCGCCCCATACCCTTTATTGGTACCGGCCTCGACAGAGGTTTGGAAGGTATGCTCGACACTTCCGTGTCCGACCCATACCACTTTGCCCTTCGTGTTCTCAGCCACTTTGTCTGGCAGATGAGTGTGAACAACATGAACATCTGCGTCGAGCATCTCATCAAACTTCGACTCGTCTGCGAAATTGCACAACACTGCATCAACACCGAGTGTCTTCTCAGTGAGTGCAAATGACTCAGCCACCCTATACATTCCGCTCTTGTTAAACATTGTCCAGTGACATACTTTCATTACCATCCTCCTGATGCTACTTTAGATTCAAGAACCGACACCCTTACTTCAAGGTCTCCCGTACCCCCTTCCAAACGTGTTACAAGTGAAGCAGCAGTACTATCTAATTCAGACTTCCTCGTCACATGGTAGTACTGGACGGCGGAGTCTTCTATATATGCCTGAGGTGTACGCCCTCCCTCAAGAGGTGCAGTATCAGGATACTGACTTGTACTCTCATACGGATAAGGGCCATAACTGGCATACCATGTATTCTTCAAGGTCATCAGGCACACCTCCAACCACTCATAGGCTCCATTGCCTCGAGTTCTTCGTACTCTTTCTCCACCTCGATGGCATCTTCATCCTTCTCACTGGGAAGGAAGTACCTGTCTCCCGCATCAAGCATCTCTACAACATAGGCAAGAGCATCCATGATGTCCCATCTCTTGCTCCTTGGATAACTTATCAGCTGCAATTCAAGAGGAGCGCAACACGCAGTATTATGGAGGACGTAGCCCATCCTGTAAAAAGGCACCAACCCAGCTATCCTCTCTTCTTTAGAAGCCCTTGCCTTCAACTCCACCAGTTCATAGAACTTTCCCCGCTTGACCATCTCTGTCCTAATCGGGTACATGATGAACTCATTCAAGGAGGTGACCTCGATGCCTATCACACGGGCACCGATCTTGTCTGCCATCTTGAAGGCTTCATCATATAACTGATCAGGATAGAACTTACCATATACTATGTCCCTTACGTAGATGGCAGGAGTTGCCAGGTCAATTCCCACTCCTACAATGGCTGAGTCTGCACTTTCAGGCTTCAATGTCTTTGCAGGATCAAACAAGACCAAGTTCTCCAGCTTCTTCCTAATGTCTGGGAACGTGGCGTCTGTCTCAGTATACTGCCTGAAGTTCTCCTGCTTAAAGCGGGCTGTCTCGGTGCTGATTGGCTTGTTCATGTACTCCCGACAGAAGTTGTCGAGCATACCATGCAACCTATAATTTTCAACCAGCTTCAACACACCTTCATCAGATATGAAGTCAGGCCAGTTACTCTTGTAAGACTCATCACATATACTCAGGGTGATGGTATCCCAATCTGGGTCATCTGCAAGATTTGCCAGCAAGCTGTCTTCGTGAAGTAAAGTACCAATCACGATGATCCTCCAGTCCTTACTAGCCCTATTTATGCTGTTGCAGACATCATCAAAGAACCAGTCCTTGGTCTTCTTCCTCTGCTCCTCTGACTTGACTGACTCTGCATTCTCCAAGTCGTCACAGATGATGAGGTCAGGCCTGTTGTCTCCATACAGGATGCCACGAACCTGCTGGCCACTACCCCTCGGTAGGACAGCTGTGCCTGTTGAAGTGATCCACATCTCCTTACTGAAGTTAGCAGACTTCACAGGCTGAAACATCTTCGTGATCAGGCTGTTAGTCAGCAGCTCCCGCTTCATGTTCTCAGACTGCATCTCCGCCTGCGTTGCTGTTGCACTTATTGGCACTATGAACTTCTTATCCTGGAAGAGGATGTTCTTGGCTGGATAGGCAAGGTTCATGATGCTTGTCTTCCCGAAGCCACGGGGTGCGAGGATTAGCACTTTCTGTGACTTGCCTTTGTCAAGTATGTCAAAGATCTGATCATGCAACTTACTAAATGGTAAGTAGAAGCGGTCTGGGAATATGACCTTGCTGGTTACCTTCGTGGACAAGTAACATTGTGCCATGAGGGATTTTAGGTCGTCCCTGGTATCCTCAATGTTTCCAGCAACATCTTCCATCACTTGCCCCTTGCCTTCTGCACACGAGCCTTACCACCCTTGTGACTACTCCACATACCGTATGCCTTACCCAGTACTGCATCCATGTCCTTACCAGGCTCCTCCGCCTTTATCATCTTTATGGCCCTCCTGATATATGCAGCCCTGGTTTCACCTTTCCTTGGATATGGCATAACTACTCCTTCCGCAGCTCACAACATTCCATCAAGTCTGCCAACGCCCTCTCTGACAGGAGGTATCCGTCCACAGGTGCAGGATCACCTTTGGAGAGCCTCACCACCAGACTGCTCTCCTGGATGATAACCGGCTTTGACACGCAACCTATCAACGATGATAGACAGAGTATCAGTATCATTAGCCATAACAGCCCGGCGTATTGCCTGTACTTTCGCATAGTCCAGTGCCCCAGTTTTAATTGCCTGCTCAAGGCTCATCTCCCCTACTGACGCTATTGACGCCAGCAGGGAGATGATGTCGTCAATGATAATCACTTCTTGTCAGGTAGGAACGCGCCTACCACGCCGGCAAGGGCAATGCCAGCCGCGATAATGGCTATCTGTTGCGTATCGGAAACAGCCACCCCTGCTGCCGTAATCATGAGAATAAGCCCTCTCCACGTTGACGCTTCTTTTAATCTGTTGAGAATAAACGCAAACATAATCTTACCTCCCTTTTATTTACTGCACATATGTATGTAAAGTGGAATCAGCAACGCTATGAATATCCACTTACAAATGACTTCATCCCAGTATGTTCTTCTGTTAAGGCGCATAAATCACCACCGGAGCGGGTTGCTCAACAATCACTGGGGCCGGTTGATTTACTATCGTTGGCACACTTGTTTGATCTATCATCCCGCCTACCATGTTGCCACTACCTGTGATAACTCCCGGCTGCAAGTCACCCATTACCCTAAATTGTCCTGTGCTTTGGCCGCTGATAGACTGGTTATACGTTGTACTATTACCTCCTGCAATGTCACCCACAGCCCGAACTATTCCCCAGGCACCTAACCAAGGAAGACCAGCGCCGAGAAGGTTGAGCCATGGCTGCGCGTAATCCCTCTGGACATACTGATGCAGGGTATCGTTTAAACCAGAAGGCGTTTGAAATACCCTGATTGCCGAAACGTTCCAGAGGACAATCGGCTGCCGGAGATCAGAAGCAAGCATCTCAAATACCGGTTGTGCCTGCACCGCCTTATTCATGGCAATCTTCGCCTCGTAAAACGCCTTCTCCGCCGCCAGTTGATTTGCAGTCATGCACCCCATCAAGGGAAGTAACAGCAGTAACCATAATCTTTTCATTTCGCACCTCCTCTCAGTTTCTTCATAATCCACTTGATTCCCTTGAACGCCCACATCATATAAAATATAGCCGCAAGGACAAGACAAAGCAGCATTAAAAGAAAGTCATTCAACGAGTTCATAATGTGGCCCATCATAAAAGGCTTGATCACTCAAGTCTGTGTCCCCGTCCCAGTCGTAGCCCCACCGCACCTTAATATCCATACTCAAAGCAGTTGCCATTACATACCCAGCGAAGTAGCACATCCTCTTCGTGTCCTTCCAGTTTATAGGATAAGGCATAACATCTACCGCCTTTGAAGGCATTGAGTTATGCTTCCCAAACGGGAACTTTAAGTTACTCTTTCCCTGACTGAAGTACAGGTTCTGCAAGTCTTGTCCCCTGTGTCCTTCTATGATGAGGCAGTCGAAGTGCTTTACCACTTCCTGAAGCACCTTCTGAAGTCTCTCATCACAGGTTTCAAGTCGTTCTCTTGATATGGCACTGAACTTGGGCATTATTCACTCCGTGACTTACTCTGTTTGCGAAGCATATCCACTATATCTTTCTGGCTCTTTTCGAGGTTTTCGATCCCGGTAACGATATAACCGAATTTAATCTCCAGTTTGACTACTCGTTCGCTTATTTCTTGCTTATCTTTTTGCACAATTTCTTTTGTCGAGGCAAGTCCAACATAGAGATACCCTATGCACAAAGCTATCAGGATCAGCACAGCCCATAGGTCGAAACGTACCTTTGTCACAGTATTTTCAGGTGGCATTTTCTTTCTCCTCTCAGGGTAGTATTCCATCTCGTCGTTCTTTTTCATCACTTATCCACTTCAGTTTACCCCAACTGATTCTGTGTTGATACTCCACCCATGTTCATACGGTCACGACGAGCGTGAAGATAACATTTTCTTGCTGGCTGCCCCCACATTTCAACTTCGTATAGGGAAGTATACGATCCCGATCCTACCGCAGACACATTTAATTGATAGTAACGAAAAGCAACCGGAGATGGACTGTTACAGACAAATGTCTGCATTTGATAAGTCGCAGACCATGTGATGTTGACCCGGGTATCCACATCAGTCCAGGCTATAGCATCATTACTTCCTTGAAGTTTGAAGTTCTTTGGACCTTCGTTTGTGTTATTGTATATCGTAAGAGAGTATCCCATTACACACCACTTGGCACTTACAAGTCCAAAGTCGATTCTCAACCAAGGAGTTGTTGAAGCCACTACCCACGAATCTGTTGAACTTGCCGATCCATCAAAAGCTTTCCATGGATAATAAGTCGTGTAGGTCCCACTCGCTGACGCGACAAAGGGAGATGGAGTCGTAGCATCAGACATATTCGGAATAAGGTCCGCGTCATTATGAGAATATCCGGCCATATATCACCTAATCCGTAATAGCGTTGGCAAAGCCAATAATAGTCACAACATTCGCCACACTCGCAAATGCACTCACAACCATTGAGTTTTGAAGAATGAATCCAGGCACAACAGGAACCAATCCTGACTTGAAAGGAATAGTCACAACGATATTCTGATCTGGCACAGTCGCTCCACCAAACTCAATCGTCAGGACAACATCTGCCGTATGCCCATTATAAGCCCACAGCCAGATTTCATCGAAGGTTCCTGCCGTTGTTCCAGCAACTGCGGTATGTATGGTATCTCCAGCCGTTGCAGTTTGTACAACCTTTATTGCCTTACCATCAGTGGAGCCACTTAGTTTCCGTTTTAATGCTGTTGACGAAGCCATAACAATCTCCTAACTAAAGATTTGTGAAACAAGCCAAGCACCTGGATCGCCACCTCCGCCAGCTGCAGCAGCTGACACCGCCTTACTGTCTGCCACTGACACAGATGAGGTTAAGGTACTATCTGCAACTGAGACCACTGTAACAACCGATGTGTCTGCACTTGACGCGTATGATACTGCAGATACCGCCTTTGAGTCTGCTGTTGAGGCAGCAGCTGAGTTGGCAACGTCAGCTGACTCATCACTTACAGCAGCATCCCACTTTGATGCAGCCTCATTATATAAGCAGACTACATATAAAGTCACTCCAGCAACTGTAGTACTAGGGAGAAGGTCACCTGCGTATATTGCGTTCCAGGTCAGTGCCCTCCCTGTGGCATTATCCTTGATACGTATTAGTAGTTTCTGTCCATTCTTAGGAGTACCAGTAGGAGCACCAAACAAGGCTGCCTCCGCCAACGCTGTTATGATATACATGTCTGTTGTGTCAGCGTTAGGCGTAGGAGTAGCACTACTGGCTACTGATACCACTCTTGGCAGTCTTGTCCCCATTCTTTCCCATGTGGCAGCCATACATGTCTCCTATACTGCTCCAAAAAAACTAAGGTCTGTAGCCTTATAAGACAAAAACTTAAACGCCCCAACGATGGTGACTGAATTTGAATCTGTCTGGGCAAGTGCAGAAAATGCCCCGGTTGCCCCTGCACTTCCCTTTACTGCATCAACAATGAACAGCCCTGTATCCGATCCGGTATTTGTTCCACCGTCGCTTCGTTCTTGCCATGTGTCTAAGGTGGGTTCGGTGTTTACATCTATGGTCCCGTTAGACGCTATACTTGGAGCAGTAACGGCATCAAAGATACTCGTTGTCGAGTTATCCCCGTGGGCCACCATACCCACAAGGAGTTCACCTGCCTCAGCAGTAGTGATCGTTGTCCCAATGGGTTCGGTAACAGACCCGGCTTGATTTACGCTTCCCGTATCATAAGGGGCGGCGGAATTTCCCCGGTAGGTGACGGTTTGACCACGGGCAACATCGCCTAACGTCCGGGTGAAGGTGTAGCTTGGTGCACTCACGCCACGGACAATATAAGCCATCAAACCAGAAGCTATTCCGCCCGTGGCATCATTATCGCCATCGTGGAGTTGGCTGGCGACATACGCCCAATCAGCAGGAAGAGTAAACGGCTCGGTCCCCTTCCATGCTATACAAGCAACAATCAAATCACCAGCAGCAGTATTCGCTGGCTCGTCAAGAACCAGATTCCCACCTCCAGCGTCAGTTTTGGTACCTAATGCTATAATTTCCCAGGCCATTACCTCACCCTTCTCCAAGATACGTCTTACGTGCCTGTTCTATAGTTTCCAACTTCAACATTTCCAGCACAAGGAGAACCTCTGGAAGTGGAAGTTTAGACATTGCTATGAAGCCTACGAAGCGATTATGCATCTTTCCCATATCATCATTAAGCTTTGCTTCATAGGCTTCACTTAACTTCTCCAGAACAATGTTCCCCTTCTCCAGCAACTTCTTCTGTGTAAGGTCCAAAGAGTTGCTCATACTCCCTCCTCAGTCTTTGAAGAACCCTCTTCTCCTGCATAGATGTAGGTCTCTTCTTGAGGCGCTCCCTATATGCCTCTTGACTTCTCCCCTTCATACTTCTTGTCATATGTCCCCCTTTGGCAAATAAATTGCCAAAGTTATGCAACACTCGTGCACATATACAGCGCAGTGACATCTGTCACCCAGCAAGGCTGACCCAATGAAACAGTCGTTGTATCAGCAGGAAGTGATGCAGCAGTGTTGACCGTCATGAATATCATGTCAGTTGCATAATTCAGATTGAAGTCAAGTGCAGCAACTGCCGCTGTATGGCTGTCCAGTGTATGTGCAATGTTTGGAGCTGTTGCCGCACTGACAGCCTTGCTATCTGCCACGGACACGATCACCAGCACTGATGTGTCGGCGCTTGCCGCATAGGCTTGTGCACTAACCCCCTTGCTGTCTGCTGTACTTACCAGCAATCCCTGAGAGGTATCCTGACTCGACGCCTGTGCCACTGCACTTGCCGCCATGCTTCTTGCAACGGAGTCAGTACCTCCCTGCGCTGCAGCACTTACTGCCTTACTATCAGCAGTTGATGCAGCCGCAGCGTTCGTGCTGTCAGCAGTTGATTGCTGCAACAAGACAGACGTATCCGCGCTGGCTGCATACGTCTGAGCCGATGTTGCCTTACTTGAAGCAACACTTATGTCCTCATCATAACCTAACTTTTTCCATGTCGCTGCCATCTCACACCTCCGTACATACCAATATAGCCTTGTCTGTCGAGCTGTAAAAGACAGCCCCCTCCGCATTTACAAGTGATGCCAAGGCTGGGGTGAGGATGAAGCCTTTGAATGTAGCAGGCTCACTTTCCGCTTCCCACGCCCCTGACACCGCATTATACCTTATAAGGTCACCAGTCGTACTTCCAGCAATCCCAACACCAGCCGGCCCTCTCAAGCCAATCAGTGTAGGCCCAATAATGCGCACGACCCTTGCCACTGATAAGGCTAGTCCGGCTCCTAAGACCGCGGTGACACTCCTCACACCAGCCTTAGCAACTGTCACAGTCAAATTAGGCACGGGTAACCTCCGGGCTTATGTCTACATCTCCTTCAAGGAGACGGGTCACAACTCCACCAAGTTCTGTCAGTTCACAGTCCCACACTCCTGTTGCATATGTTATCCCTGCCGTCTGCACCGCCGTGAGGGAGATAGTTATGACAGACGTCACCTCATTAATAGAGCAGGTGAAAGCAATCTTGGGTACTGCATCCACTGTCTCTCTGATCTGTGCAGCTGCTGACGCCCCCACCAAAGAGTAAGGGGCTCCAAGTGTATCATTCACTGTGATGGTGAGGATAAAGTCAGCACCCTGCTCTACCTTATATTCTCCAACCAAGTTGAGTACTTGTGCAGGCATCTCATCCTCCTATCTCTCCATGAGGAGCGTCACTATGATAGATGCCCCACCAATTCCAGGGTCTCCAGTTGTCACAGTCACTGTATGTGTTGCGTCTACCAGCAGGACATCAACCACAATGTAGCCGAGGCTATCATGGGCAAGAGCACCACTTGTATACAAGATAGTGCCTGCATCATCAGTGATTACTATTGTAAAAGTAGCCGCTGATGCATAGTCCGAGGATGCCCACACAATACCTTTTAGGTGGCCTGACTTCCTGAATGTGAAAGAACCGCTTGTAACATTGTCCAAGATCGCAACAGTCTCAGGTCCTACCCTTTCAATTCTATGAGTTATTTGCGCTCTCATTCCTGTTCCCCTTTCTTTTTATCCTTTGGCAAATTATTTGCCAAAGTTGTCATGTTGCCCAAACAGGGGAGCCACTCTGCCCACCTGACTCTATTCCAAAGTAGACCTTGAGGAGCTTCCTTCCATCACCACCGTAGTCGTCCCAAGTCACCTCCATGTTGAAGAAGTCTTCTTCCATTATAGCTGTTATTCCAGCCTCATCAAGAGTAGGCATTTATGTGTCCCTCCCCCAGGAGAACTTTAGTTTGAAGGATAGGTTGTGGGTGTCTGGCTTGTTGATCGGGGTGTCGAATTTACAGAGCCAGATATCATAATCTTGATTACCTTGAGTGGTAACGGAAACCTGCAATCCATAAATGTTGCCGATTGATTCTAACGTAGTCCAAAGTACGTTAACATAATTCGCATAACTTCCGGGGACATAGGCGTCCCGTGTTGCCGTTGTTGCCGGACCTGTTCCCATAGTCTTTCGAGACACGTTAGTGGTCAACGGTGAATACGAGAAGACACTCGCGGTGATCGTAGTAGCCGGGTATCTCCAACTTCCATAATAGTAATAACTTAACATTATTGCTGACTGTGTCCCAAACAGACCTAATAGATTAATATAACAAACCCCAAATGTTTGGGCGCTAATCGACTGCCATCCTGCCGTGTACCCAAAGGTATCATCATACCCAGTTATTGCCGTCTCATACCATGTAGGTACAATAGGCAGAAACCTGATGCACAACTGATACTTCAACCTCAGCTGCTGCACACTACTTACAGCTACAGATGTTGGGAAGCCTTCCTCATCCAACACCCTGAACCTTGAAAACAGATTCGCACCCTTTGTACTCGTCGGACCAAACCCCAACTCAGTGAACGTTCCATTGATCTTACCCACATCAGTCTGTATACCTTTTTGGTACACTACAATGAAGGGGTCTGCGGCTGCTGCTGGTATTGTAATAGTATCATAAGCAGAGTAACCAGACGCAGCCGGCCTCGCCACTGGACTATACGTTGTCTCAGTATCTAAGGTGGTCTGTCCAACCGCTGGATCACTCGTTCCAGTCCCTATCGCGAAAAAACCAAAGCAGAAGGGAATAGAAGTATTGTTCCCGATCATATCCAGCCCAACATCGAGGATCAAATTCTTACTGGGTGTATAGCAAGCCTGTGCAATCGAGCCGTCTGGGTTAACCACTTCCCAACTCGCAACGATTCCTTCAAGACCTATCTTTGCTACCTCTATCACCTTCTCCATCTTTACTCCTAAGCCCATGGGGGCTCGATCTCAAGGATAGGATTCCACCACTTGCCCTGATATATAGTCCCTCCCAACAATGCCACTGCTGGCTCCACAAGTGTAGCAGGGGCAGGGACAACAATCTCTGTGTACGTACCAGATGATATCTCCCCTCCAGACAGCTTGAGGTTAGGCTCTGTGACATCCTCAAAGACAACAACTATCTCAGTATATGCCCCACTCTCAACCCTTCCTCCTGTCAAGGCAGCAACGTCATGAGTCCAGTACTCTCTTGCAGCATAGAGGAAGTCCCCATCCTCAACACCGTAATAGCCCTTATAATAGTTCAAAGTTACTACTGCACTATAATCCCCATTTCCATAGCAGACTGCCTTTATCTGCTTCAAGGTGTCACATGGGTCACCGAAGGTGAACATGGGGAGTGTGATGTTCCCCCCAGTGTAAAGGGTAGATGCCGTTGTCGGCGTCGTCCCATCTGTTGTATAGTATATATACAAACCACCAGAGATGGTAGTATACAAAGGCCACTGCATCAATATGTAATACAGGCCTGAAGTCATTGAAAACACAGGGGCTGGAACATAGAAGAGGCCACTCTCAATAGTCACCTCACAGCTCACAAACATATAACTCACAGGCCCCAGCAATCCAGGTGTCTTGTAGTTCTTTGCTGATACTGTCTTTGTATATTGTGAAAGAGCAATATGGTTCTTGAGGACACCACTTATGTCAACCTTCCAATCTATGTGAGATATCGCCATCGTCCTGAGACGACTAATGTCCTTACAGCGCATATCATAAGATCCTCTTCGTCACATCTGCTATCACGTTGAGGTAGCCGTACATAACGGTGAATATATGACCACTTATATCCTTCAGCTGTATGTCGAAAGGATAGAGGCCACTCATATTCTTTGTATCTGCTGGCACAAGGGAGAACTGGCTCTCCCCAATTGTAGGACTGCTATGAATATCCCAAGTATATAGGATGAGGGAATCTGCATCAGTATCAGAGGCAGGTGTGGAGATGGCCCAGAGGGTGTGAACACCACTCTGGATTCCAGTAGTGTTAATGTTGTCGCCGGCACTGACAGTGGCAATGTTGAAGGTGTCTGCGCCTATGTACTTTACATAGTAGTCTTCCTCTTCCATCAATGGAGGAGGGAGTGCTTCCGTTGTGGTGAAGCGGATCTTCCTGGTTGCCAGCAACCCATGCGTCGTCTTTGTCACAACACATGGAGTGGCAACAGTTATGGTGCAAGTACCTATTTCCAAGTAGTCAGGCGTGTCCTTACTCTTCGCTGTGAAGAACAGTGTGCATCCTGTAATGTTGATAGGAACGCCATTGCTATCCGTGAACAACAGTGTGAACGTCCTATCATCACCCCTGACTATTTCCAAGTTCGCTCTGCCCACCTGCTACCTCCTGAGCCACGCTCGCTTCGCTCACCTGCTCTATGTCTATGATTGACGCTGTTGGAACAACAGTCAGACCAATATGCCTGGCACGTGCCTTGATATCTGCTATCTCATCCCTTGTCAGATACGTACTCCCCTGATTGATGTTAAACTCCTTCACTGCAGGAAATCCTGCCCTGTCCAATACGTCACGGGCAGCTGCCAACTTCGTATTTGGAAGTTCACAGTCCATCAGCGTCTCCAAGACCTTGACTGCCTGAGGAGCAAGCTTCTTGATACTTCTACTCACTTCCAGTACATCTATATCCCGTGCAGCCCGCATGATGTCGAGCTGCCTGCGTACAATGGTGCTGTTGAGGGTATATGACACTGTGACAGGTGATATGTTAAGGGAGCGGGCAATGTCAACACTCTTCATGCCTAGCAAGGCAAGGCGAGTGATTTCATGATGACAGTCCCACATAGCCTCTATCTGGTATTGCCTGTTGCCTGTCGGCAGCCTACCCATTGCCTACCTCCCTCTCCCAGCCATATAAACATTCTACACCACTTCTGGAATATGTATATCACATGATTGGTTAGATTACAATAGGCGGATAATGTGTGGGCGTATACTTCCTACTTTTCCTCTGCTTTGGCAATTTATTTGCCAAAGATGAGGATAACAGAAGAGTTGATGATGTTCACAAAGTGAACACAAATGTGTAATTGGTCCAAGTGGTGCGTACCAGAAACAGGCCTTTGCTGGCGTGCGAGCGTGCGATTTTCCCCAAGGCCGGGTGGCTTGACTTTTGCCACAATATGGGTATAATGGAGTTTACATAGCGGAACACCACCGCGAGCGGTAGTACACCACTCATTGACACCGTGAAAGAACGGGCGCTCACAACGTTCATTGACAACTGAATAGATCTCCTCTGTATCATGCTGCCCTCCATTGCAATATGAAAGGGGTGCAACCATGGACAGATATACGAAGACCGTTTCAACACGTGCTTTCGTGGGTGATGATGCTGTCAACACCGAGTTGACTATTGACCTATCAAACCTAACCGAGGCCGACCGTGACGAGTATGCGGTGCAAACCCTCATTATCAGACGCCAAAGTGCATGGCGTAAAATGAAAGCAATTCCAACTGTTGACACCTACATCGCACCGAAGCCAGGCACCCGCGGCACTGGCGCCATTACCAGGGCAGCCCTGCTCAAGAAACTGACTGGTGATAAGTTCGAGGCCCTGCTCCAGAAGTACGGAGATGTGGACAAGATGTACGAGGCCCTCAGAACCTTTCTGGACGACGAGACTGACGACGTTAATTAACAACCATAACCGAGGGCAGCATGGTACAGGGGAGATATCTGATAAGGAAGGGAGGTGAATACTGATGGATGCTACTAAAGAGGTAGAGCGCTACATTGACCTTGTCACTGATCTTGTAAAAATCATGGCAGATGAACGAGGCAATGAGGATCTGGTAAGGGAGGTGGAAAATGCTATACACCTTATGAGAACGGTCCTAAAATACCCTATATAGTACGCAAAAGGCCCACCCATGCACTGTATGTGCAGAAGTGGGCTTTTTTTATGCTATTCACGCTTTGCGTGAAGTTATTGACATCTTGCATCATATGTGATACCATCTATTCAGGATATATTCATATTCATATCCTATGTATATCCTATCCGTTATTACAGGGTGGTATGTAATACGGCGCATTTGCCATAGTTGCGCATATTATGGCCGTATAGATTGAGGGGATTCTTAGTTGTTAAAAAAAAATATAAAAAAGAACAAAGAAGAACAATGAAACATCTTACACTCATCCTTATAAAGGTAACAACTATGGCAATGTCGGTGTATTATGTACCACCCTACAATAACGAATATGATATGTATAGGATAGAGATAGGGATAGGAGGCACCTATGAATGAGCGTGATAGACTTAGGATGATGTGGAAGAGGTTTGGGAGGGAAAAGGAAGATCCTGATGTGAGGATCTGTGATCTGGCAATATACGCCTGTCAGAAGGGAGCACCAGCTCATATGAATAGGAGATAGCTGATGAATTGGATAGATGATGGAGGAGTAGACACTGGAAAGGTGACAGACTATATGGGAGCATTTGAAGACTGTATACCAAGGTGTAAGGAGATGGCGATGAGGATAGATACTCAGGGGATAGGAGGAGCAGTTAAAAGATATTTTATAAGAAAGGAGAGATTATGAACGGAGATGGTGAGGAGAATGTGAGTAAGAGAGGGAAGGTTATTGCACAGGCGATGGCGAGACTCGCACATACACAGGAGCAGAGGAGTAATAGAGTGGAGGACTTCAGGGAGAGGAACTGTA
>Ga0180732_1000982_pt1 | contig 19623 bp, 24 predicted proteins | sample KR11_01MetaG_FD_148674 | JGI IMG/M metagenome (GOLD analysis project Ga0180732, IMG submission 148674) | Groundwater microbial communities from the Olkiluoto Island deep subsurface site, Finland - KR11_0.1 MetaG | ecosystem: Environmental > Aquatic > Deep subsurface > Groundwater | place...
CTGCCCGGAAATCCCCCCAGCCCCCCGTTCGGCTAATCGCTCAGGGCAGGCTCTTTGATAAAGGGGGAGTATAACTTTTTTTTCTTTTCTAAAGAATAGGCTCGCTCATTCTGACTTATTAAAAACAGCTAAATTGCGTATGACCCAAAAAATTCCTATCTCGGACTCGTTTGCCGTTGCAAATGTCCAAGATTCTGATATTTCAAGAATTTTTTTGGTCTCATTTGGAGCCGCGTATGCAGTTCCAACAATGCTAGTCAGGATTAACCAGACTAGAAGTATTTTACAATTCATTATTCTTTACCTCCTTATTTTCTCCATCACTCCTCAAATAAATCCTTTTTCAAGAAATTATTTTTAGAGATGGAGAATTTGATTGCCAATTTTGATAATCAAGTTGTCCATCTCTAAGCGGAGGCTGGGGGATAAATAGGGGAACGATGTTTTGTTTTGTCAAAGAGCTTTTTCCATCCTTTTTTCATAACTAGATTGAATTACAAAATATTATCTTTATGTCATTTCGAGCATCAGCGAGAAATCTATAAACTTTAGATATTTCTCCGTATATAGATTTCTCGCGAGGCGTTCGAAATGACACTTTTGCTGTGTTTCGTAATTCAAGGGATTTAACAAAAAATAATATCACAAAAAATGAAGGGTGTCAATGGCGGTAAAAACGCTGAAAAATTGGAGAGGCAGATTTTGGCCACAATCGCGTATTATGATATTTTGAATTATCCTCTGACGGGTTTTGAGGTTTTTTTGTATTTGATAAATGAAAATAAGAAATTGGAAATTGCCAGCCCGAGGCTGGTCCGCCTTGGGCGGAGAAACTGGAAACTGGAAAATAATGAAGAACAGAAAAGCGATGATGATCATTTACTATTTATCATTTACTATTTGCTGGACAACAGCGAGTATTTGAAAAAGTATGTGGGGCAGGAATTGGGGTTTTATTTTTTGAAAAAGAACCCCCCCGACCCCCCTTATCAAGGGGGAGATAAAAATATAAAGCTAGAAAACGCAAATGGGTTCCACGGTCCCGAGGCGGGAACTATGGAACCATCGTCTAAGATGGAGCCAGCGAATTTTTATAATTCAGACATAGTGCAGAGAAGGTTGGATGGGAGAAAAATCGCGGATGGGAAGTGGAAAAAGGCGAAGAAAATATATAGGATTATGCAGGCGGTTCCGTTTTTGAGAGGGGTTTTGATAAGCGGATCATTGGCGTTGGGAAGTGCGAAGAAGAGTTCGGATATTGATATTATGGTTATCGCCAAAAACGGAAGAATTTGGACGGTAAGAGTTTTTTTGACAGCGCTGATTTTTTTGCTGGGAGTCAGGAGAAATGAAAAAGATACGAAAGACAAAATTTGCCTTAATCATTACATCACGGACAAGTCGCTCCAAATTCCTTTTTTCAGCCTTTATGACGCGCATCTTTATTCCCATTTGATAAATGCATATAATGATGCGGATAATATAAAAACATTTCAAGACTTCCAAAAAAATAATAGCTGGATAAAAAATTATGTCCAGAACTATAATTTATCAGAATTAAGATTTTCAACAAGCGTAGGGAAAAATAAAGCGCTTTCATTTATAGCTAAGATTTTTGAGTTTATTCTGTCCGGAAAAATCGGGGATTATTTTGAAAAAACTCTTTCCAAAATCCAAATCGCGAAGATTAAGAAAAATCCATCGTTTAAAAATAAAAATGGAAGAATTACTATAAGCGATAATCAGCTAGAATTCCACCCTAAGCTTCACGAAAAAATTGTCATTCCCGAGTTCAATAAAAGAATGAAAGCTCTGGGGCTTTTGGAGTTCGCGAATCAAAAAGAGTCGGGAGAGGATTAGAAACTAGAAACTGGAAACTGGAAACTGGAAATTAGAAACCACGAGGGTTCCATAGTCCACGCCTCGTGGCTGTGGAACCCCAGATGCAAGCCATTATTATTTTAACAAAACTATCAATTTTATAAAGTCCTACATTTATGGTTCCACAGGGCTATCGTCACTATGGAACCATCAAAGAATGTTAAAATGTTTATATATGTTAAAATATTAAAATGATTTTTCTCCTTGACATATTTTTGCAAATGAATATAATGATATTAGCACTCGGTTGGTTGGAGTGCCAGAAAGGAATTATGAGCGTTTACGGAGCTCAACTCCGAAGCTTCGGAGCTGAGCTCCGTAAACGCGCGAAGCTTAATTTAATTTAATAAATCTAATATTTTGCTTGTTCTATTTATAGATACAAGTAAAAAGAAAGGAAAGTTTTATGATGAAACTAAAACCTCTTGGAAACAAAGTTATTTTAGAGGCAATCTCTAAAGAGGAAAAAACAAAAAGCGGGATTATTATTCCCGACACGGTTGATAAGGAAAAGCCGGAGCAGGCGAAAGTTCTGGCTGTTGGTCCCGGAAAAATAGGCGTTGGGGGAATTAGGGCCAAAATTGATGTAAAAGCTGGCGATACTGTTCTGTTTTCCAAATACAGCCCGACAGAAATAAAACTGGACGGAAAAGAATATTTGGTCGTTTCGGATGAGGATATTATGGCGATAGTGGAATAGATATTAGAAACTGCCAGCCCGAGGCTGGTCCGCCTTGGGCGGAGAAATTGGAAACTGGAAATTAATTGTAATAAAAACTTATCATCCAGACTTGTCATCCTGAGCGAAGTTTTGGAGCCTCAGCGACAAAACGAAGTCGAAGGATCTGTAAGCGGATAAAATATGCGCTTTACAATATTCTTGTTTAGCAATAAGTATTCTGCAAGTACAGATTCCTCCACTCCGCGGCTGCGCTCCGGTCGGAATGACAGCAAAACGTATAAGTCTTAAATAAACATTAATCAACTTAACCAAAAAACATTATGGCAAAAGATATAAAATTCAATGAGGATTCAAGGCAGGCGATAAAAAGAGGAATAGACAAAGTCGCTGATGCCGTGAAGATTACTCTCGGCCCGAAAGGGAGAAACGCGATTTTGGACAAAGGCTATGGCGCTCCGACAATTACCAATGACGGAGTGACGATCGCCAAAGAAATTGAGCTTTTAGATAAATTTGAAAATATCGGAGCGGAGCTTATCAAAGAAGTCGCTTCCAAAACAAATGATGTCGCTGGAGACGGAACAACAACTTCTACGGTTTTGACTCAAGCGATCATCAGAGAAGGTTTGAAATATGTGGCGATGGGAGTTAATCCTGTCGGAATCAGGCATGGCATTGAAAGAGCCGGGGAAGAAGTTATCAAAGAATTGAAAGCTAACGCGAAAAAAATTGAAACCAAAGAAGAAATCGCGCAGGTGGCGACAATTTCAGCCGAAGATCCTGAAATAGGGAAAATAATCGCTGAGGTTATGGAGAGAGTCGGCAAAGACGGCGTGATTACAGTAGAAGAGTCCCAGACCTTTGGAATGAGCAGTGAAGTGGTAGAAGGCATGCAATTTGACAAAGGATATATTTCTCCTTATATGATTACTGATACTGAAAAAATGCAAGCTGAGTTTGAAGATCCTTATATTTTAATTACGGACAAAAAGATTTCCTCCCTCAGCGAAATTCTTCCAATCCTTGAAAAAATAACTCAGCAAGGAAAGAAAGATGTCGTAATTATCGCCGAAGAAGTCGATGGCGAAGCTTTGGCGACTTTGGTTATTAACAAAATTCGCGGAACATTCAACGCGCTAGCTGTGAAAGCTCCGGGATTCGGAGACAGAAGAAAAGAAATGCTTTCAGACATCGCTGTTGTGACGGGCGGAAAAGTGATCACCGAAGATCTCGGAATCAAGCTTGAGAGCGCGACAATTGATATGTTGGGAAGAGCGAAAAAAGTTATCGCTAAAAAAGACAGCACGATAATCGTTGATGGAAAAGGAAATAAAAAAGAAATTGACGCTAGAATTTCACAGATAAGAAAAGAAATGCAAGCCAGCGATTCTGATTTTGACAAAGAAAAACTTCAAGAAAGACTGGCAAAGCTTGCTGGCGGAGTCGCAATTTTGAAAGTTGGCGCTGCTACGGAATCGGAACTCACATACAAAAAGCATAAAGTTGAAGACGCGCTTGCCGCCACCAAAGCCGCTGTGGAAGAAGGAATCGTCGCCGGAGGCGGAACAGCTTTAGTAAAAGCCGGAGTAGTTGTAGAGAAAATGAATATAGTAGTTCCAAGCAAGGATATTGCAGAAGAGTTTAATGCTGGATTTAAAATTCTTATTAGAGCACTTGAAGAACCACTGCGACAAATTGTTCAAAACGCGGGAAAGGCAGAAGGAGCTGTTGTGGCGAATATTGTTAGAAAGTCTGAGTTTAAGAATAACGGCTATAACGCTGTTTCGGGAAATATGGTTGATGATATGATTAAAGAAGGGATAATTGATCCAGTGAAAGTGACCAGATCCGCTCTGGAAAACGCGATTTCAATTTCAGCGATGCTTTTGACAACCGAAGTCGCTATCACTGATTTGCCAGAAAAGAAAGATGCTCATTCTATGCCTCAAGGCGGTGGAATGGGAATGTAGGATTGGAATGATGAATTTAGAATTTAGAATTTTGAATAGAGAATAATGAAATATGTTTAATTTCCATTTTTTAGCTCCACTCTTTGCGAGTGGAGCTTTTTTCTTGTAAAAAATTTTATTTGTGGTATTATATAAGTATCATCTTAACATACTAACATACTAACATCCGCGCTAAGCAAGAGTGATGTGGTCGATGCGTCGCTTATAAGCGCTTGGCGCGGATGTTGATAAATTAAAATTAATTTAATAAATTAAGAAAAAAATATGGAAACATTACTATTAATACTCGTTGTTGTTTTAATTGCGGTGGCTTTGTGGTTTGTTGCCGTTTATAACGGGCTCATCAAACTAAAAGTTCGAACTAATGAAGCTTGGAGCGATATTGATGTGCAGCTCAAAAGAAGGTATGACTTGATTCCCAATTTAATCAATACTGTCAAAGGCTATGCCACGCACGAAAGAGAGCTTTTTGAAAAAGTCACGCAAGCAAGAGCGAACGCCATGAACGCGCAGAATCCCGAGGCAAAAGCGGGAGCGGAAAATATGCTTTCAGGAGCTTTGAAAAGTTTATTTGCGGTGAGTGAGAATTATCCTCAACTTAGAGCCAATGAAAACTTTCTTGAGCTTCAAAGAGAGCTTTCTGACACGGAAAACAAAATTCAAGCTTCCAGAAGATTCTACAACGGCAATGTCCGCGATCTTAATACAAAGATCCTTGTTTTTCCCGATAGCATCGTCGCGGGAATACTAAACATCCAGAAAAGAGAATTTTTTGAGATTGAAGATGCGAAAGAAAAAGAAACGCCAAAGGTTCAGTTTTAGGGCTGTTATATCTATCTGTTTAATAATAAACTTTTTTTAAAGAACTTTTGTTTTATGCGTTTTATTATTCAGATAAAATTAAAAATAGCCTATAGCAAATATTTAAAATATTATGACAAGCGGTTTTAAGAAAAGTATAATTATTATCTTTATAGTTTTTGCTGTTTTGCTTTCTCTTGCGGCTAGCGTGGTTTTTTTTCCAAAAGAAAGGAGTGAAAAAACTCCAAACCAAGACAATCAGCAAAAAAAACAGCAATCAGAAAATTCTAACAAGAAAGAAGAATTAACAGAGGAAGAAAGAGTAAAAGCAACAGCGGAAAGTTTTACTATAACCTACTATTCTTATACATGGGGCAATTTTTCTAATATTGAATCGCAGTATTATTATATGACCGATGAGATGAAAAATAGAGAAGGTGGCAGAGTAATAGAAATGAAAAAAGAAATAGAAAACCAGCCGCAAAAATATTTTACCGCAAGCGCGAAAATGATAGATTCTAATTTTATTTATTACGAAAAGGAAAGAGCGGTTATGAATATAAGTTTAAGCATTGATAATTTTGCTGGCGCAATCGCTCAAAGAGACACGATGGTCTGGGTTGACGAGAAAGGCAATCGTTATACGGGCGATATAAAAGATCTTATTGTTAAAACAAGCATAAAAAAAATAAAAATAGATCTTGTAAAATCTAATCAGGAATGGAAAATAGATAATATCGAAATCATTGAAGGTTAAAATTAAATTTATTAGAAATAAAAATGAAAAAAAATAAATTTATAGGATTTTTAATAATCGTTCTGGGACTATTTTTTGCGCAAAGCCAAGAATCATTAGGAGCTTTTACTTTTCAAACTGTATGCCAGCCTCCATTGACAAGCTTTTCAAGCGGCGGTTCAACTTTTAATATTTCTTTTCCTCCTGGAGGAGGAACTACCTGTGACACCATTGACGATTGCCCCGCTTTCAGGGTTCCCGACGGAGCGACTATCTATAGCATAAAAGTTGATATGGAGCTTACTGATCCGGATTCTGAAATTGGAACGCCTTATGTTTGGGTGCCGGTTTCTAATGCAAATGTTATAAGGCAGATAGACGCAAGTAACTGTAACATTATAGAAAGTTATCCAACAGGAGCCAATCCCTCGAGAACTTTTGTTATACCGGGAGGGGATGTTTGGGTGGCGAATAGAGATAGTGGAAATGTCACAAAACTTTCTCCTTTGACTGGAAATAGGCCAGCTGGGCAGGTTTGTGGAAATGGCAATTGCGGAACAGACGAAACTCTTTATTCTTGCCCCGAAGATTGCAGTGGAAATATATGCGGTCCTGCTGGAAATCAGGATTGTAGAAAATATAGAGTAGTAGGCAGTTACGCGACAGGAGGAGGTCCGAGAGGAATAACGGGAGATATTAGCGGAAATATCTGGGTTGGAAATTATACTAGTTCAAATGTTTCTAAATTAGATTCTGCAACAGGGGCTAAATTAATAGATGTAGCAGTAGGAGGAGGTCCATATGGAGCGATAGGAGACCCTTTCGGACATATTTGGATTTCAAATCGCGGCACAGGAACTTTACAATGTATAAATTCTGCGACTGGCACAAAAACTGATGTTGACACAATAAGCCTTCCTTATGGAATAGGCATGGGGAAAGACGGAAGCATCTATCTCGCTTGCTATGAATGCGGAACGGTTCTTAAATATGATCCGGTTACAGGAAGTTGCCCTAATTCAATGACTCCTTCGGCAACTTATAATACTGGAGTAGCAACTGGAACAAGAGGAGTGGCAGTTGATCAGAATGGTTACATATGGACGGCAAATTCAGGTAATAATAATTTATATGTATTCACTGATCCGACTACTAGATTTAATGTTGTTCCCGGCGGATCAGATTTAATTGGAGTAGCAATTGATTTTGATGGTTATGGATGGGCAGTTAGCAATGGTAGCGGGGATGTTTATAAATATAGTTTTGACGGCGCTTCTTTTAATTTGAAATGTTCAGTAAATGTAAGCGGAAATCCATACAACTATTCTGATATGACTGGGCTTAGAACTATTCCTAAAACTTTAACGATTGGCTCGGGCAATGTTATACCTCTTTCTGATACAGGAACATTTGAAATATGTTCTGATCCGTCAGCGCCGCCTCTTTGTTCTGATTCAAGCGATTGCGACAGTCTCTTCTTGCCAACAAGTTGCGGCAGTCCAGGCGGTTTTTGTGAAATTCCTTTGAAAATTTTTTCTATGCAAGCTGGCGATTATACATTAAAAAATTTGGAAGTGGTATACGCAGAAAGGCTTCCCGTGACAACCGGAGGGCTTGTTCCATGCGGGAGGGATTGGAACGATCTTAGCACTCCTTGGAATGAAACCCAGGATTGCAATATGTGCCATCTTGTGATTCTTGTGTATAGCATAATAAATTTTTTAATGGGATTGGTCGTTTTAATTTCTGTATTAGCGTTAATCGTCGCGGGATTGATTTATGTGAAAACCGGAGGAGATTCAAGCTTGATAACCGCCGCCAAGCAGAATGTCAACAAAATTTTATACGGGTTTGTGATAGTTTTCGTGGCTTGGGCTATTATAAATCTAGTTATGATTTTACTCGGGTTTAACGATCCTATCGGAGACGGGAGCTGGAAGATATTTAACTGCGAGATTTTTTAATTTTAAAATTATGCCGATTTTAATGAAAAAAAATGTTTTTGTAATAATTTTTATTTCAATATTATTACTGTTTACTTTTATTGAAACTACAAAAGCGCAAGTGACAATACCGCCCATAGGATGTTCTTGTTCTACTTCCTGCGTTGGCGGTCCTTCTTACTGGGTTTCTCCTACGCAATATCAGGGTTATTATGCATGTTATCCTCCCCTCGGGTTTGCGTGTCCTTCTGCGCCAGCAGGATGGAGAGAAATATCAAGCACTACCGAAGACAATGATTCTCATGGCTGCGATTTTTGTGGCGGTCTTGGCGGGTGCGCTGTTACTGGAATTTTATGGGAAAAAATTCCAGCACCTACCTGCACTATCCTAGCCAGCCCCGATTCATTTTTAGAAGGAGAATCGCCGGACATTACAATAACATGGACTACTACTTCTGCGGCTAGTGCTACTCTTAATGGAACGCTCGTACCTGCTGCTTCATTAGCCGCGGGAAATAAAATTTTTACTGCGGTTTTTTCAGCCGCTTCATATATAATGAGCGTTACCGGACTAGATGGCAGCACAATATCTTGCGCCGCTAATGTTAGCGTCATTGCTCCCGTAAATGTAATTCTGAACATTGAGTCTGCGATAGTTGAAACTGATATAGCCGCGATTCTAACTAATATTCTTAAATGGTTGCTCAAAGTTTCTGGTTCCATAGCGCTTCTTATGCTTATTTTTGCGGGAACAATGTATATAACTTCTAGCGGAGATTCTGAAAAAACCGAAAAAGCTAAAAAATTTATATCTACAATAATTATCGGATTAATTTTAATTTTGCTTTCATACGCTATTCTCATTGTAATCAACAATATTTTTACATGATTTTATTAGCAGCCCTTTTAATTTATCGCTTCATAAACTTTTTACTTAGTAATTTGTTATTAAAGGGACTTTGGAGTTTAGACTTAGAACAACATCTATGAAAACAATTCTTAACAGCGAAGAAAAAAATATAAAAGATATTGTATTTAAATTTATTGACCCAAGCAAATACAAGATTTTTATTTTTGGCTCTCGGGCGACGGGAAAGGCGAGAAAATTCGTCAGTTTTTTTAAAATTTAAAAATCTTGCCAGTTCATGTAATTATTGACAAACGATATTATTTGCCATAAAATTAATTATGAAATATTTTGATTGGAATAATAAGAAAAATGAAAAGTTAAAAATAGAAAGAGAAATTGGCTTTGAAGATATTTTGATTGCCATCGGCGAGAAAAAAATATTGGATATCGTTGAACATAAAAATCAAAAGAAATATCCAAGCCAAAAAATGTTTATAATCAATATTAATGGTTATGCTTATCCGGTTCCGTTTGTTGAGAATGAATATAAAATTTTTTTAAAGACAATCATTCCAAGCCGCAAAGCGACTAAGAAATATATTTTGAAAATTAAATAAAATAATATGAAGTATTTTGAATTAGACAAAGAGGAAAAAGAAATCGTTGCTGATTTTAACAGCGGCGATTTTGCGAGTGTTAAAAAAATAAGATTGGAAAAGGCGAAATACCGAAATTACGCCAAGTTAACTTTAAATAAATCCAGGAATATCAGCATTAGATTGCCTGAAAAAGATCTGCAAAAAATAAAATCAAAAGCCGCCGCGAAAGGATTGCCTTATCAGACTTTATTGTCATCTCTTATCCATCAGTATGCCGATGAAGCGGAAAATAAGAAAGCAATAAAATTCAGATAATCAATAATGCGAACAGGCAATGACTATGAAACCAATTCTCAAAAACGAAGAAAAAAATATTAAAGATATTGTATTTAAATTTATCGATCCGAATGAATACAAAATTTTTATTTTCGGCTCTCGGGCGACGGGAAAGGCGAGAAAATTCAGCGATTATGATATTGGCGTTGAAGGCAAAAAACCAGTTGTTTGGGAAACGATGGCTTTAGCTAAAGAGGCTTTTGAGGAATCAGATCTTCCTTTCAGAGTAGATTTAGTTGACTTTTCTTTTGTTTCTGATAAATTTCGAAAAACAGCTTTATTAAAAATTAAAAAATTATAACTATGACAAAACTGGAAAATTTAAAAGAGGATTTATCAAAAGCAAATCAAAGATTAAAAGAAAGGAATTTTAATATAATCATTTTCGGAGCTCAACTCCGGAGCTCCGGAGTTGAGCTCCGAAAATGTGCAAAACTTAATTTATAATTTTATAAACTTTAAACTTTTAATTTAATATTATGCCAACACTATACACGCAATCGGATAAAAATACGCGGAACACTTACATTTTAATGTCGGTGTTTTTAATCTTTGTCATCGCGGTCGGGTGGGTTTTTTCAGAGGCGATGGGTTCAAGTTATATTCTTTGGTTCGCGGTAATTTTCAGTATTTTGATGAGCGTAGGAAGTTATTGGTATTCTGACAAACTAGTTTTGGCGATGAGCAAAGCAAAGCTTGTTAAATTTGAAGACAATAAAGAATTATATCGTCTGGTGGAAAATCTTTGTATCACGGCTGGGTTGCCTCTTCCTAAAATTTATATCATAGACGACACCGCGCCAAACGCTTTTGCTACGGGGCGAGATCCCCAGCACGCGGTAGTAGCTGTCACAAGCGGACTACTTCAAAAACTGGACAGAAGCGAACTGGAAGGAGTTATCGCTCACGAGCTTTCGCATATTGGAAATCGGGACATACTTTTATCAACCGTCGTCGTTGTTCTTGTTGGAGTAGTCGCGCTTCTCGCTGATTTTTTTATGCGTTCTATGTGGTTTGGAGGCGGAAGAAGAAATAATGACAGAGGGGGAGGTTGGATAATGATTGTGGCAATTATTCTTTCTCTCCTCGCTCCATTTTTTGCGATGCTGATTCAACTCGCTATTTCTAGAAAACGCGAATTCTTAGCTGATGCCGATGGAGCATTATTAACTCGCTATCCCGAAGGCCTGGCAAACGCGCTCCGCAAAATCTCGGCTGATCAAGAGCCGCTTGAAGTCGCCAACCGCGCCACAGCTCATCTTTATATCGCCAACCCTTTCAAAGGAAAGAAGATAAGTAAAATGTTTATGACTCATCCTCCGATGGAAGAAAGGATCGCGGCGCTCTTGGGGATGGAGATAAAATAGAAATCGGGAAATCGGGAAATAAATTTCTACCCGGCTTTAGCCGAGGGTTCGTGAAACTTTAGTTTCGCGAGGCTGAAAAATAAATTGTTATATTGTCAAATTATTAAGAATTACTTTTTACAACCTTAATAAAGTTAGTTTTTTTAATTTCTAAAATCCAACTATGGACGCCAAAAAAATCGCGATTTTGTCTTTGCTGGTTTTGACAGTCGTTTCTTTTTCGGGGTGTTTGATTTCAAAAGTTGAGGAAAAAACGGGTGATAAAAATCCAAATCCACAGCAAGCGAGCATTGATTCCGACGGCGACGGTTTGTTTGATGTTGAAGAAGAAGCGCTTGGAACTGACAAAAATAATCCTGATACCGACCGAGACGGTTTGAGCGATTACGACGAAGTAAAAAAATGGCTGACAAATCCTTTGAATTCCGACACTGACAATGACGGCTATTCCGACGGGCAGGAAATTGAAAACGGGTATGATCCGCTGGGACTTGATCAGCTTGACAGCGACAATGACGGGCTCGGCGACGCAGATGAAAAGAAATTTGGAACCGATAAAAATAATCCCGATTCCGACGGCGACGGATTTTCAGATAAGGAAGAAATTGACTCGGGAAGAAATCCGCTGGCGGCGGAATGAAAGTAAAAGGGAAATTAAGCAGAAAGAAATAAATCATCAAAATGAAAAAACTTAAAATCGCGTTTTATTCCACGAATGAGTTTTCGTGCCCTCTGCCAAAGGAGATAATTTACGCTCCGATGGGTTTGGCGGAAATTGTTGCGGTTGAACTTGCGAAAAGAGGGCACGATGTGACGCTCTACACTTCTTCTGATTCAAAGATTGGAAGCGATGAATATAAATATGGTAAAAATAACAAGCGGTATGATAGTATGTACTATCATACCAAACGAAGTTTTTCTGTTGGCTTGAAAATAAAAAAAGTCAGCAATGGGATGGTTTCGTATTATAAATTGAAAGATAAGGCGATGAGCGGAGGATTTCACGACCAATTGCAAATGACTTTGTATGAACAGCTTTTGGCGTCAAAAATGTATGAAGATTCGCAAGCGGGAAAATATGATATTATACACGCCTTCCATCTTGCGCCGAAAATTCTGCCCTTTGTGAATCTCACAAAAACTCCGACGGTTTTTACTTTACATGATCCGATGGACGCGAGCTGGAATAAAATCATCAAATATTGCCCGTGGAAAAATAAAGCGAATTATATTTCCATAAGCGATAATCAGAGAAAAGGAATGCCCGATTTGAATTATGTAGCAACGGTGTATAATGGACTTGATTTAAACAATTTCAAATTTCAAAAAAAGAGTGGAAATTATCTGGCTTTTCTAGGCAGGTTTTCGCGGGAAAAAGGAGTTGATGTGGCAGTGAGAGCCGCTTCAGAATCCGGCGAGAAACTTAAAATTGCGGGCAATATTTGGGGATGGGGATTTTACGATGAAAAAGTGAAGCCCTATTTAAAAAAAGGAGAAATTGAAAATGTCGGATTTCTGGATAAAAATAAATTATCTGATTTTTTAGGCAACGCAAAAGCGCTTTTATTTCCAATTCAATGGGAAGAGCCATTCGGCTTGGTAATGATTGAAGCAATGGCGTGCGGAACTCCCGTGATCGCTTTCAATCGCGGTTCGGTTTCGGAAGTCGTGAAGCATAATAAAACCGGCTTTATTGTTAACGGCGAGAAGGAGATGGAGGAAGCGATAAAAAATATAGGCAAAATAAACAGGGCTGACTGCCGAAAGCATATTGAAGAAAATTTCACGATTGAGAAAATGGTGAATGGGTATGAAGAGGCGTATTATAAAATAATGAAACTGGAAACTGGAAATTAGAAATTGGGATATTTTAGGGTAGTCCTTAAAAATTTAATTTTGTGCTATAATGTAAGCAGTTATTAAAATAAAACAACTGCAAGCTCCTTTTTTCAAGTTATCGCTAAGTAATTTATATATCATGGAGTCCCGACGAAAGTCGGGAAAAAATATTACGATTTTTTTGAAACTCGCTAATCTCGCGAAGCTTTATCCTTACTTTCGTAAGGACTCCAATTCGCGCTTTGCTTATGCGCGAAGCTTAATTTATCGCATAGGAATTTCAATGTTCGCTCTAAAACGAAGGCGAACAAACGCTTGTTCGCCTTCGTTTTAGAGCGAAGCTTAATTTATTAGAAGTGATCTTTTTTAGAGCAGGTTAATAATTATAAAATAAGAATTAAACTATGAACAAAAAAGTAAAAATTGAAATTTCGGCGAGGCATATTCATCTTAAGAAAGAGGATTTTGAGAAGTTGTTTGGCGCGGGCGCCGAGCTTATGGTTATGAAAAAACTTTCCCAGCCGGGAATGTTCGCGGCGAATGAGACTGTTTCAATTAAAGACGAATTTTTTCAATTAGATAAAGTCCGCGTAGTCGGACCCCTTCGAAGCTACACTCAAATTGAAATGTCCGAAACAGAAGCGAGGAAATTCAAAATAGATCCGCCCCTGCGAAAATCGGGAAATATAGAAAATACTCCAGGGATGACGGTTATCGGTCCAAAAGGTAAAATTGAAATTGGCAAAGGCGTGATAATCGCCAAAAGGCATATTCATATGACGCCTGAAGACGCGGAAGAAATTAATGTTAAAGACGGAGATTTGTTAAAAGTAAAAATCGCGGGAGAGAGAGGGCTTATTTTTGAAAATGTAGTGGCGCGCGTGGATGAAACTTACGCTTGGGCATGCCACATTGATACGGATGAGGGAAATGCGGCGGGGATGAAAGGGTGCGGGGAAGGAAGTGTAATTTAAAAATCAAAAGTCAAAATAGAAAATGGCAATGTAAAGTTATAAAATATAGGACTTACGCGTTTGCGTGCTGTCATTCCCGCGAAGGCGGGAATCCAGGCGAAGTTTCTTCAGTTATTATTTTAAAATAAACTTATCGCAGACAAATTAGCAGTGACATTGGGCGATATTTCAATTATTATAATGATATTCTGAAAATTGAAGATATTGCTCCTGGATTCCCGACTACTCGGGAATGACAAAACGCGGCAAACGCGTAAGTCCTAAAATATATAAAAACAAATGAAAACTCCAACTCAAATCCTCGTCCTAAATTCCGGAAGCACTTCTTTGAAGTTCAAGCTTTTTGGTGGTGATTTAAGACTTGTGAAAGATGGGGCGGTGGAGGAGATTGGAAAGGGGGAAATAAAAAATCATACTGAGGCGCTGAGGGAAGTTATAAGCAAGATCGGCAATGTTGAAAATATCAAATATGTCGGGCATAGGGTTGTGCATGGGGGAGATAAGTTTTATAATCCAATTGTTGTTGATAAAAAAATTTTAAAAGAAATCGCCAAGTTCAATAAGCTTGCTCCGCTTCATAATCCGGCAAATTTGGAAGGGATTGAAGCTTCTGTGAATTTAATAAAAGGCGCTGTTAATGTCGCGGTTTTTGATACAGCTTTTTATAAAAATCTCCCGGAATACGCTTATCTTTATGCGATTCCAAAATATCTTTATGAAAAGTATGGCATCAGAAGATACGGATTCCATGGAATATCGCATAACTATGTTATGCTGGAAGCGGCGAGAATATTAAAAAAACCAGCTAGCAAACTAAATTTAATCACTTGTCATCTCGGCGGAGGGGGGAGCGTGACCGCCATAAAAAATGGAAAAGCGGTTGACACTTCAATGGGATTTACGCCGATGGAAGGATTGGCAATGGCATCAAGATGCGGAGACATTGATCCGGGAATTATTTTGGAGCTTATAAAAAATACCGATATAAAAATAAATGATTATACCGGGAAAGGAAGAGCGTCCGATGTGGATTATTTATTAAATCATGAAAGCGGATTGAAAGGGCTGGCTGGAATTAAAACAGACAGTATTTATGAAATATCGCATAAAGCGGGATTGGGAGATAAAAAGATGATGAATGTTTTAAAATTATACGCATATAGAATTAAAAAATATATCGGATCCTACAAAGCTGTTCTTGGCGATGTTGATGCCATCGTTTTTACCGGCGCTGTCGGGTATAGGAGCAAGAGAATAAAAAAGATGATTGTTTCGGGTTTTAAAGATATAAAAGATATAAAAAAACTGGCAATCAAAACTGACGAAGAGCTGATGATTGCCAAGGAAATTTCTAAACTGTTTAAGCTTAAATAAACTTATGGAAATACCAAAAGAAAAAATAAAGGAGGATATAAAAAAATATATCAATCCTTTTCATATCGACCAAAAGAGGCAAGAGAAAGTTTATGAAGAAATCAAGGAAAATGCGGAAGGGGATTTTGATTTTTTTATTCTGACGATTTTTGCCGGAATAATTATCACTTTGGGGCTGGTAGTCAATTCTTCGGCGGTTGTAATCGGCGGAATGCTTTTGGCGCCGCTGGTTTGGCCGATGCTTTCTTTGTCTATGGCTATTGTGAGGGGGAGGCCAAAACTTATTCAAAGCTCTATTTCCACATTGCTTCGGAGCGCTTTGCTGATTTTTGTAATCGCTTTGATTCTAGGAATGATATTTCCGGATTACACTTTGCAAGGAAGCGAATTTCTTTCCAGAACTTCCCCGACTATATTTGAATTACTCATAGCTTTAGCTGCTGGGTTTGTGGGAGCTTTTGTGATCGTCTATCCTAAAATCGGATCGGCGATTGCCGGCGTTGTGATTGCGGCGGCGCTAGTCCCTCCGCTGGCGGTCATGGGCATCGCGGTTTCTCATGGAAATCTGGGAATGGCCGGCGGAGCTTTTATCCTTTTTATGTCCAACTTAATAGCAGTCACTTTCTCGTCTTCTGTCCTGTTTTTGCTTGCCAGATTTAAAGGTCCTTCATCCGAAAAAGGGCAGGAGCAGAGAAAAAGCAATATTCGCTGGGCGCTCATTCTTTTGTTTATGATGACTATTCCTTTGTTTTTTATTACCAGTGAAGTTGTAAAAAAAAGCGATCAGCAAAATATTGTAAGAGACACGCTGGAAGCTGTAATTCCAAATGCGAACATAACGGATGTTCAAATCAGCGACAATGAAAACATTTCCACTGTTAATATAACCATCCAGTATTCCGGGAATTTAACGGAAAAACAAATTAGCGAGTTGAGGGATATTTTGTCTTTAAAAATGAAAAAAATCACGGTTCCCAGAATAACAATTATTCCGATAATCAAGACATGGGAAAGTAATTAATGGCAGTTGATTGCAAATTATAGTAGTTTATTGTTTAGCGAATATTTATCCTGCTGGTTCGGAGCTCCAGCTCCGAACCATATTGCACTTACAATAATTTTATTCTAATAGTTCGTTATTAGCGCATCAAGGTTCGCAGTGCAACTGCGAACCAGCAAGTTTAATTTTTTAAAAATAGAATTATAAAAAATATGGAAAACATCTATCAAATTAGAATTCATTCTCGCGGGGGGCAGGGGGCGAAAATCGCGGCGCAGATTATCGCGGAGGCGGTGATTGAAGAAGGGGAGTTTGCGCAGGCTTTTTCGGAATACGGCCCGGAAAGATCGGGCGCGCCGATGAAAACATTTTTGCGGATCAGCAAAAAACCGATCAGGCTTTATTCTGATGTGCAATCGCCTGATATGGTCGTGGTTTTAGATCCGTCACTTTTACTAAATGTCGATGTCGCGGACGGCCTTGCGGACGGAGGAATTGTAATTGTGAACACCTGCGAAGAGACGGAAAGTTTAAAAAAGAAAATAAGCCAAAAAAATTGCCAGATTTATACGATTGATGCTAAAGAAATAGCGATGAGAATTATAGGCAGAAATCTTCCCAACACAGCTATAATGGGCGCTATCATAAAGCTAATTCCGCTAATTCCTTATGAGCATGCCATTGAAGAAACAAGGGAAGTCTTCGGCAAAAAGCATTTGGCGGAAGATTTGGTGGAGAAAAATATTTTGGCTTTGAAAGAAGGATATGAGATAATTTCAAATGACAAATGATAAATTTTAAATCAATTTTAAATTTCTAAAATCCGGACGGTTCCATAGTTCCCGCCTCGGGACTGTGGAACCGGATGCGCAAGCTGTTATTGTTTAGAATAAAGTATCTGATTTATAAAGTTCTGCATTTTAGGGTTCCACAGCCGCGAGGCGCGGACTATGGAACCCTCGGATTGACAATACAACAATTTAACAATTTAACAATGAATTTAAAAACCTCAAAACAAATACCAATTGGCGGGAAAATAATTGAAGCGGGAAATTCGGTGCAGTTTAAGACTGGGAATTGGAAGGCGAAAATGCCGATTCGGGATAAAGAAAAATGCATCAACTGCATGCGCTGCGCCGTGTATTGCCCTGATATGGCGATCGGCATAAAGAAAATAAAATTGGAAGACGGAAGGGAAAAAACGGAAGCTTGCGACGCTGATTTAGACTATTGCAAAGGCTGCGGAATTTGCGCCGTGGAATGCCCCGTAAAGGCGATTACAATGGAGAATGTGTGCTAGGAATTTCAAAGTCCAAATAAATTGGTCATAATGGCCATAACCTCTTTACCCACGATCGTGGGTAAAGAGGTTATGGTTTAATTGTTTGGTCGCGTAGCTTTTTATGAGGACTGTAAAATCCGACGGTTCCATATAGTTCCCGCCTCGGGACTGTGGAACCGCATATGCAAGCCGTTATTATTCAAATAAATTATCTAATTTTAGAAAATCTCGCATTTGTAGTTCCACAGTCCCGAGCACTCGGGAACTATGGAACCCTCGGATTCTGTCCAAAGAAAGAGAGGTTCAACCTCGGATTTGTTGGCTCCATCTCTCTCAAGTGGAGCCCGTTGTGAAGTTCACAAAACTTATTTATATAAACACAAAACGCTCAGTCAGGAGACTGGAGCGAACAGAGGTCGGGCGCTATTTAGCGGTCTTTGGGTTTGGAATAAAAAAATCCATGTAGAAACATGGAAATTAATATACTTTATGATAATATTCTTTGTGGCGAAAATACAATATGCCATTTTTTAATTTAACATATAACAGATTTTTTAGCTTTAATCTGTTAATTGCTTTTTCTAAAACGACCTTGCTGTATCTTTCATATTTATATGCTTGGTACATTATATCATAGAGTTCATCTATACTGTACCATTTGCCAAAAGGACGCATATAATTGTCCAGCGAGATTGTCGCTGAATCAATCATATTATCTTCTTTTTGTTTCATTTAATCCCTCCATTTTCTTTGACTATTTAAAGCATAGACTAAACTTTCAAAAATGTCAACTCCAAATTCCAAACTACTAAACACAAATTACCATTATCTTCCCCCCTCCCCCGGCGTATATTTTTTCCACGATAAGACTGGAAAAATTTTGTATATAAGCAGAGCGGTAAATTTAAGAAGAAGAGCGAGTTCGTATTTTCAGAAGAGGCATATTGATTTGAGGATTGAGGAGCTGGTGAATAAAATTTACAAATCCTCCGGGGCTCCTTAATCGTCATTCGGGATGACAGTTTCAAGCGCGCAAGTCTTGATTTTAAAATAAACAATAAAAATGATCCCGTATTTTTCTTTCCAACAAATAGATTTAGGCGTAATAACAATTCAAGTCTGGGGATTGATGGCGTCAGCGGGATTTTTGGCCGCTTTGTTTTTTTCTTTGAAAGAAGGGAAGAAAAAAGGAATAAGCGAGGAAAATATGTGGGACATAATAACTCTTTCTTTAATCGGAATTATTTTAGGATCAAGAATTTTCTATGTTCTCTTTAATTTTGAAAAATTTGATAGTTTAGCTGATGCTTTCAATATATATAAAAACGGCGGATTTTCTTTGCTGGGAGGGATGATAATAGCTATTCCGCTGGTTTATATTTACGCGAAGAAAAAGAAAATAAATATCTATAAGCTCGGAGATATTTTAACTCCCGGAATAATAATATCTATTATAATCGTAAGGTTAGGCTGTTTTTTAGTTTATGACCATATCGGAAAAATTACGAACTTGCCGTGGGCGAGATTATATATTGACCAATCCGCGAGGCATCCGGTGGCGCTGTATCATATAATAAACGCTGTTGTCATTTTGGGCATAATTTGCTATCTTAAAAAAAGAAGTTTAAATAATGGCGTTCTTGCTTTATCCATCGCGCTTTATTATTCCGTTTCAAGATTTTTTCTTGAATTCGCGCGCTGTTCTGACCTTTCAATTTGCGATAGCCAGTTTTTCAATCTTACGCACAATCAATGGTTTTTGCTTTTTGCGATTCCGTTTTTGGTTTATTTTTTGAGGAAAAGGATGAAATGATTTATCGCATAGAAATTTCAAACTTTATTCTACCCGGCTTTAGCCGAGGGTGCGCGATGCTTTAGCATCGCGAGTTTTCAAAGCGCTTGAAGCTAAAGCTTTAGAAACCCTCGGCTAAAGCCGGGTAGAAGATTATCAAATAATTCTAAAAAAAAGAAAAACGAAAAAAAGAGTTC
>Ga0180732_1000983_pt1 | contig 19621 bp, 13 predicted proteins | sample KR11_01MetaG_FD_148674 | JGI IMG/M metagenome (GOLD analysis project Ga0180732, IMG submission 148674) | Groundwater microbial communities from the Olkiluoto Island deep subsurface site, Finland - KR11_0.1 MetaG | ecosystem: Environmental > Aquatic > Deep subsurface > Groundwater | place...
GGTTTTTGATTTTCCCTTGACCTTGACAGATGCATCTCTTATAAGGGTTTGCATTGTGAATGTATTACTTATTGAAATAAATCCTTTTTCTCAGGTCCTGACTCCTATCTCATCGGGATATATAGCTTCCTTTCTCAAATCCAGGGGATTTAATGCCAAAATATTGTCACTTGGAGAGAATACACATATCTCCCCTACAAATCTATGTGAAATCGTCAGAAGGTTTAATCCTGCCCTGGTTGGACTGTCGGCCTATCAGAGAACCATGCTATATGTGAACGGCCTTGCAAGACTAATAAAGTCAGTGAACAGAGATATCAAGATTATTATCGGGGGGCCTCAAGCTACGTTTATGCCGTCTTCGGCCTTTTACGAACTGCCTGATATTGACTATATATGTCGATCTTCAGGCGAGGAGACACTCTTGCGTGTTGCGCAGGCCGTTAAAAACGGGGTACCCTTTTCAAATCTTCTGGGTGTCAGTTACAAAGATGAAAAAGGCGAGGTCTTTGATACGGAAGGACTTGATGCGTCAACAGATCTTGACCATTATCCATCACCCTATCTTGATGACGTTTTCGATTTTTCACGCATGGATGAGGCTCTTATGCTGACCTCTCGCGGATGCCCTCATGACTGCATATTCTGTTACACTCCCCATGCATTCAAGCACAAAATAAGCTATCATTCTGTTGAAAGGGTCATCGAGGAAATCAGGTGGATCAGAAAAAAGGGCGTAAAGAGGCTCTGGTTTGCTGATCCAAATATCTCCTTTAAACCGGCACGCATTATGGAAATTTTCGATAGGATGCTGTCAGATGGCCTTGAAATGCAAATCTGGCTGCAGACCCGTGCAGATCTTGTGAACACTGAAGTGATGAAGATGATGAAAAGAGCGGGGGTGAGCACCATTGCCTTTGGCTTGGAATCAGCTTCAGAACGGGTACTGGCAAAGCTTGGCAAGCACATATCTACTGAAAAGGTGGCTGAGGCAATCAAGCTGGCCCAGAATGAGAAAATAGAAGTAGAGCTTTTTACTGTGTTTGGTCTTCCATATGAAACATTCGAGGATGCAGTGATGACCCTGGAATTTGTGAAAGCAAACAAAGTTAAAATTATGGGTAACACAAACTCACAGCAGATGCAGGTCTATTTTGGGACAAAGATAGCCCGTCATTATGAGGAATATAAGATTAAACCCTTGAGCAACAAGCGGCCTGCGTATCTTGCCATTGGGAATAACTTTGAGACTGACTGCATGACATATAATGAAATTATAAAGATTCAGAACTTATGGCGGGCAAATTCCATTGACAGGGGAAGGCGGATTGTGTCGTAGCAAAAGATAGTGAGCTTTGCATAATGCGACATTTTTTCGTCAGGCAAGGAAGGCGAAAAATTTAACCGGAGGAATACATTGGGTATTTCGAGGATTAAATTTTGAAGCCTGACGCCGCATCACGAGAAAATGGCAGTTATGCAAAGCTCTCATAGTCTTGTGAACAGGAAATGATGAACAACGATTTTCAAACAAATCTGAAGCCGGTTTTACAGAAGATATTCTTGGTACTGGGCGAACACGACAGGGGAAAGCTTGAGAAGCTCAGACTTACTCTGTCGAACCTGTTTTCGTATATGGACATGAAATCTCATATTTATCTTATGGCGGAAAATCTGTCGAGCGGTATGCCTCAGGTGGAATATATTCAGAAGGGCATTATGGGGTTTCTCATGGAGAACCTATTTGCCAGGTATAATGTTCACTTTATCCACCAAGCCCCTCTGTCAACAATGAAGGATATAGATTTCTACTACAACTATTATTACCTGCCCTGGAAGCGGTCAATACATGCTATTGACTTAGAGGGCAATGTGCACCGGGAGACGCCGAGACTTATCTTACAGCCTGTGGTTGTTCCAGACAGCCGGGTTGAGAGCACGTTGCTCAACAGCCTTTTTGATATGTTTAGAAACTTATTTCTGTTGCCTGCTCTTTACCTGAATAAAGATACGTTATTTCTGACAGAAGATAAAGCTCTTCTTCAGAAAGTCCACAAGATTTACTATGGCCATGGCAACTCTGCAGGAGCTGCTGAAATCGTATCTACTGTCTGCAGTCAGGACATACTTACAGAGTCATCTTCCAATGCAGCATCTCAGACCGTACTCATGACCGACCCGTGCCCTGCCTCCCTGATTATCTCTGCGCAGGACGGCATGGTTTATTCCTGCATGGATGCCTTTTTCAGGAAAGAGAACCTGGCCAACATCTATGAGGAACATGTGGACAACCTGATAGCCCAATACAGTCAGCGCCACAAATCGAATAGCAACTGTCTGGAGTGCCGAAAGCAAATGGTTGAATGGTTTTCGAGTTTACCCCTGTCGCAAGCGAACAGAGTATAATAAAAAGGGCATTCCCTCATAATTCGATGGAATGCCCTTTTGTTAACCTATAATAATCTAAACCACAGTAACATTTGTTGCAGCAGGGCCTTTTTGTCCCTGCTCTATGTCAAAGGTAACCCGGTCGCCTTCATTAAGAGATTTGAAGCCACTTGCATTGATTCCTGAATGATGAACAAATACATCCGGTCCATCTTCCTGCTCAATAAAGCCGTAACCTTTGCTGCTGTTAAACCATTTTACAATTCCATTAGCCATAGTTGACACCCTCCTTTCAAAAAATTCTCATAGTCCCATACTTCAGGATACCACTTTGGCAAATGGGTCTTTCCTTTAGAACGAAACCGGCCCGCCAATTAAGGACGGGTCTTTACTGATTAAGCTATTGATAACATTTTTCAGACGAAAAGCAAGTTTATTTTCGATTTTTTCTTGAAAGTTGAAAAAACTGATCGGATTTAAAAACAATGGTGGAGGCGGCGGGAGTCGAACCCGCGTCCGAAAATATTCCACACAGGCATCTACATACTTAGCCTGAACTTTGGCTTTCGCCTATTCAAGTCTCCTCCAGGCAGGATGCTTGAAAGACTATCCTGTTTAAGTCTCGCTAATCCTGAAACAGGAAATCAGGAAAAGCCATCCCGCTAGTCGTCGCCCTTATCGGATTCGCGGGAATAACCCGACAGAACGTTAGCCGTTTAAGCGGCTAAAGCGTAATTATAATCATCTGCGATTATTTTTAAGTCCCAACCTTTTTTACGAGCAGGTAGGAGCTCGGTATGCAGCCAGAGCTTCTTTATCTCCGTCAAAGCCATTTCGCCCCCATATGGAGGAGGAAATTTGCAGACTTATTGGAAAGAACATTATGAAACCTCTAAAGGACATCATATATAGACTTTCAGATAATTAATTTCACAAGGCCAGAAGGAGGAAGGCGTATTAGTTATACGTTGACGACTGATAACACAGTGAAATTATTTATCTGAAAGTCTATAGCATAAAAATAAGGGATAAATGCCTTAATGTCAAGTTCCAAAGGTTGATAAAAAAAATTCTTTGAGAGGTATTGAGACTTTGTGTGTGTGGGGGGTATAGTCACTAGTTTTCCTTTTTTTCTCTGTCCAGTTCCCTTTTTTGATCACGCCTTCTAATTGACTCCCTTTTATCATACTTGCGTTTTCCCCTGGCAAGGGCGAGTGTCATTTTTGCTTTTCCTTTTTTAAAATAAATACTTAAGGGAATCAGGGTATAACCCATTTCATTTACTTTACCATACAGTTTTTTTATTTCCAGCTTCTTCAAAAGCAGTTTTCTGGGCCTTAAAGGCTCATGATTGTTCTCTTGGGCAAAAGGATAAGCCCCAATATGCACCTGATAAACAAAAACCTCTCCGTCTTTAATCTTTGCATAGGAATCCTTAAGATGTGCACGGCCGATTCTGAGGGATTTGACCTCGGTTCCAACAAGGACCATGCCGGCCTCATAAGTATCTTCTATAAAATAATTATATCTGGCCTTTCTATTTTCTGTAACAATTTTTTTTTGCTCTATCTCCAAATGCTGCCTTCTCCAAAAAGAAGATTTCTATCAAGCATACATTTTTTCAGAAAGAATGCTGCCGAATGTTTCTTTTATCAATTCCTCGACTTCTGAGGCTGTTTTCTTTTTAAAAACATCTTTCATGAAAACCCTGGCGTCTTTAACTTTAAGTGCCCTTATCATGCCCTTTACAGCAGGAATCGACTGAGGGTTCATGCTTAATTCATCTATACCCAGGCCTAAAAGTATAGGCATGTTAATAGGATCAGCAGCCATCTCGCCGCACATAAAAACCTTTATCCCTTTGTCCTTAGCCACATCAGCAACATTTTTTATCATGCGGATAATGGCCGGGTGAAGCGCATGATAGAGATGAGCCACATGTCTGTTTCCCCTGTCTATTGCAAGCGAGTACTGTATAAGATCGTTGGTGCCTAAACTGAAGAAATCTACTTCCCCTGCCAGAATATCTGCAATTACTACTGCGGAAGGAACTTCTATCATTATGCCGAACTCCACGTCTCTGTTAAATAGAGCTCCTTCTTTCTCCAAAGAATCGGCGGCCTCATTCAGTATCTTTTTTGTTTCAAGGACTTCCCCATAACCAGATATCATGGGAATCAGAATCCTGACATTGCCAAACGCCGCAGCCCTTAAAATAGCTCTTAGCTGTGTCCTGAAAACATCAGGATTTTTCAGGCAATACCTGATAGCCCGCAGGCCCAGGGCGGGATTGACTTCCACGTAATCGGAATTATTACTAAATGCTTTATCGCCGTTTATGTCTAGAGTACGTATAGTAACCGGTTTCGGCGCAATGACCTCGACTACATCCTTGTATTTATCAAAAAGCTCATCTTCATTTGGCAAACTGGAGCTGCTTAAATACTGAAACTCTGTTCTGTAAAGTCCAATTCCATCTCCGCCGTAATCAATAACTGATACAACTTCTTCAGGAAGCTCGATATTGCCCATAACCTTTAACTGGAACCCATCAGCAGTTTCAGCTTTAAGATGGCTGTCGCGGGTAATATCTGCTTTACGTTCTTCGTATTTGACGCTACGATCTCCGTACTCCAGAAGAGTTTCTTCTGTGGGATGAATAATCACTATACCTGCCGTGCCATCAACAATAATTAAATCATCATTTTTAATGCTATGAGTAGCATTACCCAGACCCATGACAGCAGGAATCTCAAGGGTTCGGGCTATAATGCTTGTATGAGATGTTTTTCCGCCACGATTGGTTACAAATCCCTTTATCCGCTCAAGATGTATCTGGCTTGCCTCTGCCGGAGAAAGATCGTTAGCGACAAGTATTACCCGTTTATCAATATCGGCAATTTTTTCTGTTTCTGCTCCGACCAAATTTCTCATTATGCGGTCAGACGCATATGTTATGTCAGTAGCGCGCTCTTTTAAATATGAGTCCGACATTTTTTTAAACATGGATTTCACTTCTGATACTACTTTCTTGAGAGCCCACTCCGCATTTATTTTTTCATTCTTAATTATTTCAATTGTCTTGCCATACAGCATCTTGTCTTTAAGCAGGACTTTGTGAGTTTCAAGTATATATGCATGATCACGCAATTCCTCAGGAGCATTATTTATAATTGCGCGCAACTGGTCCCTTGCCTTTTTTACAGCGCTTTTGAAACGTTTGATCTCTTTCTCTTCATCTTCTTCACTTATAAAATATTTCTTTACAACATCCACGCCTTCTATATCGACTATATAAGCCTTTCCTATACAAATGCCTGGAGAAGCATCTATTCCAGTCAATATAATCTCTTTTAAACCAGTATCTGTCATTTTTAGCTTAATTCTCCAAATCCTGTCTCAAATTGCCTTGCAGCATCGTTTAAAACATCAAGGTCTGACTGATCATCAATCTTAAGTGTAATTTTAGACCCTTTTGCACACTCAAGAGTCAGGATGTCAAGTATGCTTGAAGCATCAACCTTTCTTTTGCCTTTAATTATCCAGACGTTAGAATTTGCTTTCCTGGCGATCTCCGCAATCCTGGCAGCAGACCTTGCATGAAGGCCCAGCTCGTTTACTACAATAACATCACGTGAAAGTTTAGTCACCAGTCTAATTAACAAACCTCATATTTTACTACCCGACCATTTTCCAACTCAACTATTTGACGATATCTGCATATGTTAAATTTTTAACAGCCCACTTATAACTTGTCAATCTGTAATCGTAGCCGTTCACGGCTTGAAATTGGAAAGTAGAAATTAGGGAGAGATTAAATTAGAAATTGGAAATCGGGAAGAACTGTACAAAAACATGCCTGCCCGCCATCGCTCTCGCTCAGGCGAGGCGGGCGGGAAGGCCAAATTTCCAATTTCCAATTTCAATGTTCCGTGAACGCTTAACTGTAATCAATGTATAGAATTCAGGGAACTCTAAAGAAATGTCTTCTTACAAATAGAATTCCTTTATCTTTTCAACCACATATGCCTGTTGCTCATATGAAAGTTCAGGATATACAGGGAGCGCTAAAGTATGTGAGGCAGCGTATTCACTCACAGGGAAATCTCCTTTTTTGTAATTCAGGTATGAAAAGCAATCCTGGAGATGCATGGGGACAGGATAGTAAACCTCAGTACCTATGCTCGAATCATTTAAAAATATTCTAAGATCATCTCTTTTTTCCTTCAAACTTATTACAAACTGATTGTAAATATGCCGGTTTTCCTTTTCAGTCGGAAGATTAACAATATTATCCAACCCTGCGTCAATAAAAAGTTCTCTATATTTATCTGCATTTGCCTGCCGCGCCTCAGTCCAGCCGTCAAGATAATTCAGCTTAATGGATACAATGGCTGCCTGAAGTGCATCCAGCCTGAAATTTCCTCCCACTTTTTTATGATAATATTTTAAATGCGATCCGTGAACTCTCAGCAAGCGCAATCTATCAAAGAATTCATCTGAATTTGTTGTAACAATTCCACCATCTCCAAAGGCTCCAAGATTTTTTGAAGGAAAGAAAGAAAAACAGCCGAAATCACCCATTGAGCCTGCACGCCTTGCTTTATATTCCGCACCAATTGCCTGTGCTGCATCTTCAATGACAACAAGATTATATTTTTCTGCTATTTCGAGTATAGAATCCATGTCACAACATTGACCATATAGATGGACGGGGATTATGGCTTTTAACTTACCCCTTTCTTCCACTGTCATGTCATCTATTACTCTGCAAATGCTTTCAGATGAGATATTATAAGTTTTATAATCAATATCTGCAAAAACGGGCGTGGCTCCAGCACGGGCTATTGAGCCGGCTGTTGCAAAAAAAGTATAAGTTGGAGTGATAACGCTGTCACCTGCTCCAATATCAGCAGCCATAAGTGAAATAAGAAGAGCGTCAGTTCCCGAAGAGACGCCGACTGAATGTTTTGAGGAGCAATATTCAGCTATCTCTTTTTCCAGCGCTTCAACATGCGGGCCAAGTATAAAATACTGGCTCTCAAAAATCTCTTCGGTAACTTTCAGGACTTCTTCTTTAATTGCCTGATACTGCAGCTTAAGATCTAGTAATGGTACTTTCATAATATTTTTCCTTCAGCCTTCAGCCTTTAGCCTTTAGCCTTTAGCCTTCGAACTTTAGTTCGATATATTTACTTTAATAATACAAACTGGTTGTTTTCCCGGATTATAAATTTTAACAGATTCATTGCCGGAAATTATTTTGGAATCTCCCTTGCTTAAAAATTCGGTTTGCCTATCTGATATAATTTCTGCACGGCCTTTAATCACAATCAGATGTTGTAAAACCGAACCGTCAACTTTAAGCTGAAGATTTGAATCAGGATATATGACAAGTCTTTCAACTTTAACATCATCTTCATGTTCAAGAACAGTAGAACTCCCCCAGGGATGACGAACTGTATTATGGTTCTTATATTCTTTTCTTCCCTTTCCTTTTAGCTGGTTAACAATAGATTTCACATCTCTGCTGTTATCAATATCCGAAACAAATACAGCGTCGGGTGTTTCAACAACAACTATTTTATTTAGATGGTTTGCAGCGATCAGCCGATCGCGACTCATTATGAAACAGTTTTTTGTATCCTTTGCAATAACATCTCCATCAATAATATTATTGTCCTTATCTTTTGGAAGAAAATCATAAAGAGACTTCCATGATCCTATATCGCTCCATCCAAAATCAGATGGCAGAACAACGCCTTTATCCGTTTTTTCCATTATAGCATAATCTATAGAAATGTCCGGCAGTCTCTTATATTCATCTACTGTTATTGGCTTGTCTTTTGAAATAATATCTTTCATTATTTTAAGGAGTTCGGGCTGGTATTTGCGAAATTCTTCCATCATGACAGAGCCCATGAAAGCAAACATTCCGCTGTTCCAAAAAAAGTTTCCAGCCTTAACATACTTTTTTGCGGTTTCTGCGTCCGGCTTCTCAACAAATCTCTTAATCGCTAATGCTCCATCAAATATCTCGCCGACGCCTTCAACATACCCATATCCAGTTTCAGGGTAATTGGGTTTAATGCCAAATGTTACAATATATCCCTTCTCAGCAAGACGCACCGCTGAATTTAACTTATTATGAAAACTCTCTACGTTTCTAATTACATGATCAGCCGGAAAAACACACAGAACAGGATCCTGTTTACTTTTTAAGATATTGAATACCGCAAGCAGAATAGCGGGCGCTGTATTTCTGCCACATGGTTCACAGATGATTTTTTCTTCAGGCCGGACGCCAATTTCAGCCATGTGCATAGCTGTCTCATGGAAATGTTCCTTTCCGCATACAATTCTTATTCTTTCTGTGTCAAGTACAGGGCTCAGCCTCTTTATGGTACTCTGGACAAGAGAATCTTTACCTATAAACTTTACAAGCTGCTTGGGATAGAGCTTTCTGGATACAGGCCAAAGACGCGTTCCAGCCCCGCCTGCGAGCAATACAGCATATACGTTTGCCATCAGGTCAGGCATGTCTAAATCTTCCTTTTTTATTGTTTTCTTTTTGCCCTTTATATTCAGAGTCACATACGGTTTCTACGGCATTATAACCAATAAGATCATTTACTGCCCGAGTCAATGACGAACCAGCCTTTAATCTCATTGTATCAGGCAGAGCTATAATTGTATCTGTTTCTTCAGGAGTAAATAAATGAATATATGCATAGCATGAGCCCGGATATCTTTTAAGAATATCATTCAATTTTAAAAGCAAATCTTTTCCTGTTTTATTTTTATTCAAATTAAAATGAATGCTTGCAGTCAAAGTTTCTTCGGCCTTCTCAATCGGCACTACAGTGTCTGCCAGAATTTTTACAGAATTCTCATCCTTTTTTACTTGTCCCTGTATAATTACAGCGTCATCTTCAACCAAAAGCTCATGGACAGCTGCATAAGCTAAAGAAAATACTACGACTTCAACAGTTCCATGCTGATCTTCCAGAGTAACGAAAGCCATTAAATCGCCTTTTTTTGTCTTTATGGTCTTAATATTAATAATAATGCCCCCAACCCTGACAATTTCACCATCGTTTTTTTCCATTAAAGAAATAGTATTAGCATTGGTGAACTTATCCAGCAGGTCCTCGAACTTTGTCAAAGGGTGACCGGTTATATAAAAGCCAAGTGCTTCCTTTTCAAAGGCTAAAAGCTGTTTTTCATCCCATTCATCCATACTTGGCATTTTAGGAAGATTTATATCTTGCCCGACTCCTTCTGTCTTGAATAATCCCATCTGGGGATCTGCTCTCTCCTTCTGAATTCTTTGACCGTAATCCAAAGCATCTTCCAAAGATGCCACCATCTGTGCACGATTAGCTCCTGTAGAATCAAAGGCACCACATTTAATAAGGCTTTCAATAACTCTTTTATTAGCTTTTTTAAGATCCACTCTTTCACAAAAATCAAACAGAGAAGAAAATCTTCCCTCTTTTCTGGCTTCTATTATAAATTCAATGGCTCCTTCCCCAACATTCTTAACGGCAACCAGTCCGAACCTGATCTTCGAACCTATCACCGTAAATTCCTTGTCGCTTTCATTTATATCGGCAGGAAGTACTTGTATGCCGTGATGTCGGCATTCGGCTATATATTTTACTACTCCGTCAATTGAGTGAATCTCGCTGGTAAGCAACGAAGCCATAAACTCAACGGGAAAATGAGCTTTAAGAAAAGCGGTCTGATATGCAATAAGTGCATAAGCCGCGCTGTGCGACTTGTTAAATCCGTAACCTCCGAATTTTTCAATCAGATCAAACAGTGTTTTGGCTTTTGGGGATTGAATGCCTCGTTCCGTGGCCCCCCTTATAAAACGCAATCTTTGCCTGGCCATAATTGCAGGCTTTTTCTTCCCCATAGCTTTTCTTAAATCATCAGCATCAGACATGGAATAGTCAGCAACAGATGCCGCAATTCTCATGACCTGTTCCTGATACACAATAACTCCGTAAGTTTCTTTTAATATAGGCTCAAGCTCGGGCAAAAGATATTTTGCCTCTTTTTTACCATGTTTTCTTTCCACATAATCATCAATCATTCCGCTTTCCATGGGGCCTGGACGATAAAGAGCGACAAGCGCTATAATATCATCAAAGCATTCGGGCCTTAACCTTACAAGCAGATCCTTCATACCGGAACTTTCCAGCTGGAACACTCCGACAGTATCGCCTGAAACAAGAAGCCTGTATGTATCAGGATCGTCCAAATTTATATTTGTAAGATCAGGAACTGTGCCGCCCTGTTTGGCGACACGAGATAATGTGCTTGCAATAACGGTAAGGTTGCGAAGCCCAAGAAAATCGAATTTTACAAGCCCTATCTTCTCGACACATTTCATATCGAACTGTGTCAGAACCTCTCCTTTTTTACCCTTATACAGCGGTAAATATTCCACAAGCGGTTTGTCTGCGATGACGAGTCCGGCGGCATGCGTTGATGCATGCCGGGGAAGTCCTTCCAGAACACTACAGACTTTGAGCAAATCGTCGATTTCCGGTTTTTTTTCTGCAATTGCCCTAAGCTTGGGTTCCTGCTTCAGAGTATTCTCCAGACTGATATTCAAAACATCAGGCACCATTTTGGCTATTGCATCTACCTCGTGGAGAGGTATATCCAGAGCACGTCCGACATCGCGTATCACAGCCCTGGTCTTTAGTTTTCCAAATGTAATAATCTGAGCTACATATTCACCACCGCCATACTTTTCAACCACATACCTGAATATTTCTTCTCTGCCGTTTATACAAAAATCAACATCAATATCAGGCATACTCTTACGACCGGGATTAAGAAAACGCTCAAATATTAAGCCGTGTTCTATTGGATCTAAATCAGTAATTCCAAGAGAATAGGCGACAAGACTGCCGGCGGCCGAACCTCTGCCGGGGCCCACAGGAATATCGTGTTTTTTGGCATAGTCGATGAAATCAGCAACAATCAAAAAGTATCCGGAAAAACCCATGGAATTTATAGTTGAGATCTCGCTTTTTATACGTTCTTTATACTGACTTTCGTCAATCCCAGGATTCTTTTCCTTTATGCGCTTTATTTTTTGATTATATCCTTCCAAGGCTTTTTGCTCAAAAAACTCCTCAGCGGTCTGTCCTGATGGAGTTTCAAATTTTGGGAAGTGATAAGTTTTAAAATCAAAATCAACATTACTTCTCTTCGCTATACTGACTGTATTCTCTAAAGCTCCAGGATAGCTTCCGAAATAATTGTGCATTTCTTCTCTTGATTTGAAATAGAGTTGATCGGTTCCAAATCTGAAGTGATCCGGGTCGTAAATAGTTTTTCCTGTCTGTATACACAGAAGAATCTCATGAGCACGAGCGTCTTCTTTGTCAAGATAGTGGCAGTCATTAGTCGCGACCAAAGGAATTGAGAGCCTTTCGCTCATGTCAAGGAGGGCCTTGTTCACTTTTTCCTGCACATGAATCCCGTTACCTTGAACCTCAAGGAAAAAGTTGTCCTCACCGAAAATGTCAAAATAAGTTCGCGCAGCGTCATCAGCCTCATCCAGCCTGTTCTCACTAATGAGCCTTGGAATTTCACCGTGAAGACACGCCGAAAGAGCAATAAGCCCCTTACTGTGTTCCCTTAATACATTCTTGTCAATGCGAGGCCTGTGATAAAAACCTTTAAGTTGAGCAATTGTAGCCAGTTTACATAGATTACGGTATCCTTCAGGATTTTCAGCCAGAAGGACGAGGTGGGAAAGCCCTTTATTATCTAACGGAGTTTTATCGGTAAGGTTGCGCGGTGCAACATAACATTCGCATCCTATTATTGGTTTGACCCCTGCTTTGCCGGCCTTCTCAAAAAATTCAAGAACTCCGAACATAGTGCCGTGATCGGTAATGGCCACGGAATCCATTCCGAAATCAATTGCGCGTTTTAAAAGGGCATCAATCCTTATTGCACCGTCTAGGAGGCTGTATTGCGTATGAACATGAAGATGAACGAAAGGGGGAACGGTATGGGTCATTTAGTTTTGATTTCATCCTGTTAATAACAAAGCAAGAGCATGGTTTTAACTTCGGCCACTATCCATTGGGAATTGAATATTGAATATTGAATATTGAATATTTGAGGAATCGCTTCGCTCTGTTTTTTTATAAATTAACAGAATTCCTTCAATATTCAATTGACAATATTCAATATTCAATTGCTTTGGTCTTCAATCTTCAATCAAGACTGTAGTTAGGCGCTTCCTTGGTAATTATTACATCATGAACATGGCTTTCGCGCAAACCCGCAGCACTAATCTTAACAAACCTGGCTTTTTCTCTCAATTCTTCAATAGTCTGGCAACCCACATATCCCATACCTGCCCTCAATCCTCCGACAAGCTGAAAAATATTCGCGGAAAGCGAGCCCTTGTACGGCACGCGCCCGACTATACCTTCAGGAACCAGTTTATCGCTATCAACGGCCTCGCTCTGGTAGTATCTGTCCCTGCTTCCCTTTTTCATTGCTTCGATAGAGCCCATACCTCTGTAGGACTTATAGCTGCGGCCCTGAAAAAATATTGACTCGCCCGGACTTTCTTCTGTTCCGGCAAAAAGTCCTCCGATCATTACCACATGAGCACCAGCGCCAATAGCTTTTGTAATATCACCTGAAAATTTTATGCCACCGTCAGCAATCAAAGGCACACCTGTTTTATTTGATATAGATCTGCAATTCATTATAGCTGTAACCTGAGGAATGCCTACACCCGCCACTATACGAGTAGTGCATATAGACCCTGGCCCTATTCCGATTTTTACTCCGTCAACCCCGGCTTTAACAAGGTCATCGGCGCCTTTCGAAGTGCCGACATTACCTGCAATCAGCTCAATGTCATCGAAATTACTTTTTAAAATTTTCACAGCATCTATAACGTTTTTTGAATGACCGTGAGATGTATCTATTAATATAACATCAGCGCCTGCTTTTAAAAGCGCTTCCGCACGCTCTTGCATATCAGGGCCGACACCAACGGCAGCTCCGACCCTTAGCCTGCCCATGCTATCCTTGCAAGCATTAGGATATTTTTTTATCTTCTCAATATCCTTTATGGTTATCATGCCTGTAAGTCGTCCGTCTTTATCAACCACAAGAAGTTTTTCGATCCTGTGTTTATGAAGCAGTTGCTTAGAATCTTCCAGGGTAATTCCCTCTGATACCGTAACAAGATTCTTTTGGGTCATTACTTCTGAAACTTTTCTCTCCATATTGGTTTCGAATCTCAGGTCCCTGTTTGTTACAATTCCGACAAGCTGATCTCCTTTTGTAACAGGAAGTCCGGAAATACGGTACTGCTCCATAAGGTTAAGCACCTCATGGACCGGCTGGTCAGGATTAACAGTAACCGGATTAATAATCATCCCGCTTTCCGATTTTTTTACTTTATCTACCTCCAGAACCTGACTTTTTATACTCATGTTTCGATGTATAAAACCCAACCCCCCCCATCTCGCCATACTTATGGATGTTCTGGCCTCAGTTACAGTATCCATAGCAGCACTAACGATAGGGATGTTTAAGGTAAGGTTCTTAGTCAAACGCGTGCTAATATTCACTTCTTTGGGCAACACATCGGAATAGCCGGGAATCAGCAAAACATCATCGAAAGAATATGCCTCTTCAGGTGGTATTTTGATCATAAATTTCTCCAGAAATTGTTAATTTAATAGAACAGTTCACGGTTGGTTACATTGATCTCTTTCTATTTCAACCGAATGCCAAATGGATTTATCTTTAGCTATCATTTATTTGCTTTCTTGACAATGAAATAAAACGCAAATAAATAAAGGCCTGTTTGAGCATTCAATTTTCATCGCTTCCTAACCTTGAACCGTGAACCCTTGAACCGTGAACCGTGAACCTGAGTAGTTACTGTTTGAGAATATTATGCTAATAGAAATAAACTCCAAAAATCCGCAGACACGACTAATTTGCAGGGTTGTCGAACATCTCAAAAGAGGTGGTATAATCGCCTATCCGACTGATACCTATTACGGGATAGGCTGCGATATAATGAATAAAAAGGCTATTGAAAAAATATACCAGTTAAAACAGCGCAATAAAAGCAAGCCCTTCAGTTTTATTTGCTCAGGGCTCAAAAACATAAGCCATTATGCAAAAGTTTCAAATTATGCTTACAACAACATGAAGCGACTTTTGCCGGGTCCTTATACTTTTATTCTTGAAGGTTCAAAACTTGTTCCTAAAATAATGTTGACCAAACGGAAAACCGCTGGAATTCGTGTGCCCGACAATGCCATTTGTTTAGCACTGGTTGAGGAATTAGGAAACCCGATTATCAGCACCAGCGCAACTATGCCTGACGGTTCAATTCTTAACGACCCATCACTTATTCACGATTTTTTTCAATCCAGAATAGATTTTGTAATTGACGGAAGGACACCTATCCCAGGACAACCTTCCAGTATAATATCTTTGATAAACGATGTGCCTGAAATCATACGAAAAGGCTTGGGTGATGTGAGCGCTTTTGGCTAAAACACTTTTATTTTCCTCTACCCCGCCGGGCTATAAAGATAACCTGCAAACAAATATGGGTTGATAAAGCGGTTTGCAAACTCCTTTAAGGACGAATTCACAAGGTATGTTAAAAGAGAAAATTTCTTCTCTGGAGGATAAACTGTCAATATCTTCCCTTTTATTCCGCCCATACGTCCTGCCCATTCTATCGCATCCTCAAGATTTCCAAAACGATCGACAAGGCCTAGTTCTTTTGCCTCTTCTCCCGAAAATATCCGTCCATCGGCAAATTTTTCTACTTTTGCCTCTTCTATTTTTCTTCCTTCGGCAATGGCCTTAATGAATTGTCTATGAATTTGATTCGTAAGATTACGCAGAATTTCTTCTTCGTCTTTGGTCATCTCTCTGGCCGGAGATCCTATATCCTTGTACTCACCGCTTTTGATAACAACGGGAACCAGGCCGATTTTTTTAAGAAGCTCCTGGAAATTTGCATATCCCATAATGACACCTATGCTGCCGGTTATGGTGCCTGGATTTGCAACAATGCCGTCTGCACCGGCTGCGATATAATAACCTCCCGAAGCAGCTACGCCACCCATGGAAGCTATAACCTTTTTGCTTTCAGAAGTCTTTCTTATTTCCCTGAAAATTTCCTGTGAAGGCCCCACTCCACCACCGGGCGAATCAATTCTAATAACTATGGCCTTGACGGAATCATCCTCACGGAAGCGCTTAAGGTTATGAATTATATCTTTTGAATCCGCGATACCACCGATTATCTCTATAACGCCGACTTTTTCTCCAAATTCAAAATCCGTATCTCTTGTACTAAGAATAAAAAGCAGAGACAATCCAATAATTGCAGCAGATATTACAGATGTAAATACCATGATAAAAAAAAGATATGGGTGTCTGCGGGAGAACATAGTATATATGGATTTAGTTCGCTTCGCTCACAATTGGTCGAGTGGTCGAGTGGTCGAGTGGTCGAGTGGTTCAAGGACTCTTCCAACTCGACGACTCGACCATTTAGCTACTCGACTAAAGTCGCAGGAATTTCAATAGGTTGTAGAAATTCCGAGACGTTAAATTTTACTTCCCATTCAACTTGTCCTGAAGATTCTCACGTAAGATTTCTCCAAAAGTTGAAGTCGCGGGCTTCATGTTGTTTACATATTCGCTTAGAAGACCCTGCTCATCTTCAGCCTCAAGCCGTTTGACTGAAAGACCTATTCTTCTTTCTTCACTATTTATATTCATGACCCTGGCAGTTATAACATCGCCTATATTAAACCTGCCGACCGGAGTTTTTATCTTTTCCTTGCTGATTTCAGAGACATGAACGAGGCCTTCAATTCCTTCTTCGAGTTCAACAAAAATTCCAAAATCGGTAATATTAGTGATCGTGCCTGTTATCTCCTTGCCGACCCCATATCGTTCTGCTATAGTTTTCCAGGGATCAGTCTGCAGCTGCTTGATACCCAGAGAAAATCTTTCATTTTCTTTTTCGATATCAAGAACTATAGCCTGTATCATATCGCCCTTCTTGTATAACTCAGATGGGTGTTTAATGCGCTTTGTCCAGGAAATATCTGATATATGTACAAGGCCGTCTATTCCTTCATCAATACCAATAAAAAGCCCAAAATCCGTTATATTCTTGATTTTGCCTTCAATGGTTGTACCAATTGGATATTTCTCACTGATTACATCCCATGGATTCGGAATGACCTGCTTCATTCCAAGAGAAATACGCCTGTTTTCCGGTTTAATATCCAGAACAACTGCATCAACCATATCTCCAATAGAAACAACTTTTGAAGGATGGCGGATCTTTCTGGTCCATGACATTTCAGAAACGTGAATCAGGCCTTCGATACCCTCTTCCAATTCAATAAAAGCTCCGTAATCCGTCAAGCTTACAACCTTACCGGTTATAAGGGAACCCAGTGAATATTTTTCTGCAGCAGCCAGCCAGGGATCCTCGGCAAGTTGTTTCATGCCCAAAGAGACTCTTTCCCTCTCCATATCAAGGCTGAGAATCTTTACAGTTATCTTATCACCAACCGAAAAAAGTTCAGAGGGATGTTTAACACGCCCCCATGAAATATCTGTTATATGAAGAAGACCGTCAACACCACCCAGATCAACAAATACACCGTATTCAGTAATGTTCTTCACTACTCCTTCAACGACTTTGCCTTCATGAATAGCTTCCAATGTTGAAACTCTTTTAGAATCGCGCTCATGCTCAAGAATTGCCCGCCTTGATAAGACTATATTACTTCGTTTCCTGTTATACTTTAATATTTTGAATTCTAAGTTCTTGCCGACCAGTTCATCAAGATTGCGGATAGGCCTTAAATCAGCCTGTGAACCGGGTAAAAATGCCTGCACCCCTATATCAACTGAAAAACCGCCTTTTACACGATTTAAAATAATGCCTTTTACTGTTTTATCTTCATCATAAATCTTTTTTATTTCTTCCCAAACCTTAATCTTGGCTGCCTTTTCTTTGGAGAGGACAACACGCTCTTCCTCTTCGTCCCAGAATTCAACCATTACCTCTACCTCGTCACCTATGCTGGCCTGTATATCGCCCTTTTCATCTTTGAATTCATTAATGCGTATCTGACCTTCTGATTTGTATCCTATATCAACGAGAATATAATCCTTATCAACTGATATTATTCTGCCGGTAACAACTTCACCTTCAGCAAAACGCTTGAAGCTTTCTTCATACATATCCATCAAATTTTCCATGCTGCCATCGGCATTCTGAACATCTTCCGATGTCTTATTATCAACAACTTCGTTTTGTTGTACAAATACCGCCCCGGACGAATCAACTTCGTCAAGATGATGTTCGGCTGAATCGTTTTTTAAAGAATTATCCATGAAAAAAATTACCCCCCTTGGCCAAATTTATATAATATTGCTATTCGAAAAATAGCTTAACCTTTTTTTTATAACAAACCAACTATCAAAAGACAACGATTAATTTTATTAAATCGTTGTCTGTTTACCAATTCAACTATTTAGTGCCCGAACGAAAAATAGAAAATTTTTTCAAGTTCAAGGAAGGCGCAAATTTTAACCGCAGGAATACATGGAGTATTTTGAGGATAGCGCTAAAGCTTCACTGCGTGCCAAAATTTAAGCCTGAAGCAGAAATTGGGAAAATTAGCAGTTTTCGTTCAGGCACTTTAGTTAGAAATATAAGACAGCATCATCTCAACCACTTCATTAACAGAAAAATCAGTAGAATCTAATATTAGTGCATCATCAGCCGGTTTCATCGGCGCCGTTTCTCTTTTTCTGTCATTCTCATCTCGAAGCCTGATTTCTCTTTCAACCTCCTCAACCGTCTGGGAGGTTTTTGATTCTAACTCTCTATAACGCCTTATTGCTCTTACTCTTGGGGATGCATCTAAATAAAACTTTTTATCAGCATCAGGAAACACAACGGTTCCCATGTCACGCCCCTCGAATACAACTCCTTTTTCTCTGCCCAGATTCCTTTGCAAACCAAGAAGATATTTTCTTACCACCGGCCTCGCTGAAACCGCCGACGCCATCATCGATATTTCAGGAGTTCTGATTTGATCAGTAATATCTGAATTGTTTGATAAAAGACGCAATCCTCTTTCATCCTTTACAAAATTTAAATTCAGAGTATTGCACAAATTCTCAAGACCTATATCATCATCCTGGCCTACCATTGCATATCTGGCCTCAAATGCAACACCTCTGTAAAGAGCGCCTGTATCAATATATTTATAGCCAAGACGATCTGCTAATTCCCTGCTTACGGTTGTTTTACCGGCACCCGCAGGACCATCTATTGTAATGAGAAGACGTTTCATTAAATTATTTTTTCAAGAGCATTTAAAAAACGCACATTTTCTTCATGTAGGCCAACATTTATCCTTATATAGTTTGGATATCCGTATGATGTCATGGAACGAACGATAACACCCTGCCTGAGCATCTTTTCAAAAACCTCATCAGCATCTTTCCCAACATCTATCAAAAAAAAGTTTGCCTCTGTCGGAAAATATTTAATATTCATCCTGTCAAGAGATGTATATAAAAAATCAAGCTCCTCATGAATAAGGGATATAGTTTTTTCCAGAAAAGCTTTATCTTCGAGTGCGGCGCAGGCGCCAACCTGTGCCAACGAATTTGCGTTAAAAGGCTGCCTTACCCTGTTCAGCAGGCTCGCTATTTCCTGCGGCATAATACCGTAGCCTATCCTAAGGCCGGCCAGACCATAAGCTTTTGAAAATGTTTTAAGCGTAACCAGCGCAATACCGGAATCAAGGTAATCAATACTTATAGCACAGCTTTTATCCCGCACAAATTCAATATAAGCTTCATCCACTACTACCAGAACTTCATTAGGGATACTTTGCATAAAGTCTTTAAAATCTTTTTTTGATATAACAGTTCCGGTAGGATTATTAGGATTACATATAAAAATCATGCGCGTTCTGGATGAAATTCTGTCCCTGATCCCATCCAGATCAACAGAAAGCGACTTTAATGGAACCTGTACCGGTGTTGCTCCGGCACAGCATACCATTATATTGTACATAAGAAATGATGGATAAGGCATTATTGCCTCATCACCCGGACGCAGCAGGGCACGCGTAAGCATACCAATAATCTCATC
>Ga0180732_1000984_pt1 | contig 19596 bp, 19 predicted proteins | sample KR11_01MetaG_FD_148674 | JGI IMG/M metagenome (GOLD analysis project Ga0180732, IMG submission 148674) | Groundwater microbial communities from the Olkiluoto Island deep subsurface site, Finland - KR11_0.1 MetaG | ecosystem: Environmental > Aquatic > Deep subsurface > Groundwater | place...
TCCCCTGTGTGAGGGGCCGATAAGGATAACATCATTGAATGTCTTCCCTCTAATAAGTTTGACCGCTTCCGCGGCGACAGATTCGCAATAAACCCAGCCGGCGTGCGGCAGAATAAGGCCTATAACGGTACCGTTAAAGGGAATGGGCACAGAAACACCGCCGGTAGAAACCTGCACGGCGGTATATTTCTCAAGCCGGCTCGCGATAGTGTCTTTGTCCGGGGGATACCACGAACCTCTGCAAACGGCGTTCCTGATCTTTTTCTCGACGCGCGCTCCGCAGCCGAAAAAAATCAGCGCCGCTACGGCAAATAAAAACAGTGTTTTTCTCATCGGGGAATTATATTAAATATTCCCCGAATTCAAAAGAAGCGCTCGAAGAAAGGAATTTACACGGCGGTCAAATTGATGTAAAATCCAAAGATGGAAAAAGGCAAACTTCTGATAATCGGTGGAAACGCCGCGGGCATGAGCGCCGCCAGCCAGGCAAGACGGACGGACCCTGATCTTGATATCACCGTGATAGAACAAAGCCCCTATATCTCCGGGGCATCCTGCGGCCTTCCTTATTTCATATCAGGCGAAATCAAAGACATAAACAGTCTCAGCGTGCGGACAAAAGAATATTTTGAAAAAAAACGGAACATAAAAGTGCTGACGCTGACAAAAGCCGTCAGAATACACCCCTCTTCCAAAGGCGTTGAGATCCTTGATCTTAAAAACGGCACGGCCACGCTTCTGCCATACAGCCGGCTGATTATAGCCGCAGGCGGCTCGGCGGTAAAAAGCGATTCAGGCAAAGGAATTTTTACTCTGAGAAATATAGGAGACGGCCTCGCCTTAAAACAATTTATAGACAGCTCCTCACCCTTAACAGCGGCGGTTATAGGCGGCGGGATGATAGGCCTGGAAACGGCTTCATCCTTCCGCAAGCTCGGAATGAAAGTCACGGTCTTTGAGGGAGGGAGCTCGATACTTCCGGGCTTTGACAGTGAGATAAGCGTCCTTCTTGAAAAATATCTCACGGAAAATAATGTGGAAATTTTAAAAACAAAGGCCTCGGCCTCACCATCATCGGCGGGGGGAGTGGACATAAAAACACCGTCACAATCATACCATTACGATATGGTATTGCTTACAACAGGAACAAAACCGTCGGCGGCACTGGCGAGCGCGGCTGGATGCGAGCTGGGAGAAACGGGAGCCGTGCTCACAAACCAGAAGATGCAGACAAGTATTCCTTCCATATACGCCGCGGGTGACTGTGTTGAGGTGAAACACCTGGTGAGCGGAAAAAATACCTATATGCCGCTCGGCACCACGGCCAACAAAACGGGACGAATAGCCGGAATAAACGCGGCCGGCGGTGATGAGCGTTTCCGCGGGATCACCGGCAGCATGGCGGGAAATATTCTTGATATGACAGTCGCGAAAACAGGGCTCAGCGAAGAAGACGCACGGGAGGCCGCGGGCGAAGTTTTAAGCTCCGTTTCTGAATCAACTTCACGCTCCGGTTATTATCCCGGAAGCTCAAAAATCATAACGAAACTTATTTTTTCAAAAATTTCAGGCCAGCTTCTGGGAGCGCAGATGATGGGGAAAGAAGGCGTCGCAAAACGCATTGATGTTCTCTCTGTTTGCGTATATCAGAAAATGAAATTGCGCGAGATGGCCGGACTTGACCTGACTTACGCGCCGCCTGTCGCCCCTGTATGGGACCCTGTTCTCAAAGCCGTAAACAGCGCTTTACTCAAAATCAAAAAATAGATTAACTATTTTTGAAATTACTTTTTTCTGGCCAGAACTTTTTTGACAGCCGCGAAAACATCTTTGTGCGTCACATTGAAAACATGCATGAGCTCGCGGGCTTCGCCGGATTCGCCGAACCTGTCCTGAACACCGACAAATTCCATAGGTACAGGATTTGTTTTCACCAGGCTTTCCGCCACGGCCGAACCCATCCCGCCCATGACCTGCGCTTCTTCCGCCGTAACGACGGCGCCTGTCTTTGAAGCTTCAAGCACACCTTCCACATCCATGGGCTTGATCGTGGAAAGATTATAAACGGCGACGGAAATCCCTTCTTTTTCAAGCATAAAAGCCGCTTTCAGCGAATCAAACACCAGCGGGCCGCAGGCGATTATGGACACATCCGTTCCTTCTTTGTATTTGGCTATTTTACCGAAGTTGAAAGGCGTTTTCTCATCCGTGATTATGGGCATTGCGTCACGGCCGAACCTTATGTAAACGGGGCCCTTGTTCTCGGCCGCCCAAAGCGTCGCTTTTTCGGTTTCATGAACATCGCAGGGCACTATCACCTGCATGTTGGGTATACAACGCATTATCGCCACTTCCTCAAGCGCCTGATGTGTCGCGCCGTCGGGCCCGACTGAAACGCCACCGTGAGCTCCGCCTATTTTCACATTGGCATCACCATAACATATGGATGTCCTGATCTGATCCCAGCATCTGCCCGATGCAAAAACGCCGTAGGTCGAGAAAAACGGCACCTTGCCGGCCAGAGCAAGTCCGCAGGCGGTGGCCGCCATGTTCTGCTCGGCTATACCCATGGACAAAAATCTATCCGGGAATTTTTCCTTAAACAGCGACACCTTTGTGGATGAAGTGATATCTCCGCCGAGCGCGACTACATCCGGGTTTTTTTCTCCGGATTTCACCAGGCCTTTTGCATAACCCTCGCGCGTTGATTCCAGCTTTGGTTTGTCAAAATCTATTTCCGGAAGTTCTGTTTTTTTCATTTTATTTTCTCCCACAATTTTTCTTTCTCGTCCAGTTCCGCAAGTGCCGCTTTTTCCTGCTCCGGATTCGGCGCGACGCCATGCCATCCGGCGATATTTTCCATGAAAGACACGCCTTTGCCCTTGATGGTTTTGGCTATTATCACGCTCGGCGCGTCCTTACATTCCCTGGCTTTCGCGAAAGCTTCCTTGATTTCTTTCACGGAATGGCCGTCTATCTGAATCACATTCCAGCCGAAAGCTTTCCATTTTTCAGGAATAGGGTTGATGTTCATCACATCTTCCACCGCCCCGTCTATCTGAAGGCCATTGTTATCAACCATGGCGCAAAGATTGCTTAACTTATAATGCGCCGACGACATCGCCGCTTCCCAAACGCTTCCTTCGTCGAGCTCCCCATCGCCCAGCATACAATATGCCCTGTTGGGTTTTCCGTCAAGCTTGAAAGCCAGCGCCATGCCTCCGGCAACGGACAGCCCCTGTCCGAGAGAACCCGTGGAGGCCTCAAGGCCCGGAAGGCCCTTGTTCACGCCGGGATGCCCCTGAAGGCGCGACCCGAGTTTTCTCAAAGTGATAAGTTCTTTCGTATCAAAATATCCCCTGTGCGCCAGCGCCGCGTAAAGAGCGGGGCACACATGTCCTTTTGAAAGGACAAAATAATCCCGGTCTTTTTTATCGGGTTTCGCGGGATCTATGTTCATCTCGTCAAAATAAAGGACCGTCATCAGATCGGCGGCCGAAAGTGAACCGCCGGGATGGCCGCTGCCAGCAGCGGAGATCATCTTTATTATGTCCTTCCTTATAAGCCATGCCTTTTTTTCCAATTGCCTAATTTCCATTATCTTCCTCCCCCGTTTTTTCTTCTTCGTTATTATCTTCCCCGGTTTTTTCTTCGGCCGGTTTCTCTCCGTCCAGAAGCATTGACACTCTTGAAAGCAGCTGCCTTGAGTTAAAAGGCTTCACTATGTACCAGTCGGCCCCATTTTCAATGGCTTTCTCGAAATCCTCACCCATGCCCAGCGCCGTGAGCATTATTACGGGAAGATCTTTTGTGCTTTCCGAAGATTTGAGTTTCCGGCACACTTCATAGCCGTCCATTCCGGGCATCATAACATCCAGCAGGATAAGATCCGGCCTGTATTCGGGTATTTCCTGAAAAGCCTCAATGCCGGATGACGCGCACCTGACGTCATAACCTTTTTTCTGCAGCATGATGCGTATCACCATCTGAATTTTGCTGTCGTCGTCAACCACTAGAATCTTAGCCATTATAAACTCCTTGCGTTTTCTAAAAACTTTTTATTATAACAAGTTTTTCCGCTCAATGGAAACAGACGCTTTAAAACGCCCCGTATTTCCATTTATCAGCCTATGCTCTTTTCCCCCGAACTGAGATGCCTGGGCCTCTCCAGTTTTTCAAGAACTTCTTTTTCGCTCATTCCCGTACCAAGTATCTTATGAACTTTAACCATAAAGGCTCCGTGCGTTATAGGTTTTGGCACAAACTCAACAACATTCGGCTCCAGCTCGACAAGGCCCGTCCGCTCCTGGGGAGAAAGTGCCTTGGCCGAAAGAATCAGCACAGGCACCTGCGCGGTCCGGCGGGAAACCGTTTGCAGTCTTTTTATGAGCTCGTAACCGGAGAGCCGTCCGAGATTCAGCTCCGTGATGATCAGATCGGGATTGTCGTTGAGGGCATGGAGAACACCCCTTATACCGTCATAAGCCTCCGATGTCCTGAAACCCTCATCGGTGAGATATACTCTCAGCAGCTTCACGACCTCCTTGTCACTGTCGATTATAAGCACCAGCGGGGGTTTATCTTTTCTTGCTATCACCGCCATGGAATTCCTCCTTGATCATTTTATATCCCAGCCTCTGTTTACCAAAATTAGCTATATCGAGCACGATATTCAGGTATTCATAGCTCTGTTTGATATCCTTGTAGGCTATGTACTCAAAACAGAGGCCCTCATCAGCGAACATCCCGTTGAGTTTCTCATAAAACTCATCCTCATTGACGCCGGAGTTGCCCGGCGGGCCCACAACAATCGCCACCTTCACCTTTGCCGTGTGCAGAACATTTAAAAACGAACTGAAATTTATTTGCGGGATTTTATATTCCTGCTGCACTATGAAATCAAACTTTATGTGAAGCCGGTGCTTGGTCACCGTTGTCCCCATGTACTCAGTCACTGTCTTAATGGCGTTATCCCCCCTGACCGGATAGAAAAGAGCGCACTGTATTTCTCTTGTGAACTTGATCGGCGCCGCTGAACTCTCTTTCGTTTCCGGCGCGGCCGGCTCCTGCGACTTAGATACAGGCGCGGCTTCGGCGGACTCATAATCTTTCTCTTCTATAACCGGTATGGGCTCGGTGTTCTGCGGCGAGGCTAACTTACGGAGTTCTTCCAGGGCTGCCAACTTTTCCATATCTACTTTTTTATCTTTTTTATGGGCCATTGACGAAACACCGTGTTTGCCCTTTCCGAAATCCGGAGGGGCGTAACGCCCGCAACTGTAACAGTACCACCTGTCATACATCTCGATGTGTGACAGTTCCGATCCGCAGTTGGGGCACTGAGCCTCAGGAGGGGGCGGGGGAAAGTCAGCCGGCGGCGGAAGCTTGTCATCCTTCGCGGGCGGCGCGCTGGCTTTACTCTGCCCGGCAGCCGGCGCCCCGGGTACAGGGAGATTGCCGCCAGGAGGCGCGGCTTTCAAGTCCGCCGTCTTAGGCGCAGCCGGAGCGGTCTCGGCGTCTTTCGCCGCAGGTGCCGGGGCAGACGATGCGGCCTCGGGCGTCTCCTCGCCCAATAGCTCCGCCACAATATTTTTCAGGCTCTCCATGGTGACTTCTTCACCCTGCAATTTGTGATAAATATTCAGTTTTTTCAGCACGCCCTCAAGCTCTCTTATGTTGTCCTTGAATTTGTCGGCTATGTAATCCAGCATCTCCTCGGTCAGCTTGAGAGAGGTGAATTCCGTGGAAATTTTCATTTTGAGGATTTCCCTGCGCGAGTTGAAATCAGGTTTCTGCAGTTTGTTCACAAGCCCCCATTCAAATCTTGAGCGCAGACGGTCGGCGAAACCCGCAAGCTGCTTTGGGCTCCTGTCTGAGGTGAAGACGATTTGGTGATCCTGCTGATAAGCCCTTTCAAAAATCAGAAAAAAAACGCTCTGTATCTCATCGCCTTCAAGAAACTGTATATCGTCTATAAGAAGCGCGTCGGCTGAACCTAATTTCTTAAGTAGCAGGATCTTTTTGGCGGGAGAAACCAAAGCTTCATGTATCATCGTTATCAGATCCTGCGCCTGTATGTAAAAAACCTTCTTGCTCTCATGGTGCCTTTTAATGAAATTGCCGAGCGCCTGGATCAGATGGGTTTTACCTCTGCCCACGCCGCCCCATATAAACAGCGGGTTGTAAGACGGCGAAAACTCTTTGGCTATATCTTCACAGGCCTGTTTCAGAAAACGGTTAAAACCGCCTTCGTATAAATTATCAAATCTGTATCTGCCGTTAAGCGGCGGGATATCGAAAGCCCCCTCCTCATCCTGAGCCATGATAACAGCCTTCGTCACATCAGGGCTCACTTCCGGCTCAGGCGTTTGCATAAATTCGGATACAGAAACGCCTTCTGCCTTAGGCGTCGGGGTTGCCTGCGAAGCCGGGGGAACAACAGTCTCGGGCGTGGCTTTCAAGTCCGGCGTTGCACCGCTGGGCATTTGCCCCGATGAATGAAGCGCTTCCGCCTTAGGCGCGATTTCTTTTTCCGGAGGCGGCGGAATGCCCTGAGCGGGCGAAAGGAGCGAGGCATCTCCTGATGCGGATGCCTCGGCCGCCTCGGGCAAAGGGGCGGCCTTCGCTGTCACAGCGCCATGCAGATGTTCCGGCTGAAATTCCTCCGGAACGGGACTGGGCTTTCCCGGTTTTGGCGCGTCCGCGGCGCGAGTCTCCAGCGCGGAAATTATTTGCGCTTTTACTTCGTCCGACGAGCCATAGACATAAAAAGCTTTCTCGAAATCGGAACCAATATTTTTAAAAGGGCGGCCGCAGATAGGGCCTATTTCTTTTATTACACCCAGACAGGAGACTTCATCAGCGCTTAGTTTGACTTTGTAGCGGAAACGCTTGTCTGACGTCGGGCTATAAACAAGCTTGTAGCCTTTTATCATTTACCTCCGGGGCGATAAAACAATATCCGTAATTAGATTAAGATACCTGAATTTTTTGTCAATATTGTCATCAGTTATCACTTTGGGGACAAAACCCTTTTTCTTTATCTCCCTGAGGAGCTCCTCGCCCAGAGCGTCAGGAGCCACGACGAGAACAAAGCTGAATTTATATTTAGCGATCTCTTCCATTACGCTCTCTTTGCTGGCGCCGGGAGAATACACGACAACACCCGCCGGCTTGAAATCAAAATTTATATTCTTTTCCGCGACTATTTTCGCTATATTCTCTTTAACGATATCCGCTTTATCCTTAGCTTTCTCAGGACAAAGATAAAGCACATCTATGGCCTTGGCATCTTTTCTTACGGGCGGCGCCTCCGTTTTCTCGGGCTCAGTCTCTTTAACCGGCGGGGCAGCGGCTTCCTCTTTTGATGCTTCCGAGGCGGCGGCTGTCTTTGGCTCGGCGGTTTTTTCAGCAAAAGTTTCTATCAGGGGACCGGCCAGGGGCTTTGCCACGCTCTGGTCGGGTGTGAACTGTTCAAATTTTTCTATCTCCGGCGCGGCTTTCAAGTCCGCCGTCTTAGGCGCGGTCGCGCCTTCGATTTTTTCAGTTTTCGCCGGCTCGGGTTTCGTCTCACTTACCGCGGTCTCGGGCGCCGGCGCCTTCGACGCGGCGGGTTTGTCAAAAGTCTCCAGCAGATCCGCAACGCCGGGAACAGCCTTGGGCGGGGCAGAAGATTTCTCAAACTGTTCTATCACCGGGCCCGCGGATTCTGCGCCTTTTGCAGGCGCTTCGATCACCGGCATCTGCGCCGTTTCCGCTACCGCGCCTTCGGACAAAGAGGGCTTTTCTGTTTTCTCCTCTTTTTTAGCCGGCTCGTCGGACTTTTCTGCCTTGGCGTCGGAAGCGTCAGGTGTTTTTTCCTCCGGCTTAGGCGCTCTTTTGGGAAATTCCATCTTCTTTTCCGGCGGGGCTTTCTTTTCGGAGGGCTTTTCTTCCAGCGGCACCGGTTTTGTCTCAACCCCGAGGGCTATATCCCCCTCTTTTTTAGGCGGCGGAGTTTCGCTTTTTTTCGCTGTCTTTGCGGAGCTTTCAAGGGATAATTCCTTCAGCTCCTGATTGATGAGTTTTTCTATGTTGGCCGAAGCGCCGTAAAGATACGCTGCCCATTGAAAATCGGCGTTATCACTGCTGACCACAACGCCCATGTATCCGGCGAAACTTTTCTTAAGCTTTTCCGCGTCATCCTTACCTTTCGACGACATGAGCAAAAGCTTTCTGTCCGGAAAGCGCGGAGCGGGGCTGGATTTAATTTCCCATTTTTTAATCATAGATGTTATTCTACCAAACTATGCGCCAAAAGGTCAAACACAAAAATCAGATGAATTCAATTCACAAAAATTGAATAATATGCTATTTATAGACGATAAAACTTCTGATTGGAGGCGTGGCCGAGTGGTTGATGGCGGCGGTCTTGAAAACCGTTAGGTGATGAGCCTCGGGGGTTCGAATCCTCCCGCCTCCGAAAAAACATAATACGGAGCGGGATAACTGCTTATCCCGCGCGGGGATTCGAAGACCGCAGCGATGCGCGAGTTTGACGAGCGGAAGCGAGAAAAGGCGAGCGCCGCGAGGGGCGGCCCGCGAGAAATTTCCGTCAGGAAATTTACTTGTGGGCGAATCCTCCCGCCTCCGTATCACTCATAATTCTTCATCATCTTCTGGGCCTGCTCTATCTTCTGAAGAGATGCTTTGTGGCCGGGATCCATGTCCAGTATTTTCTCCCAGTAGCTTATGGCCTTCTCGTAATTCGCTTTGTTGTATTCCCGCACCGCTTTTGTCCAGTATTTCTTTTTAAGTTCTTTTTCCTGGGACTCACTCAAGTTTTGCGGGCGACTCGCTTTTACGCTATTTCCGTCGGTTTCAAAGCTAAAATTCAAACTAAGCGACATATTATAGGCCAATCCGCCCAGCGAATAACCATCCCTGAGAACACTGTTCGTAATAGTTCCATTATAAGTGTCTTTGTCTGTCTCATCTCTGCCTTTCAGATAACTTGCTCCGAGATTAAAACCCATAGCAATGGTATTGTTAAAATCGTATAAAAAGCCCGTTTCAAGCTGGAAAACAGGAATAACTATATCCAGCGGAGAAGTGTAATATTTATTGTGACCGGAGATATCTATCTCCCCCGGACCATAACCGCCACCATAATCAAAATATTTACGGCCGTATATTTCCTCTGTCTTCATGCCAACGAGATATACGCCGAAACCAGCGGCAAAACGCGGTTTGAAACGGGATTCTCTTTGAAGAAATTTCTGCGCCGGCCTGTAAGAAATTTTTGCCGTAAGAGGAATAATCCAGATGTCATGATTTACATTGTAAAACCAATCATAATTTTCATTCGGAGGATAAGTAGCCCACGACCACTGGGCGGGAAAATCAGCGGTAAGGTCGGTTGCGGCATTTGTGGAACCGTTAACAGACCAGTCTTTTTTCAAACCGTCTTTAGCAAAACCCATGCCTGTTTCAAATTCTGCCCGGAATGACCGGGTGAGAGGAAAAGATTTACTGACTCTGAAAAATAGAACCGAGTAATTCACACTTTGTTCATGCTGAGTATAAGTTGAAGCGCTGCCGCCCCATGCTGCGCCTGTCCATGTGTAGTGTTCCTTGTAAATCGGCGTAAAAAATTTCCCCGGTATGGATTCGTAACCGATTTTATACTCAAGCTCATTCGCGTGAGATTGAGTAAGCGGTAGCAAACAGAAGAGTCCCGCGATTAAAATTAAAGTTTTTTTCATTTTTGTTTCCTCCCGCACTTGAGCACAGTTATGTTTTGTGATGTTTTTCACTGCGTTTATACTACCAAAGGAACCGGATCTTTGCAAACAAAATTATTGAGAAACGCACATGGTTGGTCAAAACAGCGGCAATATGTTATTCTTCTCCCCAAGGGGAGGCTTCGCGCTCAAAAGTTTTTGCCGGCGCGATGAAAATAAAATTAAAAATATGGAAAAAGGAATACTCGCGTCCGCCCTTGAAGCTGTCCTGAGAACAGCTTATAAATGCTTCAATCTCTTCCTCGGCACGCGAATTTATTTTTCTGTTGACCGCGGCGTGTCAGTGCAGCCGCACGCGTGGGTGGCTTATTTTAATGTGGAAGGCTCCACCAGAGACAATAAGGACACGGCCGGGAACATAGGCTCTTTTGTGCCGGGTGCGGCGCTATCGCTGGGCTTAAAAGAGCTCTGGTCATGGCGGCTCAGTTCATTCGGCGTCATGTTCATGACATGGGCGCTGAAACTCGAAGAGTTTTTTATAGATCCGCTCATGAAAGCCATAACTTCGCCGCTGAACCGTCTGGAACAAATGGTCTTTAAGGACAGCCTCAGAAATTTAGCGGGCTGTATGAGAAAAAGTTTTCCGGGCAGATTGCTTGAAAAATTTTCAGAGCTTGTTATCAAGGCATCCCCGGGCATCATCAATGATGAATCAAAAAATAAAACCGTTTACAGGTTCACATCAGCCGTCTTCGGTTCTTTGTTCTGGATAGCCGATCTCATGTGGCAGCATGTGCCCGATGTCTATTATCCTCTTGAGGCTCCGATAGGGGACTGGTATATGTTTGTCGCTCCTATGGTATCGCTCTATCTGGGTCTTGTCACTAAAAATTTTATTCTTGCCAGCGCCGGAATTATATTTACGCTCACCACTTGTGTGATAGATGTTCAGTCATTCGGTATTTTTTATGTTATGGGCGGTCTTACAAAAAGTGTCGCCGCCTTTACGGCCCTCGTTTTTGCCGGAAAATTCCACGAAAAGATGCACCCTGTGTACCGCTTTGTCAGCGGCATCTTTGTAAAGCGCTGAGAGAGCTCTCTTTTAATTTTCCTGATTTTTGCTAAAATACATCTCAATGCGGAGAGGTACCCAAGCGGCTGAAGGGGCGGGTTTGCTAAACCTGTAGGGGTCCGTAAGGGCCCGCGAGAGTTCAAATCTCTCCCTCTCCGCCATCGCGCTTGTTCTTGTTTTTTACTGAATACCCCCTCAAAAATTTCGCGACTGCCGTTGGCAGTCATTTCATTTTTAAGAGAGCCTCTTCCATTTTTTTTGGAAGAAACAATTGTCCTTGTCTTTGACGGAACAAATCTAATAGGCAGGCGATAGGCGGGTCGCCTGCCTGCAAAGGAATCAAACGGCTTTCGAAATAAAAATGATAGGGTATTGTCCCTTAAAACGAAGTTCGAACCGGTTTTTCGGCAAATTTTAACCAAATTTGCGTAATTCCGTTCTTTTATTATTTTCTCGACGGAATTGCAGGTTAAAACAATATCCTTAGCGAGTTCGAACCAACTGTTACTCTCATTCTTCAAACTGTCCAGTTTTTGTTTGATCTCAATTTTTTCTTCAATCAAAGGCGCTTTCTTCTTCTGATATTCGGTAGGGTCAATCAGTCCGCTGATATAGCCTTCCAGTAAACGGTCAAGGCGCTGACTAATATCGGTCAATGTCTTTTCAAATTTTTCAGAGAGCGACGAGATAGTTTTGCTTTCATCAGTTCTGTATTTCTCAAGGTCAGTCAAAATCTTGTTAGTGGTTTTATCATTCAGCCATATAGCTGATAGTCCAAGAGATAACTGCTGATAAATATTTTCTTCTGTGGTATTATAGGGCTGAGAACATTTCCCCTTTCTCTTGGTGCAGTGATAATAGATGTATCGTTTCTTTTGTATCTCGGCAGTTATCATTCCTCCGCATTCACCGCACTGGATAAAACCGCGAAAAGGGAAGTTATATTTTTTCTTTCTCGTCGCTCGATGTCGTTGTTTTAAAACTGTTTGCACTTTATCAAAAATCCGCTTTGTTATTATTGGAGGATGGGAACCTTCATATATTTCTCCGGCATATCGGATAACTCCATAGTAAACCGGATTTTTGAGAAAGTATTGAATATTGCTCACTCCTAATAGTTTGTCTTTTTTTCCGATCAATCCTTTCTCAAATAAAATATTTTTCAATGTGTTAAGAGAGTAATTGCCTGTTGCGTATAATTCAAAACCCTCTTTTATCAGGGGAGCTTTTTCTTTATCAAGGACAATGGTTTTTGTTTTGTGGTCGTTCAAATAACCTAAAGGAGCCCACTGGGGCCAGATGCCTTTGCGGAGTTTATGACGGATTCCCCGTTTAATGTTTTCAGAGAGGCTGTCGGTATAATATTTAGACTGCCCGAAAGCTATAGAAAGAATGAATTTCCCATAAGCATTATTATCAAAGCGGAAAGTCGGGAATTTCAAACTTTTAATTATCCCGGTATCAACGAGGTATATTATTCTCCCGCCGTCAATCGAGTTTCTTGCTAGCCTGTCGGGATTCCATGCAAGGATTCCGTCAGCCTCTCGTTTTTCAAGTCTTGCCAGCATATCATTGAAAACAATCCTCCCGGGTTTCTTGGCTGTCATAGATTCTGTGAACTCAGAAACAATAATCAGTCCTTCCTTTTTAGCGTATTCTTTAACTTCGGCAATCTGCTGTTCTATACTCATAACTTGACGGTCTTCTGACTCTGTTGATTTTCGGGCATAAAGAAAATATTTGCTCATAATTCTCCTTTATAAAATATATTGCACTACAAATCAATCATTTATCACGATTGTAGTGTATCTAATATTTTATTTATATTTTTTTCCTGAAGTGGTATTTGTATTTTGGCTTCCTTTAAGCTTTGTAAGATATATTTCTGCCACTTTTTAGGGAAGCTATTATAAGTAGTTTTAAATTGTTTTTCATCAACAATTTCTAAAATGTATATGGCTTGTTCCATATCTTTTAATTTTTTGGATTTGTCTTTTCTCCTTTGAGCTATAAGTAATTTATGCAGACAAAAATTAAGTGGAGCCGGGATAGCAATTCTTATATTATCCTCTTTGATGATAATTTTATTTTCTAATAAAATATTCATAAATCTTAAAGGAGTAGTCCGTACGGATAGTTGTTTGATATTTTGTGATTTTTTAGTTTCCCTGCCAATCTTAGGAGATAAAAAATCTACTTTCAATTCGGCATTCCAGAGCCAAAAGGAACCATCGGGGTTGAAATTAAGAATAAATCCAAGTTTCTCTAACTTAGCAATTAAATCTATTTTCTTTTTCCCTTTGTACGGAAACGGGATTAAAAAATCTATATCCAGTGTTCTGAGGGGATAGTTTCTTACTTTTAAATGTTTTTGATATAACAAAAAGCACCAGCTTCCGATTAATTCTAGTCCTTCATCCCATAATCCCTCTTCATCAAATACCTTCAAAATATTTTTTACAATGTTAATCATTTTATTTTTGAGAGCAACTTCAATGCTTCTTTTACTTTTTTTAATTCGTTTTTTAAAACATTCCGTCTTTTAATCTTATTGATAATGTCCTCTGGTTCATTTTTACCTAAATATTTATGTAAAATTTTATCTTTCTCTCTGTATTGAAGATAGTAGTAAAAATGTCCGCCAATTTTACGTTTTTTTATACTTCCTTTCGGTAATTTGGAGAATTCTTTTTTCAGTTCTACATTTACCTTTAGATAATGTTCCTTGCTTTCTTTAAGTATACCCTTTAAAACTTTCACCGAATCCCTCCTTACACTACGGTATTCTATTAAATATATATTGTAGTGTAAAGAGTATTGTACCCAGATGCAAGGTTCGGCATACGGAAGTATGTGTCCGCCGGAGGCGGGCAACTTCGCTATGAAGGACAAATACCTTGTCATATTTATTCCGAAAGCCGTTTGATTCCTTTGCAGGCAGGCGACCCGCCTATCGCCTGCCTATTAGATTTGTTCCGAGGCCCGTCCTCCGCAGTAGCCCTGCTACGGAGGGTGGAAAAGCAGGGTTAATTGTTTCTTCCAAAAAAAATGAAAGAGGCTCTCTTAAAAATGAAATGACTGCCAACGGCAGTCGCGAATTTTTTGAGGGGGTATTCAGTAAAAAACAAGAACAAGCGCGATGGCGGAGCGTTTCAAACTATGTTCGAACTTATTGCATAAAACATTCATTAATTTGTCATTCCGAACCCTGAGCGTAGTCGAAGGGGAGGAATCTTATTCATTCTTCTTTTATGGCTCCCTTCCAGACTGTGTCGCAATTCCGATTATGGTAATTCTTTGAAAATAGTAGTTGCAAAGTTTACTTTGCTTTATCAAGTTTTGGTATCTTTTAGCAGAGCAAGCTCTGCAACTACAATTACGACACAGTCTCTTCGGTCGCAATACTTATGAGCTCGGCGCCTCCGACTACCTTTCTTACAGAAAGCTTCTGCGGCGCCTCGCATAAGAGACGGTCGGAGGGCATCGGGCAATTGCATCGCCCTTGCACCTCCTCCCTTTGTCCAGCCGCCTGCGTATCCGCTTCCTCCCCTTTGGGTCGGTCGTTCTGCCTGTGGCAGAACAGCGGCTTTTGTAATGAGCACTCTGAATGCCCTCTGTTCGTTCACCCGCCCTCCTTACGGAGGCCTTTCGCTCTCAGCCTCTGCGATACAGGGGCAAGCACCGCCGTTCGCTTGCTCCTGTATCTGTTCCTCGATAAGCGAAGATGGGAGCATTTGCTCATGGAGATATCACACATATATTGCTATTGCTGTTTTTATTAAGAAAATCGCATAATTCTTTAGTCGGCAAATTTTTTTTATAAGAGAAATATTTTCTTTTACAAAGTATAAAAAGACGGGAAATGTAACTTTTAGGTTACATTCCCCGCTATAATTATTACAAGTAAGTTCTCATGTAGAAACAGGGGTTTGCGAAGCTATTTCCTCTTTTTCACTACCTCTCTTGCATCCTGACAATGAGAGAAACATGCACGCAATTATCATTATTACATTAATTATGTTGGGTTTTCCATTTATCTCCTTGCCAGTCTGTAAAATCTCAATATTATATTTATTTTAAAATGCTATTCCTTGTCCTTTTTTCTACCGATCAATATTAAGAATGTACCTAAAAGAAACATTATTGCTACGATAAAAATTCCAGCCTTACTTTTAGTTTCGATCACAATCAGAAATGGTATCGTAGTGAAGCTGACAACAAGCCATCCATAAACGGTATACATGGATTTATATTCGATTGCTGAGTTCTCTTGGTTCTTATTTTTTTCCATAACGTACATTGCCTCCTATAGGATATACCTTTGCAATAATTAATACTGGCGCTTTTTCAGTTACTTAGATAGAGACTTGTGGTGGCGATTTATTTAAGGGGTTTTCTGAGCGGGACTGTTTTATGTAAAAATAAACATATTCTCCATGTTTTGTAAATGGCGGAGAAGCGGAATATTTGTTATAGATAGCGGCGACGGTGCCTGATACTTTTCTTTTAGAAGTGTTTGTAATAAGAACAGATTCTGCACTGCTGTTGCCCTGGAGATATTCGTTTGATTCGCGCTGCTGGTCATTTGCTAATGAATTCTGAGTTTCGGACTGATATAAAAAAGCAGCGGCAGGCTTTTCTGCAAAAAGAAAACCCGCAGTTAATACTATTAATATCAGCAGCGAAACTGTTTTGGTTATATTTATTAAATATTTATTGTATATCATACATTCTTTTATGTTCATATTTCTAGCATTTTCTTATGATTAAATTTTAGTGTTGTGGGCCCTATTATGCCCCCGGAAATAACCATTTTCATTGCTTCCTCCACACCCCATTGAAGCTCCTTAATTTGCGATTCTTTTAAAACAACTAAGGCACCGGAAGTAGGATTCGGAACGGTAGGTATAAATACTTTTAAAAGTGTTTCTCCTGTATCCTCGTTTTTTACTTCGCCGGTAACGAATCCGATAACCCACACATCAGGCCTAAAATAATCAACTAAAACGGCTTTTTTAAACATTTGATTTTCGGGCAGCGACAAAGTGTTAGACATCTGTTTCCCAACTTGATAAACTGTCTTGACAAGCGGAATTTTATTCATAATAGCTTCCAAAATGGCAAACAATTTTTTACCAAAAACGTTACTGCCTATTATACCAGAGATATATAAAACGAAAATAAACAGTATAAGTCCAAGTCCGGGAATACGATACCCAATATATTGATCAACCAGCGCCATAACTTTCTTGTCGATGACAACATAAACAATCCTTAATATGGAAATCGTAAGTCCGATAGGAATAAGAGCCAAAAGTCCCCTGAATATATACAGTTTTAAATGATTTAATATATTTTTCATTTGATCACATTTTCCCCTTTAACAATAGAACTATTATATACGATTTAGAACAAAATAGATACTAACCGGGAAAACCAACGCAGAACGCTTATATTGAAAGCTTCAACGGTAAATTCAGAGATGAGTGCCTGAATGTAAACTGGTTTTCAAATATATTGCAGGCAAGAGAACTAATTGAAAATTGGCGACTAGATTACAACAGTGTTAGACCACACAGTTCTTTAAACAATTTATCGCCTAATGAATTTGCTGAGGAATATGGTATACTCTAATTAAAGGTGGCCACATTTAGGGGTAAGGTCACTGTAGGTAAAAATATGTTTCACACAATCGCTGTTCAATACAGACAAAAACGAAGGGGGGCATGGGGAGTAGAAACCTTTGCTGATCTCGGGTCAAACTTATTGAAAAACAAGCATATTCCTTTGAAAGTAAAATTCAGTAAGCTTTTTCAAATTCTTGATAATCACATTAACTGGGCTACATGGTCAATAATTAACAGTTTTGTTACTCCTGCGCTCTTATTCTGGGCGCGGCTAGCTAAACAGGATGCGCTGATATTGTTTAACATCTCATATATAAACAGTACCCTTTTTAGTGCGCTAAACGTTATTTTGCTTCTCAGTATTTTCATAAGCATGGAATTTCTTCCGCCTCGTCCTAAAGAAGTATCTGCATTAAGATATGTATCTTTTGTATTCCAGTGGCTGCTGCTCCCTGTCATATCGGCGATATTAGGGTCTGCCCCGGCAGTTGACGCCCAGACAAGACTCCTGCTCGGCAGGGGCCTGGATTTTTATGCAACTCCAAAGAACAGGAACTAGACCGCAAGAATTATTTTATGCTTGAATATGTAATGCTTATTGCCGGTTTCTCCGCACTTATAAAAGGAGCGGATCTGCTTGTAAACGCAGCTAATTCATTAGCTGAAAAGTTTAATATATCAAAACTAGTAATTGGACTTACATTAGTGGCATTCGGAACGTCCGCACCGGAATTATTTGTAAATGTTTTAGCAAGCATTAAAGGTAACACCGATATTGCCATTGGAAACGTACTGGGCAGTAATATAGCTAATGTTTTTCTGATTCTGGGAATATCAGCAATTATATATCCTTTGAAAATGTCGCAAAGCACCGTATGGAAAGAAATCCCTTTCAGTTTATTGGCCGGATTGGTGTTAGGTGTTTTGGTTAGTGATAAAATCATAGATAAAAATAATATGTCGTTATTAACTCGTACAGACGGGATGATACTAATTTTCTTTTTTTTCATGTTCATTTACTATTCGATAAACAATGCGCGAGTAATTGAAGTCGAGGGAGAGAGTGCAACTTATAAAACTTATGGTCTCTTAAAAACAGTATTGTTGCTTATTATAAGCCTTATTCTGTTAGGATTGGGCGCCGACTGGGTTGTTGATTCTGCGGTGCGGATCGCTTTGAATTTTGGATTAAGCGAATCAGCAATAGCGCTAACCATAGTCGCTCTGGGGACGTCTTTACCGGAACTTGCGACATCAGCGGTAGCTGCATATAAAAAGAACAGTGATATAGCTGTTGGCAATGTTATCGGCTCTAACATTTTTAATATTTTTTTTGTCTTGGGTATAAGTTCAATTATAACTCCGCTTGCTTTTAATGCCGAGATTGCTATTGATGTGCTAATAACGATCCTGACATCTTTCCTGCTTTTTATTTTTATGTTTACGGGACACAAGCATAGATTGGACAGGTGGGAAGGAGTTGTTTCTGTGTGTTTATATGGCGGCTATATCGCTTTTGTCATTACCAGATAACGGTAAAGACGAGCACATTATTTGCTTTATGGATAAATAAATTTATAAGCATTTTCTAAAATGCGAAATTACATCTAAGAGTTTTTTGATATTTTCTTGGCGCTACCGGGTCAGCCATGATCTGTTTTTTAAGGTTAGAAAAGCGTAGGGGATTGTCCAGAACAACAAAAAAAATGTAAGATAGGCGTATAAGATGCCATATATGAAATCAACGCGTCTTTCAAACCTAAGATAAATAAGCAGATACATCGAGGCTACGACGGCAATTCCGGCAATATATTTAAATATAATAAGCGGAACCAGTATTACTAAATAGAGCATCAGCGCATAACAGTAAAACTGTATAATAAACAAGGAGACCTGCAGAAAATAATCGACAAGAGGCAGAAACCGGTTCTTAGTTCTGTACTTGGTAAAAGCAAACTGAAAAAAAACAAGGCTTTCTCTGATAAAGCTTTTATTCCATCTAACAAGCATTTTCATCAATTTCGGTATATTTTCCGGAACCACCGTTTTTACCGAAGCTTTTCGAGCGTAAACGGTATTATAGCCATGGCGTATTACAAAGTTTGACAAAGACCTGTCGTCGCCGTAAGTGCAGAGTTCGTTCAGAAAAGTCTGATTCAGCCATGCGCCTGTCACTTCATCAAGAATACTTTTTCGGTATGCCGAAAGAACACCCGAACAGCAGAAAACAGTATTTATTGTTGACTGTGTGGCCCTTAAAAAATCGAACGACATAATATAGCGTACTCCAAGCATTCGCGTAAGCAGGTTTTTTGTCTTATTAAATACCTTGACGCTGCCAGTTACTGCACCCACTTCAGGATTGGTGAAAGGCATCACAAGATGCAATAATGAGTCTTTTTCAAGCACACTGTCTGAATCCAGAGTCACTATAATTTCATTTTTTGCGGTTTTGAATCCTGCCGCCAGGGCGGCTCTTTTACCTTGATTTTTTTCAAAATCTATAAAGATAAGTTTAGTCCCGAATATTGTCCTTGCTTCATTTATATATTTCAACGTATCGTCAGTAGACCCGTCATTTATGCAGATGACTTCTCTATTAACGTCCGGATAGTTTGCATAAAAAGCTGATTCAATTGCATTTTTTATCATGCTTCCTTCATTATAGGCAGGAATAACTATGCTGATTCCGGGAGTAAAAGATCTGTCACCTCTAGATTTGTATAACACATATGTAATTGACCTATAAACTATATTCAGAATCATCAGTATTATTACAGGCATCTTAAGCATATATATCTGGAAAATCTTTTTTATTGAAATCCCATTAGGGTATACATCTATGACAATAGCTAAAAACAGTATCAGTAAAAGCAGCGCTATTACCGCATACTCAAAATGTTTATTCCGGACATTAATATTTAATATTTTGATCATAGTTTATTTGTGTATTATATACTATAAATCCTAAAAAAGGACAACTTACATAAAAATACTGAACCCCGCCACCTCCTAAGACATCAAGGGATTTGTCAAACAATTAAAAAAACAGTTCCACAAAAACAGACAAAAGTTTCAAATGCTCCCATCTTCGCTTATCGAGGAACAGATACAGGAGCAAGCGAACGGCGGTGCTTGCCCCTGTATCGCAGAGGCTGAGAGCGAAAGGCCTCCG
>Ga0180732_1000985_pt1 | contig 19582 bp, 20 predicted proteins | sample KR11_01MetaG_FD_148674 | JGI IMG/M metagenome (GOLD analysis project Ga0180732, IMG submission 148674) | Groundwater microbial communities from the Olkiluoto Island deep subsurface site, Finland - KR11_0.1 MetaG | ecosystem: Environmental > Aquatic > Deep subsurface > Groundwater | place...
TATATATAAATTAATATAAATCTCCTGCTCTTTTTCTTATTATGAAAGACATTAAATTCGAGATAATTAAAAAGCTGGCAGAAACAAGTTTCAAATTCAAGAATATAAAAAATATTTCAAAATTAGACAGCAGTTCTCCTCCAAGTGTGTTTATTGGTTCAAAATTAAAATATCCTCTGGTTAATGTTGGAATTTTATCTCCTTTAGAAAGAGACAGAGATGCCTGGATTTATGATGATGCCAAATACTGGGCAAAAAATAATTTTCAAATTAATCATGTCCTGAGATTAAGAGAGGGCTTGTTAAATTCAAGATTTCAGTCAAATGTAAGCGGTTTTAATAAAAATAATAAAAAATTTATAGAAATTGCTCAGCAAATTGCTGTTGCTTCTAAGCCAGTTGATATTGAAATTGAATTAAGAAACAGATTAAGCACTCAAAGAAAAAAAGATAAAATTCTTATGCCTCAGGGAATGCGTGCTAATTTAAAACAGGCAAAAATAACAAACAATGTGAGGGTTCATAAAAAAATAGACAAGGTAATTAATGATGAGATTAAAGCATCAAAAGGAATAGAGTATTTATATAAAAATAATTTTGATGAATATACTTTAAGCAAAATTTTAAGTGTTGGTGTTTTAGGATTAAAAAAGAACAAAAAATTAGTTCCAACTCGCTGGAGCATCACTGCCACAGATGATACTCTTGGAAAAACACTTATTGAACAAATTAAAGAATATAAATGGATTGAAGATTATCAGTTATTTTTTGGAGAGTTTTTAGGAAACCAGTACATGATTTTATTATTTCCAAATGTCTGGAGTTATGAATTATTTGAGTTTTATCTTCCTGGAAGTTCATGGAATCCCTCACATGATATAAAAGCAAGCACAGATTATGAATTTTATTCAGGAAGAAAAACCTATGCTTTTGCAACAGCAGGAGGATATTATGCAACAAGACTGGCAGTTTTAGAACATTTAAATAAGATAAAAAGACAGGCAAGTGTTTTAGTAATGAGAATAGAAACCCCTTCTTACTGGGCTGCTCTTGGAGTTTGGGTGGTAAGAGAATCTGTGAGAAAAGCACTAAGCAAAGGGGAAATGAAATTTAATAGCAAGCAAGAATTAATAAAAAGCACAAAACAAATTGGAAAAATAAAATATAATTTTGATTATGAAAATATATTAAATAAAAGTAAGTTATTGAATCAAATCCAAACCCAGAAAAATTTAATTGAGTGGTTTTAAAATTCTTGTTGAATTTTATTAATAAGTTCATCAACAAGATTATTGCCTAAATATATTTTTGTTTTCCTTTGCATGGAAATATTATAAATATCTTCCTCATCTCTTGCTCCCCAAACAATATCTTTGCCTTTTTTCACCCGCAAAAGATTATAGGTTGGCATAAAAATTTCGTGATTTATATAAAAAGAATTATCAAAACACCCTTCCCATAAATCTGATTCATTATTCCAATTAAATACTTTTTTGGCAGGCACTTGTAAGTGTCCATAACGCCCTGTTTTAAATGAGCCCCCTCTTGAAAATTCAAAATCTCCAATAATAATTGCTTTTTTTATATAATCCATTTTTATATAAAGTATTCTTTCTCCTTGTTTTTTTGCTACATCTTCCCTAAATTTGTAAAGATAATGAGAATTAAATCTTTCTAAATTGCTTAATTTTAAATTCACCTCTCTAGGAATTATCTCACCTCTCATTTTCAATTCAAAAAATTTTTAAATGTTTTTAAACATTATTGTTCAGAAAAGATTATTTGAGTATTTTGAAGAGATTTTTCATAAACTAAAGATTTTTATAATTGATTTCATTATATATTTATGCAATTAAAGGGAATGCCTTTAGATTTAATCCCAATTAACCCAGATAAACTTAATAATCTGGAAAAAATTCCTCAAGGGCATTTTTTATTTATCAATGAAAGATTTCTTCGGGAGCAATCTCTTCAAATTTTTGGCTATCCCACTAAAATAAATCCTCTAAAAAAAGATTCTTTTGCAATTAATCCCCAAGGTTTAAAAAACTTAGGATGGAGCGTGGATACTTTACATCCTGAATATCCAGTACAATTAGTTATGTTAAAACTGCAGGATACACAAAAACAAAATTATGGGGTTTATTGTGATCCAATAAGTTCTTTTTCAAGAATAGAAGTTAAGTATAACAATTCTTATTTAATTCAAGATTCTAAAGAAAGCTTATCAGAAATATTTGATTTTGGGGCAACAAAATTATTAAATCTGGGAAATTTTGCTGACAAAGAAATTCAAAAATTAAGTGATTTTTTATATCGTGATTTTACAACACAGAAATATACTAATAAATGCAATGAAATAAAACTAGCTCTTCCACGTGTCCAACCCTCTTATTGTTGGTGTGGTGGTTCTTGATTTTGTTTTTCTCTGTATTCTTTTAATCTCTCTTTGTTTATTTTACATTCTGGATTAAAGCAAAATATCCATGGTCTTTTTGCTTTTTTTAATCTCATTAACATCGGAAACCCGCATTCTTCACAAATTTTATCTGTTTTTTTAATTATTCCATCAGGAGGCAGAGAAAAAGTATTCTGGCAATCAGGATAAGCATCACAGGCAACAAAATTTCTCCTTGTTTTTCTTGAATAGGTTATTGCCAAATCCCCTTTTTTACATTTTGGGCACTTGCATAATTTGTTTTCTATTTTTTGCTGTTCTAATTGTTTCACATTAGCAACTAATAATTCTTTTCCTATTTTTATCTCATGCTTTTCAAAATCCTTGCCAATGTCAGTTATTGTTTTTTTAGCTTTTTCAATAATTTTTTCTTCTTTTACAGTAAAATCTTTTTTGCTGTTTTGAATAGACTCCATTTCTTTTTCAAAATTTCTTGTAAGTTCTTCATCAATTATTATTGGAGAATATTTTTCCAAAGTTTCTATTAATGAAATCCCGAGAGGTGTGGCTTCAATGCTTTTTTCCTTAATATATCCTCTGTCATAAAGAGTTTCTAATATGCTTGTTCTAGTTGCTTTTGTTCCAAGATTTCTTTTTTCCAGTTCAGTGAGTATTGAGGCGGGAGAATATCTTTTTGGAGGCTTTGTTTCTTTTTCTTCTTCTTTTACCTTGATTATTTTTACTTCTCCATTTAAATCAGGGATTTCTTTTTCTTTTAATCTATGAGGGTATATTTCCATCCAAGCTTTTTTAAGAATTGCAGAGCCGTTTGTGGCAAATACCAGTCCGTCAACTTCTGCTTTTATTTTTTTGTCTGCCACAATAGCATCTTCGCAAAATAAACAAAGAAATCTTCTTGTAATTAATTCATATATTTTTTCTTCATCTCCTGACAGAATTTGTGTTTCACCAGTCGGATATATTGAGGGGTGAGCAGGGTCTGTTTTTTTACCTTCAATTGGTTTTGTTTTTTTTATTAATGATTCTACATTGTATTTTTTTGATATTTTTTTCAAAATTTCTTGATAATTAATTGAGTCAGGTAATTTTTGGCTGGAAGTTCTTGGATAAGAGATTAGTCCTGAAAGATAAAGAGATTGTGCTGCTCTCAAGGTATTTGTAGGAGTTATTCCATATAAACCATAAGCTTCTGTCTGGAGAGTTGTTAAATTAAAAGGAGGGTTTGGAGGAATTTTTCTTTCTTTTTTTTCTGTGTGGGCAATGGCTGTTTTTCCTTTTAAATTTTCAAATTTTTTTAAATCAGTTTTATTAAAAATATCTTTTATATATTTTAATTCCACTTCATGAGAATTTTTCACTGTTATAAAAACCTGCCAGTAAGTTTGAGGTTTAAAACTCTGAATTTCTTTTTCTTTTTTAACAATTAAATTTAATGTAGGCCCCTGAACTCTTCCTATTGACATTATTCTAAATTTACCTGTAGTCTTGATTGCATTCATTAAAGCTCTTGATAAATTTATTCCATAAAACCAGTCCAAATAATGCCTTGTTTCACCTGCAATTGCCTGGCCCCAGTCAATGTGAGGTATTTTTTCATCATAAGCATTATTTAATTCATCATTTGTTAAAGTTGAAAATTTCATTCTATTAGCATCTTTTTGGTCACATATATATCTCATAACATTTAAGCCAATTACTTCTCCTTCTATATCATAATCTGTTGCTATTGTTAAACTTCCAGCATTTTTCACAAGATTTAAAATCACATCAAAATATTTTTTTGTAAAGTCTCTTTTTCTTACTAAATAATTTGGTGTCCATCCTATGTCAAATATTGGAACACTTGAACCCGGAATATTCTGGCTTAATGTAAATAAATGTCCAACTGCACAAGCAACAACTATTTGTTTTCCTTCCCTGTCCACTTCATAATAATTAATTCCTTTGAGATTTTTGGTTTTTGCATTTCCCAATGCAGCAGATATTTTTAATGCTGCTTGAGGCTTCTCTGTAATAATTAATTCATATCCCTGTTTTTTCAAATTTATTTCTTTGGGAATATATTTATCTGTTTTTTTTGCTTTTTTAAGAATTTTTCTTTTAGAAGTTTTTTTCCTGGTATATTTTCTTTTTGGTTTTTCTTCAATAGTTTCAAGTGAGGCTCTGTCTGGTTTGCTATAAGACTTTTCAACTGTATTTTTTGCAACATCTTGTTTTTGAGAAACAGGTTCTTTAATGGCAATTTCAATTGTTTTTTTTAAATCATCTTCATCAATTGGAAAAAATCCTTCTGAAACTCTTTCTTCTTTTGTTTTTTTAGATTTTTTTTGCATATTATTATAAAGTATTAGGAGGATTTTTAATGTTTTCTATTTCTGATTTTGCCACAAGAGCATAGATTTGGGTTATTTTTAGGTTTTTACAAAGGAATTTCTTGATTTTAATTTATTATATTATTATTTGTTAAATTTCCCTAAACACCTGCGCATTTAACAATAAATTTTGCCAGCAAGATTTATAAAGGTAATTTTGTAGTTAAAATTAAGTAAATAGCTTATCGCTATTCTAACTCTGCAAAGAGTGCTTTAAGATGACAATATATGATATAAATGCTCAAGAATATAATTTAAAATTAGCAGAAGCTTTGAAAGCAATTCCTGAATTTGAAAAGCCAGAATGGGTTGATTTTGTTAAATCAGGTCCTGCAAAAGAAAGACCAATTGATGACCTTGATTTTTGGCATAAAAGAGCTGCAAGCATTTTAAAACAAATTTACAAAAGACAGAAATTAGGTGTAAATAGATTAAGAACAAAATATGGAAGCAAGAAAAACAGGGGATTTAAACCTGAAAAGTTCAAAAAAGCAGGGGGCAAAATAATTAGAATGATTCTTCAGCAATCAGATAAAGCAGGTTTTACAGAAATAACCAAAACAATAAAAGGTTCAAAAGTAAGGCCTGGAAGACAACTTACTAAAAAAGGCAAAGAATTTATGGATGGTATAAAATAAAATGGGAATAAAAAATGCTAAAAAAAAGGAACAACTTGCAAAAAAACAACGACAGACAAAATGGGCACCAATCTGGGCTGTTTTAAAAAAATATGGCATGGGAAAAAGAATTCATCCTTCAACTATGACAAAATTTAGGAGATCATGGAGAAGAACTAAATTGCATATTACCCCAAGAAAACAAAGAAAATCTCACTTCGGATAATTGAACATGGCAAAAAAAACACAAGAAAAAATTGAAACAACTGAAAGAGAATATATTATTCCACTTAGAGAGAAATGCAGAGTAGCTCCAAGATATAAAAAAGCAAATAAAGCAATAAGAACAATTAAAGAATTTTTAGTAAGGCATATGAAAATAAGAGACAGGGATTTGGATAAAATAAAAATAGACAAATATTTGAATGAAGCTATATGGGCAAGAGGAATAAGAAAACCCCCAATAAAAATAAAAGTCAAAGCAATAAAACAAGGAGATATTGTAAAAGTAGAATTAGTTGATTTTTCTGAAAAATTAAAATATAAAAAAATAAGAGAAGGCAAAATAGAGCAAAAATCTCTTGAAAAATTAGAAAAGAAAAAACCAGTTGTAAAGCAAGAAGAAACAGAAGAAAAAACAACAGAAGAAGCAGAAGAAAAAAAGAAACAGGAAAAAGAAAAAATAAAAACAACAGCAAAAGATTTGGAAAAAATACAAAGAGATGTAAAGCAATTAAAATCTCAAAAAGATATGCAAGCAAAACAACCTAAAAGGCCTGTTAGAAAAGCTCTTGCAAAATAGATTTCTAAAAAATGTTTATTAGAAATAATGTTAGGGGAATTATTTATGATATTGTTGACAATGAATATTGTTTTTTACTTATTAAAGCAAGAAAAGGATATTGGCAAAATCCTCAAGGTGGAAGAAAAGAATTAACAGGACAGCTAAGAAAAACAGAGGGAGAAATTGAAGCATTATTAAGAGAAACATCACAAAAAACAGGTTTGGATAACTTAATTGTCTATCCTCAAACAAGAAGCATGATTGAGTATGATGCTCCAAGAAAAGGAGAGCACTGGCATATAAAATTATCTGCTTATGCAGTAAAAACAGACTCAAAACAAAAAATTATTTTATCAAAAAAAGAAGGGCACACAAGCTATGCTTGGGTAGACTACAACACTGCTCTTGAAATGCTGGATAATTATCCTGAACCAATAATTATTTTTAAAGAAGTTGTTGAAAAATTAAAACAAATCAATTAATTTTTTATACCTCATAATTCTTAAAATATTATGTTAAATAAATTAAAAAAAGAGCTTGAAAAAATAGCAGATGCTAATCATGCTAAGATGTCTCAAAAATTTTTTAAAACAAGAAAAGGAGAGTATGGTGGAGGAGATACTTTTTTAGGAATAAGGGTTCCAACCCAGAGGCAAATTGCCAAATCATTCTATAAGCTTGATTTAAATTCTATTCAAGAATTATTAAATAGCAAAATTCACGAACACAGGTCTATTTCCCTAGTAATTTTATTAAATCAGTATAAGAAAGCAGATGAACAACAAAAACAAAATATTTTTGAATTTTACATAAAAAATGCTAAAAAAATAAATAACTGGGATTTGGTTGATTCAAGTGCTCCACATATTTTAGGAGATTATTTGTTAAATAAAAACAGGGACATTCTTTACCAGTTAACAAAATCAAATAATCTTTGGGAAAAAAGAATTGCAATTATTTCCACATATACTTTTATTAAAAATAATGAATTTGCAGACACTCTAAAAATATCAGAGATGTTACTAAGTGATTCCCATGATTTAATTCATAAAGCAGTTGGATGGATGCTAAGGGAAATTGGAAAAAGAAATCAAAAAATAGAAGAGGAATTTTTAAAAAAATATTATAAACAAATGCCAAGAACAATGCTAAGATATGCAATTGAAAAATTCCCAGAAGATTTAAGGAAAAAATATTTAATAGGAGGAGTTTGAAATGAAAGAGAATAAAAGAATAATTAATAAAAATAGACTTGTAATTGAAGAAAAATTAAAAAAATTTCTAATATCTACAGAAAATTGCATTCCCATAGGAGAGGTTAGAAAAGAATTGGACAAAAAGTAGCAAGAGGTTAATAAACAAATTAAAACAGCAAAAAACAATAAATGAAATAAGGCAAATCTTGATTAAAATTGGTTATCATTGTTTTGAGTGAAAAAAATATCTAAGGATAAGTTTAATCATTTAACAGTAACTGATTTTGCAAGAGATCTCGGATAATCAACATTATGTCCTCTAAATGTGCCTAAATAATAAGATAAAAGTTGAATTGGAATTAAATTTACTATTGATGAAACAACTTCACTTACATCAGGTGTTTTAATCCAGTAATCAAAAACTTCATTATTTTCAGGAGCAATTCCTATTACATAAGCTCCTCTTGATTTTACCTCGATGGCATTGCTAATTATTTCATTTTTTAATTCATCATTTGCAACTAATGCAATTACTGGGGTATTTTTTTCAATCATTGCTATTGGTCCGTGCTTTAATTCTCCCCCTGCAAAACCTTGTGCATGAATATAAGAAACTTCTATGATTTTTATTGCAGATTCAAGAGCCATGGGGTAATTTATACCTCTTCCAATAATAAAAATGTTCTGATTTTGATAAATTTTTTTAGCTAAATTTTTAATGTGCTGGTTATAACGCGGGTTTAACATGTCATTAACCTTTCCTGCAACATCAACAAGAATTCTATTTCCTTCAATTAATTTTCCAGCACAAGCATATGCTAATAACATAACAATTACAATTTGTGCAGTTGTTGCTTTTGTTGAGGCAACTGCTTTTTCAGGGCCAGCATTAATTAAAAAATTAAAATCTGCAATAGTTGTTACTGAAGAATTTGGAGTATTAACAATTGAAATTATTTTTGAACCTCTTTTTTTTGCAATTTTTAAAGCATCTAAAACATCTGCTGTTTCCCCGCTTTGGGAAATTGCTATGACAAGTGTTTCCGGAACTAAAAAATGCTTATAATTTTCAAATTCAGATGCAGGAACAAAATTTACATGTTTATTTGCAACTATTGAAAAAATATATTCTGCTGTATGGCAAACTCTTGCAGCTGTTCCGCATCCAATAAAAAAAATTCCTTTTGCATTATTAATTTTTTGAGCCACGTGCATTAGCTCTTTGCTATCTTGGTTTATTACTCTTGTTAAAGTCTTTTTTTGTTCCATGATTTCTTTTAACATGTAATGTGAATAATCCCCTTTTTCAGCACTTTCCACATCCAACTCAATTTTAATTATTCTTTTTTGTATCTGAACACCTGTCTTAACATCATAAAACTCAGGAATTTCTTTGACAATTACAATTTCATTATCATCTAAGTACATTACATTTTTTGTTTTGTCTAAAAATGCCTGGATATCTGATGCAATAAAAACTTCAGAACATCCATTGTCTTTTTTTATTCCAACTATTAAAGGAGAACCATTTCTAAAAGCAATAATCTCCTTGGTGTCAGAATTTAAAACAACAAAAGCATTTCTCCCCTTTAATAAAGTTCCTGTCTTTATTATTGCCTGTTTTAAATTCATTCCTTTTTTAAGATAATTTTCTATTAAATGAGGAATTACTTCTGTATCTGTTTCACTTAAAAACAAGTGATTTTTTTCAAGCTGTAGTTTTAATTCTTGGAAATTTTCAATTATTCCATTATGAACTACCGCTATTTTGCCTGCACAATCTGTGTGAGGGTGGGTGTTTTTTTCATTTACTTTTCCGTGTGTTGCCCATCTTGTATGTGCAATTCCAAGAGTTCCTGGAGAAGCTTCACATTTTGCTTCACTTACTTTGCCTGTTTGTTTTGTTAAAAATAATTGATTATTAAAAAGAGTTGCAAATCCAAAACTATCATATCCCCTATATTCTAGTTTTTTTAAAGATTCAAAAAGTATTTTAAAACTCTCTTTTTTAGTGTTCCAATATCCGATTATTCCGCACATAAACTTAAAAACTTTTTAAAAACTTATAAATGTTAGGTATTTAAGATATATATCATGGATTTAAATAAACTCAAACAAAATAAAACAATCAAAGAACTATTAGAATTTGGAATAATAAACATAGACAAATCTTCAGGACCTACTTCTTTTAGTGTTTCTGAATTTGTGCAAAAAGAGCTTGGCTTGCGAAAAACATCTCATTTCGGAACCCTGGACCCAAAAGTTACCGGAGTTTTGCCTGTTGCTTTAAACCGGGCTTGCAAATTAACAGGATATTTTTTAGGAGAAGATAAAGAATATATTGGGATAATGAGAATACATGAAAATATTGCCTTAAATGAATTAAAAAAAGCAATAAAAGAAAAATTTACAGGAAAAATAATGCAAATGCCTCCTGTAAGATCAAATGTTAAAAGGCAGAACAGGCAAAGAGAAATAAAAAAATTCAAAATTCTTGAAAAAGATGAGCAGAATATTTTATTTCAGGTAGAATGTGAAGGAGGGACATATATAAGAAAATTAATTTCGGATTTAGGAGATTATCTTAAAATAGGTGCTCATATGCTGGAATTAAGAAGAATAAGAGCAGGAATTTTCGAAGAAGAGGAAATAGTTAATCTTTATGATTTTAAAAAAGCAGTTGAAGAGTATAAAAAAGGCAATGAAATATTATTAAAAAAAATAATAATTCCCGGAGATATTATCTTTGAATTACATTCTCCAGTAGAAATACAAAAACATAATTTAAGGCAAATCTTTACTGGAAAACCAATTCATCAGGATGATTTAAAATCAAAATCCTCAAAAAAACAAGGGGAAATAATTTCTGTTTTTTGCGAAAATAAATTTATTGGAATGTATAAAGTAATAAATAAAGGAGATTTATTTGCACAACCAGAGTTTGTAATGCAACCCATAAAACTTTAAAAAAGAGTTATTCTACACTTTTCATGGAAACCAGTATCGCAGGAGAAAAATTAGATTTTTTCATAGAATTAAGAAATAATAAATTAATTATGGGTTCTGCTATTGAAAAACAAATAAGAAATGTTACTGAAAAAATAATTAGTTATATAAATCAGGCAAATTCCTTGAATTCTTTTATTTTAAAAACTACTAATAAAATATCTGATGAAGATTTAAGTGATTTTATTTATGCCGGAATGGAGAAAGATTTTAGATATATGACTAAACAAAAATATGCTCCTTTTAATATTGATTTTAAAGATATTGCAGAAATATCTTGTTGTGTTGGAAAATGGCAAGACAAAAGAAGTTGGATTCAAAAAAAATTAAAGCCCAAAACCTCGCTTGATGAAAAAATTAAAAAGTATTCTGATTATTATGAACAATCACAAACACAGGATTTTTTTGATATCAGATATGTTGATAAAGAGCCTATATATTATTTTTCAAATTTATGCAAATTGTTTTTGTCAATAGACCAAGTATTAGAATATCAAAAAAAATTCACAGACAAATGCAAGAATTACCTTAAAAAAGAAGTAGAGCTTCTTAGATTATCTGATGCAGGAGAGTTAATCATTACAAAAAGAACAAATGATTGGACTAAAGATATGAAAAGAGGTTTTAAAGAACATGATTGGTCTTGGTTGTCAGCTAACTGGTATAAGGAGGAAGATGAATTAAGTGACAGGGAAATTATAAAATTAGGAGGATTTTTTAAACAACAAGCAAAAATTAATGAATTTCGTTTTAAAACCTTGTATTTTAAATGGGAAAAATTAAAAGGCACTTATAATATAAAAGAAAGTGTTGAACAGCTATATCAAGATGTTCTGGCTAATTATAATCATTTTGGATTTGCAAACATAGATATGATGTTTGAGGAATAAAAGAAAGAGAAAAATAAAAGAAAAAGAGAAAAAATTAAAAAATAAAATTTAGTATAAAATGTTTATTCCTGCAATGTCTCCATCTGCTAAATCTCGTTTAGATGTTTCACCTTCTGTAGAATATCCATACATTGTTTGAGTATCGCATTCCGCAGTATACAAATCACCCATTCCTATAGCATGTCCAAGTTCATGAGTTGCAATATTTTCAAAGTCCATTTTATCAGATTCGTCCATTCCCCAATCAAAATCCACATCATCAAACATCATATCCCATTCAACTAAAACTCTTCTATTTAAAGGACTACTAAACACACCCCAAACAATTGTCACACCTATTGCATTATCAGGATCAATATCTCCAAACATTACCTCGTTTTTGTTATTTAATTGTCCAATTGTATTTCCATCAACATCTCCTGTTGTTCCAACACCAAGAATATCATAACCCCCTGTAGCAGATTCCCATTTACCAATATCTAATGCTAAATTATTTTTTATAACCTGAGCATTTAATCCTTCACCATTATCAGTATCAAAAATATAAGGTTCTACTGATTTCCATTTTGCACCTTCAGCTAAAAATGTATAACAAGAACTTGTATCAGGTTCTTCTGGGTCAGGATTTGGGTCAGAAACTTCTCCACAATCTGCTGGGCAGGTATTTGTTTCTTTAGGATGACACTTTCCATCTCCACAAGTAGCTCTTGCAAACTCTTTTTTATCTTTAATTATAAAAGCATACCCTTCTACAAGCTGTCCTTTATCAAGCGCTTTACCTAAGTAAAAAACTCCTGGAGCAACCTCCATTGCATTTTTTGGAAGAATAAATTTGTTTGGCTTTTGAGCTTTATCTTTTTGACCTGCAATAACAAAACCTACAGAAATCATTAATATAAAAATCGTGCATAAAACTATTATTTGTTTTTTCATATATATTTTATCTCCTATGATTTAATTATAATTAAATATGCAACAGGGTTTTAATATTTTTTGGATTAAATTTATCAATTAATTTTTGATTAAATGCTTTAAGCAAAAGTTTAATAATTCTTAATTTTTTGTGATTATATGAGACATTTTCTCTATTTTTCAAAAAACGCGCAAACATCAGGAAACTTTGACTTGCAAAACTTGATGAAAGCAGGAAGAATGGATATTGCAATCCACACAATTATTGCAGGTTTTTTTCTTTCAAATGATTTCAGAGATGATGTGAAAATGCATCTGGTTTTTTATGGAATGCCAGACCCACCAAAACATATTGAGATGCAGGTTGTTCCTGAACTTGAAATAAGCAAAAAAGATATTGGAAATCTGATAAAAAAAATCCTATACAAATACAGGCAAGGAGAAAAACACAAGGTTTTTCCAGGATGCTTTGTCGAAAAAAAAAGTTTTTTAAATGTAGTCCAAGAACTTCAAAAACAAGGAAATGAAATATTTATCTTGGATAAAAAAGGCCAGGATATAAGAAAAGCAAAAATTCCAGAAAACTGTGTTTTTATCTTAGGAGACCAGGACGGGCTTCCAAAAAAAGAAATAAGAAGATTAAAAAAAACAATCAATCCAATTTCAATAGGGCCTAAAATGTATTTTGCATCCCAGACAGTTGCAATTGTAAACAATGAATTAGACAGGAGATTTAGTTAAATTTGAACTATCTAAAATTATATACATAAATTTAAATAAATTCTAATCCATATAAAACTATAATTATTTAATCCTAAAATTCTTTATAATTTATGCATAATAAAAACAAAATCATTATATCAATAATCATTTTTATAATTCTTATTTTTTTCTTTATTAGAATATCAAGCCCAAAAGAAATTGATGATGTTCATCCAGAAATTCTATGTTCAGAAAAATATATTGAAAAAAGTGATGTGTTATGGGTAATTCCAATATTTAACAACACGCCTATATCCAGCAATAAAAAATGGTGTAATGATATTTTAAGCCTAAATAAATCCATTGGCATGCATGGAGTTTACCATAATTTTGAAGAATTTAATACTGATATAAATCAAGAATATCTAAATCAGGGAATAATGATTTTTGAAAGATGCTTCGGGTTTAAGCCAGAAAAATTCAAGTCCCCGCAATTAAAAATATCAAAACAAAACAAAAAACTAATAAAAGAAAATAAAATGGAATTAAAAGAAAGAGTAAATCAAGTAATACACAAAGTTTATCATTGCAATGATGACGGATTATTTAAAAACCAGATTATTGATTTTTTTTAAAATAAAATATCTTTTCCCATAAGAACCTTATTTTGCTAATTTCAGAGCATCATCTTTCCCACCAAAACTTTAATAATACTTGAAATACTTCTTATTTTATGTTAGAAAAGTTAGGAGAGGTTTTAAGAAAAGCAACAGACAAGCTAGCAAATGCTATATTTTTAGATAAAAATATAGTGGATAAGATTGTAAGGGATTTGCAAAGAGCACTTATTGAGGCAGATGTGAATGTTCTGTTGGTAAAAAAGCTAAGTGATAAAATAAAAAAAGCAGCTTTTGATGAAAGAATAAAAGGAATTGAGAAAAAAGAGCATATAATAAAATTATTGCATGATGAGCTTGTAAAAATTCTTGGAGAATACAAGCAATTAAAGCTTCAGTCAAAACAAAACAGAATCATGCTTCTTGGATTATATGGTGCAGGAAAATGTGTTCATGAAAAAAGTAATATTCAGCTGAGTGATGGAGACATAATCAAAGCTAAAAATCTTTATAGGAGATATAGTAAAAAATGCAATGAAAAAGATTTAGAAGACGGGAAGATAATTAATATTTCAAATGAAAATTTGTTTGTTCCCTCATTTAATCAAAAAACATTAAGAATTGAAAACAAAAAAGTTACTCATTTATGGAAACTAAAAAAAGAAGAGTTAATGAAAATTAAATTAGATAATGGCAATGATTATTCTATTAAAGTAACTCCAGAACATCCTTTTTTTGTTCTCAGAGATGGTCAGGTAGTTCAATTAAGAGCAGATGAATTAACTTCAAATGATTTTATTTCTATTACAAATAACTTGGAAATTCAAGGAGAACAAATAAACTTATCTAATCAAATAAAAAACTTAAATTTAGATATTTATTTGGCACAAGAAGAAATACAAAAATTCCTTCCAAAAAATAAAATATTAAAAGAAATATGTGAAAATTTAAATTATAAAAGAAATTATTGCTCATTTACTTCAGATATTAAAAAGGGAAAAATTCCATTAGAATTAATTGATATAAATAACTATAATTGCTTAAAGATAAAGAAACATGGGAGTACTAAAATAATAACTTTTCCTTTAATTTTAACTCAGGAATTTGCAGAATTTATAGGGTATGTAATCGGAGATGGCCATCTTAGCAAAGGGATTATAGGCATTACAACTGAAAATCCCGAAATAATAAAGAGATTAGTCGAACTTTCAAAATTATTATTCAATATAATTCCTACGATAACTAAGGATAAAAGAACAAAAAATCTCTATCAAGTAAGACTAAGTTCAACCACCCTAGTTGAAATTTTCAGAATATTTGGGCTAACTCCTGGGAAAAAAGGGAAAAATCTTGAAGTTCCTAAACAAATATTATTATCACATAATGAAATAGCTCGATCGTTTATCAAAGCTTATTTTGATTGTGATTCTTCTCCTGCTAAAAATAAAAGATTTATAGAACTCACATCAGAAAGTCAAATTATTATACAGCAAATTGATTTATTATTAAGACGATTTGGAATATTATCCATAATTTCAAAAAAGATTATTAATAAAATTCCTTATTGGAGATTATATATTAAAGCTAAATATGCTGAAATTTATTCTGAAAAAATTGGTTATTTAATAAAAAGCAAACAAGAAAAAACAAAAAAGTATAAACAAATAGGAGAAATTCAGGGAGCAGGAAATCAGGATATGATTCCTCTTGGAAAAGTTCTAAAAGCATTAAGGCTACAAATGGGATTCTCAATCGGTGAAATACAGGAAAATGCAGTTTATAGTTATGGAATATATGAACAAAAAGGTTTTATTTCAAGAGAACAATTAAGAAAGCTCGTATTGTATTACAAACTTAAAAAACAAGGAATTTTTCGGAATATCTTAAAAGATATATCCAATAATCAAAATCTCAAGGATAAATACTCTAAAGGTTTTTTAAATGGTGCATTAAGACATATAGAAACTCAAGGATTAATTAATAGAATAGGAAGTCAAATATTATTAACTGAAAAAAGTAAAGAACATCTCGAAACAATAAATGAAACTAAAACAATTTCTAAAATTCTTCTTGAAAATGTTGAAAAACTTGCAGTATCAAATATATGCTGGCTTCCAATAAAAGAAATAACTAATATCAAAAATAATGCTGAATATGTATATGATTTGACTGTAAAAGATAATCATAGTTTTATTGCCGAAGGATTCATAGTTCATAATACAACAACAATTGCCAAACTAGGAAATTATTATGCAAAAAGAGGAAATAAAGTTATTTTAATAGGGCTAGATGTCCACAGACCTGCAGCAAAAGAACAATTAAAGCAACTTGCAGAAAGAAACAAATTAAATTGTTTTGTGGATTTTGAAGAAAAAGATGCTTTAAAAACCTGGCAAAAATTAAAACCAAAATTAAAAGATTATGATGTAGTTCTTATTGATACAGCAGGAAGACACACTCTGGATAAAGAATTAGTAACTGAAATATCTGCTTTAAACAGGCAAATAAGCCCAACTGAAAATATTTTAGTAATGCCTGCAGATATTGGACAGGCAGCAAAATCACAGGCAGAGGATTTTAAAGAAATGCTGCAAATAACAGGAGTCATAGTAACAAGAATGGATTCTTCTGCCAAAGGAGGAGGGGCTTTAACAGCTTGTGCGGAGACAAAAGCCAAGGTATATTTTATTACAAACGGAGAAAAAATAAATGATATTGAAGAATTTAATCCAAAATCATTTTTATCCAGGCTGCTTGGAATGGGTGACTTGCAATCTTTAATAGAAAAAATAAAATCAGTTACAAAAGAAGATGAGCAAGAAGAAATAAGAAAAAAACTTGAACAAGGCAAATTATCTTTAAATGATGTTGTTGAACAGGTTAAATCAATGAATTCTTTAGGAGGTTTTGAAAAAATAAAATCAATGATTCCTGGTTTAGGAAATGCAAAAATTCCAGAAAATCTTTTAGGCACTCAGCAGGAAAAAATATCCAAATGGGAGCATATTCTCAAATCAATGACTTTAGAAGAAAGAGAAAATCCAGAATTATTTGAAAAGCAAATATCAAGAATTTCAAGAGTTGCCAAGGGAGCAGGTGTAAATAATAGTGATGTGAGAAGCTTGCTCAAGCAGTATAAAATGATTCAAAGCATGATTAAAGGCGGTGCAGATATGGATATGTCACAGGGAATGGACCAGAAACAAATGCAAAAACTAATGAAAAAATTTGGCAAAAGAAAAGTGATGAGGTTTTAGGAGATGTCCTCAAAAATAATTTTCCAAGGAGCAGAAGCAAAAATAATTTTATCAAATAATTTTATCATCAAAGATAGAGTAAAAAAATCATATAGAATTCCTGAAATTGATAATAAAATAATAAAACAAAGAACAAAAGCAGAGGCAAAACTTCTTCACAAGGCGTCAAAAATAATTAATGCACCTGTTCCAGAGGATTGCAAAGAAAAAAATAAAATAATAATGCCTTTTATAGATGGTAAAAAACTTTCAGAACACCTAGATAATTTTTCTTTAAAAAAACAAAAGCAAATTTGCAGGGAAATTGGAAAATCCATAGCAAAACTTCATGAAAATCATATAATTCACGGAGATTTAACAACATCTAATATGATTCTAGTTGAAAATAATGCATGTAATTTTGAAAAGCATTTATTTGAATTAAAAAAACTAAAATTACCCAAAAAACAATATTCAATATTTGGAAGTGGGCCTTTAGCAATTAGGGGGATTAGAAAAAGTGAAGATATAGATATAATTGTTAATCAAAATTTATGGAACAAATTAGTAAAAAAATATCCTCTAAAAACAGAGTTTTTAATCAAAATTAATTCTATAGAAATCTACAAAAATTGGCTTCCTTGGATAAAAAATACAGATAAAATAATAGAAGATTCAGAAACTATTGAAGGGTTTCCTTTTGTCAAATTAAAGTATGTATTTGATTGGAAGAGAAAATATGGAAGAGAAAAAGACAAAAAAGATATAGAATTAATTAAACAATATAGATCTTTAAAAGATAATAAAATAGAACCAATTATTTATTTCATAGATTTTGGCCTTGGTTATATAAGCCAGAAATATGAAGACAAGGCAGTTGATTTGCATTTGCTTAAACAGGCATTAGAAGCAAAACATTACAAAAACTGGGAAGTTTTAATCAAAGAGGTTTTTAAGAAATATGAAAAATATAACCCAGAGGCAAAAATAATTTTTGAGAGATTAAAAGCAGTTGAAAAAAGAGGAAGATACAAGCATTGAATTATTTTTCAAATACAGGTGATTTTCCATCAAGAACCTGTTCATACCATTTTTGAACATACCAGGCAAGTTTCCATCCACTAAAAGGATGAATAGTTATGTCATTCTCTTCTTTATGCCCCCCACACCTTTCCCCCTCATAAAGCTCTCTTTCATTTTTCGGAATTTCATCAATCCTTTTGCATTCAAATCCAGAACAATAAACTGTCTTTGTCCTTGGCTGAAGATTCAACCTATCTAAAACTTTTTCAAGAGATAAAATTGCTTTTTCATCTGATAAAATTGCATAACAATAATTATCAATAATAAATGTGGGGTTTTCATTTTCAAATTTTTCCATTTGCTTTTGATGTGCTTCCCATTCATTTTTATAAGAATCTAATAATTTTCCAGTGTTTTCATCCCAGGCACAATCAGGAAGATTATCTCTTGGCTCATTTTCTGAATAATTCACTATCTGCATTTGTCTCTCTTTATCAAAATAACTAAAACTTCCAATAAAACTTGGTTTGAATTTTTTCTCAGACTTATGAGCACATCTTACTTTTCCACCCAAATCATTGATTGTGCCTTTATGTTTGCCAAATATTGGACACTTGTTATGTTTAATATAAGGCAATGTTAAATTTTTTGGAGGGGTTTTTTCATTCCAAATCAAGTTAGTTTTATTTAAATTCATCCATTGCCGAATAAAATTTATCATGCCTTTTGTTCCCAATTCATACATTACTGTTTCTTGACCCCCCCACCTCATATAATCTAAACAAGCACCAAGATATTCATTTTTCATATCTTTACCTTGCATAAGAAATTCCATGCATTTTTTTGGACTTCCCCTATTTACAAAGAATTTAAAATCAGAGTCCATCTCCCCATTACTTATTTGTGTATATGTATAAACCATAATTACAATAATTAAATTACTTACTTTTAAGGATTTATCTTCTTAAAAATATAATTTTATAGCCCCGCCCGGATTCGAACCGGGGTCACTAGCTTTCTCCACGAATGAAAAAACACTAGTTCCAAAGGCTAGTATCTATAGTCCTTCTGTATCTTTTACAACACAAGAAAGTTTGACCGCTAGACTACGGGGCTGTCTAGTTTCCACATCTTAACTTTTTTAAGATGTCTATTATTACTGAAACCTATTAGTTTTAAAAACTTTCTTAATTCAGATTTTTTAGTTATATATAAGTCTTTCTGACTAATTTTAGAACAATTAATACCCAGATTTAACAAGGAGTTTCTAACATCATTCATAAGTTGAAAGTTATAATTAGTAAAACAAATTTGATGAGAATTTTGATTTGTTAATTTATAAACAGAACCATCAGTATCATATAAACCCCTTAAACAAGCTTTAAGATAATTTTCATTATTCCTTATCCAAAATGGAATTCTTAATTTATTTTTAATTTTATTTCCAGGAGGAAATCCTTTTTTCTCTAAAAATTCTACTAATTTAATCCCACAAGCTTCTATCAACATAACATTTTTATTTTTAAAAAATTTACTATGAACTTTTACAGCAAATAAACGTTCAATGAGGGGTTTAAGGTATTGTAAATGATATTTTTTATCCAATCTAGAGTCTCCCACAATTCTTACCATGTATGTTCCCCTTTTATTGGTTCTTGATTTATAATATTTTGTTCTATGAGATACTGTCAAGATAACGAGACTTAATGACTTCTAGCAAATTTTATCAAACTTAACAACTTATTTCTCTCCAACTCCAAATCAATTCCTGCTTCTTCTGCAGGAGTTCTCTCCTGAAGTTCTTGATG
>Ga0180732_1000986_pt1 | contig 19567 bp, 15 predicted proteins | sample KR11_01MetaG_FD_148674 | JGI IMG/M metagenome (GOLD analysis project Ga0180732, IMG submission 148674) | Groundwater microbial communities from the Olkiluoto Island deep subsurface site, Finland - KR11_0.1 MetaG | ecosystem: Environmental > Aquatic > Deep subsurface > Groundwater | place...
GAAAATCGAGTTTGAATAAAATGAGATGCAGTACAGAATAAGAGAATGCTCCCAGGATAAAAATCAAGCCTGATCCTGAGATACCACTGATACCAGTTACCCCTCTATAAAAACTTATAGTAAAGGCCACGCATGCCGGTATCAGTAATATGCTCAATATAAAACGAAATGCTTTGACTATCATAGTTATTCTTTTGTAATCCTCTCTCTTCCACCCATGTATGGCCTGAGGACATCAGGAATCAAAATACTCCCATCCTTTTCTTGGTAATTTTCCATTATCGCAATAATAGTCCTTGCCATGGCTATGCCTGAACCATTCAGGGTGTGGACGTATTCAAGTTTTTTCCTGTCTCCTGGCCTGTATTTTATATTCGCCCGCCTTGCCTGGAAGTCTGTAAAATTAGAACAACTTGAGACCTCGAGATTTTTTTCAATGCCAGGCGCCCACGCTTCTATGTCGTAACACTTTGCTGCAGCAAAGCTGATATCGCCTGTTGCAAGCATGACCACGCGGTAGGAAAGATTCAATCTCTTAAGCACCTCTTCAGCGTTACTCAATAGTTTCTCAAGTTCTTCATATGAAGTCTCTGGTCTGACAAACTTTACAAGTTCCACCTTGTCAAACTGGTGTACCCTCATAAGGCCTTTTGTATCCTTGCCATAGGAACCTGCCTCGCGCCTGAAGCAGGCAGTGTAAGCAGTGTAGTAAATCGGGAGTTCTTCTTCCTCCAGGACCTCATCCCTGTGAAGGTTTGTCACCGGCACCTCAGCTGTTGGTATAAGAAACAGGTCATCGTCCTTTAACCTGTACATGTCTTCCTCAAGCTTTGGCAATTGCCCTGTGCCTGTCATGCTGGCCCTGTTCACTAAGAAAGGTGGAAATATCTCTTTATATCCATGTTCCTTTGTATGCAGGTCCAGCATAAAATTAATCAGGGCCCTTTCAAGCAGGGCCCCTAAACCCTTAAACAGGCAAAACCCAGAGCCTGAAATTTTGCTAGACCTAGGAAAGTCCAGTATATCAAGTGTTTCTCCTAACTCTATGTGATTCTTAGGGTTAAAGTCGAATTTACGCTTTTTTCCATAGCTTCGCACCACTTTATTGGCATCTGAAGGGCCAATTGGTATTGACTTATGAGGTATATTTGGGATATTAAGCTCAAAATCCTGTATATTTTTGTCTATTTCCTCCACTTTATTATCTAAATCGCTTATTTTTTGGGAAATAGACTTCATTTTCTCTATAACGACAGAATCGGGCCTTCCTCCTTTTGATGCCTTATTTTTCTCAGCCTTTAATTCTTCGGACTCCATTAGGAATTTTCTTTTATCAGCATCCAGCTTTAGCAGCTGGTCCATGTCAATCTTCAGGTTCCTGTCCTTAATTGACTTTTTTACTATGTCTGGGTTTTCTCTTATAAATTTTATGTCCAGCATATTACCTTCCTTTTTTTAGCCTTTTATTACGCCCAGTGGCCTCATCCTGGCGACCTTTGTCGATATACCTGCTCTGTGCACTACCTCAACAACTTCATTAACATCTTTGTACGCCTCAGGTGCTTCTTCAGCGAGCGTTGACCTGCCGGAGGCCCTTACTATTATACCACTTTTATTAAAAAGTTCCTTATCAATTTGCCTTCCCTGGCATTTTTTTATAGCGGCTGAACGGGAAAGGCTGCGGCCTGCGCCGTGGCAAGTTGAGCCAAACGTCTCAGTCATCGCGGCCTCTGTGCCTGCCAGTACATAAGAGAAAGTCCCCATGTCTCCAGGGATTATGACTGGTTGGCCTGCCTCTCTGTACCTCTCAGGGATATCAGGGTGATAAGGCGGGAACGCTCGCGTCGCGCCTTTCCTGTGGACGCACAGGAGCCTTTCTTCTCCGTCCACAACATGCCTTTCCATCTTGGCTATATTGTGGGCAACATCATAGACAAGGTTCAGGCCCAAAGCAGTCCAGCTCCTATTAAAAATTTTTTCAAACACCTCTCTTGTAAGGTGCATCAGGCATTGTCTGTTGGCCCACGCGTAATTTGCGGCGCAGCGCATGCTGGCCATATAGGACTTTCCTTCAGGAGAATTAATAGGCGCGCACGCAAGCTGCCTGTCTGGGACACTGATATTATATTTCCGAAGAGTATGGACCATGCCTTTGACGTAATCATCACAGACCTGGTAGCCAAAACCGCGTGAGCCAGAATGTATCATCACTGTAATCTGGCCCTTAAAAAGATTGAATATGTTTGCTTTTTTCTCATCGTAGATCTCATCGACTATCTGGATCTCCAGGAAGTGATTGCCTGAACCAAGCGTGCCTGATTGTTTCTTGCCCCTTTCACAGGCCCTGTCAGACACATCCTGCGGGTCTGCCCCGTTAATAACGCCATTGTCTTCTGTGCACTCAAGGTCTTCTTTAACTCCGTAACCCTTTTTCACGGCCCAGCCCGCGCCTTTAATAAATATCTCTTTTTCTTCTTTGTAGCTTACCTTGATGTCTCCGCTTGAACCAACGCCGCAAGGGATATCACTGAAAAGCGCGTTGACTAGCTTCTCCAGTTTTGGCTTAACTTCATCCAGCAAAAGCTCGCTCCTTAAAAGTCTGACCCCGCAGTTAGAAACAACAAAATTATTAGCGATAAAATTATGGCCTGAATATTCTACTGTAAAATCGTACACATACTCATCAAAGGCTATTTCTTCTTTGCTGACAATCGCATCCCAGACCATGCCTGAATTCTCTAATCCATCTGTTGCTTCTTTTGAAAATTGAATAAAATCAGGATCTCTTGGCCCCATTCTGGGAGACGTAATTCTTTCATCATAAACAGACCTTTCTATAAACCTAAGGTTAACAAGCGAGGAAGTGCATTTTTTATATATCTCTGAGGCGCTCCAGCCCGTTCCTTTTCTCAGTTGCGCCGCAGCTACAACTACTCTTTCTTTTTCTTCTATAATTATCTGTTTCAACTTAAGATATTGTATGGCAATATTTGCCAAGAATTTCTTATGTCTATTGTATTCAAAACCAACTTTGGTATACAAATTAACCATGTCCTCTGGCAAACCAGATAAAATTAGTCTAAGACGACTGGAAACTTCATTATCTTTATTTATAACTTCGATACGTTTACTAATTTTTTGCGTAGAAACATTAAACTCTTTAAGTAATTGCGAAATGTCCCTTAAAAATAATTCTCCGCTTTCTACAAATTTTTCTTTTTTGTTCATAGAAATCGTCGGACAGTAGAAATTGTAATTAAGATTTACCATCGTCTTTGGAGTTGACATTTCTGCACCAAAAAAAGCAGCCAAAAACAATCTCTTCTGCCATAATGGCATATTGAATATCCATGGAGGTAAACGATAGTCCTGGGCTGTCTTATTCCCAAAAGGAGTACCTAAGGCCACTAAGAGGGCCGCAAAACTTGAAGAGCACACCTTGAAAGAACTTTCGGTTCTATTAAATTCGTATTCTGAATAATGAGTTTTGATTTTGTGATTTCTATTTCTTGAGTAAATCTTGGAAGGATTATATCCTATCTTTAAAATATCCTGCCTGATATCTTTTAAATCCTCTGGTCTACCATAGAACCAGGTTATGCCTTTTCCTCTTTTATTTGTAAAGTGAATGCTGCCGTCCCCGAAAATATAGCCCATCACTTTCAATATATGCGGCAACTGTGGAGAATCATATCGTAACGGCAGGAGGTTTCTTTTTTTGAAATGTATTATTATCTGCTCTAATCCATTACCGCGTGAATCTTTTCCTAAACTAAGGAGGAGATTTTTTATGTCGTCTTCAGCAATGATGACTTTCTCGCCTGGTGTTTCATATGGCACGCCTTCAAATGGATAAATAGCTACGCTCTCGCCCTTTGACAAGCTTCCAAGAGGCCTCATCCCCCCGTTACTATAAAACGGGTGATCTTCTGTTGCTATAATACTTCTGCCTGTTTTAGTAGTGAGTTTATAAACTTTACCGCCAGGCTTTCTTTTTAAGAAATGACTTATTTTAGTCACTTCAGGAAGTTTTCTTTTAAAATCTATACAATTTATATTTTCATTTTTCCAAATTTTCTCATATTCCTCTATTGGTAAATTATATCCTAACTCATTTAATATAAATGAATTGCCACTAAGGCATGAAATATCATACCCAACTCCTCCTGGCGAAATTACACCATCTCTCTCTGGATCGGTAGCGGCAACTCCGCCAATGCTAAAGCCATAACCCCAGTGTATATCAGGCATGGCAAGAGAATATTTCACTATGCCTGGCAGAAATGCTACATTTGCCACCTGCTCAATTGCCTTGTCGTTGATTATGGACGGGATAAGTGATTTACTTGCAAAGATAAGGCCCGGGACTTTCATGCCGGGCTTGTAAGAACGCGGGATTTTCCACCTGTAATCGTCTACTTTTTCTAATTTACCCTGCCAGACCGGGTTCATAATAGCTAAACGTCGAAAATGATACTACAGCTGAAGCCTTGTACATTTTCCTGTATCCTGAGGCCATGGAAGGTAACTGCCTTGATTTCTGTCTGGATAATGGTACGGCTAGGAACTATCCTATCGCCATATACCTCGCCTTTTATGCCGCTATTGTTTAATTCATGCACCTCAAAAACCTTAAATAAGATATTCTCTTTACTGAAAATATAAAGGATCTCGCTTAGCCAATCTACCAGGAGCTCCTCTAATTCCTCGACTTCTTTTTTGATCTGTATGGTTTTTTGTATACCTGGTGTTAAATTATCGCGCTGTCCGCTACCCGAGATGATAGCAAACATACCCCTTGAGGCGTTCTGGAACAACTCTTTTAGAGTAGCCCCGTTCGCCCTTAACCCTACATCAGCAGTATGTTCTATGATTTCGTAGGGCTTCATATGAAAGTGGCTTATGCCCCCTCGACGCGTTCGTCGCTTCGCTTCTCACTTACTCGGGGCCACCCTGAGCAAGCAAAAATTTCATACACTTTTTATCAATGGAAATTTTTGCGCGTCGAAGGGTGGTGAGCCGCCCGCGAGTCGAACGCGGCACACCCGCCTTAAAAGGGCGGTGCTCTACCAACATGAGCTAGCGGCCCATACTACTTATATAGAACTTAGTTCTTTCTCTTTTTCTTTCAAAAGATCTTCTATTTTCTTTGTGTATTTTTCTGTCAGCTTCTGGGTCTCATCCTGGCCCTTGAAACGGGCATCTTCGGTTAGCTCTTTCGCGTCTTCCATCTTCTTAAGACTGTCTATCCCTTCCCTGCGGACTGTCCTTATCGAAACTCTGCCCTGTTCCGCTATCTTGTGCAGGATTTTTTTCAGTTCCTCGCACCTTTCCTTTGTCAGGGACGGCATGGAAATCCTTATTATCTTACCGTCATTTGTAGGAGTTATGCCTAGCTCTGATTTCATGATCGCCCTCTCAATCGAGGCAAGGTTAGACGGGTCCCATGGATGTATGGCAATAAGCCTGGGCTCGGGAATAGATACGCTTGCTACCTGCAGCATGCTCATTGTGGCCCCGTAGCATTCAACCTTTATCCCCTCCACAAGTTTTGGGTTTGCCCTGCCTGTCCTGATCTCAGAAAATTCTCTGGATGTAGCATCAACTGCCTTTTTCATTAATTCTTCTGTCTCATGAAGACATTTCTGTAATGGTAACATAACTGATCTCCTTCTTAATCACAGAACCGACGTGGAAAAAATGCGAGCTTTTACTGTACCACTGTCCCTATCTTCTCGCCTGATATGACCCTTTTGATATTGCCTCTTTTTGTCAGATTAAACACCACGATGGGTAATTTATTGTCCATACAAAGACTTATTGCAGTGGCATCCATGACCTTGAGGCCTTTTTTTAGCACATCAATATATTTAAGGCCCTTGAATTTTTTAGCAGATTTATATTTCTTGGGATCAGCTGAATATACGCCGTCGACCTTTGTCGCCTTCAAGATAACATCCGCGTTTATCTCTATGGCCCTTAAGCTGGCTGCGGTATCTGTTGAAAAATAGGGGTTTCCCGTGCCTGCGACAAAAATGACTATTCTATTTTTTTCCAGGTGTCTTACTGCCCTGCGCCTTATATATGGCTCTGCGAGTTCCTGCATGTCTATGGCTGTCTGGACCCGCGTCATGACGCCTACTTTTTCAAGCGCGTCCTGTAGAGCAAGGCCATTGATAACAGTGGCAAGCATACCCATGTAATCAGCTATTATCCTGTCAACGCCCTGGCCTTCGGCCGTAGAGCCACGGTAGATATTCCCGCCTCCTATGACAATCGCTATCTGGACACCTAGCTTTCTGGTATCTTTTATCTCTCCGGCTATCTGAGCTGTCACTAAAGGGTCTATGCCGTATCCTCGCTTACCCTGAAGCGCCTCTCCGCTAAGCTTCAGGACTACCCTTTTATAGACAGATTTCAACGCCTTACTCATCCTATATCTTCTCCCACCTGAAATCTTATAAATCTCCGGATTATGATGTTCTCGCCTATCTTACCGATAAGGGTAGACAGGTACTCTTTTATCGTAAGCTTATCATCCTTGATAAAAGGCTGGTCCAGGAGACATACTTCAGAATAAAATTTCTCGAGTTTTCCTGTCACAATCTTTTCCATCACGTTTTCAGGCTTACCCTTCACCTGTTCTTTTAAAATATCTTTTTCCCTGTCAATGGTTGATTTAGGCACCTCTTCCCGGGAAACATACGCCGGGGAACTCGCTGCTATCTGCATACAAGCGTCCTTTACGAACCTCCTGAAATCTTCGTTGCGCGCGACAAAATCAGTCTCGCAATTTACTTCTATCAGAACGCCTATTTTATTATTTGAATGTATATAGGACTCTACTATACCTTCTTTTGCGGAACGTCCGGCTTTTTTCAAGGCCACTATCTGGCCTCTCTTTTTCAATATCTCCATGGCTGTTTTCATATCGCCATTGGCCTCTGTAATGGCCTTTTTACAATCCATCATAGGCGCGTTTGTCTTATCCCTTAGTTGTTTTATTAGATCAACGCTTATTGCCATATCAACTACCTTGCCTTTCTAAATTTTTGCGTGGAATTTATATCCTTTTTTCTGGCGGGTTTAATCCGTTTTTCGTCCTTTTCCTTCTTGGTATCTACCTTTAATCCCTCTACGAGCTTTTCTGATTTTTCTGAAAGCTCCTTTACCTCTTCGACCTCTTCTTCCGCCTCCTGGGCCTTCCTATCTATCTCTGTCTGGTCAAACTGCTTCTTTCCATCAGTTATGCTTTCGGAAAGAAAATCTATGATGAGCTTTATGGAACGCATCGCGTCGTCATTCGCCGGTATTGGATAATCAATAAGGTCCGGGTCTGCGTTCGTATCCACGATGGCCACTATGGGGATCCCCAGTTTATGCGCTTCTTTCACGGCTATCTCTTCTTTTTTAGCGTCTACCACAAAGACCGCGCCTGGCATCTTTTTCATATCCACAATACCCTGAAGATTTTTTCTCAGCTTATTCATCTCCTTTACCAGGATGGCCCGTTCTTTTTTCTTAATGGCTTCAAAGGTGCCATCTTCTTGCATGGTTTCTATATCTTTAAGACGTTTTATACTATTACGTATGGTCTTGAAATTAGTCAGGGTACCTCCCAGCCATCTCTCCTTTACAAAAAACATGCCTGAATTCCTGGCAACATTAACTATGATGTCCTGGGCCTGTTTCTTAGTACCGACAAACAGTATTTTTTCACCTCGTGACGCAACTTCCTTCAGGAATTCCCTGGCCTTAGTCATGAATTCCACTGTCTTTTCAAGGTCTATGATATAGATCTTGCTGCGTTCGCCGAATACAAAACGCTTCATCTTGGGATTGCACCGACTCCTGTTATGCCCGAAATGGGCTCCTGCCTCCAGCAGTTGTTTGATTAGCTCTGTGTCCACTTTCCCTCCTTGATTATTAACGGATTACGTGTTTAATTTATCAGGGGTGTTATTATATCACAAAGCATATGCTTTGCAAGCTCTTTTTACCATGCCCCTCAAGACCCGGTCTTGAGCTTAAACTGGATCTCATAAAGTCTCTTGTATATACCTGATTTTGCCAATAATTCTGTATGCGTGCCTGATTCTACTATATTGCCTGAGTCCAGCACTATTATTTTATCAGCGTGCTCCACTGTCGAAAGCCTGTGCGCGATAACAAATACAGTTCTATGCGCCATCAGCCTGTCTATTGCTTCCTGGACGAGTTTTTCAGACTCGCTGTCAAGCTGGCTTGTGGCTTCATCGAGTATAAGTATCGGTGGATCCTTAAAAAGCGCCCGCGCAATAGCTATTCGTTGTTTTTCGCCGCCTGAAAGTCTTATGCCGCGGTCGCCTATAAAAGTTTCATAACCTTCTGGCATCTTCATGATAAAATCATGCGCATTGGCTGCCTTTGCCGCTTTCCTTATATCCTCCATATCTGCGTCAGGCATGCCAAATGCAATATTATTGCGTATTGAATCATTGAAAAGGATATTTTCCTGGCTCACTATGCCTATCTGACTCCTGAGCGAGGAGACCTTGAAATCCCTTATGTCCCTGCCATCAATAAGTACGCTTCCCTCTGTCGGATCATAGAACCTGGGCAATAAACTCACGAACGTGCTCTTGCCCGCGCCAGAAAGGCCTACTATTGCCAGTACCCTGCCTTTGGGAAGCATGACATTGAATTTTTTTAATACCAGGGGTTCCTGCCCGTATGAAAAATCAATATCATTGAATTCTATTGAATCTTTAAATCCCGCGATAGCAATAGCGCCAGGCCTGTCTTTTATTGTCGGCTCCCTGTCTATTATATTAAACACCCTTGTTATTGCCGCCATTGCCTGCTGGTTTATGCCATAGAGTCTACTTAGCCGTTTAAAGGGCTTTATAAGGGAAAGAAGCGCTGCCAAAAAAGCTATGAACGCTCCTGCTGAAAGCCTGCCATAGACAACTTCTTTGCCGCCAAACCACAGGACGATCGCCACGCACATAACACCCACGAATTCTCCGAGCGGGCTTATCATAGCCATACGCTTTACAGACTTCATGAGCATCTTAAAATACCTGTAGTTATGGGTCTTAAATTTATCAGCCTGGTATCCTTCTGCTGTGAATGACTTTACTACTCCTATGCCGTAAATAGTTTCAAAGAGCAGGGAATTCATATCTGACATGCTCTCCTGCGTAGACGTAGAGATCTTTCTGAGTTTCTTACCTATTTTTATGACAGGGTATGAAATAAGGGGAAATACCAGCATGGTGATCAGTATAAATACCCAGGAGATAGAAAAATAGACCTTTATGCCTATTAGTACTACCATGTATACTGCAAGTTGTATGGGCTGCAATAAAAGATCTGTAAGGCCCTCTGTGATAGAGTTTACTATTATCCCTACGTCAAAAGTAATCCTTGATACAAGCTCGCCTGTCTGCATGGTAGAGTAGAAATCATTGGAAAGCTTGAGAAGCTTCTTGTATATGACAAGCCTTACATCCCTGAGAACAGATTGTCCGAGCTTAGTCATGAAATATGTCTGTAAGAATAAAAATGCTTCTTTCAGCAGGAATATCAGCGCTATTATTAATACAAGCCAGTTTAAAAGCTCTGGCTTTGGCATGCTATTTACCTTGTCCACAATATTAAGTAGAAATTCTGGCACATTCTGGGAACCCGGGATAGACATTGCCCTGTTAGCAAGTATATTATCCACAAGGGGTATTATCATGCCTAAAGACACCCCTCCCAGGCCGGACGAGGCAATCATGCAGAATAACGCGATTGCCATTATCCAGAGGTGGGGTTTTAAATATTTAAGAAATCTTATATAGTCTCTCATATTAATCGATTGTCCAAGACGAAACCCTGGACAATTACTCATGGAACTTATTCTATCACCCTGATTGACATTTCTCAAGCTCTTTGTTATCATTATAGATATGAAAAAACTGCGTGTTGGCGTCATTGGACTTGGAAGGCTCGGCTCCATTCACAGCCAGATATATTCAAGATTAAAAAACGTTGCGCTTTCCGGGATCTGCGATACAGATAAAGACAGGGCCTCTTCAATGGGAAAGGCCCTTAAGACTGACTGGTTTACGGATTACAAAAGACTGCTGGATAAAGACATAGATGCAGTCAGTATTGTCACGCCTACAGTCCTTCACCACAAGATAGCGAAATTCTTCCTTAACAACAAAGTCAACTGCCTTATTGAAAAACCCATTACAAAGACCCTGAGAGAGGCAAGTGAACTGGTAAGGCTGGCCAGGAGAAAAAAACTAATACTACAGGTGGGACATGTGGAGCGTTTTAATTCAGCTATACAGGCAATAGAGAGGCTTTTACCAAGGCCAAGGTTTATTGAGGTCCACAGGCTCGGCCCATTCACGCCCAGAGTAAAGGATGTAGGCGTGGTCCTGGATCTCATGATACACGACATAGACATTGTCCTGGGCCTGACTAAATCAAAGATACGGGATATACAGGCGGTGGGCATGAAAATCCTAACAAAACACGAAGACATTGCTAACGCGAGGATCAGGTTTAAAAACGGTACTGTATGCGACCTTACTGCCAGCCGTGTCACAGACGATACCCTGCGTAAGATCAGGTTATTCCAGAAAGACTGCTATATCTCTCTCGATTACGTAAGCCAGGAAGCAATAATATCCAGTAAAATAAAAAATAAGATCGTCTCGAAAAAGATAGACATTAAAAAGGAAAGGCCTTTGCAAAAAGAGCTCTCATCATTCGTAGACTGCGTGCTTAATAAACATAAACCCATTGTATCAGGAAGAGAAGCCTATAATGCCCTGTCAGTAGCGCACAGGATAATCAGAAAACTCAACGCATGAAAAGAAAAAAGATCTTAATTGTTGCAGGCGAGGCATCTGGCGACCTTCATGCAGCCCACCTTATTAATGCCCTTAAATCAAAAGACCCGCATATAGAAATCTTCGGCATAGGCGGTAAAAAAATGCGGGAGGCCGGAGCCGAGATTATCTATGACATAGTGGAGCTGGCTGTTGTGGGTTTTGTTGAAGTAATAAAACATTTCCGGACATTCAAGCAGATACTAGAAACACTCCTTATCCTCCTTGAGACCAGGAAACCTGACGCGGTAATACTTGTTGATTACCCGGGGTTTAACCTGCGCTTCGCGAAATACGTAAAAGAAAAAAATATCCCCGTCATATATTATATAAGCCCCCAGGTCTGGGCGTGGGGTAAAAACAGGGTAGCTGAAATAAAAAAATTAGTCGATAAGATGATAGTGATATTCGGGTTCGAGGAAGAGCTTTACAGAGAGGCTGGCGTAAAGGTAAGTTTTGTCGGGCACCCATTTCTGGATATAGTGCATAGCGGCTGGAAAAAAGAGGAGATAATACACAACCTGCACCTGAAACATCATTCTGTAAGGGTTGCGCTTCTGCCAGGTTCGCGGAGACAAGAGGTCGAAAGGCATTTGCCAGTAATGCTGAAGGCGTGCGAGATAATAAAAAACCAGCTGCCACAAGCCGAGTTTATTCTTTCCAAGCGTAAAGAACTGGATAGCTGCTCAATGTATAATAAAATCATTGCCTATTCAAAAATAAAACCGCATTCCCTGGACAACAGGCCTTACGAGATCATGGAGATATCGGACCTGGTCATAGTGTCTTCGGGAAGCGCTACTTTAGAGACCGCCATCATGGAAAAACCAATGGTCATCATTTACAAGACTTCTTTTCTCACATGGTTCCTGGCAAGAAATATGATAAAGATACCTGACATCGGGTTAGTAAATGTGGTGGCTGGAAAAAGAATAGTGCCTGAATTGATTCAATTTGAGGCAAGCGCGAAAAATATAGCCAGAGAATCCCTGGATATACTGAATAATAAAGAAAGACGACGCGATATAAAAGAAAGCTTGAGAAAACTAAAAGGTAAACTTGGGGAAAAAGGCGCCGCAGACAGAGCAGCCCATATTATCCAGAAGCTAATCACTTAATCCCACACCTTTTATATATTCACAATCTTAAGAATTGTATAAGCTCCAAAATCAATAAATACTAAAAAGGTGTGGGATTATTCCCATTCTATCGTCGCTGGTGGCTTAGAACTTATGTCGTATACAACGCGGTTTATGCCTTTGACTTCGTTTATGATGCGGTTGGATATCCTGCCTAATATATTATAAGGGATCTTTGCCCAGTCAGCTGTCATGGCGTCAAGGCTTGTTACAGCCCTGATAGCGCAGACATTCTCATATGTTCTCTCGTCTCCCATAACACCTACGCTTTTTACAGGCAGGAGAACCGCGAATGACTGCCAGATATTTTTATAACTCTTGTATTTTCCCATCTCTTCCTGGACTATCGCATCCGCCTCTCGCAGCACATCCAGACGCTCTTTTGTGACATCCCCTATAATCCTTACAGCAAGACCAGGGCCTGGAAATGGCTGCCTGTCAATAAGCTTAGGGCCAATACCAAGTTCCCTGCCTAACTTTCTTACCTCATCCTTAAAAAGATCTTTCAGGGGCTCCACAAGTTTAAGTCCCATTTTTTTGGGAAGCCCTCCCACATTATGGTGTGATTTTATGGTGCTCGAGGGCCCGCCTGTCGCAGATACACTCTCAATGACATCCGGATAAATAGTGCCCTGGCCTAAAAATTCCACCCTTCCGAACTTTTTCGCCTTTTCTTCGAATACCTTTATAAATTCATTGCCTATGATCTTACGCTTTGTCTCTGGATCCGTAATTCGTTTTAATTTATTCAGAAAACGTTTTTCAGCATCGACAACATGGAGGTTTATACGAAAGTGCTTCTTGAAGGTGTCCGAGACATATCTCTTCTCGCCCTTTCTCAAAAGACCGTTATCCACAAAGATGCATTCGAGTCTTTTTCCAATAGCCTTATTCAATAAAACCGCTGCCACAGAAGAATCTACGCCTCCGCTAAGACCAAGGACCACATGACCTTTTCCAACCTGGGTTCTTATATTATTCACAGCCTCCTTGATAAAAGATTTCATTGTCCATTCAGGCTTGAGACCACAGATTCCATATAGGAAATTTTTAAATATCCTCTTGCCCTTTGGCGTATGAACTACCTCGGGGTGAAACTGGACACCGTAAAATTTTTTCACCGGGTGGCACATGCTAGCGATTCTGCTGTTTCGCGTATGCGCCAGCTTGACAAAACCATCCGGCAGTTTCAGGACCTGATCGCCGTGGCTCATCCAGACTTTTTCTCTTTTTTTACAACCTGAGAAAAATCTGTCTTTTTTATCAATGGTTAATTCCGCGTGGCCATATTCCCTTCTCTGTGTCGGCCCGACCCTGCCTTTTAACAGGTGTCCCATCAGCTGCATACCATAGCATATTCCCAGAATAGGCACACCGAGTTTAAAGATCTCTTTATCACATTTTGGAGCGCCTTTTTTATGCACGCTTGCCGGCCCCCCTGTAAGTATAATGGCCTTTGGCCTAAGCGATTTTATCCTGGCCAAAGACGTATTGTATGGCAAAAGAGCGCAATATACATTGCACTCCCTTACGCGCCTGGCAATGAGCTGATTATATTGGGCACCAAAATCAAGAATTATGACCGTGGATTTGTTCATGTGTTTTGCATGCTCTAACACACACCCCGCATATAAATTGGTTGACTATCCTTTTGTTTCTAAACTCCTTTAACTTCTCGTAACACCTGATGTGGTCAAAATCCTCTTTGTTCTCTTTTATGGCTCCTGCCGGACAGGCGTCTATACAAGCCCTGCATTTGCCGCAATTAAGATCTACAGGTCTATCCGGCTCCAAGGGTGCGTTAGTTAGGACAGTGACCAGGCGAAACCTTGAGCCAAGATCAGGATTTACCAGGAGATTATTCCTGCCTATAAATCCAAGACCGGCAAGCTCCCCGATTCTCTTATGCGAAAGGTACCCTTTTTGTTTTTCCCAGTCTATTATCTGAGAAGCTGGCACCGGGAGAGCCTTGTACCCCCTGCGCTGCATAAGACCAGTTAGCCTGAACGCCATACGGTCAAGCTCTATATTTGCCTGACGGTAATGGTGATAATATATACTAGTAGGCGCGTCCTTGATCTCGTCCAGTATCGGATCAGAAAGCCTTATGCCTATAGATATAGCATAGTCCAGATCTTTTAAAATTTCATCTGAAAAATGAAATCCTTTTTTTACAGGCGCTATATCTGCCACGCCGAAAAGCGCCGCGCCTAAATCCATGGCAAGAGTTTTTAGTTCTTTACTGAGTTCTCTATTTTCCATTTTTTCAGGTATATCATCAGGATCGATATGGCCACAGGCGTTACGCCTGAGATCCTGGATGCCTGGCCCAGGTTCAATGGCATTGCCGCGGAAAGCTTCTCCACGATTTCCTTTGAGAGACCAGGGATATTATTAAAGCTGAGGCCCTGAGGCATCTTTATCCTCTCCACTCTCTTAAAATTCTCTATTTCCCTTAATTGTCTGTCTATAAACCCTTTGTATTTTATCTCTATTTCGATCTGCCTGGTTTCGTCCTCGCCGAGACACGTATTCCCGGAATCGATATCCTTCAGTATGTCAAAGTTCACATCAGGCCTTTTTAACAGATCGCTAAGCGTGGTTACATTACTTATGGGCTGAATATTCCGTCTGCACAATCTCAGGTTTGTCTTTTTGTTGGGATATACCTTTATCTTACCCAAGCGCTCCATCTCCATCTGGATCCTCTTTTTCTTCAGGATTACTTTCCTATATTCTTTTCTGTCAACAATGCCGAGATTATATCCTGTCTCTGTAAGTCTCAGGTCAGCATTGTCCTCTCTAAGGACAAGCCTGTATTCAACGCGTGAGGTAAACATCCTGTAAGGCTCGCTTGTGCCTTTTGTGACAAGGTCATCTATTAACACTCCTATGTATGCCTCGGAGCGGTCAAGTATCAGAGGATCCTTACCTTTTAATTTAAGGCTCGCGTTTACGCCTGCCATAAAACCCTGGGCTGCCGCTTCCTCGTAACCAGTTGTGCCGTTTACCTGGCCAGCATTATAGAGATCTTCTATCAGCTTTGTTTCGAGCGTAGCTCTAAGCTGCGTAGGGTCGATAAAATCATATTCTATTCCATAGCCCGGGACCATGATTTCTGCCCGTTCAAGGCCCTCTATACTCCTTATCATCTTCAACTGAACATCAAGAGGCAGACTGGTCGATATGCCATTAGGGTAATACTGGTTAGTGTTTAATCCTTCTGGCTCAAGAAATACCTGGTGCCGGTCTCTATCCCCGAATCTCACGATCTTGTCTTCTATCGAAGGGCAGTATCTAACTCCTGTAGATTGAATCTTGCCTGTGTAAAGCGGTGAACGATCAAGGTTCCTGCGTATAATATTGTGAGTCTTCTCATTTGTGTAAGTTATATAACATGGCAGTTGTTTTCTTTTTATTGTCTTTGTAGAAAAAGAAAAAGGTTTAGGGGGTTTATCGCCCATCTGTTTCTTTAGCTTTGAAAAATTTATTGTCCTTGAATCAAGACGCGGGGTCGTGCCTGTCTTGAGCCTCATTACTTTAAATCCCAGGCCCTTCAGCTTTTTTGAAATCCCGACCGAGGGCGGATCTCCGAGCCTGCCACCCGGAAAATGACTTAGTCCTATATGTATCACGCCGTTCAAGAACGTGCCTGTTGTTATTATTACAGCCCTGGATCTTATTATAGTACCGTCTGATAGCTTGACCCCGCATGCCTTTTTATTTTTTACTACTATATCAGAAACCGAACCTTTGAGTGTCTCCAGTTCAGGGGCTCCTTTAATAATATCTTTCATATACTTTACATATAGGCTTCTATCCACCTGAGCTCTGGAAGACCACACTGCAGGTCCTTTGCTTCTATTCAGGATGCGGAACTGTATGGCGCTATAGTCTGTTGCCTTTGCCATTTCTCCGCCAAGTGTGTCTATCTCCTTTACGAGCTGGCCCTTGCCTATGCCGCCAATAGCGGGATTACACGACATAAAGCCTATTTTATCAAGATCCATGGTAATCAGAAGCGTTGCCATGCCCATCCTGCTGGAAGCCAAAGAGGCCTCTATGCCAGCGTGCCCTGCGCCAATAACTATAATATCATACGACTTTTTCATAGGGATGCACTTTCGCCTGCCAGATATCCTGTGGAGAACGCCGCCTGTAGGTTAAAGCCGCCTGTATCCGCGTCCACGTCTATCATCTCTCCGGCAAAATACAGGCCTTTCACGATCCTGGATTCCATGGTGCGGGGATCTATGTCTTTCAGGGAAACCCCACCGCGCGTCACCATCGCCTCTTTTATAGGCCTTGGCCCTTTTATCTCCATGCGCAGGGTCTTAAACAATACCACGAGAGTCTTTCTTTCCTTTTGCGTGATCTGGCTGACATTTTTGTCTCCTGGTATCTTCGCAAGCTTGATAAAGACCCCTATCATCCTCTGCGGCAAAAGTTCTTTAAGCGCGTTTTTTATAACCCTCCTGGGATTCTTTCTGAATTCTCTTAAAAGCCTTTGGTCTATTTTTTCTTCAGACAAGGCAGGCTTCAAATCCAGCTCAATAAATACCTTTCTGCCGTAATCAAGCCAATCCGTGATCTTCCCGCTCAAGGACAAAACAAGCGGCCCTGAAATGCCTGTTTTCGTGAACATCATCTCGCCTATTTCAGAAACAACATGTCTTTTCCCGTCAGTAAACCTGAGTCTGATATGCTTCAAGGCCAGGCCTTCCAATAAAGCAGGGTAAGCTTCTTTTGTCTCAAGAGGCACAAGGCCTGGCCTTGCTGCGATTATCCTGTGTCCCAATCTTTTTGCGATATCCAAACCCTCTCCTGTAGAGCCAGTGAATCCGTAAGAAAGCCCTCCTGTGGCGAGTACAATGGCGTCACACGCTAAAAATTCCCCTCCCCTGATAAGCGCCCCTTTTATTTTATTCTCTTCAATTTTCATGTCTGTCATTTCTCTTTTATAAAGGAGCTTTATTTTACTCTCGCTCAATTCTTTTTTCAATACATCAAGGATACTGCTGGATAAATCGCTTACAGGAAAAACTCTCATCTGGCGCTCTACCTTGAGCCTGAGCCCTCTTCTTTCAAAAAAATCCATGAGTTCGCGGTTAAAGAATTTCTTAAAGGTGTCTCTTAAGAATTGGGCTTTTTTTGGGAATCTTTCAAGGAAAGAGTTCAGCTCACAGGCATTTGTAAGATTACAGCGTCCTTTGCCGCTTAATAGGAGTTTTCTGCCAAGGGAGGGATTTTTTTCAATAAGGATTACATCCTGGTTAAGCTGGCCGGCTCTTATAGCCGCCATCATGCCGGCGGGCCCGCCTCCTATAACAATGATCTTTTTAGAGTGCATAAGGCCTCACCCGTAAGTTGTTAGATTATGTTATTTTTGGCAAGACACTCGCCGTTCCAGCAATAGGTGCAGAGCGTCTCCCTGGGAAGGCCAATGGCTTTTATCATGTCTTCGAGCGTTTGATAGCGCAGGGTCGTAACGTCAATGTCTTTCTCTATCCATTTGACCATCTTCTTGTACTTTGCCGTTGTGGGATCCGTATACTCTGATATGTCCTCTATATCCTTGCCTTCTATGTCTCTTATCGCCTTTCTGGCCGCAAGCTCGCCTGTCGACCTTGTCGAAAGACAGAACTTACATGGGAACATAAGGGGCGGGCAGGCGGGCCGCACGTGTATTTCTTTCGCGCCGTTGTCCCAGAGTTTCTGGACCGTGAAATTTTTAAGCTGCGTGCCCCTCACTATCGAATCCTCACATACAACAATCCTGTTGCCATCTATGATGTCCTTTACCGGGATAAGTTTCATCCTGGCCACCCGGTCTCTTATCTCCTGGACAGGAGGAGTGTAACTCCTGCCATAGCCGGGCGTATATTTTACAAGAGGTCTCCTGTATGGCTTCTTTGACTCCATCGAGTATCCTATCGCATGGGCAACTCCAGAATCCGGCACTCCTGAGACAACGTCTACCTGTATATCTTTATCATGTTTAGCCAAAGTCGCTCCGCATCTCTCTCTAACAGCCTCGACACTGACGTTCTCATAAGTAGAGGCTGGAAAACCTGTATATATCCATAAAAATGAGCATATCTGATTTATGCCCCGTTTTCCCCTTATCTGTTTCAGCCCGTTTTCGTTCATAAGGACTATCTCGCCGGGCATGAGAAATTTTTCTACCGTGAAACCAGTGTTAGGGAAAGCACATGTCTCTGAGGCGACAGCATAATCCCTGCCTCTTTTCCCTATCACTAGGGCAGTATATCCGAACCTGTCCCTCGCAGCGTATATGCCGTCTTTACATAATAAAAGGAGCGAGCACGAACCGATGATCTTATCAAAGACATGCTCTATGCCGCTTACAAAATCATCCCCCTCGCTTATAAGCTTTGCCACCACCTCGACACTGTTAGCGGAACCGTCTTCGGTCTCGCTAAACGAAAGGCCTCTTTTATGCAGATCTTTTATCAGCTCGCTGGTATTCTCAATAAGGCCTGCCATGCATATTGCGAATGAGCCGAATTTCGCGTTGAGAAACATGGGCTGGGCATCTGAGTCACTTATAACGCCTATACCGTATTTACCTTCGAATTTCTTATAATCCTCATAGAATTTGGACTTGAACTGACTCTGAGATATATCATGTATCTGCCTGTATATCCTCTTGCCGCTCAGGACAGCAATCCCACCGTATTCCGTCCCCAGATGGGTCTGATAATCAACGCCATAAAATAAATCCTCAGTGCAATCTTTCTGTGATACAGCTCCGAATACTCCGCTCATTGGTAACCCCCTTAATAATTAAAAAATAGGCTTGATGATGGAATCGCGTCTGTCGTAAAATTTATGCCCAGTTTTCTCAGGCCCGCTTCATCGCCAGGCGTGGGCAGGTGCGTAGAGTGCACTTCGCACCCCCTTAATTCCTTGAGCTTCAGCAAGGCACGCTTTGCATTTTTATCTGTGTGCGCGCTTATAGAAAGCGCGACCAGTATCTCGTCAAGCGTAAGGCTTTCTGACGCCATGCTCAGTGTTTCTTTTTTTAAGCTCGACAGGTCGTCCATCACCTCAGGTTTTAAGATATGGGTGTCATCGTCTATCCCTGCTATGTATTTTATGGCGTTTATCACAGCACTCGACGCCGCGTGCATCAAAGGAGAATTCTTCCCTGTTATTATCTTGGCGTCGTTTAATTCTATGGCGGCTCCACAGTAATAACCTTTGTTGCCCTTTTTCTTCTTCTTACACTCTTCCGCGGCTTTTCTGGCAGGAAAAACAGTCGACCTGTCCTCAGGCTTAACGCCTGCCTTGTCCATAATAGCCTCTGCCCTTTCCAGCTCTTCTTTTGTGCCGCTCCCTGTCGCGAACTCGAGGTTGTGGCGGAAAAACCTGCGGACAATCTCCTGTTTAGCGGCTTCGCGCGCGCCTTTGTCATCCACAATACCAAAACCGGCCCTGTTAACCCCCATATCCGTGGGAGAATTATAATAACTGTCTTTGGAATCCGTGATCCTGTGTATTATATTCTTCAGGATGGGAAATGCCTCCACATCG
>Ga0180732_1000987_pt1 | contig 19538 bp, 19 predicted proteins | sample KR11_01MetaG_FD_148674 | JGI IMG/M metagenome (GOLD analysis project Ga0180732, IMG submission 148674) | Groundwater microbial communities from the Olkiluoto Island deep subsurface site, Finland - KR11_0.1 MetaG | ecosystem: Environmental > Aquatic > Deep subsurface > Groundwater | place...
GATTCACTCTTGAGGATTTTAATGAATGTTGAGGTAATATCAGATTGTGCTTTAGGATGAAGATGAGCCTCTGGTTCCTCTATGAGAAATGTATGCGAAGGTGGTGACATGGCAATAGGTAAGAACATAAAAAGAAGCTGATGGATACCAAGCCCTTCATTGATAAATGAGGTTTCACCGTATGCGTTTTTTGCCTTTATCTTTACGGTCTTGCCTGGAAGAAGTTCAAAACTTATCTCAACTCCCAATAGCTTCTTAAACCACGATGAAAGCTGGCTCTCCAGTTCTCGATTATATGGAAGCAGGCTGTTGATAGCTCGCGACCTGTCATGAAGCAGCATGAAATCCGTGTCAGATGGGGGCGTATCTGAAAGTGGATAAGATGTTTCTTCAAAACCCCTGAGTCCATAGATTGCGTGGATAGAGCCAATAATATCTTTTATTGAATATACTATGCTATCCTTTAACTCCTCAGCATTTGCCTGTGATTCGTATGGAATGTTTGGTTTAGAAGATGATCCGGTTGATCTGATTGGTTCACTTATTACATTCTGGGCCTGTAAAGAAAAGTTTATTCCATCTATTTTCAAAAAGATTGGAATATTGCTTTCTTCTCTACCCTCACTCCAGTCCCAATCCAACTGGAATTGTCCTCCTCTAATTTCGCCGTGATGATGATTAAGAGCATTGTTCCGGAATTTCATTTCATATTGAATTTGTATATTCTCTATACCTGCCTCTTTCAAGGTACGTTTTTCTGTAATTACATTTCCATAAAGTGAGATTCCAATGAATTTCCCGTCCTTTCTGAGAACGTCATTATAAGTGCCAATATCAATCAACAGATCTGGATTAAGATAATATTCCAGATATGGTTGTTTTGGTATGTTTTGATCAAATTTGATTTTGTCAGACCTTTCTAATTCGGATTTGGGGGGAATTAATTGTCCAGATATGCTTTGCCCATAACGATCCCACGTAATATCGCGGCGTGTACGGGTCTTTAAATTCTGCTTTATAAGCTGAAGCGCCTGGAATATACTGGACTTTCCACTATTGTTTTGTCCAATGAATATTGTAATGGGCTTAATTTCAAGAGTGGTATCCTTATGCAACTTGAAATTCTGAAGTCTGATTTTTTCTAGCATAATGCTCTTATTATTTTTTATATTTATAAACTTGTGTCAATCAATAAAGATATGCATTTTAGAGTGTGGAACCAGATGCAATTCCTCCGCCCTTTTTAATATCTCCTCAACCGCAGCAGCGCCGTCCCCTATTTCCAGTGTATAGTCATTCACATACAGCCCGATATGCTGGTCGATTATCTCATCATCCAGTTCCTGCGCATGTTCTTTTATGTAGCTTCGAGCCATGCCTCGGTTCGCAAAAGCAAACTCAACGCTCTTTTTTAGCATCCGGTCGACCTCGTTTATAATATCCGTGCCAAGGTTTCTCTTCGCGACTATCCCGCCAAGAGGTATAGGCAATCCTGTTTCCACTTCCCACCATTTACCCAGGTCAACAATCTCCTGAAGACCATACTTCGGATAGGTGAACCGTCCCTCATGGATTATCAATCCCGCATCCACTGTGCCAAGGCTCACAGCGTTCATGATTTGGTCAAAACGCATCTCAACCACATTCCTGATATCATGATCAAATAACTGCAATAGCAGGTAAGCTGTTGTCATTTTTCCGGGTATGGCTATTTTTTTCCCTGCAAGGTCTGCGATATTTATCCTGTCCTTCGCTACTATCAGGGGACCGCAGCCCCTTCCAAGCGCGCTTCCGCTGTGGAGCAGGCAGTAATCCTTCCTGAGATTACAGAAAGCATTGAAAGAGACCTTTGTCACATCAAGTTCCCCCCGTAGCGCCATCCTGTTAAGAGTCTCCACATCCTTCAGGGTTTCAGAGAATTCCACGCTGCCCCTGACCTTTTTATGAGCCAGAGCATAGAAAATGAACGTATCGTTGGGGCATGGGGAAAAGCCCAGGGAGAGTTTTTTCATTTTAATCTCCTGACAAGTTCCATAATCACTTTATTGCAGTTCAAAGCCGCCCTGTTTATATCCCATTTCTTCAAGTCCCTGTCCTCGATGATATTGCTGATGCCCCGGACTTCTATCATCGGGACGCCGTACATGGCGCAGATATGCGCTGCTGCTGCGCCCTCCATATTTTCGCAGAGACCGTTGAACCGCTTCTTCATGAGTTCGCCGCTCTTGCGAGTCCCTGAACACTGCGACACGGTCACAAAATTGCCAGCTTTCACATTGAATCCACAGTCTTTCGATGCATCTGTCGCAAGCCACGACATGTTAGCATCCAGTGGAAAGGCATTGTAATATTCCTTCTCTTTCTTCAATAATGGAAAACCCGTGAATTCCATGGAGTTCCATCCCTCTTTTAGCAGCACCCCTTCCTCCCCGTAGTTCTCACTTTCCGCAACAGCGATGTCGCCGATATTCAGTCCTGAATCCTGGTACGTGCCCCCGATGCCGAAAAGTATCAGAACGTCCACATCATATTTCTCAAGGATCATAGTCGCGGAATGCGCCGCATTGACCTTTCCTACCCCGCAGTGTGAAAAAATGACGCTGCTGCCGTCCATATCTCCCTGAAAAATGGTTTTCAATTCATCTCCCGGCGCCGGACGTATTTCTCTTCTAATATCTCTTGATTCAACAGGCGTTGGAGCTACAAGTGATAGGATCAGATTCTTACCCATGCTCAATCAATCTGCGTTCATCTGCGTTCATCTGCGGTTCCAAAATATGTACAATGATTTAATTTTACTCTAATAAAGGATTTACAATCATATAAGAACACTACCATTTTCATGACAATTTCAATTCGTGTTGGTAATTGCCCTAATGTGCAATATTTACTTTAATATGGAGTTATGGTCGATTGTGGGTACTAATATATAGTTGTATTTAGCAATGTTGCAGCTCCGACATAAAAGTTGAAGGTTATCCCAAGTTGTTAGACCATTTCGCGTACAAGGGATTATGTGATCAGCCTGCAACATTCTTAATTGATTTAACCCCCGAAATAAAACTCCACAGGAAGGGCATACAACTCCCCCGAGCGAGGAATTGTAAAGTTGACGAATCGCCGCATCTCGCCAACTGGGAGGGAATGTTCTATCTTTGGGATCGACAAACTCAAGATTCTGTGGCATTGGACTGTTCATGAGAAATTTTATAAACGATATCATTAACTGCTTTAAACTGATTCCTATACCCTTTCATACCACCCCATCGTCCTTTACTTTTAGGATATTCTACGCCAAACTTCCGAGCCAATTCTTGGGGATGACGGATGAACTCTACAAGATTTGTCCATTGCTGCTCATTAAGATATGATGGATTTATAGAGTGTGCATAAGCTGCCCCAATTACAGCACTGAGAGCCCTGTGTTTTGTAACCGGTAGAGTTGACCCCTTCTGCCCAAGAAAATAGCCAACCCATTTCTCATACTCTGGAAAGAAGCGATCTTTCAACTCAGAGAATGGCATTAATGCCGGAGGTGTTTGATCGTTGAGGTCTTGGTAATGTAATTGAGCACAACAGACATCGAGAGCTTCATCCATTACTTGGTTGAATCGACAATTAAGAGTTTGAAGTGCTGAACTGTTTTGGAGGATTGCATCCAACTTTTCTACTTGGGATGCAACAATTGACCAGAGAAACGCCTCCGAAGGTGTTTGTCCCCGAGAAATATCTTTTTCAAACCACCAATCCTTCCAGCATTGTGTCGCATTATCTTCTTTCCATGGATATTCTATACTAAACTCTGTTTGTGCTCGTTCCAAAAACCGTTTCGATCCTGGTCTATCAGGATCATAGACACCTGCAAGGCGCATTAAGGCAAGGGATGGTGATTTATCACCATAATATGCAAGGCGAATATCCTGACCGCTTAAGGGAGTCCCACCTTGATTAATACGACGGAAAATCTCAAGACGCATATCCCCCATATTTCGAAGCTTTATAATAGTCAATCGATATCTCTTAAATGCTTGTTGGTAAGCTGGAGGCAACTCCGCAAATGTTTTCTTCGCATAATGAACACTATGAGGTGATAGGTAAGGAGCGTCGTCGCTATCAACCATTTTGAATCCGTTTGTATAGAACTGAAGCAGAGTCGTAAGCCTTTGCTGTCCATCAACTACAAAATTTTTTTCAACTCCTTTTTCAACCGAAACTTCAAAGAAGAAAGCAGGAACAGATAGATTGTTGATGATAGACTCAACAAAAAGAGATTTTGTTTCCCAAGACCACTGATCACTATCTCTTTGATAGTCTGGAATCTCAACCATTTTGTCTCGCATATCATTTAATATAACTTCGACTGTAGTTGATTCCGAGGTACTTGACTCTGGAATCAAAGGCTTGACATCACTGGTATTACTCATATTTATCATCTGGAACCCATTTTGTGTAGATAGTTTTTTTTCTAATTCTATTAATCCCGAATCCTTTTGTCCAATTACTTCTATTTTTGCCATTAAATCACTTTCATAGAAAATCCTTTTAATCAGAAATGATAATAGTTATTAAATATTGATATATTTATCTATGGTCTTATGGAAAAAAATCACTTAGAATATCGTGATTATCCCCTACCGATATCAACGGTCAATTATTGTATATGAGCCAAGACGTGCGCCCCACTCCCAGGCGCGCCGCCTTCGGTGCGGCTTCCAGCCGCATCCCTGATGGAACGGCACGCCAGGGAGTGAGGAGAGGTTGAGCGATAACGCGCCGGACAACGTGCGCGTAATCGCAATTTTCCATTCGTAATAATGGTTGAAGTTGCTCACGATTATTAATTTGCATCGGGGTCGTTGCGACAGCGCACTCCATAAGCGTTTGAAGTTGTTCACTGATTTGCCATCCACGACGACGATTTGTGATAAGGACGAGATATTCATCAATCTTAACGGACGGGTAGCCCCGCGCGGCGGGGTCTAATTGCTTTGTTTTTCTATTCTATGACACGTTGAAACTTCTGATAATTGCCACGGGGTCGTTGCGACAGCGCTTCTTGAACCCGGTAAGAGCTACTCCACGTCAGTTAATGCGCCAGCCTTTAATATTAACCCGCAACACGCTTCATATCATATCGTATATCTTCGACCTTAGCATACCACTTATAAAAATTTCTTTTTACTTCAGATATCAGCTTTTCGTCAGCTTTAATCAAATGCTAAGAGTTATTCGAGGTAGCTTTTTACAAATGCTCAAATATATTGTATATTAGGATAACTACGAACTCGAATTGTAACAGTCACCATTTCCCTGATCGCAGGATGGATATTATTAGTCCCATCCCGAGAACACCGGCAATAAAGAACCCGAATATCCCCAGAAGCGGCACACCAAAGAAACGGGGAGACATTCCGGTCGTGATAATGATGGACGAACCAACTATCAGCGCTGAAATTATCAAGCTGAAGGATACCCTGTTACTGGACACATCCATTTCTTCCACAAGCGCCTCAAATCCCTTATGTTCAAGTTCGAACTTCATTGTCCCTTTTTCGGCTTTAACAAGGATGTTGTTCAAACGCCTGGGAAGGGCTTTAACAAGCCTGGCAAAGTCCCATACGGTCCGTGCAGTCTCTTTAAGGATATATGTGGCGCTTACTCGCTCCTCTATCATTTTCTTAACATACGGTTCCACAAGTTCAGCAAAATTATGCTCAGGGTCGATCTTACGGGCTATTTCATCCCTGATAACAAGGGTCTTTGACAGCAGCATGAGATTCGAAGGAACTTTACCCCTGCTTTTTATCAGGATATCGATAAGGTCGCGCAGGAAACTGGCAGGGTCAATGAACTTGGAGGTCATGCTGTAGTACTGGTTAATGAGTTCTTCGAGCTTGATCCTGAACGTGGGGCTTTCGGCTCCATCCACTATCAATCCCATTTCGGTGAGAGACTCTATAAGGAATGCAACATCGTTCCTCTGGATAGCTATTACAAGGTTTACCAGGCATTCCCGAAGTTCAGGGTCGACGTACCCTGCCATCCCGAAATCAAGAAATACGATGATCCCCTCGCGGGTAACAAGAATGTTCCCGGGATGAGGGTCGGCATGATAATAACCATCCTCAAATATCATCTTCAGGTATGCGTTCGCGATGTCTATCGTGATCTTTCTCTTATCCAGCCCTGACGCGTCTATCTGCGCGATATCTGATATCTTGATGCCGTCATAATATTCCTGCGTCAGAACATGTCTTGTGATATATTTCCAGTATATCTTCGGTATCTTGACAGTCTGGCTTCCTGCGAAATTATTGTAAAACCGCTCAGCGTTCTTTGCTTCATGAATATAATCGATCTCATGCCTGATTATGCGGGAAAACTCCTCAACGAACCCAACTGGATTGAAAAATTTGCTCTCTTTTATGTGTTTTTCTGCAAATCTTGCCAGGCTCATCATGATCGCAAGGTCGGTATCCACCTGTTTTTCCACGCCCGGACGCATCACTTTGACAGCGACTTCCTCCCCGCTTATCAGCCTTGCATGGTGAACCTGCCCTATTGAGGCGGCGGCGATCGGTTCAGGCTCGAATGATGAAAATATCACATTGATATTTTCCCCGAATTCTTTTTCCACTACTATTTTTGCCCCATCATACCCGAAAGGAGGCACATTATCCTGGAGCATGGCAAGCTCTCTAATGTATTCCTCAGGCACAAGATCATGGCGCGTGCTCAATATTTGCCCGAACTTGATGAACGTGACCCCGAGTTCCTCAAGGGCATGGCGCAGCCTCTCTGCTTCGGATATTACCAGCAAAGGCTCAGGGGCAGGTCTTTTCCCGAACAGCCTTTCGCGCACAGACCGCACAGGGCGAAGACCGAACCTCTCTACAAGATACCCAAACCCATGCCTTACCATCACGTCAACGATCTGGCGATATCGTTTGACGTAGGCGTATTCGTTATCCAGCAGGTTCACGGTGGGAGCACTCTATTTTTTCGAGAGTGATTGTATCGTCTTTTCCAGTTTTTCGATCTTCTTTTCAAGAGCATCGACGTCGCTTTTCATAACCACACCGCTTTTCTTCATGACCTTCTCGACCTTTTCATTTATTTTTTCTTCAAGATCTTTTACCTGCTTTTCCTTCTCAGATAGGACTTCTTTGACGAACTTCTTCCCTTCTTCCCTGCTTATTTCCCCTTTTTTTATCATTTCCTGTGTGAATTCCTCAGCTTTTTCCTGCGTCAGCGAAAATACCCCGACACTGAACAATCCCATCTTTCTTATCATCTCAGACATTTCCGACATTTGTATTCCTCCGTTCATTAACCCGTTTTAATAACATCGTAACGATGTATACCTGACTTCCAGGCGCAAGTTTTAATATTACGCCCTCTATCAAATTGGTTTATTGGCTCTTAATCTTTTTGATGAGGATAATAATGACAATGGTTTTTAGCGGCATAATGATCCCTGTATCCACGATAGACTGGTATGGCAGGTCTGTATCTGTGGTTTTCTTCAATGGCTGCAATTTTAACTGCATCTACTGCTCAAATAAGAACTTCATCGATGTGACAGACCGTCTTGAACCCCTGTTCAAGAAAGGGAAAGTCGTCGATATTGAGGAGATCGAGAAGCAGATACTTGACGCAAAAACATTCATAAGCGCCGTGGTCTTCTCTGGCGGGGAGCCCACAATGCATCCCCGTGAACTGGAACGCCTGGCTGGATTCGCAAGAGAACAGGGTCTGCTTGTGGGTATAGAGACAAATGGATTTTACCCGGAGAGACTTGAGGAATTGATAAAGAAGAAACTGCTCGACAGGATATTCCTTGATATCAAAGCCCCGCCTGAAAACACGAAAAAATACAAAACGATAACAGGAGGTATCGGGGATGCCGCAGAAAAAGCCATTTTCACCCTGAACCTGAATGATGTCGATATCGAGGTCAGGACAACTGTATTTCCATCATTTGCCGCCGATGTCACGGAGATAGCAAAAAGCATTGCCGGACGAAACTGTACCTACGTCATCCAGCAGGGCATACCTGAATATGCCCCTGATAAAAATATACGGAAGGAGAAACCTCTCACAAGGGATGAACTTGCAGCCATTGCAGGAAGCCTGACGTTCATGAAAGATGTCAGGATAAGGACGCGGGAAAAAGGAGAGGAACGTATTATTTAGGGTATTATCCGAAGCTTCACGAAAGTTATTTCACTGCATAAAATCTTCAGGGAGCGATGAAATTTATCTGGAAAGGCTACGGCGAGATCATCACAGCAGCGGCGCTGTGGGGTACAGCCGGAATACTCGTTAAAATGATAAGCGGCATGACGGCGCTGAGTATCATTTTTTACAGGGTCACTTTAGCCTTCATGATTTTCATTGTCTTTTTTTCAATTTCAGGAAACCTTAATAAACTCAGGCTCAAAGACAAAAAGCTCTACCTGGTATTATTCAGCGTGCTCCAGATAACGACCATGCTTACCTTCTTTATTTCGATAATGGAAGCATCTGTCCCTATTGCGGTATTATTGCTTTACACAGCCCCTTTGTATGTGACCGTGTTTTCTCCGCTGCTGCTTAAAGAACGCTCAACAGGAAAAGGATGGCTGGCGCTCTGCCTGTCCATTGCAGGAGTCATACTTATCATAGACCCGGGAAAACTCGAGTTATCATTGAAATTAACCGGGATAATCGCAGGCATGCTCTCCGGCATATCCTACGCTTTCCAGATAATGACCTCTAAGCATATCAGCAAAAGTTATTCAGGGTTCAATCAGGCGTTCTGGAGCTTCATGATAGCCATGCTGCTGCTTTTACCTTTTGCCGCTGTACCCCTGGATGTTGTTTCAGGGAACATTGGTTATCTCATTCTTCTGGCGATATTCCCTACGATACTTGCCATCTCGCTGTATTTTAATGGATTGAATAAGGTAAGGGCGGCAAGCGCGAGCATACTCGGGCTTATCGAGCCTGTTAGCGCCGTTATTTTGTCTATCCTCATACTCCATGAAAGTATCTCGATCCCGGTAATGCTGGGCGGAGCGCTTATATTGATGGGCGGGGCAATAGTTACAAGAGAGTCATGAACGAGTACATCCGCGAACATTACATTGAAGCAGGAAAAATTGCGGCACAGGTATTACATGAAGCAGGATCATGCATTAAAGATGACATGTCACTGCTTGAGGTTGCACAATTCGCTGAGAACAGGATAAAAGACCTGGGAGGGAACATCGCCTTTCCCTGCAATATTTCCCTCAACGAGATAGCCTCACATTACACGCCAGACGATGATAAACCGCGCTTTAAGAAAGGGGATGTCGTCAAGATAGATGTCGGGGTACACATTGAAGGCTATATTGCGGATACTGCAAAGACAGTGGAAATCGGAACAGAAAATCACATCGGGTTAATAAGAGCATCTAAAGACGCGCTGGATCACGCCATTCTATCTATCAGGGACAGCGTTCAGACAAGGACAGTGGGGAAAATTATCGAAGAGACAATAACAAAACACGGATTTAATACTATAAAAGACCTGACCGGGCACAGCCTTACGCAGTACAAACTCCATGCAGGCATAAGCATACCAAATTACGGGAGCTTCTTCAGCCAGAAAATAAAAAAAGACATGGTATTTGCAATAGAACCCTTCGCAACATACGGACATGGAGACATCAGATATGGAAAACCGCATATCTATTCTGCTGGAAAAGCCAGGACAAAAGCGCATCAAGCCATCATGAACAGGTTCGGATCGCTCCCTTTTGCAAGGAGATGGGTTCCGGAAATGAGTATTGATGACCTGAAAGGGCTGCGGGAATATTTCGAATTGATCGAATCCAGCGCAGCAATAGTAGCGCAATCAGAACATACCGTCATAGTTGGCGAAAACGGATGTGAAGTAATAACAAAGTAATGACAAGTAATAAGAGGCATTACTTACTTAGTATCTATTTGAAATGACCGCAAAAGAAACCATTCTATACGAAGCGCATGGGAACCTGTACCTCAACATTACTAACAGGTGTACCGCAGAATGTGTTTTTTGCATTAAGCGTTATTCTGATGGAGTATATGGATATAACCTGAGGCTTACTGCGGAACCAGTACTTTCCGACATTATAAAAGAGCTTTCAGAGGTTGACCTTCAAAAATACAGCGAAGTTGTTTTTACAGGTCTGGGGGAACCACTGGTGCGTCTTGATGAAGTCCTTGAGATCACAGGGTGGCTCGCTGCTCGCGGGATGCCTGTGAGGCTTGATACAATCGGTCATGCAAGGCTCCTGTACCCTGAAAGGAAAGTGGCGCAAGAACTCGCAGATGCGGGAATGAAGATCGTATCAGTCAGCCTGAACGCCCATGATGAAGAAACCTATAACCGGTTGTGTGCTCCGAAATCAAGGAACGCTTACTCCAGAATGCTGGAATTCGCCAGGGATGTCTCAAAGACAGGCATGGAACTGAGGTTCACAGTTGTCAACCTGCCTGCAGTGGATATTGACAGATGCAGGGAGATCGCAAAAGAATACAGCGCCGGTTTCAAGGTCCGCGGTTATAGTGGTCATGTTTAAAAGTTTTTACCAAAAGTTATAATTATTAATAGATTAATTACCCTGTTAGTTGGACAGGAGGATAACCTCTGAAGAAACTGTTATGGTATCTTATTGCAGGAACTCGCGGCGGACAGACCCGCGCATTGCTCCTCAAGAACCTTATTGATAGACCGTATAATGCAAACCAGTTAGCTGAGTCTATGAACATGGATTATAAGACCATAAGACATCACCTGGATGTTCTTATAAAAAACGGGGTTATTACGATGGAAGGCGACAAATACGGCGCCATGTATTTTTTATCCAAGGCTATGGAGGCAAATTTAGATGAATTCAATCAAATTTGGGAAAAAATTGATAAACAGAGCAAATAAACATAATGAGGAGGAAATCCCATTCAGATAACAGAGATAGCATACTATATCACCGCAGGAAATATCGTATTATTGCTTGTGCTCTTAGTATCCTATATTGAGATATACAGGAAGATAAAGTCAAATTTCACACTTGGTCTAATAATATTCACTATTGCTCTTCTTCTCCAGAGCGTTACCCGGGCAGTCCTGCTACTTTTGATCTTAGCAAACGAACCAACCATGAAGGATTATCCATTTATAGTCAACCTGCTGGGATACAATCCATTATACATTATTATCCCGGACGCGCTTGAGTTCATGGCTTTAAGCGTACTGTTATACTTCACCAGGGAATGATCAGAAAAAGCTTGACCAGAAAAACCGCGGGAAAGGATGATATAGAGCAGGAGATAGGCGGTATAACTGCCTTTCCTGACGACAGGTTCGAGCAAATAATCAGTGAGGTTGGATTCGAATGCGACAGATGCGGTAAATGCTGTACCAGCGAGTTCAATGACCATGTGTTCCTCCTGGATAGCGATGCCGAGAGGATCATCGAAGTTGCAGGTAAAGAAGCGCTTCGACCTGCGCCGTATTATGAGTTTTGCGATAACCTGGGCAGGTTCTATGTGATGGGTTATGCCCTCAGGAACATGCCAGGCGGAGATTGTATCTTCTATACTGGGGACAGATGCGAGCATTACAGTGACCGTCCTGAGATATGCAGGATATACCCTTACATGCTGCACAGGGAGGAAGATGAGGGGGGGAATATTGACTGGAGACAGATAGGAGGTCTTGACCAGCACGGGCTGTACCACAGCGAGATCGACACTGAAGCAGCCAGGGAAATATTAAGAGATGTAAAAAGATACGAGATCGCCTTTTTGGGGCAGAAACTTGCGTTCATGAATAAGATGGAAGAACATTTCAGGAAGCATGGTCTCAGGCACAGCCAGCAGATGTATGACCGCAGGATAAGGGAATTCAAAAAGGGCGGGGAGATAGAAGTGTATGTGTTCTTCATGGGTGAACTTAAAAAGGAAAGACATTCGATAAATTATTAACCTTTAGAGATATACTCTGGCATGATGTCAAAAGAATGCGATCACTGTGGTTTCCGGGACCCGATGCCGTTTGTATGCAAATTCTGCGGAGGATCGTTCTGTTATAACCACCGTTTACCTGAATCCCACAACTGCCCCGGGCTTGTAAAGTTAAAAGAAAGGGTTCGTGAGAGCGGGAAATATTCTCTTCCAGATCACAGTATGACATTGAAGAAAGAAAGACCATCCCATCTTCGCCCGGTATCTAAAGCCCTGTCTGTTATGAAAGCCAGTTATTCGCTGACGATACTTGCAATAGTGCTTGTATCTTTCTTTTTGGAATTTATCATTGGTTATAAATATTTTTTGTATTTTGCCCTTTTCCCTTCCGATTTCTTATATCAACCATTGAAATTTGCCCTGAATCTTGTGACTCATATGTTCCTGCACAGCGGGGGTTTCCATCTTTTGTTCAATATGCTGTTCTTATACTTCTTCGGACCCGAGCTTGAGCGAAGGATAGGGGGGAAAAGGTTCCTTACAGTATTTTTCCTTTCAGGTTTTGCGGGGGGTGCAGGTTACCTTTTATGGTCTTTTTTATCTAACCACTTTAATCCCGCAGTCGGGGCAAGCGGGGCTATATTAGGTGTATTCGCATGCCTTGCCATCCTTGCTCCTGAGATCCGCATCTATCTTTTATTCATTCCCGTACCCATGAAGCTCACCCAGGCTCTGGTATTTTTCACCCTGCTTGATATTATTTTCATAGTTGGAGGCGACCCCATTGCGCTCAGCGCACATCTGGGCGGCGCTGCGGCAGGGCTTTTAATGGGACTATGGATGAAAAAAAAGGGACAATATGTAACGGGTCATCAGACCCCGTGGAGATAAATACGGTATATTTCACTTCACCATCGATGAGCCAAATGTGAAACTCTCAAGCTCCACAACTTTTTTCCACAACTCCCTGCATTCACAACTGAGACCTTCAAAAACCCCGGTATCCTGTGTGAGCGAAAAAACGCGTATCGCTTCAGCAACGTCCGCATCGCACTTCTCGCAGTTATGCGGACCGCGCCGGGAGCCCGCAGCCACAGGGTCCGACATGATAACAGTGCCAGAGTTTGCTTGTTTTCCCAGCTTCAGGACTTCCACCGCGCTCCAGAGCCAGGGAGGGCGATAGTCGCCGCGCTCGAACATTACGTCCATGAGCGTTCCTTTCTGGACATTGCAGAGATTGACTGATATTGTTCCTGCATACTTGGCTGCATCATTTATTGAATTTATTATGTCTTTTACTGCATCTCCTTCTGAAATGAAGGGCGGTTTAAGAAGAAGATATGCTTTGACAGTCGCCTTCTCTTTCTTTGCGGACTCACTTGCCCTTACAAAATCCTCGAACGTAAAGCCTTTGTTGATGCAGTCCTTACGTATGATATCATTGCTCGTCTCAAGCCCGACAGCCACCTCGAACCTCTTACCCAGAGCGGCTGTGCATTCAGATACCTTCTCCTGCGTCACATATTCAGGTCTTGTCTCTGCAATGACCTTTTTCACCCGGGCATCTGCGCCAAGGCGCGAGAGCATCTCTATTCTGGTAGCTGTGGGTATCTCCCCATCATCAAGAAAACTGCCTGATGTGAATATCTTGACCATGAATTCTTCATCCCTGCATCGCGACATGGCGTGCTCGAACTGCTTCATCAGGTCATCATGCGACGGCGCACTTTGCGAGCTGTCGTACACGTAGCCGCACATGGTGCAGTTGTTCCAGCGGCAGCCTGTTGTCTGGAAGATCACAGTGAGAGTAGCTATGGGCTTACCGTCAAGTATGTCCTTGCCTGTCCAGACCGCAGTAGCCCTGTCAGGGGGATTGAATTTTATCTTCTGTCGTGAGCGGATATCACGTACTACTGTGGTGAGCGACATAGTTTTACTCATTGATGCGGCGGCAGATAAAACCAGCGGCATTTCATTCTTCATGCCAGTTTCCTGCGTTTCTTCAAATGCTTTATGAATTATATATAATTTACGACATTATATTATTGACGTGACACTAGCTGCGAGGTATTATTTAAGTGGTCAAAAATTATTTTGGCTGTTTCTTTAGCCAATAGTCCTGTGGTATCGATTTGGTACTCGCTGGCGTATTTTTTCTTCATTACTTCTTCATTTAAACGTTGGCAAATATCGATCTTTCTAAACTCCCCTTTTTTGCGGTATTGAATCCTTCTTTTTAGTTCTTCGTCACTTGTATAAAGACCAAAAACACGAATTGATAAGCCTTTGTCTAATTGATGCAGATTGTCGAGATATTTATCTATTTTACCGTTACTAAAAGTATCCACCACTATTACAGGACGGAAACCTAATTTAATGAAATCATATACTAATTTCGTTGATATGTTCAGCATATTAATATGTTCGCTCTGATTTGTCCAATCTACTGAAATGACCATTGACCGCAGAATATCTACTTCTAACTTGACGCCTTCAGGATAAAATTTTGACAAGCATTTTGCAGATTGTGATTTACCAGCGCCTGGAGCGCCTCTTATTATAATTATATCTAATTTCTCATTGCTCATGATCAGAATTGTGGTTCAGGTACATTACAGGATAGCCACTTGCAGGGTAAATTACAGGTCTTCATTAGCTTAGTAATTTCAGTAGTCCGTTTCTTGGAAAGAATAGAAATAATGTCTTCTTTTAAAATATTTCCCAAAGGCTCTCGTGCCAAAGGAATACGAAGATGGTCAAAGCATTTAACCACATCTCCATTGTAATAGACACAAATATTTTTTCTAGCCGCACAAACCATATCATTATCGAGTAGTGAAGATACATTGGCATCATGCCATACTCCTCCAAAATCCATATAAGGCTGAGAAGTATGTTGAATACCTAATTCATCGCAAAATGTTTTAACCTTCGGGATATCATCTCTGGTTTCATAGGCAATAACCGATTGAATTTTCAACCTGTCGCCCAATATTTTTCTTGCAAGTAATATATTGCTCATTACTTTGTCGTAATGATTTCTGCCCCTGAATTCTTTCCACTTGCTCTTTTCCATTGTATCTAACGACACCACAAGAATGTGTTCAAAATTGGAATACTTAACCAGAAAATCTTCTGTAATCAATGACCCGTTCGTTACCACAATCATAGGAACATTAAGTTTTCTTGATTCTTCTGCGATATGCAAAACATCTTCCATAAATAACAAAGGTTCACCGCCTGTAATTGTAACCTTATACAAGTTGTTATGCAACGATTGCAGGCATTTGATGAAATTTTTTAGCTGGATTCGCTCACTATCAGGTTCTGGCGTTCTCCATATTCCACATTTGGAGCATCTGTCATTGCACCGCCTGGTAATCATGTAGATCAATTCATTTCGCTTTACACCATACAATCTTCGGACTGGGGATTTGTACCATCTGTAAATACTCCATTCGATAGTCTTTAAACATATCAATGGAATTAAAAACCGTTTTTTCTCAATTCTTTTTGAAAAAGGAACCATTTCCCCCATATAATCATTAACTAAATGAGAGAGGCTTGACTGATTGAATTTTCTTCTATATATTAGTGACATAAGCGTTCCCCGAATATATTGATTCTGATGAGTCCCATAACAACACAGTATGTCCTTCATACAAGGTGGCACTTGAACTCTTATATTTCATAAATAATTTAACAAATCTCTTAAAACCCGACAGGGAGCTTTTATAACCATAATCGTGCCAAAGTTTGGCTTTTACGCAAAAACCAATTTTATACTTGCTCCGAAGACGTAAACACAAATCAACATCTTCACCAGCTGCGGTTGGGAATTTCTCATCAAAACGGAACTGGTTAGCCACTTCAGCCTTCATCCCGAAATTTAAAGACGGCATATACCACAATTCTTTTTTATCGGGTAATAGCCACTTGCCGCTTAAAGTCCCATTAATATCATGATAATAATCCAATAATGTTTTGCCCCAAGAATAGGTCATGCCTCCAACTGCACCAAAATCAGTTTGCGAAAGAAATAATGTCATTTGTTCATTCCATTGTTTGTCCAAAATGCAGTCATGGTCAGTGAATAGCAAATATTGTGCATTTTGCTCCAGCGCTTTATCTATCCCAATGTTCCGAGCCCTTGCCGGTCCGCCATTACGGGATAATTTGATATGTTCTATTAAATTAAACGGTAGTGTATAGGAAAAAGGACTGGCATCCTCAATTACATAAACTTTATCAAAAGGTTTTGATTGGTTTTGTACGCTAATAAGTAGACGTTGAAGACAGTAAATGTCCCATTTCGTTCTAATCAAACAGGGAATTATAAGAATACTCATATATTAAAAATATTAAAATTTTTATTCATTATGCACCGTATAGGAAGCCTTAGTTAAGTAATTATATTTATAATTTTTGAATGCTGTGTGAAAGTATTTCCGATAAAAATTCATTAGTCATCGGTTAAGAGAAAAACCGTACGATAGAACGCGGATTTCGCGGATGACGCGGATACGCGCGGATCTGTGAAAATCCGTCTGGTACATAGCAAGATGTTAAAGACCTTAAACGATGACAGATAATATTTAATAGATCACTCAACCTGTAAATAATCCAGTGAGCACACTTTTTTTGAACTGTGCGAACTTGTCCTCCAGTATCGCTTCCCTGGCAGCCTTTACGACCCACTGCATGAAATGCAGGTTATGGATCGAGGCTAACCTCAGCGCAAGCAGTTCCGACTCCTTGAAAAGATGATGCAGATACGCCCTTGTATAGTTGCGGCATGTATAGCAATCGCAATTTTCATCAATGGGTGCAAAGTCCATGGTGAATTTGGCGCGGGCAATGTCAATATTTCCCCTTGATGTCATCAGCGTCTGGTGCCTTGCGTTTCGCGTGGGAAAGGCGCTGTCAAAAATATCAACACCCGCTTCGACCGCAGATAACAGTTCAACAGGCGAACCAACCCCCATGAGGTAGCGCGGTTTATCTTCAGGCACAAGCGGCACACTGGACTTCAATACCTCGTTCATAATATCTTTTGGCTCGCCTATTGAAAGCCCTCCTATCCCGTAGCCGTCAAAATCCATTTCTACAAGTTCCTCGGCGCATTTTTTGCGCAGTTCTGCGAATGTCCCGCCCTGCAGTATCGCAAAAAAGAGCTGACCGGGATTCTGCTCAATGCTCTTTGCCCTTTCTGCCCACCGGATAGTCCTTCCGGTTGATGCCTCAAGAGCGCCAAAATCGCTGCCATAAGCAGGGCATTCATCCAGTATCATGGCGATATCAGAGCCGATAATTTTCTGGTTTTCAAGACAGGACTCTGGAGTATAGGAATACTTCTTTCCGTCGCGCGGGTTCTTGTATGTAAATCCCTCGTCAGTGATCTTGAAAGGGAAATCCTTGCGTATCATCTGGAAACCCCCGCTGTCAGTAAATATCGCCCTGTCCCAGTGCATGAATTTATGAAGTCCTCCTGCTCTCCCGAGAACCTCCATGCCAGGTGCAAGCAAAAGATGAAAAGCGTTGCTGATGAGCGCCTGCGTGCCCATTCCAAGCAGTTCTTCAGGGGTAATGGTCTTTACAGTACCTTTTGTCGCAACGGGCATGAACGCAGGCGTGTCAATTATCCCGTGGTTAGTCCTGAGCTTTCCAGCCCTTGCGCCTGTATTTTTATCTGTGTGAATAAGTTCGAACATAAATATCCTATCTGAAAATGAGCATTGCATCACCGAAGCTGTAAAACCTGTATGAATTCGATATGGCTTCTTTATATGCAGCCATGAGATTCTCCCTGCCAGCGAATGCACTTACGAGCATTAGAAGAGTTGATTTCGGGAGATGGAAATTGGTGATAATTGCATCTATCTTTGATCTGAACCTGTAAGGCGGGTAAATGAAAAGCCGGCTGAGATCCTGCATGGGTGTAATGTGTCCGTCCACGCATGAGCTTTCAAGCGCTTTTGCCGTGGTCGTACCGGCTGCTATGAGCTTTCCTTCTGTCCTGTTGATAATATCTGCGTTTTCCGCACTTACTGAAACATACTCAGGTTCCATGATATGTTCTTCTATGTTCTCGGCTTTTACCGGGGTGAACGTGCCAGGGCTTACATGAAGCGTGACATACGCCACATTGACGCCTTTTTTCTTTATCCTTTCAAGCAATTCGCCCGTAAAATGAAGACCTGCCGTTGGCGCCGCGATAGAGCCGTTCTCCTTTGCATACACGGTCTGGTAGCGCTCCCTGTCCTCCAGTTTTTGTTTTATATAGGGCGGCAGCGGCGCTTCGCCTACTTTTTCGAGGATGTCGTTCAGGTTCCCGTTGCAATTGAAATCAACAATGTACCTGGCGCCCATATCGTCCCTTTTGACTTCAAGGACTGTGGCTTCAAGTTCCCCGAAATGAAGCATTGTTCCTTCCCTTATGTTCTTGCCCTGTATGAGGCATTCGTATCCTGCGCCGGTCTTTGAGACCACCAGGGCTTCCACATGACCACCTGTGCTTTTTTTTCCCTGGAGTTTTGCAGGGATGACGCGCGAATCGTTCAGCACGAGAGTATCCCCTTTTTCAAGATGATCGGTGATGTCCCTGAAATACCTGTGCCTGATATCCTTTCCGACCACCATTAGCCTTGATGCGTCCCTGGGTTCTATGGGGGACTGGGCGATCAGTTCTTTGGGGAGATAATAATCGAAATCGCTGAGTTTCATCTGGTGCTTAGTTTACATGCAGGGATAAGTAATTTTTCTATGAGGAAAACAATATGTGAGGATAAATCCACATAAAGAATTCATGGAAATATATCTGATAAAAGAAAGCAATGTGGGGAAAGGCGCCGGGGCAGATGCCATAAACAGACTTCATTCATCGAATATCGTGACAATAAAGAGGGCTGGGAACACAAAAATTATCCGGCTCAATACCCTGAATCCAGTAACATTTGCCATAAGGCAGCTTTTTGACCAGTATAAATTCCTAACATTACCAGAAACCAGGATTTCGGCTATTTCGCTTTTTAAGGAAAAGGTGTGCAGCAGATCAAAAGCAATAATAGTTTTTGGTTCTCTGGCTGCTGGAACATATGATGAAAATAGCGATATAGACCTGCTTGTAATTATTGACAATGAGAAAGAAATCAAAGAAATTAAAAAATGTATTAATGAAATTCATGAACTTCTTGGAGAATATATAAATGTTCACTTCCTTAACTCAAATCAAGCCAGGAATGAATTTAATAAAAACGAACTAATAAGAACTGCGCTGATAAGCGGTATTTTAGTTTATGGCGGAGATCATGTGCGGGAGATCATGAAATCACCAGGCGATCTAAAAGAACTCAGTTTCATAAGAGAAAGAATAAATGCCGCCACGAGAAATTACGCCAACAAAGATCACGAATCAACTAAAGAAATAGTTTTTTCGGTAGTTGAAGACATGGCATTTCTTGTATGTAAGCTGGAAGGAGTGGACGCATTATCAAGAAAAGATGCGCTTTCAAAAATAAGTAAATTAAATGAATACAAAGTATTAAGTGAAATGGATAAATTCA
>Ga0180732_1000988_pt1 | contig 19529 bp, 19 predicted proteins | sample KR11_01MetaG_FD_148674 | JGI IMG/M metagenome (GOLD analysis project Ga0180732, IMG submission 148674) | Groundwater microbial communities from the Olkiluoto Island deep subsurface site, Finland - KR11_0.1 MetaG | ecosystem: Environmental > Aquatic > Deep subsurface > Groundwater | place...
TTCAGTCGAGGACTCGATGAAGACCAAGGGCATAGTGGACGCTTACGGGAAGGTGATAAACAATCTCCGCCCTGGAGAGGAAAACAAGCTGCGGCAGGACATCGATCTTGCCGGCACACGGCTTGACGAGGAGGGGGTGTGCGGCAAAGCGAACGAGCGTTGCAAGAAACAAGAGGATGCCAGCGGGCAGTTCATCCTTGACGAAAATGGCATACCCAAACTCGAACTCAATAGCAAAGGCCAGATCCAATTTGATGCGAAAGATGCGAACAATATTCCAGTGTCCCTCGACGCCTTCTTTGCAACCGATGAAGGCAAGAAGATGGAAGGGCTCACCGGTGGCATCCAGGGCTGGACAGCCACCTTCAGGGGCGTACCGTACCCGGAGGGTGGGGTGATTGACCGTGTGTTTAAAGCCTTTGCCGGCAGGCACGACTTCATCGGCGGCACGGTGAGTGGTTTGTATGATGAGCAGGGGAATGCTCGGCGGGGTAGATCGGATGCAGAAAAAATAGCTCATGAGGCATGGAGTGTCGTAGCAATAGCCCCCTCAACACCCTTCGCCATGGCGGAATACCTGCCGCCAGAGGTTTGGAAGGCCATCTCTATCCTGCTGGGAGCCGTCAAATGAGAGCGTTTTACATGGGCATGGCACTGACCTTTAGCCTCTTGTTAGCAGGGTGTGGAATAGGTGGGTATTCGATGACAGGCATGGTGCTTGAAAAAGACTTGAAATCCATCAAGCCCTACGGCGAATACTGGGTCAAGGAAGGCGGGACGGTCGAGCAGCGCCGCCGGGACGCTTGGGCCTGCGGCGCCGCACCGCATAACACCGGAGCCGACCATGTGACTTTTACCCATGCACAGATAAATACAGAATTGCGCACAGGTGAAACGGACATGGACATCGCACGTTCCAGACTGAGGACGACATGGATCGCATGCATGAAATCCAAAGGCTATGAATATCGACGCACCAGCCCTTGAAATGGCCTCGGAAAATAGGGGTCAGCTCAGGCTCGATTTGTTCTGCATGACCTCCCATTTGGCATGAACTGTTTTTTAGCAAGGCTATGCGATGTTGCCGTGCTCACGAAATCAATTCCGACCCCTATTTACAGACCGGTGGCACGCTGACGACGAGCGACATCCACAACCAGGCCAGCTACGACGCCCGGGCCGCCGGCGTCACCCTCGGCGCCGGTGTCAGCCTTGATGGCAAACTCGCTCCGCAAGGCAGCAGCGCGGGAATCGGCAAGGACAGCGGCAATGCCAGCAGCACCACGCAAGCGGGTATCAGTGGCATCGCCGGCAACACGGCAGCCCGCACCGGCGATGCCGAGACCGGCATCGACAGAATCTTCGATGCGGAGAAGGTGCAGCGGGAGATCAATGCGCAGGTAAGCATCACCCAGAGCTTCGGGCAAAAAGCGAGCCAGGCGGTGGGAAATTATGTCCAAGAACAAAAACAAACGCTTCGGGAGGCGTATAAGAATGCCGAGGAAGCAGATCGAGCCGCCATTCAAGCCCGGTTTGACGACCTGATCTTGCAGGAGCGTGTAATGAATGTGCTGATCGGCGCAGTGGCTGGACTCTCCGGCTCGGCGCTGGCCAAGGAAACCCTGTCGATGGCGGCGGACGAGATGCACCGGATTTCAGTCGAGGACTCGATGAAGACCAAGGGCATAGTGGACGCTTACGGGAAGGTGATAAACAATCTCCGCCCTGGAGAGGAAAACAAGCTGCGGCAGGACATCGATCTTGCCGGCACACGGCTTGACTTTGACGGGATTTGCGGGGCGGATAACAAGCGGTGTGAGGTGAGAAAAAATGCAGACGGTACGGATGCACTGGATGCCAACGGCAAGACCCAATTGCAACTAAATGACAAAAACCAGGTTCAGTTCATTGCCGAGGATGACAAAGGCAAACCAATGTCCCTCGCCGCCTTCCTCGCAACCGATGAAGGCAAGAAGCTGGCCGGCGTCACCGGCGGACTGCGGGGCGGGACGCCCACTTTTGCGGGGTACGCCTACACGGCGGGCGGGGTGATCGATCGGGTATTCAAAGCCTTTGCCGGCACGCATGACTACATCGGCGGGCAGGGGGTCGGCCTCTATGAGGAGCAGGGGAATATCAGGCGGGGGATGACGGATGCGGAGCGAACGTCATACAACACATGGTCGGCGGTTGCCATTGTTCCCTCTACACCCTTTGCCATGGCGGAATTTCTGCCACCGGAAGTCTGGAAGGCCATCTCTATCCTACTGGGAGCCGTGAAATGAAGCGACTCCTATGGATAGTTCCTTATCTTGGCTTGTTGCTGACGGGGTGTAATACGACCATTCTGGTTGCTAGCGGCAAAGAGTTTAGCGACTACCAGAAATCCATCAAGTCCTATGGCGAATACTGGGTCAAGGAAGGCGGGACGGTCGAGCAGAAACGCCGGGACTCTTGGGCCTGCGGTGCCGCACCGAATATAACTTCAGCCGACCGACCGGACTTCACTCCGGCAGAAATACAAGCTGCAAAGTGCACCGAGGATCCAAACGATATAGCTGCAATTCATAGACTGCGGCAGGCCTGGGGCGAATGCATGAAATCCAAAGGCTATGAATACCGACGCACCAGTCCTTGAAATGGCCATGCCCAACTGCCCCATGTAAATGGGGGACTGAGCTAGCCCGGCTTTCCCGGACGTTTATTTCGACCCAACGACAGCGACATGAGTGCCGTCCCGCCAGCGCCGACTTTTGCGCGCTCAGCGCGTCAGGCTGAGATACAGCAGCGGTAGCTGTTCGGGCAGGCGTTCGATGCGGTCGAGGACGCGCCAGTGGTTGCCGAAGATTTCGCGCACGTATTCGTCGGCCTTGGGGTCGAGGCTGAGGCAGAAGGTGGTGATGCCTTGCGTGGCGAGTTCTTCGACGGCTTTTTTGGCGTCGGCGCGCAGGTGGTCGGGTTCGCTGACGTCGATGTCGGCGGGTTCGCCATCGGTGAGCAGCAGCAGGATCTTCTTGTCGGCGCGGCGCGGCGCCAGGTAGTGGCCAGCGTGGCGCAGGGCCGCGCCCATGCGGGTGGACCAGCCGGCTTCCATGGCGGCCAGGCGGCCCTTGACGGTATCGTCCCAGCGTTCCGAAAAGCCCTTGATGTGCTGGTAGCGCACCTCGTGGCGAGTGTTGGAATGGAAGCCGGCAATCGCGCAGGGGTCGCCGAGGCAGTCGATGGCCCAGGCCAGCAGCGAGACGGCTTCCTGGCTGAGCTCAAGGATGGTCTGCTGGCCGCCGGCGGCTTTTTCGTTGAGCGATTCGGACAGGTCGAGCAGCAGCAGCACGGTGATGTTGCGCCCGTCGGTGCGGTGGCTCATGTTGATGCGCGGGTCGGGCTGCGCGCCGCCCTTGAAGTCGATCAGCGAGCGGATGGCGACATCGAGGTCGAGGTCGCTGCCCTCCTCCTGATAGCGGATGCGCACTTTTTCCTGCGGCTTGATGAGGTCGAGCAGCCGTTTGAGCTGCTTGGCCAGCGCTGCGTGTTTCAGCAATAGTTTGTCGATGTCGGCGGGATTGCCCTTGGCGTGCAGGGCTTCGTAGACGCTGGTCCAGTCGGGGCGATAGGTCTGGCTGGGGCTGTCCCATTCGGGGTAATGGCGGGGCGGCAGGCTTTTTAGTTCCTCGCCCTTGTCCATTTTGCGATGCTGATCGACGACCTCGCCCTCGTCATCCTCCTCGATGAAGCGCCAAAGTTGGCGGTTGTCGTCGCGGTAGTCGATAACCGTATCGTCGAAATGCACGCGGGCGAGTTGGTCGCTCTGGCGGCGCGTCTTGGTGACGTAGGCGAGCGCCAGGTCGGCGATTTCCGCCGTGGTGGATTCGCGTCCAGCCAGCAGTTCGTGAAAGCGCCCGGCGAACTCCAGCAGGTCCGCATCCGTGTAGCCGTGTTCGGGATCGATCAGCGCGCGCGAGAGCATGGCCAGGCGGTGGCGCAGGCAGGAGGTGGTCTCCGGATCGCAGGCAGCCGCGACGGGTTTGGGGTGCAGCGCGAGAAAGATCCGCCGCAAGCCAGGATAGGCGCGGATCAGCAGGTTTTCGATGCGGCAGTCCTCGAAGAATTCGACCGCCATGCGCTGGAAGGGACTCCAGTTGTCGGCGATCTGAGTGGAACTCCAGCGGCGGTGGCCGACCATGTGGGCAAGGATGGCGCGGTAGCGGTCGAGACCGCTGATGCCATGCGCATCGTCGAGCACGTCAGGGATGCGCATGCCGAGTTTGTCGTAGTAGGGGATCGGCTTGCGCAGTTCGTCGAAGGCGGTTGAGTAGGGTACCAGCTGGTCGCCGTCCTGCCACAGGGCGCGCAGATAGAGGTCGAGCTTGCGTTCGACGTCGGCGAACAGCGTGCCGTGGCGCTCGCGCTGCAGCACGGCGAGGCTGTCGGCCAGTTGCAGGCCGAAGTAATCCTGCTGCCGCTCGGGGTGGTTGCGGTAATTGCGAACGCCGTAATCGACCCAGTTTTTCAGGCCGGAGATTGACAGCAGTCCCACCAGCCGCGGCGCCTGCTCGAAGAAATCGGGCAGGCCGGGGCTGGGGACGGTGATGTGCTGGCCGTGGATCGAGCCGGTGGTGCGCTTCATCAGGTCGCCGGCGATGTCGAGGTAGCGCTGCAACTGCCCGCCCGATTGCAGGCGGCGGGCCACCGCGCCCAAGGTTTGCAGGAAGGGGGTGATCGCCTGACTGTTGGGCGATTTCTGCATGGCGCCGATGAAGGCCATCACCGGGGTGAGCATGTCGCTGCCGGCTGCCGCGGCGACGGCGGGCCATTTCTCCAGGAACGCCAGCACCGGATCGGCCCCGCGTCCCATCTTGCCAAGGGCGCCGGCGGCATCCAGATAGTGTTCGACGTCCTCAAGGGAGAGCACGGCCAGGGCTTCTGCCATGCAGTCCTCGAAGACATCGGCGACCTGCGGGAAACCGCAGTCGAGGCGGTCCCAATAGCCTTTCATCAAAGGGTGCTGGTATTCGGTTTCGGTCATGGCCTCAATTCCGCGCTCCCGTTGTTTGGCGCAACAAGGCGGTCAAGCCGCGTTGCCCGACGACATGCCGTCAAATGAAGGTGGTATCGATCGCGTGTTCGAGCGTGGCACGGATGTCCGGGTCGTCGGTGATCGGTTGCACCAGCGCCATGCGGCAGGCGTCGCCGGCTTCGACGCCGCGCTTGATGAGGGTGGCGGCATGCACCAGCAGCCGCGTCGAAATGCCCTCGTCGAGCCCGTGGCCCTTGAGGTTGCGCCCGGTCTGGCCGATGGCGACCAGCTTGGCGACGGTGCCCTCGGCGAGGCCGGTTTCGCGAGAGATGATGCCGATTTCCAGCTCGGGCGGCGGGTAATCGAAACTGAAGGCGGTGAAGCGCTGCTTGGTGGACTGCTTCAAGTCCTTCATCAGGCTCTGGTAGCCCGGGTTGTAGGAAATCACCAGTTGAAAATCGGCGTGCGCCTCGAGCAGTTCGCCCTTCTTGTCAATTGGCAGGGTGCGGCGATGGTCGGTCAATGGGTGGATCACCACGGTGGTGTCCTGGCGTGCCTCGACGATCTCGTCGAGGTAGCAGATCGCGCCGATGCGCGCGGCGGTGGTCAGCGGGCCATCGAGCCAGCGCGTGCCATTGGCTTCCAGTAGATAGCGGCCGACCAGGTCACTCGCCGTCATGTCCTCGTTGCAGGCCACGGTGATCAGCGGCTTTTTCAGCTTCCACGCCATGTATTCGATGAAGCGCGACTTGCCGCAGCCGGTCGGCCCCTTCACCATCACCGGCAGGCGGGCGCCGTAGGCCGCTTCGTAGAGTGTTACTTCCTTGCCCTGGGCCTGATAGAAGGGCTCGGTCTTGACGAGGTATTGGTCTTTGTTCGACATGGCGCTATCCAATCAAATAAGTCCAGTTTTGCGGCAAAAAGCCCCGCCGCAGCGGGGCTTTTTAACAGAGTCCGTATTACTTATGGACACCCAGCTTTTCGCGCCAGCCGGGGAAGATCTTGTCGGCATCGCCGGGGAAGGATTCGAAGGCGCGGGCAAACTCCTTGTGCTCCTTGGCGAATTCGATTGGGTCGGCACCGGACTTCCAGCACTCGTAGGACTGGCGCAGGGAGATCGCGCCGGCCGCCGGGCTGTCGATGTGGCCGTAGGAACCGCCGCCGGAGGTGTTGATCACGTTGCCGTGGCCGAGGTTCTCGAAGAAGCCGGGCAGGCGCAGCGCGTTCATGCCGCCGGAGATGATTGGGGTGGTCGGCTTCATGCCGTGCCATTCCTGATGGTAGTAAGGACCGTCGGCGGAGTCGCGCTCGATCATGTAGGCGATGTTGCGGTCATCGGCCGCGCCTTCCATCTTGCCGTAGCCCATGGTGCCGACGTGGATGCCGGAAGCACCCTGCAGACGGGCCATCTTGGACAGCACGAAGGCTGAGTAACCGCGCAGGGCGGACGGCGAGGTCACGGCGCCGTGACCGGCACGGTGATAGTGCAGATACTGATTGGGGTACTGCCGGCGGGCGGTGGTGACCATGCCGGGGCCGCCGACGTAGCCGTCGACCAGGAAGGCGACCTTGTTGGCATCCGGGCCAAAGGTTTCCAGGATGAAATCGGCGCGGGCGAGCATCTCGTAATGGTCGTCGGCGGTGATGTTGGCCGAGAAGATTTTGGCCTGGCCGGTCTCGTCCATGGCGCGCTTCATGGCGTCGTATACGAGCGGGTAGACTTTCTTGGCGGGGCAGAACACCTGGTTGCCCTGCGGTTCGTCGTTCTTGATGAAGTCGCCGCCCAGCCAGAACTGGTAGGCCGCCTTGGCGAAGGGCTCGGGGCGCAGGCCCAGCTTCGGCTTGATGATGGTGCCGGCGATGTAACCGCCATTGACGCGCGGGCGACCGAGAATGTCCCACAGGTCGGAGATGTCCTTGGCCGGGCCGTCATACAGGCGCAGGATGGACCAGGGCACATAGAAGTCGTGCATCTTCAGGCACTTGACGTCGCCCTGCCCCTGGTTGTTGCCGATGCACAGGGTGAGGAACGACACCAGCATGGCGCGGCCGTCGATCATGTTGCGGTCGAACAGGTCGATCGGGTAGGCGACCTTCATCACGCCCTTGGCTTCGTCGATGAAATACACCAGCGCGTCGACGCCCTTGGTGAATTCGTCGGTGGTGCAGACCTCGACGTTGGTGCCGGTGGAAGACTCGGCGGCGATGTGCGCCGCGGTTTCGAGATAGCCATAACCTTCGGCGGGCTGCATGTGATAAGCCACCAGAACGTGCTTGTCACCCTTGATCAGGTCTTCTTCTTTAAGGTCCAGTGCGGCGTAGCGGTTTGATTGGTCCATGTGTTTCTCCTCGTTCTTGGCGTGGTAAGAGTTGCTCTGAGTTATTCGGTGTTATATGCCGTTGCAGCGTGTAATGCCATCTTAATGAGTGTGGTCTATAAATAAAAGTCACGATTATTTATTGTCGAGATCAGCATTTACTGATGGCCTCGCGGTGCCAGATTTTGAGCAGATCGACGTCGACCATGGTCTTGCCATGCACATTGCCGCGGCGTATCTGGAACGGGTGGCCCGGCTCGCCGAGATTGGAGAGCACGGCAAATGCGCCCGCGAAATCATGGTCGAAGGTGTATTCGCTTTCCGTCACCAGGGTTGGCAGACCGGCGGCAAGGCTGGACTTGAGGCCGTTGACCGAATCCTCAAAGGCGAGGCAGGCGCTGGCCGGTAGCTGCATCTTTTCCAGCACCCAAAGGTAGATGTCCGGCGCGGGTTTTTTAAGGGGCACCACGTCGCCGGCGCCGATGACCTCGAACCAGGATTCGGCATCGGGTGAGAGGCTGGCCCGCAGCAGACTGGTCACGTTCTCCGGCGTGGTCGTCGTGGCAATGGCGAGGCGCAGGCCGGCGGCGCGCGCTGCAGCGATAAGACGCGCGACGCCGGGTTGCAGCGGGAGGGCGCCCGCTTCCACCAGCTTCAGGTAATGCGCGGTCTTGGCGGCATGCAGGGCCTTGATGCGCTCAGCGGCATCCGCTTGCTGCAGGAAAGCCGGTGCATGGCGCTCGCAATAGAAGCGCATGCGCTCCTTGCCGCCAGTGACGGCCAGCAGTTCGCCATACAGGGTGGCGTCCCAGTGCCAGTCGAGGCCGGCGTCGGCGAACGCAAGGTTGAAGGCAATGCGGTGGCCGTCGCGTTCGGTATCGGCGAGTGTGCCATCGACGTCAAAGATGAGTGCTTGGAGCGGGGCTTGCTGTGTGTTCATGGGTCGCAAAGATACTGTTCGGAGACCATAAGTAACAGTCACGACTTCTTATTGCGATGATAAGATTCACCATATAAATCAAAAGTCGGCGTGACCACGGGAAATCCCCTTTTCGGGACTGGCGGGACGGCGTGAACCGGACAGCCACCCATAATGTTGCGGTGCACGGCTACGGGAGTGTTGCAATGAAGCATGTCACCCTGCGACAGCTCAAGGTCTTTGAAGCCTTGTCGCGGCATTTGTCGTTTTCGCGCGCGGCCGAGGAATTGCATCTGACGCAACCGGCGGTGTCGATGCAGGTCAAGCAGATCGAAGAGCAGGCCGGACTGCCGCTGACCGAAATGGTTGGCAAGAAGGTCTTTCTGACGGCGGCCGGCGAAGAGGTGGCGCGCCATGCGCGGCGCATCGCCCAGCAACTGCGTGAGGCCGGCGAGGCGCTGGATGCCATGCGGGGCGTGCGCGGCGGCCGGCTGTCGATCGGCGCGATCAGCACCGCCAAATACTTCACGCCGCGCCTGCTGATGGAATTCCGCCGCAGGAAGCCGGGCGTCGAACTCAACCTCAGCGTGAATAACCGCGAAACCGTGGTGCGACAACTGGCCGACAACGAGATCGATCTGGCCATCATGGGCAAGCCGCCGCAGGAATTCACCACCGTGTCCGAAGCCTTTGCCGACCACCCGCTGGTGATCGTCGCTGCGGCCGACCATCCGCTGGCCGGCCGCAAGCAGGTGACGCCGGCGCAACTCGGCGAAGAGACCTTTCTGATCCGCGAATCCGGCTCTGGCACGAGGGCGACGATGGAGCGCTATTTCACTGATGTCGGCATCACGCCGCTGCACGTGATCGAAATGGTCGGCAACGAGACGGTCAAGCAGGCGGTGATGGCCGGACTGGGGGTGGCTTTCATTTCCGCCCACTCGGTGGCACTCGAATGCGAGGTCGGCCGTCTGGTGCGCTTGCCGGTTACCGGCACCCCGGTGATACGGCGCTGGTATGTCGTGCATCGTGCCGAAAAGGCCTTGCTGCCGGTGGCCGAAACCTTCCGGGAATTTCTGCTGACGGATGCCCCGGGCTTGATGGCGGATCGGCCGGTCGGCAACCAATAGACCTATCGGCCTGCCGAACATAAGGGCGGCGCAGATTCATTGCGTTTGCGCCATGCCGTTCCTGATGAGTCCTTGCCGTCGAGCGCTATCAGCAGCATTTCCACTTCCAGCTTGGGGTGTTTCTTCTTGATCAAGGCGCTCAGGCGCTTAAGCTGCGTGGTGTGGGCGGCGGTTTCTTTTGCGGAGTCCTTGGCGAAGTCTTCACCGAGAATGACCTTGTAGGCACCGCAGTCCCTGTGGTCAAGGATGATCACCTTGTGAATGCTGCGCAGCTTGATCGCTATGTCGAGATGTTCCCAAAAGGTCTTGTTCCAGGTCGGGTATTTTTTGGTGAGCGTACCCAACGAGGCGCCGAGAAGAGCGATATGGTGATATTTGTCGGTGAGCCCCCGGCCAGCGCGGCCAATTGAAGGAATGAGCGGCGAGTTGTCTCGGTGGTGGAGGTTTCACCAGGTGCGCAACAGGATTTCTTAGGGAGCTCCTTACTGGTAGGGGATTTCCTGCGGTCCCGCCGACTTTCAATCCTTGTCTGGAAACCGTGCGGGCGATGCAGGACTGCGCTACTTGCGGTATTGTTGTCCGCGCGCCATATTCGACACGATCTTTCCGGGGGACCCCACCGCATGCGCCTCCTTGCACTCGCGACAACTTTGCTGATGACTTTTTCCGCTTCCTGTTCCGGTTCGCAGCAGCTCGCGCCGCCCTGCGGTCAGGCGGGGGAATGGCTGACGCCTGAAGCGGCGGCGGCTCAGCGCACCCAGCCCGGTCCGCTGCTGGAGCGCATGGCGCGGCTGCCGGTTGTGCTGCTCGGTGAAGCGCATGACAGCGCCGAGGACCATCGCTGGCAACTGCATACGCTGACGCAGTTGTATGCCTTCCAGCCGCGCCTCGCCATTGGCTTCGAAATGTTCCCGCGCCGTGTGCAGTCGGTGCTGGACCTGTGGGTGGCGGGCGCGCTGTCGGAGGATGAATTCCTCAAGCGCAGCGAGTGGGAGAAGGTCTGGAACTTCGACCCGCGCGACTATCTTCCTCTGTTCCATTTCGCGCGCATGAATCGCCTGCCGATGCTGGCCCTCAATGTCGAGCGCAGCCTGACCGAAGCGGTGGGCAAGCAGGGCTGGGATGGTGTGCCCGAAACACAGAAGGAAGGCGTGGCCAAGCCGGCGGCCCCCAGTCCATCTTACGACAAGGCTTTGCGCATGGTGTTCGACCATCATCCGGCCAAGGATCGCGACAAGGACGGCTTCCGGCGCTTCGTCGAGGCGCAGACCCTGTGGGACGGTGCCATGGCCCAGGTCATGGCGCAGCATCTGGAAAAGAACCCCGGTACGCTGGTGGTCGGCATCATGGGGGCTGGCCATGTGCGCAACGGCCACGGCGTGGCGCATCAGTTGAAACAGCTCGGCATCGCGCCGGCCGGCATCCTGCTGACCTGGGAGCGCAGCGAGGGCTGCGCGGCTCTCGGCAAGGAATTCGCCGACGCCATCTATCTCGTCGAGCAGCCCAAGAGCAACCCACCTCGACTGGGCGTGTCGACGGATCAGGTCGGCGACAGCCTGCGCATCGCCAGCGTGATGGCGGACAGTGTGGCGGAACGGGCCGGACTCAAGGGCGGCGATGTGATCATCGAGGTCGCCGGACAGCCGGTGAAGAACATCCAGACGCTGCGCACCGCCGTGCAACGGCAGGCGCCCGGAACCTGGCTGCCAATGAAGGTGCGCCGCGAGAACAGCGAACTGGAGATCATTGCGCGCTTTCCTTCTGCTTCATGAGACATTGGCTCTTCGTGCTGCTCTGGCTGCCGCTGGCCGCGTTGGCCTTGCCGCGCCTCGATCTGGACGTGCAACTCGATCCGGCAACCCGTCAGTTCCAGGCGACCGCGACGCTGATGGACGATCAACCGCTGACCGGTTTCCGCCTTGGCGCGGAATTTGAAGTCACGGCGCTGAAAGTGAATGGCCGGGCGGTGTCGGTAGCGCGTCGGCTCTCGGGCCGGGCCGGTGCCGTCTATGCCCTGCCCGCCGGCAGCCGGCAGGTGGAAATTGCCTATCGCGCAGTGCTGCAACCCGCTCAGGCGCTGGACCACCGTCAGGTGCTCGGCCAGCGCGCCGGCACCGCCGCGCCCGACGGCAGCTTCCTGCCCGGTGCTGCGGGCTGGTACCCGGAGGTCGGCCAACTGTTCAGCTACCGCCTTGTGCTCAGTTTGCCGGCCGGTCAGAAAGGGCTGGTGCCGGGCAATCTGGTGCAGGAATCCGCGACCAATGAAGGCTATCGTGCCACATTCGAGTTCCCCCACCCGGCCGACGGCATCGACCTCATGGCCGGGCCCTATGCCGTGAGCGAGCGCTCGCTGCAGCTGGCGGACGGGCGCAAGATCCAGGTGCGCACCTGGTTCCATCCTGAACTTGCCGCAACCAATGGACTGGCGCAAGGCTATCTCGATGATTCGGCGCGTTACCTCGAACGCTACAGCCAGTTGATCGGCGCCTATCCGTTCGACATCTTCAGCGTGGTGTCGAGCCCGACGCCGACCGGCTTCGGCATGCCCAGCCTTACCTATCTGGGCCGCGAGGTGATCAGGCTGCCCTTCATCCGCGCCACTTCGCTTGGCCACGAGGTCCTGCACAACTGGTGGGGCAACGGCGTCTATCCGGATTGGCAAAAGGGCAACTGGTCCGAAGGCTTGACCACCTTTTTGGCCGATTACGCCTACAAGGAAGATGAAGGAGAAGAGGCCGCGCGCGAAATGCGCCTCGCCTGGCTGCGCGACTTTGCGGCGATCCCGGCTGGCGCCGATACCGCCCTCAAGGACTTCACTTCGCGCCACCACGGTATCAGTTCCATCGTCGGCTACAACAAGGCGGCGATGGTCTTCCTCATGCTGCGCGACGAAATCGGCCGCGACGCCTTCGAGCGCGGCCTGCGCCTGCTGTGGCAGCGCAAACAGTTCCAGAGCGCCAGCTGGGCCGATCTCGAGGCGGCCTTTGCCACAGCTTCGGGGCAATCGTTGGGAGCTTTTTTCCGCCAATGGGTGGACCTTCCCGGCGCGCCAGACCTCCGGTTGAAATCAGCCGACCGCCGCGGCGATAAATTGACGCTGCGGTTTGCCCGAAGCGGCCAGCATGCGCTGACGGTTCCGTTGCGGCTGGTTTATCCGCAGCGTTCGGAACTGCGCATGGTCAGGCTGGGCGGACGCGAAACCAGCGTGGTCCTCGACAGGATCGACGCCACCATCGAGGCCGTTGAGCCCGATCCCGATTACCATCTGTGGCGCCGCGTCGCCCCCGCCCTGCTGCCACCGATCCTGCGCGAAGTCTTTGTCGCGCCCGGCGCCAGGCTGGTCGTGGCCGACGGCGAGGCCCAGGTCCGATCGGTAGCGCAAGTGCTCGCGGCCCGCGTGCTTGATGCAAAGCCTTCAGCGGTTGGCGAGGAATGGCCGGCGACCGGCGCGGTGCTGCTCGTCGGCCTCGATCAATCGGTCGATGCCTGGCTGGCACGGCTTGGGTTGCCGGCCAGACCATCACCCCAGCGCGGCACTGCACAGGTTTGGGCGGGACGCGATGCCGCCGGCCGTCCCTATGCCGTGATTGCGGGGCGCGATGCCGCAGCGATAAAGGCGCTGGAACGCGGCCTGCCGCACTACGGCCGGCAAAGCTGGCTGGTGTTCGAAGGCGCCCGCATGGCGGGAAAAGGCGTGTGGCCGCCGCACGTCGAACGCGTGCCGGTCAGCGCGGCCCGCCTGCCTTGATTTATCGCGCGATGAACGAGCCAGTCACAACCTCACCGAACACCGGGGCCGGTCTGCGCCTCGACAAATGGCTCTGGGCGGCGCGCTTCTTCAAGACGCGCACGCTGGCTGCCGCTGCCATCACTGGCGGCAAGGTGCACCGGCAGGGGCAACGCGCCAAGCCCGCGCGCGAAGTGCGCATTGGCGACGAACTCGACATCGATGTCGGCGAACTGCGCTGGACGTTGATCGTGCGTGGCCTCAGCCCCCAACGCCGCCCGGCACCGGAAGCGCAGCTGCTCTATGAGGAAACCGCCGCAAGCCGCGCGCGCCGCGCCGCCGTGCTCGAACAGCGCAAGCTAGCGCCGACGCCCGGCGCGGACCGCAAGGGCCGCCCGACCAAGCGCGATGCCCGGCACATCCACCGCTTTGGCGCGGAATAATTATTGCTGCAAAAGTCGGCTCTGGCAGTACGGCGCTGCTCCGCGCCGTGAAACAAATCAGAAGTTCGTCATACCGGCGCAGGCCGGTATCCAGAAGAAAACCACCGGATCCCGGGTCAAGCCCGGAATGGAGGCTTTATCGACAGTGCCTGGCCATCAACTGCGCCGATCCTCCAGCAAGGTGCCGGCATGCCTGATCTCCTCCTCGTGTCCTTCATCGCGCCAGGTTTCACGCAAGGCTGCCGCATACCATTCCTGCATCGGCGCGAGCGCCAGCAGGCGCTCGACATATTGGAACGCCGCTGCTGACAGCGGCAGCCCGTAAGTCTGGACCCGGAAAGCCACTGGCGCAAAGAAGGCATCCGCAGCCGTGAATGACGCCCCGGCCAGAAACGGGCCGCCGAAGCGAGCCAGACCCTCGTTCCACAGCTCATCAAGCCGCGCGATGTCGCGCTGCAATCCCGCGGGCGTGGCATCGAGCCGCACCCGCACCCCGCAGTTCATCGTGCAGCATTCGCGCAGGAAGTTGAAACCCGAGTGCATTTCGGCCGCCGCGCAGCGCGCCCAAGCGCGCGCCTGGGCATCCGCGGGCCAGACTTGCGGTGTTTGCTCCGCCAGATACTCGGTAATCGCCAGCGAATCCCAAACCACGGTGGTGCCATCGATGAGGCAGGGGACTTTGCCCGAAGGCGAAAAGGCGCGAAACAGATCCGGTTCCGCCTTGCCGCCGAAAGGCACCAATTTTTCCTCGAAGGGAATTTCGAGTTGGCGCATCAGCACCCACGGCCGCAGTGACCAGGACGAGTAGTTCTTGTTGGCGATGAACAGTTTCAGCATGATTCCAATACCTTCATGTAGCAGTGAATGAATAAGCTAACAGGGGTCTGGATCGCGTGATTCAAAAGTCGGCGCTGGCGGGACGGCATTCTGACTTGCTGATTTTTTGACTTTGGCTATGGCCGGAAAAACACGCAATCCACTTGCAATAGTTGCCCAGATTCAGGATCACAGTAACCTGGTTCCAGTGACATGAGGGTATAGCCTGCCTCATCCATCAACTTAAGCATCTCTGGCAGCAAGCATTCGTCCTGATAGAGCGGAATTATCGACACTTCCATTTGAATGCCGGTGATGTTCGGCAGAGATTCTTTCGCTCCTTCGATAATTCTTTTCTCGAATCCCTGAGCATCAATCTTCAGGTAAATAGAGGGGCTTCGATCTGCCCCCACAAGTGGCCCGAAAACCGTATCCAGCTTTTGAACAGTAATAGACTCCTTGCCAGAAAATGCGGCCGCTGCAGAGCGATTAGTGTGGCTCGGCAGGATGCCAAGCATTGAGCTGCTCTGAGAGTCCATCGATACGTTGATTTCAGCCGCGCCATCGAAGTCGCCAAGCGCCATATTGAACGATTCCCAAAGCGAATCACGTTGCACCCACTTTTGGAGGTCGGTGTAAGCAGATAAAAGGGGTTCGAATGACACGATGCGTCCCCGGTAACCGTGCCGCCGCATTCCCCTGCCAAACTGCCCAACGTTGGCGCCCACGTCAAACAGCAAATCAATCTGGTGGTGCCGGATTAGTTGTAGTCGACGGCTAAGGGAATTGGTTGCCGGAGTAAATTTCGATATTTCGTAGCCCAGCTTGCGCAAGAGGGGATTAAGCTGCCTTCGCATATGCGATCCAAAGTCGTTGAGAAAAAAAGAAAAGAGCTGAATGGCTGTGGCCGATTTTCAGGACAAAGCTCGCATCAGGGCGAAGCATTACAGTATTCGCACCGAAACTCAATGTGTTCAATGGGCTAAGCAGCTTATCGTGTTTCATGCTGGGTGGTACTGCCAGCCCTGTTATACGCCGTCTCGCCGGCGCCGACTTTTGTGCGGATGGCGTGGTTGCGAGGGCGGAATGATGTATCGCTTAATTTGCGCTGCCGTGTGCTGCTGACCAAAACGCCACAATCACTTATCATTGTTGCATGACTAATGCGGGGCCGGGTGGATGAGCACACTGGAATGGCTGGAGGCGGCCAGCTATATCGTCACCGTCATCGGTTTGCCGTTTGCCATCGGCGTCTATTTGTACGATCAGCGGCGCGACCGGCAGAACGACGAGGAGAAGATCTTCCTGCGGCTGTCCGACGAGTATGCCGACTTCATGCGACTGGTGATCGACAATGCCGATCTGCGAATGCTGTCACCCGCGGTGCCGGATGCCCTCAGTGAAGAGCAATTGGAACGCAAGCGCGCCCTGTTCGCCATTCTGGTCAGCCTGTTTGAGCGCGCCTATGTGCTGGTGTATGAGGACAGCATGAATCGCCAGCAGGCGCGGCTGTGGCAGTCGTGGGAGGACTACATGCACGAATGGTGTCAGCGCGAGGATTTCCGCGCGGCGCTGCCCGGCCTGCTGCAAGGCGAGGACCCGGGGTTTGTTGCGACCATCGGGCGTATTGCGGAGACTACCGCGCGCTAGTGATAATGGGCATTGGTGATTAACGGATCGGGGAGAACATGAATGGAAATTCGCGCCGCAGTGCTTGACCGTATGGAATCCCCGCGCCCCTACGCGCAAAGCCGGCCGCTCGCGGTCGAAACCGTCAATCTGGCCGGGCCGGGGGTGAACGAAGTGCTGGTGCGGATCACCGGCGCCGGCTTGTGCCATTCCGACCTGTCGATCATCAATGGCGACCGGCCGCGACCGATGCCGATGGTGCTTGGCCACGAGGCAGCGGGCATCGTCGCGGAGGTTGGCCCCGGCGTCAGCGACCTGGTGCGTGGCGACGCGGTCGCCTTGGTGTTCGTGCCGAGCTGCGGCCACTGCTTGCCCTGTCTCGAAGGGCGCCCTGCCCTGTGCGAACCCGGCGCGGCAGCCAACGTGGCCGGCACGATGGTCGGCGGCCATCGCCATCTGTCGCGCACCGGCAATGTGCCGCTCAACCATCAGGTCGGGGTGTCATGCTTTGCCGAGTATGCGGTGTGCAACCGGGGCTCGCTGGTCAAGGTCGATCCCGATTTGCCGCCGGAGGTTGCCGCTGTGTTCGGCTGCGCGGTGCTGACCGGCGTCGGCGCGGCCATCAATGCGGCGCAGGTGCGGCTGGGACAGAGCGTTGCCGTGGTCGGCCTGGGTGGCGTCGGCTTGTCGGCGGTGCTCGGCGCGCTGGCGGCCGGGGCGCGCGAAGTGATCGTCCTCGACACGCTGCCGGCCAAGCTCGATGCGGCGCTGGCGCTGGGGGCGACGCGCGGCTTCCGCGCCGACGATCCAGAGGTGGTGAATCAGGTGCGCGCTGCAACACAGGGCGGGGTCGAGGTGGTCATCGAGGCGGCCAGCAACATCGCCGCGCTGGATACCGCCTATCGCATCACCCGGCGCGGCGGCACCACGGTGACCTGCAGCCTGACGCCGCCCGCGCACACGCTCAATGTGCCGGGCGTCCATCTGGTCGTCGAAGAACGCACGCTGAAGGGCAGCTACCTCGGCTCGGCAGTGCCGGCGCGTGACATTCCGCACTACATTGCGTTGTTCAAGGCTGGCCGGCTGCCGGTGGATAAGCTCATCACGCACCGCCTGACGCTCGACCAGATCAACGAAGGCTTCGACCGGTTGGCCAGCGGCGCGGCGGTGCGCCAGGTCATATTGTTCTGAGCGGTGCCCGTGAGTCTCTGAATGCCAAGGCGGCGGCGCGGATGTTCTACACTTCAGTGACGGGAGGGCTGACGTGCCGCAACGCGGCCAGTTCGTCCCGCATGTTGCCGCCGAGCTGATCATCGCCATGCTGTCCATCGCCACCTGGAATATCCACAAGGGTTTCTCGCAGTTCAACCGCCGCATGATGGTGCATGAGCTGCGCGATCGTCTGCGCGCGCTCGACGCCGACATTGTGTTTTTGCAGGAAGTGCAGGGCCAGCACCTGTTGCATGCCGAGCAGCATCCTGACTGGCCGGTGCAACCGCAGCACGAGTTTCTCGCCGAGGGTGTCTGGGCCAGCCATGCCTACGGCCGCAACATGGTGTACGACCATGGCCACCACGGCAATGCGATCCTCGCGCGTTACCCCATCGCTGACGCGTACAACCAGGATGTGACGCGCATGCGTTTCGACAAGCGCGGCATCTTGCATTGCACGGTTGCCGTGCCGGGGCTGGCCACGCCGCTGCATTGCGTCTGCGCGCATCTGTCCTTGTTCGGCCGTTCGCGTCGCCACCAGCTCGATGTGCTGGCGACGCACATCGAGGCCAGCGTGCCGCACGATGCGCCGCTGCTGATTGCCGGCGATTTCAACGACTGGCGCAATCGCGCCCAGAGCTTGCTGGCGGTGCGACTCGGTCTGACCGAGGTGTCTGCCGGTACCAGCAGGCGGCCGCTACGCAGCTTTCCGGCGGCGCTGCCGATGTTTCGCCTCGACCGGATCTATTCGCGCGGGCTGCGCGTCGAGGCGAACCTGGTGCATCACGGCTTGCCGTGGTCGGCGATTTCCGACCATGCCGCGGTTTCGGCGCGGTTTTCCTTCGAAACCGCCACATCGTGAGTGCCGACTATTTGCCCGGCAACCGTGTCGATCTGTTGAAAAACGGCGCGCAGTATTTTCCTGCATTGATCGCCGCCATCGAGGCCGCCAGCAGCGAGATCCATCTCGAAACCTACATTTTCGCCGCCGATGACACCGGGCAGCGTGTCGTTGCTGCGCTCGCCGCCGCCGCCCGCCGCGGGGTCGCGGTACGGGTGCTGGTGGACGGCTTCGGTGCGCGCGATTTTTCACAGGGACTGGGTCTTTCACTGGTCGCCAGCGGTGCTGCGGTGGAGGTGTATCGCACCGAACTGGCGCGCCTCAAGATGCGCCGCCACCGCCTGCGGCGGCTGCACCGCAAGCTCGCCGTGATCGACGGGCGCATTGCCTTCGTGGGCGGCATCAATGTCATCGACGACACCAGCCACCCGGCGCCGCGCTTCGACTATGCAGTGCGGGTCGTCGGCCCGCTCGTCGCCACGATTCATGCCAGCGTGCGGCATTTGTGGCGGTTGGTGGGCTGGGCGAAGCTGCAGCGGCGCCCGCCCAGCCTCCCGGTCAGCGACTGGGCCGGAGAGCCGCTGGCCGGGACAACGACGGCGGCGTTTCTGATCCGCGACAACCTGCGTCATCGCCGCGACATCGAGGATGCCTATCTGGGTGCGCTCGCAGAAGCGCGTGAGGAAGTGATCCTGGCCAATGCCTACTTTCTGCCCGGCAGGCGCTTCCGCCACGCGCTGCGGGAAGCGGCAGCGCGCGGCGTCGCTGTCACCATTCTGTTGCAGGGGCGCGTTGAATACGCACTGCTCCACTATGCCACCCAGGCGCTCTATCGCAACCTGCTGGACGGCGGCGTGCGCATCTTCGAGTATCACGCCGGCTTTCTGCACGCCAAGGTGGCGGTGGTGGATGATTGCTGGGCGACGGTCGGTTCATCCAACATCGACCCCTTCAGCCTGCTGCTGGCGCGCGAAGGCAACCTGGTCGTTCAGGATGTCGCCTTCGCCACGCAATTGCGCGTCAGCCTCCAGCACGCGCTCGCCAATGGCGCTACCGAAGTTGCCCTGCCTGATCTCCGGCGCCGCTCGATGCTGGGACGTGCCATGCGCTGGGCGGCCTATGGCTTGGTGCGGCTGTTGCTCGGTATTACTCGCTATGGGGCGAGCGATTACCGGAAATAAGGCCCGCCCCGCCCATCCTCCCCCTCGCGGGGGAGGTGACTGTTGACTCGCTTTGCTCGTTGATAACGGGGAGCTCCCGTTCATGCATGGGAGCAGTTTGCGGCTGGCGCCGCGTGCCGTCTCGCCTTGGGGCGGCCCGGCGGCGCGGCTGCTTGGGAAAGCGTCATTCCGGCGCAAGCCAATGGGATGGACTCCTCCCTTCTACCGGCCTCGATGTGCCAGACTGGAGTTGTTACCAACCAGTCAAACGAAGGAAGGAGTCCGAGATGAACCTTACGCGCTTTGGAGTGGATTTGGCA
>Ga0180732_1000989_pt1 | contig 19507 bp, 20 predicted proteins | sample KR11_01MetaG_FD_148674 | JGI IMG/M metagenome (GOLD analysis project Ga0180732, IMG submission 148674) | Groundwater microbial communities from the Olkiluoto Island deep subsurface site, Finland - KR11_0.1 MetaG | ecosystem: Environmental > Aquatic > Deep subsurface > Groundwater | place...
GGGTAACGGATTTGTGTTTGAAACGTTTGATGCAAACGGGCTTTCCTGGGCAATCGATCAAGCCATGGCGTTTTTTCTGTCTCCGCAGACGGTAAAAAACAAACAGATCAAACGGATCATGGAGCAAAGCCGGTGCCGGTTTAGTTATAAGAATACAGCCAGGCAGTATATCCGACTTTATGAGCAGATGTTGGAAAGGCCGTTGGTGGCTCAGGATAATGTTACGGTTCCTGAAACCGATAGAACCGTTTATGCTGATGCCAGCTCACAATACAAAAGCTTTCAATCGTTAGCAATGCATGCCTGACATTGAACCGGCCGTTAAACCGGCCATGTCCAATATTAGAAGTACGGTTTAAAGGGCGGGTGTAAAACCCGCCCCTTCTGGCCTTGAGTGACTTCCAGGTATTTGCAAATCGCCTGTGTCAGCCGGGGGCTGCCGCTCCCGGTAAAAATCAAAATGTTATTTGGGCTCATGAGGATCAACTTCATCCATATCGGGCGAATGGCATAAAGGACCCGCTACCCGTCCGATATCAGGATTTACGGCTTCTTTTTTAACGTGGTTAAAAAAACGAAACATCATTGGGTATGAGATATTTCGCTCCAATTTTATAACATCTTGAATCAACTTGCTTATATTCTTTGCACCACTTTACGGTGGCAAAGGTCAGTGACCGGAACCCGTTATATGTTTCATTGTCCAGGCCGCCATAAGTGTAATCCTTATGCTTTATAAATACAATGGTGCCCGGCTGAATTCTTTCGTCACTTTTAAAAGACATTCCGTAGTCACTATAATCATTGCCCTGAGCTTTGTAGGCCTCATTGAATAAAGAAAATTGGTAAGTCAAGGAAGGCGAACACGGAAATCTTTTTGCGCTTCTTTTTTCATTCGAGTTTTGCATCTGTTTCATTGATACTTATTCCATTAATGGTATGCTTTTTAAGATAAAAAATGCACTATGATATTTTCTATTTTGATGGACGTTAAGGGATTTCTAATGCTGTGGGCAAAGCTTGCCGCCGGATTGGTATCGAATTTGGGTCTTTCAGGGAAATCGGGTCTTTTCATATGGGATTTTCCTTATCCCTCAGGAACCATATTGCATGATCAGTTTTCGGATCATATTCATCAGCTCCGTGAAATCCGCCGGCTTGGCTACAAAATCCTCGGCTCCGGCTTTTCGGCATTGAATTCTTTCATCCAATTCAAAACAATCGGTCCATACAATCAACGGAATCTGCTGCAACTCCGCATCCGACTTTATTTCGCAAAGGGCTTTGCGGCCGTCTTTTTTCGGCATGTCCAAATCCAGCAGGATCATGGCCGGTCGCGGGGCGATGCCGGGATCAGTGTATTTTCCGGCGCGCTTAAGAAAGTGCGTCAATTCCAGGCCATCTTCAACCAGGCATAGCTGCGCACCGCAGTTTAATTCCTTAAGGGCTTCGGTCACAAAAAACCGGTCTTCCGCATCATCGTCCGCCATGAGTATTGTGCAGGACGGCATTCCCTCATCTGCATTCACGACATACCCCCTTGTTTTGGCTTAATCGCCGATATCATAAATTTCACGGATTTTGTTTTTCAATGCATTTAACCCAAAGGGTTTGATCAGTACGGAATCAATCCCATTTTCCTTGACCCTTTCTATGTAATATTCTCCTCTCTGGTCCATCATCAGCACCACCGGTATGTTAGGATATTGCTTCTTGATATGGCATGCCAATGTCCAGGTCCCGAGGACACCCATATCGGCAAATACCATTTCCACCGGTGCAGCCAGGAATTTTCCATACCCGTCCTGGACATTGTCGGAATAAACCGCCCGGATTCCGACTTTAGAGAAATACATGGGAAGAAATTGGTGGAGATGCTGGTCGTCGTAAATCACCAAAACGCGGTCTGTGGGTTTTTCGTTGTGCATCAGGTCCGGTCCTGCTTCGGCATCGGCAAGGGCAGGGCCGTCCCTAAAGTCAGTATTCGTCCACATTTTTGAGTTGCTCCTTTTTGATTCGTTAAAAGGTTTTGTATGATCGGCGCCTTTAGCGTTCCAAAATCTGTTTGTGCTTTCCCGTGAATACGATTTCCGCAGATTTTCTTTTAAAATGGAATAGATTCCCGTTTAGCAATGTTTGACCGAATGGGTGGATGTATTTCAAGCCGTCGGTATCCACGGTGATTTGTTTAAAGCCGTCGCAGTTTTGTTTTAATGCATTAACGAGCATATGCGCGGATGTTCCGTCGAAATCGCCTTTTATGACAATATGAAGGGCACCGTTTTCCCGCATGAATCGCAGTATGAAATTTGATGCCATGCTCCCCCTTTTAATTTTTGATTCGGGCGGGTTTGAAACCCGCCCCTAGGCTCATGGGTATGTGTCGCTATCCGGGTAGGGGCGGGGTTGATCCCCGCCCTTATCCCAACCCCCTAACGATATTGCCCTCTCCCCAATGGCGTTGAAATCTATATCGGTTTCTTGCTGTTTGCAGAAAAGCAATCTTCCCGCCACAGGCATTTATTTTCATTGCAGTAATCCACCCTTTGGGTGGCAAAACAATCATAGGTGTGTTCTGCTCGTTGAACCGCCCGAATGATATCGGTTTTGTTCATTCCCACGGTCTTAACATTCATCTGCTTTGCAGCCTGTCTCACTTGATTGATGTTCATTTTTGTCCTTTTAAAATATTCATTAAATTATTGTTCAACATTCGGGTTGAGTAGCTTGTTAATTACTGATTTGACCTCGGTTAAGTGAAATGGTTTAAAAAGAATATGATCAATCCGGACCTTCGAGGCTCTTCTCATGACATCTTCCCTGGCGCTCCCGGTCATTAAAATAACCGGCGTTTGGATGGACTGTGTCCTGACAGCGGATACCAAACCGATGCCGTCCATTTTCGGCATTTCCAGGTCCGTAATAATCAGATCAAAGGGCCGGTACCGCAATGCGTGGATGCCCTCGTGACCGTTGTTTACCAAAAAAACAGAATGCCCCAGATTGTTGATGATATGGGCTAACATGGTCTGAATCAATTCATCGTCATCCACAACAAGTATTTGACGGCTGAATGCCATTGCTTGGGCCCAACCTTTCACATTTTGCGGAGAATCATTTGAGGTAAAAATCATTTGGACTTCTTCCTTTCAATTTGAATTCATAATGCTGCCATTTGGTTTTCTCTTGTTTTAGGACGGGATTTCTTCAGCGGGCGCTGAATCGGTTGAGAGGACTGAATTTCGATGTCGCATTCCGGAAACATAATTCTCAAACATTTCTTAAGGATATATTCATCAATGGACTCTATGGCCCCACCCTTGAGAATCACGATTTTCTTCATTACAGGCATCCTTTCTTTTTGTGCTGGTTATTTCATTGTTCAAATCAATATTCCTCATGGGTAATGGCCTTCATAGATTCCAGCAGCTTTTTGCCGGAAGTTTCTTTGCTCGTATGCCCGCTGCAATCGCCGGGCATGAATGCTTCGGTAATAAAATCAATTTTGGCGTGCATACTCAGTACATTTAACGCATCGATGAGCATATGAGCGGATGATGCACGGATATCCTCATTATTTTTGATGTTAAGAGAACCTTTACTCAGTGAAGAAAGAAGTATGAAATTTGAGGCCATCTTATTTTTCCCCCAATGATACCGGATAGTCGTCCTAAATAAATATAGGCGGAAAACCCATGCATTTTTATGTCCTTTTAAAAAAAATTCCAAAGGCTCGGAATTGACCTCCGGATTTTTGGAACGCTAGCGCAGGGGGCATAGGTTTAATTTTGACTTAACATATTTCACAAATCATGGAGCATGTCCATAGAGGGATAGGTTCAATTTAATAGGTGAAATACCTGGGGTTTTTGGGAGAAAATCCCTGGAAACGGGAAAAAGATACTAGAATTTGATGGGATAGAGCACATTAGGCCTTCCAAAGGTCCACATCGATAAGGCCATATTTGGCGGCGTACCGGTCCCGTTCCATGGTGCTGTGGATGTCCAGGTTATTGAAAATGTTGGACCGGTGGTTTTTAACGGTCTTCTGACTCCGGCAGGGAAATATCCATCAATACCAGGTTCGGAATGTTGTTCAGCCCTTCCTGGACCAGGCGGTACATGTTCGCTATAATTACTTCTTCGGGTTTGACGTGTTCCATGCCGCGGAGAAAAACTCCACTGCAATGCCGGTTTTTTTGGAAAACCCCGTGCAATAATCAAACAGGCACATGGCAATGTCTCTGTTTTCAATACCCGGGGGCATGAGGTCATGGAACAAGTCCCGGACGATGGAAATGGAACCGGCCAGCATATTGGCCAATTCCGAAGCCTTGGATTTGACGTCCGCCGGGGTGTCCTCCCGTTGGGCCATAAGCAGATCTCAGCCCATTTTTACCCCGGAAAGCTACTGAACCACACGGTCGTGGAGTTCATTGGAAAATTTTAGCCCTAATGGCCGTCGATGTTCAAGGCCCAGCATTTTTGCACCGGTGAGATTGATCTGGACGATCTGGTTGTTTTCATCCAGGGAAAAATAGCCCTCCGGTACTAATTCATATAAATCCGCATACCGCGTTTTCTGATTTTTCAAGTTCCCCATTGGTTTTTCGGAGTTGCCCATTCTGCATCTCCAGCTGCACATGGAGATTTCGCAACTCCGCCATGATCTCCTGCATGTCACCGGACGACAATGCTTCTTCCGCGGAGGAATTTTTTCTTAGAAACAATTCGGTTTGATTTTTAAGATGCGCCATGAGCGTTTGTCTCCGTGCTCCGGGGTCTGACCGGGGTAAACGTCTGCATTTATAATTAAAAAGTGCTTTGGATAAGGCTTCAGGACTGCTTAAACGCACCTTTTTGGGGCCAAAAAGGTGCGTTTGCTTTCAGCTTCATCGCTTGAGCCTGACAAAGCGATCAAAAGCCTGGGCGGAAAAAGCACATTGTTATCGATGAAGCGCAAAGGTTACCTGAAATCGGGAAAATAACAAAAGGATGGTACGATTCCGGCGTTGATTCAAAAATAATATTATTAGGATCAAGTAACCTTGATTTGTTATACCAATCCGCAGAGAGCCTGGCGGGTCGTAATGAAAAAATATATCTTCCGCCATTAACCTTTCAGGAGGTCATTCAAGATCAAATTTGGTATTCTCCCGATTTTTCGCGAAAAGCCATAAAGATGAACTTTTCCAAGCAAATCGGCGAAATCCTAATGCAATCCATTGTTTTTGGAAATTACCCTGAAGCTGTGACCACCGAGAGGAAAAGGGAGTATTTGGTTAATTTAATTTCCGATTATATATTTAAGGATGTTCTGCAATTTGGTTTGATAAAGATGACGGGACCCATAAAGAAAGTGCTTGCCCTGCTTGCCTATCAAATCGGTTCGGAAATATCCGTAAATGGGCTTGCCGGAAGTCTCGGAATGGCAAGACAGACCATCGAACGTTACCTTGATTTACTGGAAAAGACATTTATCATTTTTTCCTTTTTCCGAGAAATGAAGTTTCATCAGGAAAACTTCTTCCTTGGCACAACAAATTCAATAAGTCACTGATGGGGAGAGAAAAGACAAATCCTTCTTTTCATTTCGGTCTGGCAGGAATGCCGACCACCGTGGTTCCGGCCGGGACATCCTTATTCACCACCGATCCGGCCCCCACCACGGCGTTTTCTCCGATACGGACCATGGGCAGCACCGTTGCCCCGGCGGCAATCCAGCTACAGGTCCCGACCCGAATCAATCCGCACAGGGTAGCGCCCGGGGAAATCTCAGCACCATCCTCCAGAACCGTTTCATGATCGATGCCGGCCCTGGTATTGACGATACATTGTTTACCGATTCTGGCCCGGGGACCGATCACCACCCCGGCCATAATTTGAGATCCTTCTCCGATTTGGGCATCCCCGGCAATCACTGCCGACGGATGAATCAGGGTGACCGGTTTCAGTCCCTTGGCCGTTAACTTTTCATGGTACGCCAGTCGCTTTCTGCCATCCATGTTGATGCTCAGGCTGAAACCGATTCGGGAGGGGTCTTTATCCCGTATCCAGGATTCAAACTGCTCCCAACCAAAATATAGGGGAACATCCGGAAACGGGGCTTTATGTTTGTCATCCTCCGCAAAGACGGCAATGACTTTGCTTCCATTAAGTTCAATGACGTCACGGGTTAAGAGAACCTGGCCCAAGGCGCCCCAGATCACGACTTCTTCAGGAAGTGCTTCCATCATTGCTCCTTTCCGGATTTCAATTCATCTCAAGCATGATTTTACCGATATGGGTGCTGCTTTCCATGAGCCGATGCGCTTTGGCAGCGTCTTTCAGGGGGAAATTTTCATGGATGATCCTGGCTAAAACAGGTTGAGGGTTATTCTAAGGCAAAATTACGGCTCGCACAGCTGCTGCAATCCTAACTTTATCGCTTAGCATATCCCCTAAACCGGATAAAAATTGCAAAAACGACCCATCCAATAATAATTGTTTGCCCAGCTTTGCTTTGCAGCAAACCCTCAAAAATCCGTGGCAGAATCACACAGATGATAATGGATACCCAAAAAAATATCCTTATCAGATTCTCATCTTCAGGATTCGTCGGGTTCCAAAGGCGTTCGAAAATTGTTCGTTGTTGTTTGTTATTTTCCATATCCTCAACTTTCCGTGTTTTCCCTTTTTTCCTGGAAATGTTATAAGGCAATTAAGGTGTTTTTGCCACCCATTTTATAAATCCTGTGGAGAACAAATAATATGTCCGCTGTTGCAGCACATGATGTGTCCGGTTTATAAGGGTGCGTGCTCCGGGGCCGGACCAAGTTCACAACCTGATATAGTTTAAAAAGGTTGTTTTTTAAAGACCTTCAGAAACGCTTAGAGCCGCCTTTTTTGGGGTAAATCCAATACTGGGATTTGGACCAACAAACATATTGACACCTAAGGGTTTAAAACCTATGCTCATTTCTCAAAAAAGCAGGGTCTTATCTTTAAACCCTTACCCCTCGCTTAAAAAAGCAAAGTCTTATCTTTAAACCCATACCGGTTCCTTAAAAACGCAAGGTTTTATCTTTCATTCATGGACTATGAATCTCAAGAATCTAAAATTCGTGGTTTCGAGAGAGGATACAGGGCCGTTTATGTGATCAATATCGGGCTGCAATTCGGCCTATTCAGGGCTCTTTGTGAAGATTCCGAAGGCCTGACGGCACAGAACCTGGCAGACCGCTTGTCTCTCTATGAGCCTTATCTGAAAATCTGGCTTCAAACCGCATACCACTTCGAGCTATTGAATTGTGATTCCCGGGGAATGTTTACGCTTCAGCCTTATCTGGCTGAGATCCTGGGGATTGATATGGGATTGGAGCCCATCATTCAAAATGCGGGGTCCTCCTCTCTCGCCCGGTATATTCTCACAGGGTTGCCAGCGCCCCACCATCGGTCCACGGAAGAATCCCTGGCAACGTCGCGGGCGACACAAACCGTTTACATGGTGTTTCTTTCTTATATCTTAGAAAAACATGAAGCCTTGAAACAATCCATGAATACAGGGATTCGTTTCATCGATATCGGGTGTGGCAGCGGACATTTGATTATCGAGTTGGCCCTGGCGTTTCCGAACAGTTCCTTTAAGGGAATCGATACCGATATCCACGGGTTGGAACGGGCGGAGTCCGCAGCAAATACACTGGGGATTTATGATAGAGTTTCTTTTGAAGACCTCTCGGCGGAAGAACTGGATTGCCAAGAGGAATTTGATGTGGCCTGCATGGTGGCCGCTCTTCATGAGATCCTGCCGGCGGATCGTCCCGCATCCCTTAAAAACATCCATCGCGCGTTGAAATCCCGCGGACACCTTATCCTTCTTGATTTCCCTTATCCGGAAAAATTGGAGGATTTTCGAAATCAAAGATATGACATTGGCATTATAGAGCAGTTTTTTGAAGCACCCGGTGGGATTGTGCATCTTGGCGCGACCGAGCAGGACAATCTGCTCAAGCAAGCCGGTTTTAACAACATCCAACGATCCGATCTGAACAACGGCATGTTTGACCTGATTGTGGCCGTCAAGTGAACCCCGTTATAACCAACTGAAGGAGGACGAAGGAATGGATTTCAAATTAACCGAGGAACAGAAGGCGTTAAAAAAGGAGTTTGATGACTTTTTTAAGTATCACATGGAACACAGCGCTCCGGAGGGATTTGGAACAGGATTGGAATCGACAAGTACTGCAGAGGGCAATCAATTCCATCGCTTCATGATGAAAGAGATCGCCAAAAAGAAATGGAATATCATGGCCTGGCCCAAGGAATTCGGAGGACGCGAGGCACCGATTATTGAGCAAGTGCTTTTCGCCGAATCACAGGCCTATCACGGGGCTCCGGGAATAGACGGTTTCGGCGCGAAAATGTTCGCACCGACCATCATTCTCTATGCCACGGAGGAGCAGAAAAAAAGAATCCTTCCCCCCATCGCCAATGGTGAGCTTCAGTACTCCCAGGGGTGGAGCGAGCCCAATGCCGGGTCAGACCTGGCTTCACTGACGACACAGGCGATCCTGGAAGGCGACCACTATGTCATTAACGGACAGAAGACGTGGACAACCGGCGGGCATCACGCGGATTACATGTTTCTGCTCGCCAGAACAGACCCGGAATCCAAAAGAGGCAAGGGGCTTTCCGTTTTCAATATCAATTTGACCCTTCCGGGCATCACCCGAAGACCCATTTTGTACATGAACCGAAGTCATATCGTAAACGATGTGTTTTTTGATAATGTCATCGTGCCGGTGGAGGAACGGATCGGCGAGGAGGGGGAAGGGTGGAAATACACCCGCAGCACCATGAACTTTGAGAGATCCAGTGCCGGGACATACGCGGGTTTAAAACGGAAGGTTGAAGAGCTGATTCAATATCTCAAGGGAAAAGAACGGGACGGAAAACCCCTGGCCGAACATGCATCCGTTCGCAAAAAACTCGCGGACCTGTATATGGATATTGAGGTCGGACGAGCCCTGGCTTATAAAATTGCCTGGCTCCAGGAAGCCGGGAAAATGCAATACTCCCCTGCGGCGGCATCCGAATCAAAAGTCTTCTCATCAGAGCTGCGCCAACGTTTCAGCCAGGTCGGATCAGAAATGCTGGGGCTTTTCGGGATGGTTGAAGAGTCCCCGTGGGCACCTCTCAACGGAAGCATGCCGGAGGGATATCAAACATCCATCGGAAGCACCATCTGTGCCGGGTCCAATGAAATTCAGCGTAACATTATCGCCTGGGTAGGTTGCGGACTACCACGGTTTAATTAAGGAGGGGATAAGAGATGAATCTTAATTTTACTTCCATGCAGGATATGCTTAGAAAATCGGTGGCTGAATTTTTAATCAAGGAATGCCCGTTTGAAAAGGTGAAGGAGCTTGAAGAATCGGAAATCGGCTATTCACCCAAGTTGTGGGAAAAAATCGTGGAACTCGGCTGGCCGGGTCTTGCCTTTCCGGAGCAATACGGCGGGTTCGGGGGCGACTTCACGGATCTGATCATCATCCAGGAAGAGATGGGAAAGCGGGTTTTTCCAAGCCCGTTTTTTTCCACGGTGGTTCAATGTGGCTATGCTATTTTAGAAGTTGGAACCGAGGCGCAGAAACAGGAGCTGATTCCCAAGATCGCCGGCGGCAAACTCCTGTTGGCCCTTGCCCAGCATGAAAATGATCCCGGCTATACCAAAGGGTGCATTAAAATGGAAGCCAAGGCCCAAGGCGACAGTTATCTCTTAAACGGGACGAAGATGTTCGTTCTTGACGCCAATATCGCCAATATGCTCATTGTGGCGGCCAAGCCCAACGACGCCGACATTACCCTTTTTCTGGTGGACGCCAAAGATCCGGGACTGGCCATTTCCAAGATCCCAACCATCGCCATGGACAACACCTGTGAAGTGATTTTCAAGGACGTGAAGGTCTTGAAAAAAGACATTCTCGGTGAACCCGGCAAGGGGTATGAGATCCTGGAAAAAGTGATGACCAAGGGCGCCATCGCCAAGGCGGCGGAAATGATCGGCGGCGCCAAGGTCAGCATTGACATGACAGCGGAATACGCCAAGAAACGGGTTCAGTATGGAAAACCCATCGGAGGGTTTCAGATCATCCAGCATTACATGGCGAATATGTCCATCGCCTACGATACGATTTACAATTATTTATTGCGGGTCGCCTGGATGGTGGACGCAGGGGAAGACGTCACCCTTTCCGCCTCTGTTTTGAAGGCGAAAACCAATGAAAATTTCAAATTCATCGTGGACCGGGCCGTTCAAATACACGGCGGCATCGGCACTACACGGGAATACAACGCCGCTCTGTTCTTCCGTAAAGCCAAGGCTTGGGAGTTCGTATGCGGTGACACAGACTTTCATACAGATAAGGTTGCGGACCGGATCCTGACCGATATGCCCGAGTGGTAAAAAGCGGTAGCACGATCAGTTTTTGTATTAACGCGGCAATAAAATATACTACCTTCGTCACGCCGGAGGGAATCGCTGGAGGAAACTGCTGCCGGTGTGCGGGAGCGGTTCGGACTCCGGGGTCGGACCAAGTTAACAACTTGAATTATGGTTAAAAGACGCTTTGGATATGCCTTCAGGCGTGTTTAAAACCGCTTTTCTGTTGATTGCCTGAAATCATTAATGATTCGCCATGCCGGCATGCTGGAGGAAAACCGGGCGATGCCCCATGTCATCTTTTCCGATAGTTTTTATACCAGGAATCCGGACCGCAAGGGCCTGGTTAAAAATGTCATCTTCAACTATCTGGCGAAAATTGAAGACATTATCCAGCAAGGCCAGAAAATGAAAAACATCCATATCACCCGATCCATAAACCCATATCGGAATCATCGGCGGGTTTCATCCAGAACCGCCATCAGGGGAAAGCCATGAAACGGTTATTATTCATTATTCTCGCAATTGCATTGATCATCGGTGGCGTGTCCTTGATAAAAAAGCGTCAGCACGAGTTGGCCCAAACCCCCTTGCCCGAAAGTCCCCTTGGGAGCTTTCAGATCCAAACTGTTGCCCATGGCACACTGCCGGTCCGGGAGCATTATTCCGGCACGCTTTTGGCCCGGCAGGTGGTGAGCCTGGCCCCCAATGTTCAGGGACGAATCCTTGCCATCCATGGCCAGGAAGGAGATCTTTTTCTACAAGGGGAACTTCTGATCCAAATCGATGACCGGGAAATCCGTCAGGAAATTGCTGCCATGGCCGAGGAAGTGAATCAGTTGGAAAGCGAATTCCAATTGCAGCAGGTAAACCATCGTCGGCAGAAAATGCTTTTCGAGCAACAGGCTATTTCCCAACAGTCCATGGATGAGGCCGAGGCCGCTTACCATCAGACCCGTCATCGTTTGGAAAGCATCAAAGCCCGGGCAGCAGCCATCCGGACCCACCTGGAATATACCAAAATCACAGCCCCTTTTGATGGAATTATTCTTTTAAAATTACAGGAGGTCGGGGATATGGCCTTGTCTGGAAAGCCCGTATTAACAGCGGAAAACCCGGAAAAAGGGTATAAAGTCCGGGTCAACGTTCCTTCAAAATTGACAAACTCCCTTCACCCGGGCACGGAAGCGCTTTTGGTATCGAAGCGGAATGTTGAAAATGCGGAAATATCCAGGGTCCTTCCGGCCACGGAGGAAGGAACGAATCTCGGGGTGGCCGAAATCCTGATAAAAAACCGGCCTTTCGGGTTGCCCAGCGGTGCAAGCCTTGGCGTGGACATTACGGTGGATAAACCCATGGGATGGATCATTCCCGAACGTTCCGTCCTGAGGCAAAAAGACGGCGATTATGTATTTGTCATCAACCCTGAAAATTTGGTTTCACCGTTCAAAATCCAGGTGCTCGGATGGGGGGATCAACAGGCGGTGGTTGCAGGTGAATTGCATGAAAAAGACAGGGTTGTGGTGGCGGACGAGTCAGCGCTTTTAACGCTTTCCGCGGGTCAAAAAATCCACCCGATATTGGAGGCCAATCCATGAACCTGGTTCGGAGATACCTCAACTATCCCCATTTGATCCTCTCCGTGATCTTCATGGGCGTTGCCCTGGGAGTTCTGAGTTTTAATCGTTTGCCCCTCAACTTATTTCCGGATGCCAACTACCCCGCGGTTTCGGTCCTGCTCATATGGCCCGGTGCCGCAGCCCAAGATGTTGAGGATCGCGTAACACGGCAGGTGGACACGGAACTGGCTTCCCTGGATCAGAGCCGAAGGGTTAAAGCCGTGACCCGTGACGAAGTCTCCGCCATTACGGTTGAATTCGAATATGAAAAAGGAATCAGCGCGGCGGTGGTGGATGTGAGTTCCGCATTGGACCGGATTCGGGCGTCGTTGCCCGCAGATATGCTGCCCCCAAGGATTTTCAAAATTATCGACGCCACAGCGCCCGTGGCCACCCTGGCGATCCGGCCAAACAACGATGCTGTACCGGATATGATAAAAGTCCGCCAGATTTGTGACAATGATCTTCGGAATTTTCTTCTGCGCTTGCCGGATGTGGCCCGGGTGGAGGTCTTCGGCGGGCATAAGCCCGAGGTCCGGATTGCGTTGAATCAGGACTTGATCCGGGCCCACAATTTAGACATCGGCGAAATCGCGGCCGCCATCGCCGTTCAAAACCGCAATATCCCGGGCGGCACCATCATTCGGGACCAGGAGCAATTTCTGATCACCATCCACCAGGAGAAGCTTGAATTTGAAAACCTGTTGGATATCGTCCTCAAAAAAGAAGGTTCCGGCGTGGTCCACTTAAGGGATATCGCAAACATTTCAGCAGATTCCGAGGATCGGTTCTCCTTTTTTCACGGCAATGGAAAACCGGCCATTGCCGTGAATATCCTCCGACCGGAAACCGGCCATGTCACCACCACCCTGAACACACTTAAAAAAGCACTGCCGGAATTGAAAAAAGAATTTTCCAACCTGGAGATTGAAATCGTCGATACTTCCGGCGACATTATCGAGACCTCCATTTCAAACATGGTTTCCGCGTTAAGAGACGCGATCCTTCTCACCGTGGGAGTGATCTTCATCCTTCTGGCCAGGACCCGGGCCACGTTATTGACCGCCATTTCCATTCCCTTTACCTTTCTGCTCACCTTTGCCGGAATGGACCTTTTGGGCCTGGAGTTAAACATCGTCACCCTGACCGGTATCATCCTGGCTGTGGGCCTGCTGGTGGATGATTCCATTGTTGTGATCGAAAACATCGACCGTCATATGCGCATGCCCGGCAATACGCCCAAGGAAGCGGCAATTGTGGGAACGCAAGAAATCTACCTGGCTGATTTTTCAGGAACCCTCACCACCCTGGTCGTACTATTACCGGTCATGTTTGTGGGGGGGTATGCCCAGAAGATTCTCCGTCCTTTATCCATGACCCTTTCTTTGGCCTTGTCTTTTTCTTACGTGGTTTCCGTCACCGTGATTCCCCTGCTGGCACCCTATCTTCAAGGCAGCTTTGGTTGGGAAGAAAAGTTGAGCCATGGGCTGACACGCTTTTCCGAGTTTCTGCTGGAACCGGTCCGGAAGCTGTTTTCCAGGCTTTTTGTACTGGCGGAACACCGAAGACTTCTATTTATTGTCGCCGGTGTTGTACTGCTTGTCATCAGCATGCGTCAAATGCCCCTTGTGGGCCGGGATCTCATGCCGCCCATGGATACGGGCATTGTCAAAATAAGTTTTGAAACCGGGGCCGGATCACCCGTTTCATCCACGGAAGAAATCGCCCGGACCATGGAAACCATGATCCGGCAGATTCCGGGCTTTGTGAGGATGTCCACCCTGGTGGGGTCTGAAAGCGGCGTGATCAGCTTCGGCGCTGAAAGAACCCCCCAGGAAGGAACCATCACCGTTCATTTTGTGGACCGGTTCAAACGCAAATCCACCATCTGGGAGATCGAAGCAGCGCTTCGGCTAAAATTCGAGGCCATTCCCGGAATGAAATCCGTTGAAGTATATGACTACGGAGCCACTCCCCTTTCTTCCATCAGCGCTCCCATTGATGTCCGGATTACCGGACCGGACCCGGAGATTTTGAACCGGTTGGCTGAAGAGGTTCTGAATCGTCTGTCCAAAGTCAAGGGATTGACCGACATCAGCCGATCCTGGGAAATGAACAAAAAGGAGATGGTTCTGATTTTAAACCCGGAACAACTCGCCCGATATGGCATTGATCCGGTGCGTGTGGGCCAGGTCCTCAATACCTCAACCCAGGGGGTCCGGGCCACCATGATGCGCGTTTCCGGTCAGCTGGGGTATGCTGTCACCCTTAAATATTCCGGATCAGGCCTGAAAAACCGGGGGGATCTGGAGATGTTGACCGTGGCAAGTCCAAAAGGCCCGGTGCCGCTCAAGGAACTGGGCCATTTTGAGCAGCGTTTGAAACAGACTCGACTCATTCGGGAAGATCTCAATTCCGTGGTGAATATCCACGGTTTTCGATCCACAACAGCGATTTCCCATATTCAGGACCAAGTGGACAGCACCCTTGCAGAAATGGTCCTTCCCTCGGGCTATGAGATTCGCCAGAAAGGGGAGATTATGAATATGAACGAGAGTTTTTCAAACCTGGGCAAAGCCATGGTCATCGCCATTATCCTGGTCTATTTTACCATGGTGCCGGTTTTTAGATCTTTTGTTCATCCCCTGACCGTGATGATCGCAATTCCCCTGGCCTTCATCGGAATATCCTGGGCCATGCTGCTGGCCGGCCGTCATTTCTGCATGCCCGCATCCATGGGCATGATTCTCTTGTCCGGAATTGTGGTCAACAACTCCATTTTGCTCATGGATTTTATTCAGCAGGCAAGGGCTCAGGGAAAAACCCGCAATGAGGCGGTTCTGGGGGCCATTCGGACGCGCGCCCGGCCCATCATCATGACTGCGGCCAGCACGATTGTCGGCATGCTTCCCATTGCCATGGAAATGGCCGTGGGCCTGGAACGGCTCTCGCCCCTGGCGGTGGTGGCCATTGGCGGCCTTTTGGTGTCCACCTTTTTGACCCTGCTCTATATTCCCATCTTTTATACGTTGGCGGATGATATGCTTGGCTTTTTTTCAAAGGTTACGGTTACTGAAAGGGTATGACCTTGGCAATGGAGGCTGATAACGTCGATACCGTTTAGGAATCCCGGCGGCGACAGGCAAAACGTCATTGATCAACCCGATTCCACCGGAGCCCTCACCCCCGGTCTCCTGCCACTCTTTTCAATTCTTCCACGATTCTTGCCATGTTTTGGGCATGGACGTTGATTTGCTCGGCAACAGAAGCGGATTCCCGGGCGCTGATGGCATTCTCTTGAGCCGTACGGCTGATTTCTCCCAGGGCCGTGTTGATCTGCTCAATTCCCAGTGCCTGTTTTTGAGCCACGTCAAGCGCCGTTACGGTGAAACCTGTAATCGGAGTACTTCCCTCGCCATAGGCGATGAAACTCCCGAGACTTGCTTTCACCAGGTCATCTCCTTTGGTGATGAGCTTATAGGTCTCTTCGATCAGAACCGTGGTATTTCTTGCCGCTTCGGTGGAACGCATGCCCAGATTCCGGACCTCCTCGGCCACCACGGAAAATCCTATTCCGACCTCACTGGTCCGTGCCGCTTCCACCGAGGCACTCAAGGCCAACATATTGCTTTGAAAGGCGATTTCCCCGATGGTTTTCACGATTTTAGAAGTTTCTTCACTGGACAGCTTGATCTCTTTCGTCGATTTCTTGGCTTTTCTGAATAATTCAAAAGCCGCGAAACCCACCACGGCACTTTCGTCTGAAGCTTGCTTCAGCCTTTGGACATCCTCAGAATTTCTCTGGACAATGGTAGCGAGTTCTTCGGTGATGGAAGAGGCTTTTTCCACGGCCCCCGCCTGGCTCGAAGTCCCGTTTGCCAGTTGATGGCTGGCGGAAGCGATCTCATCCGCAGAGGCCATAAATTGAGAATAAGTCCTGGAGAGATTATAGATGGTTCGCCGAACCGGACGGGTGAACGATCGGGAGAATAATAAACCGAAAATCAGGGCCATCATCACCCCCATGGCCGTCCCGATCAAAACCACTCTTTTCTGTTGAATCGCCATGGCCTGGCCTGTTTTTTTCGCTTCCTCTCCAAACTTCAGGTTGAGGGTCGACAATTCGAGCAAAAGACTTTCAGCCTGGCTGAAGGCATCTTTTTCCTTACCTGCGGCCAGGGCCAGGGCTTCGGTTCGCATGCCCTCTTTCAAGAATTGAACAAACTCATGATTGGTTTTTCTCCAGGCCTCCCAGGCCGGTTTCAGGTTGTTCCAAAGGTCTTCTTCTTCCCGGGTTTTTGGCAGGGCCTCGTAACATTTCCAACCTTTATCGGCCTGGTTCCAGGCTTCTTCAAGCACCTTGAAAAGACCGCCTTTTGCAGACTCGTCGCCGAAAGATTCGGGGATCAGAAAAGAATATTTCACTCTTTGGATGTTCTTCTGACATTCGATCAAGGTCCCAAGGCTTTGAACCGCCGGGAAATGAACCTCTGACACTTCTCTCAGTTGGTCCCCCATCCGGGAGATGCCCAAGGACCCAAGAATGCCGCCGAGGGAGACGATCAACCCCATGACCAAGAATCCACCGATCAATTTGACGCTCAAATTCAGTTTCCTCATTTCTCTCTCCTCCTTGGTCTAAACGGGAATGGGCGAATAATGTCCGGTTTTCTTTCCTGGCAGCAATGGCAACGGTTTCATTCGTGATTTTGTTTGAAGTTCAAATGCCGGTGATTCAAGGGCCCCTTTTTTATCGATGATCTCCGCCAACTCCCGAATATATCGCTTCATGGCTGTGGATTGGGAGTTCATCTCTTCCGCGGCGGCGGCTGTTTCCTCGGCACAGGCGGCATTCTCCTGGTCCACACGGTTGACCTCTCTCATGGACAGGTTGATCTGTTCGAATTTCCGGTCCTGGTCTCGTGAGGCATTCGATGCCCGATGGATGAGGGTTGCATATTCGCCGGCAAAATTGCCGTATTTTTCGAATTCGGTGCTGCTGGTCTCCACGAGCCCTCCTCCCTTGGCAATCGCCTGAACCGTTTTTTCAATCAAAGCACTGGTATTGCTTGCGGCCTCGGCGGATCGTATGGCCAAGTTGCGGACCTCGTCAGCTACCACAGCAAACGCGGCTCCGGTCTCACCGGCCCGGGCTGCTTCCACCGAAGCATTCAGGGCCAAAAGGTTGGTTTGAAAGGCGATCTCTTCGATGGCTTTCACGGTCCGGGAGGTTTCCGCGCTCGATCTTTTGAGCTCTTTCATCTCCAGGGTGGCTTCCTTGATGGTTATAGAGGTATTCTTCCGGATGATTTCAACATCTTCGGTTATTTTTTTGAGTTTTTGAAGGAACGCGTCGTGTTCACGGTTGACGGAGGTCAGCTCTTCGATTACGGAAGAAGTTTCTTGAACCGCCCCGGCTTGTTGGGATGTTCCTTGAGCCAGTTGCTGGCTTGAGGAAGAAATTTGTCCGGACGCAGAGGCAAATTCATCAGAAATCTCACTCAAATTCACGGTAATACGGTGAACCGACTTCGTGATGGATCGGGAGATGAAAATCCCTAATGCGAGGGCGATGACAAGGCCGCTGACCGTTCCGGCAGAAGCCATGCGGTTTTGCCAAAGCTCCAGGGCGAACCCTTCCTCCCTGGCTTCCTCACCGAGTTTGAGAGTGAGATTCCATAAATCCAGCAGGAACCTTTCCACTTGGCTGAAGGCATCCATTCCGGGTCCGGTGGAGAGGGCCCGGGCCTCGTCTCGCTTCCCTTCTTTCAAAAACTGAACCACCTTATGATAACTTGATTTCCAGGCCTCCCAGGAGGGTTTCAAATCACTCCAAAGGATTTCTTCTTCCGGGGTGCGGGCCAGGGCCTCGTAGCTTTTCCAACCCTTGTCGGCCCGGCTCCAGGCTTCTTCAAGATTTTTGAACAAACGCGCCTTTGCGCCCTCATTGCTTAACAGTTCCGGGACCAAAAGGGACTGCACGGTTGCTGAAATATCCTGCTGGGCTTCCCGCATCACGCCAATGCCATGGATTGCCGGCAAGCGAACCTCTGAGAATCTCTTCAGGGTTTCATTTATCCGGGAAATGCCTTGGGAGCCCACAATACCCCCGATAAAAAGCATTGCCCCCATTACCAAGAATCCACAGATCAATTTGGTGGTCAGTTTTATTTCTCGTTTCATAAAATCATTCCCGTTCGTTTGGATATTTTATTTTTCTATGATAACCGGGACTTTTCAGGATGATCAAGAATGGTGCCGGATATCCGGTGCAATAGACGATAGCGGACAGCATAAAATCTCACCGGGAGTTTGCTTCTTTTCTGATTTATCGGCAATTAACGGTAAAAGCTTTAGCCGACATGAATTGCGAGTATCGGGTAAAAATTAGGCCCAGCGAGTCGGAGCTTTGATTTTTTGTGAATTGAAAAAGTGGTTTGCACTCCTGCGTGTATATAACCACGGTGTTGTAACGTAGCAGATGACAGGAGATCTTCTGTATAAACATCCGGAAGCAAAGGCATCCCTGTGACTCTGGAGTTGGTAAGTGCCCATGAAACCTGTATTTTTTTTGCCTTTTGATCCATGGTTTATATTCGACCCATAAGGGCTCTGCCTTATTATCAGAATCGGATCTTTGTTGCGAAATTGATTATAATATTATAATCAAATAAACAATAAGATGCTGCGCCTCATCTCCAGATGTTCCAGGTGAATGGGATGAACTGAATGGCTGTTTTGAATGAAAGCAATGCAAATTTAAACAAGAAGGGGGTTTTGGATATGACTGCGATCAATAATTACGGGGATCCCACGGGGATTTTTATGAATTGTCCGGTGGCCGGGTTAACTTGCCAGACAACGTTTCAAAAACAGGCCATGAGCCTGCAGACCACTATGGATGGGGGTTTTTATTGTGACCCCGGCGAGAAGATCACCTTTTCCGTTGGTTCTTTGGTTTTAGGGTCTGCTGTCGGCAAAGCCGTGATTACTCCTTTGGATCTTGTTCCGGCAGCAACCGGCGCCGGCGATCGCCGGGTGGCCAATATGCTGGCTCTTCTCCATACCCTTGATGAAGACGGCAATCTCAACAACGGCATCCAGATGAGCGCTGCCATATCGGACATTGTTTCAGCCCATGCGGACTCTATCCATTTTGATCAGGAAACCAAAGCTTTTGCCTCGGATGTCAACCTAAAAACGTTGCTGGAGGCCTTGAACACAGCCAAGGTTTTCAAGGGTGCGGACCCACGACCGCGAAAGCTTCAAGCCCCCAAATCTGCGGTGGAGCACTTTACGCGCTCTGTGAGCGAGAGGAAAATTGCAACCACGCAAGCCGGGGAGGTTAAGGGCTATGCCGCAAATGAAACCACTTGGCAATGGCTGGGCGTCCCCTACGCCAAACCGCCGGTGGGTGAATTGCGTTGGAAACCACCTGTGGAGCCTGAACCCTGGCAAGGGGTGC
>Ga0180732_1000990_pt1 | contig 19498 bp, 21 predicted proteins | sample KR11_01MetaG_FD_148674 | JGI IMG/M metagenome (GOLD analysis project Ga0180732, IMG submission 148674) | Groundwater microbial communities from the Olkiluoto Island deep subsurface site, Finland - KR11_0.1 MetaG | ecosystem: Environmental > Aquatic > Deep subsurface > Groundwater | place...
ACACCCAAAGCTAAAAAAAGGAGAGACAAAGTGGATAATTACGCAATAGATATACTCAAAGATGAATATGACAGAATGAAAGAATATCAATATGTCAAAGCGACTAAATTAGTAGATGAAGTATATGATATTCGAATTAAAGAATTGAAGGAAGCTATATGTAAGCTTGAAACCTCTCCGTCTTTTTCAAATGTTATAGGTGTTTCTAAGCTGTCCGAAGAGAAGATTCGAGCAGCAGCAGAACACTGGGTATGGATAATTAACGGAGCTAAGTGGAGTAATAATGATAATACTGCACCGGATAACTTCGGATCGTTTGTCGCAGGTGCAAAATATGCAATCCAAATAAGTGAAATAGAGAATAATCCGACCGCTTTTGCTCTTGTTCAAAAATGCGTTATAATAATAAAAAATAGGAGAAGGAAAATGAATGGAGTCACAGCATATAAGGTATCAATAAGCAAAGATTCAAAATCAAATCTCTGTGATGATTGTTGTCACAGGATTCAGGCTTGTGAAAATGAGATAACAGTATTCGGAAATGCACAAGGACACGACAATATAATTCTGTGCAGTGCTTACAAGCCGAGAGATACGAAAGAAAATATACTCACTGAACTCCATTTAAAGCTCTAAGATTTTTTAAATTACTTATGTCTTAGAACGGGCGTCGCTAAAAGCGTAAATCTGACTGGCAAAGTAAAATGAAAAGAGAACAAAAACTAATACAGAACGAACAACTAACAGCTCGGGATATATTTCCCCTTCAAAGAAGTAAGGAAGATTTATGTCATTTATGCGTTGTTCTTGGAAATGAAATGTCGTTGCAATTTTAAATAATAAAATCGGAGAAAAGAAAATGGGAAAACTCAAAAAAACTTATCAGCTTAAATATGCAGAGCCGTATAATAAAGCTGAAAAACCTTCCAAAAACCTTAAATGTATCTTAGCTGATGAAGCAAAGGTAACAGAAATAGAGTTAATGGAAATCGGAAAAGGTACATACAACGGCAAAGAAGTTGAATACCAAATCTTAAGAGTAATATTAGAGTTTGATTAAGCTAAGATTTTCTTAAATTGCAATGTCTTAGAACAAGGAAAAATACGACACTCAAAGCTAAAAATGAGGAGGATAAAGTGAACGGAACAGATATTAAAAATGCTATAATATCAAGATTAAAAAGTGAGGATAGGCTACTCACTGATGCTCATATCGTGTCCGAACTTGAAAGTCTTGATGAGAGAGATATAAGACATATTGAAATTACAAATGCACTACCGAAAGAGCCTTCGCCAATAAGTTAAAATTGGAGGTCAAGTATTATAAAAAGCTCATGGACAAAAGCAGTAGCAAGAAGGATAGACTCGGAAACACATCAATGTAATTTTCCAAAATTTGATTTTATTCCAAGATTAGGAGGATTTATTAAAGTATATGCTGAAAGAAAAGATAATAAAATGCAAGTGAAAACATACGCTAATCAAACTCAGGCAAATAAAAAAGCTGAATGGTTAAAATCAAATGGTTATTATTGTGGAATATCGATGAAGCATCCATTTATAATAACTCTTAAGGCAAATCAGCAGTTGCAAAAGAGTCATTTACCTAATGTTATCGGATTAGTCTTGCCTATAGCAGTTGTTACCAAGCGTTATAGATGCGGTTGGTGTGGGCATCCCTGCCAAGAAAACGGTGAACCTTTGAATGCAGAAATCTATAATAAATGGACTGCGGAAGAAAGTGACAGTACAATTTTAATTGACGGTAATGGTTGTTGCGACCCGAATGGCGAAACGCAACGAATGAGAGTGACGAGAGATATGGCAATAGATGCCGGAGACCCTTCCTTAGAAGGTGAATATATATGAAATGCGTAGAACTGAACCAATCAAATGTCAAGAAAATAAATGAAGCGAATGAACGCTTAGGTCTTAGGGATCAGCATTTTGCAGAAGGATCAAAGATAATAGCAACGGCACTCTTTGAGATAATAAAAAATCAAGAGAACTTTTTTGATTCGACTAAAAGTCAAATAGAAAAAATGAAGTACGAGATTCATTTTCTTAGAGAGCATGATTTTATTATCGAAGCCGATGCGAAAAACAAGATATATAGCGCAATGAGAGAAGTATTCTACGAATGGAAAGAATTGACAGAGAAGATAGAGAAATATGCTGAAGCATTAGACCTATGAAATTTTGTTTTTTAGGTTTATGTCTGTTAACGAAGGAGGCTAAAAGCTGGCAATGAAGATAAGTAAAATAAGAAACAATGTGTTAAAACTTACAGGAAATAATAGTGTTGAAAGTACTGATCTGAAAATAAAGCCAGTATTTAGACATTGTTATACCAGTTTGTATTTGTAAATAAATAAAATCGGGAGAAAGAACATGAAAAAGATAGATGTATGGTGGGTAGTAAGTAAAGAATCAGGATGTGTTAAATTTGATGTTGAAGATTTAGGCTGCGAATCTGAAGAAGAGTGGGAAAAGCTTAGTGAAGAAGAAAAGAAAGAGAAAATACAAGAAGCTCTCGACAATGCAAATGAACAGCCGTATATGGTAGTTAATACTTTTGAAGAGTGATAAGATTTTATCAAATACGAATAAGGTTATAATGGATGGACGTGCGAAAAAGCGTGTAATGACATTTTCGTGTAGTTCGGGGCTAGTATGAAATTAAAAATAAAAAATCGGAGGTAAAGTAAATGAGTGAAGAATTAAGTGAATTTCAAAAAGCATCTATAGCGATATCAAGTAATCTGTATAAGTTGATTAAAAGCTGTGACGACAACTCTTTCTTGCGAACAAAAGATGATATTGAAAAAAGAAAGTATGAACTCGTATTCTTGAGGGAGCACAAGTTTGATAATGAAGCAGATATTAAAAGTCATGTATATTACGCTATAAGAGACGTATTCAATGACTGGAAAGACTTTAAAGCAGCTATTGAAAGATATGCAAAAGAATTAGACCTATGAGATTTTTTATAATTTCATATTGCCTTGAACAAGGAAAAATACAAAATATACTATATTTCAACATTATGTAAAACTTGAAATAAATTAAATAACAAAATGAATTATAACTCTATAAAACGGAGGAATGACAATGAATAAGAATAAAAAGCAAATTGGAGTAATCGCTGATAGTGAATATAAATTTTGGGATTATTTTAAAAAATTAAATATCGAAACCAGATTTGGACAAGGAAAATCAGAAAACGAAAAAGCCATATTTTATTATATAGGAAGCTGGGGTACGATTCAAATTCTGGATGGATTTTTCATTATAAAGCCAATCAACTTAACTGATGAGGATATGGAGTATAGATTAAAGAACGCAAGAGAGAGGACATTCAGAGGGCAATCTATAAGGCAAGCAGTAATCAAAATAAATGTTTAATCAATTCATACAATACGCTGTAAATATTCTATTTGAAGAATATACAGAAGGAAACCCTAAAATATTGAATTTCCTTAAAATGCGGCATCTGCAAATTAAGGATATTGAAAAATATCAGATAGGATATATCCGACCGGAAAATCCCATCCCAAAATTCATAAATGACAATATAGAATATTACGAATTGGTTAAATTGGTTAAAAACAATCGCATATTGGTAACTGACCGGATAATCATCCCGATAAAAGACAATACCGGCGATTACAAGATGATAAGTTGCAGGAATGCGAAAGAATACGCTCCAGACTTCAATAAACATATCAAAAGCGACAATCAGAAGTATCTTACACCCAAAGACATAGGAATTGATAAGAACGCAATTCTGCATGGTTATTTTGATAATTTAGATAATATACGGTCGGCAAATGAAATCATAGTTACAGAAGGGCAATACGATCATTTAACTTTAGATATATTCGGTTGTAATTATTCTGTAGCTATTTCAGGTAGCACATTTTCTGATATTCATCTTGATTCGATAAATATGATAAGTAAATCAATTGATATTGTATTTGCATTAGATAATGATAAAGCAGGTAATGACACTCTATTCAGCATAATATTGAAATATACCGAATTACATCACCGACTGTATTTCATTGATTACGATGTATCTAAAGAGACAGCTAAAGACCCTGACGAATATGTAAATAAATTCGGATTGCAACGGTTTTTAGACCTTAAGAAACCTATAAAAAATTTCCTGATTAGCGATCCCGAATTATCATTAAAGCAATCTTACATGAATATACTTGATGAAATATCAAATGCAATAGAACCTATGTATCAAAAAGTGAAAGCGGAAATAGACAAACAAATAGTTAAAACCGAAATCGGATATAATCATTTCAATCGGAATAGGAATATAATTGCATCTTGTTATTCATTTTGGGAATACAAATTTAATCTCGAACGCAATTTGAATAAGACAGAATACCCAAATAGCTATATTAAGACATTTGCACAATCCGAGTTCAACAAAGAAGTAAGCAAATTATTCGTTTATATACCGAAATATACAAGTAATAATTTATTCTATATTTTATATTTGGTAATAAATAAATGCAATTCTATTGATGAAATATTAAAATATTATTACTTTGTGTTAGCTTATTATCCGACAGTTGCCGATTCGTTTTATGTTTTATTATTGAAAAAACATTTAAAAACATTTGAAAGCGTAGGCAAATTTTGTTATAATATTTATTACCACAAAAAAAGGATTCATTGGTTTATTGAAAGGTTATGCGCTTTGTGGTTTATCGTCGCTTACAGAAGACGGATTGGAAGGTATGAGAAATTTGAATTTAGATATAGATTACATGAATACTCTGATTGTGGACGCAACATATCGGATATTGACGAATATGAAGCTCTTAAAGAAATTGGAGAAATATACGAAGAACCTATCTATTCAGAAGGCAAGATAATGAAAATCGCATTAAAATCAGGTTATACGAATAATCTAATTAGACGGGCTGCTGAATTATATATTAGAAAATGCAGTGATTGGAATAAATAATCAATTTCAAAACAAAAGGTAATGTATAATGGCTAAAAAGAACAAAATAGATTTACCGTCCGAAAATGAAAATGAAAACGAAAATGACAATTCAGAACTAAAAGACCAATTAATAAAACATATAAAAGAAAGCGATATAAATATAGATGAGCTTGTAAAAAACATATCGAATATTTCTTTGCATGAAAAAAATGAAGAAATAGGCAAGGCTGAATATCTTGAAGCTTGCGATCGGCTTAATATTAAAAATGGAGAATTGGTTTATTTTAGAGGTATAAGATCATATACTGTAACTAAAAATAAATTCAGATATTTTTTAGGTGAAAACAGTTATGATATGAGGACTTTGAAAATCATGCTTAACGGAATTGAACGGGCAGAAAATCTTGTAAAATATTGTCTTAAGCATCATAATATGAAAAGCCAGCCTATATTACATAAATACTGTTACATAACAAATCCTACAGCGCAGGAAGAATGTGGATTCCGGTTTCGTAAGGATTTAGAAATATACAAAAACGATTTTGATAAATGGACTGCATTAGCTTCGACTATGACATCCGTCTTTGATAAAGATACACACTCATATAACTGCTATATACCACTTATTCAACGAATTAAATCAGACAATAAAATGATTAACAACTATTTAAAAATGACTTTCAAAGAAGATTTATTTGCTATTATGGATTATCTAAGCTTATATACATTTGAAAATAGGTATGAAATCAGCAGACCTACATTGCTTATGGTAGGCGAAAGAGGCACAGGCAAGAATACATTTGTAGAGGCGTTAATGTCTCGAATTTATTTCGGTGTATCGAGTGAAATTACATTTGGTGATAGTTTTACCGAATGGGGGGATTCTAAACTTGCATATATAGGCGAAATATCATCCGAAGGTCACAACACAAGTTATTTATGGGATTTTTCAAAACAGATTTCAGGTCAAGCAGTAAACAAGGTAAACACAAAATACGGCGCGAAAAACGATGCAAGTAACGGTTTATTTTTTATTATGATGTCGAATGAGCCAAAGCCTGTTCATATTAAAGACCCGATACTTAATGAAGAAGAGAACCAGATGCTTGTAATCAAACTGAATAAATCAGAAAAAACCGATTCCGATATACGAAAATTCAAATTGGAAATAAATAGAAAGGGATATTTAACCATTGCGGATTTTTTCATGGATCATTTAGGGCATTGGATTTATACTGATTTATTCAATCATTACAAAGAATTGAGAATGAGGATTAAATACAGACCTTGCAGATATGGTATGGTAGTTCCGATAACTCAAGGTCTTAAAGATATTATACAGATGTCAATATCTGGTAATGACGCTTCTATAATGAAATTCATAGAAGATTTATTTTATCAAAATAACGAAGCTTATAAACTCGATGAAGAAGAAGAAATTATATTCCGTATGTTTATTTCAGGTACTAAAGGTGGTATAAAAGGTTTCATTCCAATTTCTATTATACAGAAAATACCAAAATCGGAAAAATTCGATTTTTTTACATTAAATAGGTTTTTGCGTAAAAAAGAGTGGCTGATAACAAATAATATACGAGTAGATGCTATTGATAATACTAAAAGCAGGAATGGCATTATAGTTAATGTGAATAAAATAGCTAAATACATTAAAGAACAAAGCGATGAAGCTGATAGGCAAATTGTAATCTACCAAGAAAACAATGAATTTGAAGGTAATTTCGTCGCTGCACGCTATGCAGAACTGAAAGAACCGGATATTGAAGAACGGAATTTGGAAGAAGAGATGAAAGAAATACACGAATTATTATAGTTATATGACAAATATCATAGCATTTATTTATTTTATATTATATATTTTTAACAAAAACTAACGGAGGAAGAAATCATGGCAAGCGTAAACAAAGTATTCTTAATAGGCAATCTTGGTAAAGACCCTGAAAGTAGAATAACTCCAGCTGGAGTATCTATGCTTAAATTCTCAATTGCTACTTCAAAGAAATGGAAAGAAAACGACGATTGGAAAGAAAAAACCGATTGGCATAATATTACCGTATTTGGCAAATTAGTTGATAATATAAAATTAAGCAAAGGTAACATGGCTTATATCGAAGGCGAAATATCCAATAACGAATATGTAGATAATTCAGGCGATAAGCATTACACATACAATATTGTAGCTTCGGTTGTAAAGAATTTAAGCCCAAAACCTATCGAGAACAAAGAGAGCGATAATAATGAACAAGACGATGGCGGGTTGAAATGAAAACTAAATACGACAATATATTTAGAATGTTTGCAGATACAAAAGAATTAAGCACGGAATTTCATAACCCATTCCAGCAAGGCGGGTATTTCTGCGCAGGTAATTCGACAAGAATAGCTATATTAAAAACAGAAGCATGTCCTGAATTGAAGTATGCAGAAGTTGAAAAACTTAAAATATCAAGTATAATAACTGCAGATACTGTCAATGAAATACTTGATATTGATAGTATGAAAGAAGGCATTGCCAAAATACCTTTAATCGACGAATACGAAAGTATTGAAAAAGAATGTGATAGTTGCGAAGGCACAGGAGAGGTAGCGTGTCGGGAATGTGGGCAAGAATCAGAATGTGATAGTTGTAGAGGCACAGGGAAGCGTTATTATACGCAGAAAGCAGGTAAACTCATTCCAAACGAAAAAGCATTTGTTTCTGTAAATGATTTGTGGTTTCATTTGGATGTAGTTCTGTTATTGATCAGAACGGCGGAAATACTCAAAGAGCCGATAATAATTAAATTCAAAAGCCGAACTACTCAAAAATTTTCTATCGGCAAGATGAATATTTACTGTGCATCCTTAAATTCTTGTCATAGAGACAATATGAACATAATACACGAGGTGAAAAATGACTGAATACATCGTTACGATATTAGCGTGCTTACTTGCAATAATTGTAGTCTGTTACGCACTGAATAAGGATAAGGTTAATGAATGAAAGTAATAATGAAGTAACAGGACATTTAAAATGTAAAATCTGTGGAGTCTAAAAGTATATAATAACTAAATAGCAACTGACATATTATAATATCAATCCGTTTTAAAAACGGGTTTTTTTATTTATAAATACAATCAATTTTTATATTGATTTCTTTGCTTTTATTTTGTAATATTCGTATAATATGAAATAAACTTGAAACGGTTTAGATCATTAAAAGGAGGAAAAATGAGTGTACTCTACACAGATATATATGAACAATTCAATAGACAAAGGGTAGTGAAATTAGCTTATGATCCCGATTATTCAAGTACTGCAATTACAAGTGGATCGCTTACCAAAGAAAAACGATATGAATTCATAACTGCCGGATCAGGAGCTGATTTCAGTAATGTAGGATTAACTGAAGCTATAGCTATTGGAGTGAATTTTTATTGTACATTGACAGCCGCTCCAACAGCATGGGGTGGAGCGAGTATATATGTTGGTATGTCACCTTCTGATATTGTAGAAAATGAAATTGCTAATACAAGGAATAAATTTACAGCAATTGCAAATTACTGTGATGTTGATTTTACCGAATCGGATGAGCAAATTGCATTAGCAATGAAATATTTTACAATGTATTTACTTACAGTACGAAATCAAAATGAAAAACAAGGTGAAGAAGAATATAAATTCGCTATATCTTTACTTGTAGAAAAATGGGGTGATTCTGTTACGGGATATTTAAAAGGTAATCAAAAAATATCTGAATTTGAGAATCCTGTAAGAGAGAAAATAGCCGAAGTATCAAATATAGATTACGAAGATGACGATATAGAAGATTGGCTATAAATTAAGGGAATATTATAATGGCAGATGTATCAATATGGACTACTAGGAAATTTAGGACATACAAAGAAGCAATGCGTGCTGTTTTGCCAAATACAACTACTATGAAAAAAATAGCCGATAGGATAAAAGAACATTGCATTGAAAGATTGGAGGATGACAAAGTTACCGGAGTGCCTTTAGCCAATTCCACTATTGATAAAAAAATAGCAAGAGGTGCGAATAATCCATTTATGAAACTTATCGAAGGTGGCGGATTAAGCAGGCAGATGAAAACTAAGCATGACAACGAACACGCTGAAATAGGCTATTATTCGGAAACGCATATTAAATTCAAAACTTACGATTCTTCTATTAAAGTATGTGATTTAGTCAAAATACATCACGAAGGATTAAATGGATTGCCTAAAAGAACATTTTTGGAATTCGATAACGAAACTGACGAAATAATCGAAGATGAAATAAGAAAGAGGATAATAGGCAGATGACAATAGAATATAGCCAAATACTTGAAAAACTCAGAGCTGATATTGAGTTAAGAACGGGAATAATAACAAGATTTGAAATAGACAACCAAAATAGCGGCGATACCCCCACAATAACTGTAGGACTAATAGGCACATTAGGCGTAAAAATGAATCCGTCAAAAATAATACAATCCCAAACGGTTTTATTTAGCTTAAAATTAAATGCCAAAGCGGCTAATCCTGCAAACCTCGCCGATATAATCAGTTCGGAAGCACAAATATCATTGGTATTTCCGATGAGTCTTGAATTGAAAGCCGTACTGTCAGAACGATACTATTTGTCAGAAACAAATGGTTATAATGTTAGTTATTATGCCAAATGGTCAAATGGCAATATAGAAATGAGTTCTGATGATTTTGAAAGAAAATGGGATTTAATAATGAATATAACAATTAAGAGGTGAGATTATGCTTAATGGAAGTGTTTATGCAAGTAAGTTTTCGCCGGATTTGTATATTAAAAATTATACAACTCCATTTACGAAACCTACTGGTGTCACAAGGGCTTTGCAAATTGCAGCGGCTTTAGCAGCATTTGAGGGTGTTGCCGCAGTTAATACATTTACATTCGCTGCTACTCAGGTATTTGTTGATGGTGACTATATGATAGTTTCATCTCCAACGAATGCTTATTGTATGTATATTGATATGGATGGAGCGGGTGCGGCAAGAGCGGCTACTCTGGTAACGGCTACCAGTTTGGGTTGTACAGCACTATTAGCTGTTTCGGTGGCTACTGCGAATTTGGGTACAATAGGGATCGCTGGAGTTGCAATGGCAGCCGCAATAAATGGCACTGACGATTTGACAGCAACTTATACAGCTGGTACTTATATTTTAGCGGCTACAGCGACAAGAGGCGGCGTGCGAGTTTTAGCATCTTCTGTTGATGGCATTGCTACGCCAGGAACTACAGCAGTTGAAGATACATTTGGTACTGGTGATTGGACTCCGATAGGTTCAATTGATGAAGATTATTCAGTTGATACAGAATCGGAAGAAAAAAAAGGTGCGAAAGGGGAGACAATCGTTCTATTTGATCGAGTAACGGCAGAATTTAGTTTTCTCAATCTTACTCAGCGCAATGTTGATATACTGAAAACATACAGAGGGAAAAGTATTTCAATGGCTTTAGTTGATTTAACGGATAGAGATTTACCGGAAATATACTGCATTAACGATATGATTTTTAATGTAAAAATCACTCCGGCTGGCGATGCAAAATCAGCTCCGATAAAATTAACAAAACAAGTAAAAAACTCATTAACTGGAACACAATTCTGGAGTTACGAGTCGGATACGATTTCGGCTTAAGTAATTGCACAAGCGGGTAGATAATCTGCCCGCTATTTTTATTAAAATAAAATTCGGAGGAAAACAAATGACAGCAAAAAAAACAAAAAAAGAAAACGGTCTCGAATTGCAAATACCTGTAATTGAAAATCATTCCGCTCAAAATGCGGAACAAGCATATAAAATTCTTACTGAAATACAAGTAGGAGATAAAACACTATTTGATATTGTATTCGATGCTAAAGAAAGCAATGAGTTCATAGGCAAATTAAACAATACGCAAAGAGCTGAATTTATAAAGCTTATCAAAGAGAATGAAAAAAGCGGTGGAGACAGAACGCAATTCCTGCTTGAATTAGTAGAAAAATTCCCTAATGCAATAGATCAAGAAACAACTACTGCAATGTATGAAATAAAGAAAGTACTACTAATAAACGGTGAAAAAACAAGACAGCTGGCTGAATTATATACAGGCAAAAAAATAATTGATTTTAAGGAGGCTGTAGGGTATGCGTTTCTCTACATAATATTTCTTAAACAGGTGTAAGTATCATTTATTTTTAAGACTTGCACAGCATAGCAGTTATATACAGGCAAAACTCAAAGCGGAAGAAGATGCAATGATAGCAAATGCACAAACTGATAAAAAGCCTAAAAAGCCTAAAAAGCCTAAATATCCTAAAGTACCGTCTATAGAAAGTGATTTCCTGATTTTTTTCACAAATTTAATGCTTATAAAAACTATGCTTTTCAAATTCGGATATGCTGAATATTGGACTAAATGGGATTTTTACGATTTGATAGATTCGGCATTTTTACTTATGGTAAGAGGTTATGAAGTATAAAACTAAAGGATAGGTTATGGCTGATAAATTTACAATAGAAGTAATTAACGGTGCAATTGCGCAGATATTAACTCAAGTAGGGCAAGCCGATAAAGCTATTAGTAATACACTGAGAAATTACAAAACACTTTTATCGCAACAAGAATCATTAAATAAGCAATATAAAGATAAAGATGTTAACTCAACAAAGCAATCCGAAGACAAAAAAACAAGTATAAGAAAAGCGAGTTTAAACAAAACATTAGCTGCTGAAAAGGAAAGATACTCTAAATCAGAACAATTAGCATTGCAATTGCAAAATACTTTACGATCGGTATTCGAGAGAGCTATATTTTACACAGCTGTATATCGTGGAATAAGCATGGTTACAGGTGCGTTTAAAGATTGGATTGCTGTAAATATCAAACTTGACTACGCATTGGCTAAAGTGAATACGATTTCCAATGTTACAATAAGCCAAATGGGTCGCTTAACGGATTTATCTTTAGATACAGGTAGAGGATTAGTTGATGTTTCAAATGCGCTATACGAAATAAACTCAGCCGGAATAACAGGTGCAAGAGCAATGACAGTTCTTGAAGTAGCTACAAGAGCTGCGGTTGCTGGATTTGTCGATGCTAAAAACGCAGCTGATGTAATAACCGATGTGTTAAATGCGTATCATTTATCAGCTTCCGATGCAGAAGAAGTTACCGATAAATTACTTAAAACTGTAGAACTTGGTAAGTTGAAATGGGAAGATTATCAGGGAGTTTTAGGTCGTGTATTGCCGCAGGCGTATAATCTTGGAATAAGTCTCGAAGAATTATTAGGTTCGTTAGGTACGCTTACATTATCAGGATTGAAATTCAGAGAAGCGGCAGTCGGTATGCGTAATATAATGATTAAGTTGCAGAAACCGACTAAAGGCATGGATAAAGCATTAATACAACTTAATTATAATCTTGGTGAAACATTCGGCAGTATTCAGGATGTAATAAAAGCTAAGGGATTGATACCTACTATACAGTTATTAGGTGAAGTTTTAGATCAGACAGATTTAGACACTGTAGATTTGTTTAATAATGTAAGAGGCTTAACAGCTCAGTTGAGTTTAATGAGCGATGCAGGTCAGAGAGCTACCGAAGTAACGGCAAAGATAGGTAATTCGGCAGGTACGCTTAACGAGAAAATGGCTATAATGTCAAAGACTATTGAAGAAGCGCAGAATAGATTAAAAACCGCATGGGAAGCATTAGGATTTGACTTATTTAACTTCAATGACGGTCTTACAGGACTTATAGATACCGTAAGAGGCTTTGTATTATCGTTACGATCCGTTGCGCCACTACTGATAGGTGTTAGTGTAGCATTTGCTACTTTAACGGCAGGAGCGGCATTATTAGGTGTTAAATTCATAGTGCTTAAAACTTTACTTCCGTTGGTTGCGAGATTGTTTGCTACTACAGCTCCGGTGGCTACAGGATTATCAATCGCTATTGAAAGGATTGGTGTTTCAGCAACTACAGCATCGGTTGGAGTTTGGACTTTAAATTCGGCTCTTGGCGTAATTACTGTAGTTGTAGCTACATATCTTGGAGTTAGCGCCATGATGAATTCTTGGTTATCAAGAAATGCAGACGAAGCTAAAAGGTTAGCTGAAAGTACAAATGAAATGAATGATGCTTTTAAAAAGGCAGCGGCAGTGGCAGATTTATTAAGTAAGGTACGACCTTTTAAAGGTATGACAAATAAGCAAATTACCGATCAGATAGCACAGAATAATGTTTTACTTAAAGATAGAATTAAAATACTTGCTAAAATAGTTGAATTAGAGGAAGCTATAAGAAATATTAACATAATTGATAGACAAACTGGCGTAGTAGAAAAACTTAACGAACAGCTAAACGAACAGAAAAACGCATTATTCATAATAGAAGGTTATCAAGGCAGAAATTTAGATGCTATGCAGGCTTTAAATAAAGAACATGAAAATAGAATTAGAAAACTTAAAGATGAAACCGTATTAGTAAACGACTTAGCTGCTGGATATGATATATCTTCGGCAGATATTGCAGCCGAGAAATATCCTGAACTTAAAAAAATAACTGAGGAATTAGGAAAGCAATTAGAATACGAAAAAGCTATTCGCAAGCTATCAGGAATAACAGCTACTGGAGATACCGGAGAAAGTACAAGATATAGAAAATTATTGCATTTATTCGATTTATTTAGTGCTGAAATAAAACTCAAAGAAGAAGTCTTAAGAAGTGGAGAAGTAGCATCAGATGTTAAGAATAATGAAAAACGCCTTGAATTCTTAAAGAAATTTTACGATGCTATATTAAAAGAAACACTTCAAGGCAGGATAGATATTATAAGATTAGAGCGAGACGAAGCTATTAAAGAGGCTAACGATAATGCTAAATTGATGAAAAACGCTGAACGAGATAATGCGATAGCGGCTATAAATGCAAAGCGTAAAGAAGCTATTGAAAAGGCAAATGCAAGCAAAAAAGCTACCAAGTTAGAGATTGGAGAAATAAACAAACTATATGACGAGCAAATAGAAGTTCAAAAAGATAAAGTTACTGCATCGGAAAAAGATTTAGCTGCCATCAGAAGGTATTATGATAATCAAGAAACCGAAGAGAGGACAAAACATGATGATAAAATATTAGCTGATGAAAAGAAAAAAGCGGAAGAAATATTAGCTGATGAAAAGAAAAAAGCGGAAGAAATAGCTAAGTTAAATAAAATAATATACGAAGTTACACAAAAGCAATATGAAGAAACTGAAAAACTAATTGACAAATATTTGAAATCTGAATTAGATAGAATAAAAGAAAAATACGATGAAGAAATTGCAGCAGCAGCAGGTAATAAAGATTTAGAAACAGCTATAATTAAGGCTAAAACAGAAGCGATAGAGAAATTAGAAAAGGACAGTGCGGAGAAAATAACTCAAATAAAATTAGAAGAATGGCTAAAACAACATGAATATCAAGCTATGATGCTGCAATCTTCAAAAAACGCTTTTATGGAATCTATAAATTCTATGGTTGATTTTATGAACTTGCAAATGGGCGCATTGATAAATTCGGCTAAAGTTACTTCCGCCGCTTTAAATCAAATATGGATATCATGGAAGAATTCTATGCTACGAATATTGAGTGAATTAACTATTAAGATGCTATTTATAGCAGGATTGAGATTGCTTATAGAGGGTACGGGAACTTGGGGTGTTGGATGGTTTAATTTTCTTAGAGGCGGACTCGCTGCGTTAGGGCAAGGCGTACAGGATGCAATCGTTCAAGACGGTGTTATTACTCCATTCAGGAAAGACGATGTTGTCGCTATCGGTACTAATATGTATGGCAGTCGTTCTGGCTATAATACAGGCAGTATAGAGAGCAAATTAGATAAAATTTTCAATGCTATTATGGCTGGAAATATATTAGTGGCTAAACAGAAACTGATTGTTAATGTTGATCCAATTAGCCCAACTGATATTTCAAGATTGAATAGACAAGGAGAGAAAATTGAGAGAAGATCATAATGCCACAATTAGATATTAAAGATATTGAAATATTTCACAGAGACAATTATCCTGCAAATACAGGTAGAATAACGGTAGGTCTATTAGATACTATTTCAATTATCATTGATCCAGAATTTACCGAAATAGAAAACAAAGCAGACGACTTTTTCACATTTAAACCAAGACGATTTAAGTTTTCTGTCAGATTAGCAGATACGACTTTTTTTGATGCAATTGGAACTTACATTGTAGGACACCCAAACTTTCCGAAATTAACCGATTATATGATTAGAATATTTAACAGTTCGGATATGCAGATATTTGAAGGTATAATATCTATGGATTCAGCTTTTGATTACAAAACTCAAACAATAGATGTAATGGTTTACGATCCTCTCATTTTATTTGGGGATTGTGGTGTTCAGGTAGCCACTTCTGCATTAGAAAATCCAGCACATAAACCACCTGCTTTATTCCAAGCGTATATATTTGACTTAATAATAGATAGATATTTCCTAACTTCAACTTATCAACCAGTCTATTCTACCGATTGGACAATTCCAGACTGGGGAATTGGAGATTATAGAAATCTCTTTAATTGGGGAACTGATATTGATACATTTTATGAATACATAACAGCTACAGCTAAACCCGCCGCAACAGCTTATTTTGCAGGAAAAACGCCTGCGGGAACAATTACTGATGTTTATGATTATTCTAAATTAGAAGTTAAGCGTGGTACAGATTGGAGACTAAGCGTTGGAGTTATCTTTATTGGATGTGTGGTTTTTGTTGATACTATAAACAATTATAATTATTGCGTATTGTGGTATAGTGGCGGATATTATTCAAAACCTACAGATAAAAGGTATGATTTACCAGAGAATATTGAAGTCTTAAATCCCGTGATTTATACTAATGATAACTCATGGATTGAAACAAGCGGGCACAGCATTTGTCAGTATATGTCATACAGACCTATTTATGGACATAAAATCGACTATGGACAAGGAAGTATAGTTTATCATTTAGATACAGCTATGGGATTTTTTAATATTATATCATGGCTACCTTATACAGGAGTAAATGGTCAATATTCACAAGAGGTATTAACGCCTGTATATAAAGCGTTTATAAAATCACAGGAATATCCAACTTGGATGCCATTGAATGTTGATACTGATTATTATGAAGATATGAGAAGTTATTCTGACTCTTGGGATTGGTTTTTGTATATGGCAACATTATATCGTAATCAATTTGCATTAAAAGATGAAGCCGGAAATTATATCTATACAGAGTATGCAAATGATATAATGATAGATCATATCTATACGGAAAATAACGAAAATGTTATCCTGAAAAAATATTGGACTGCTGAATCTATTGCAGTCCCCGCAGTTGCTACAAGTCAAATATCAAACTACGAAGATGGTATATACGATTTAATGTCCAGTAATGGCTGTAAAAATGATTTTTCAAAATATGTTAAATATAAATTTCATATAAATTATGGCACGGCATATTCTACTCTTATGACAGAAATTATACTTGGAATTGATGCTAATAAATTACATAAAATAGGTAATATATCAGCAAAGATAGGATATATTCCTGCAAATTGTTCATACGCTCCACTTACAGGTGCAACTGATTATGATTTCATTGTACCAGATGATAGTGAATTATATTTTAAATTTGCAGATTTACTTAAATTCTTTTTAGCAAGCATGAATTTGTATTGTCATTATGAAGGAAATACATTTGTACTACAAAGAAGTTTTACTTCGGGCGAAACACCGATAATAATTGCAAATAGTGATTTAATAGATTGGAAAACACAATCCGAAGAAATTTCAAATATAGATACATCAGGCGTTTTGAATGTTACAGTTAATTATATTCCTGAAATGCTTGATGAATTTTATAATACAGTAGCTATATTAGATAATAGCAAAGCTACTTGTTTGGTAAGTAGATTATTTAATCCATCATCTTATGCTTCATTAAATATAAATAAACTTGTTACTGTATTTGCCGGAGAAGCAGATGAGGCTACATATAGAATTGATAAATTCAATCCAACAGAAGCGTATTATAATCTTTCTTTAACAAAATATTTAACCGAACCAGTACTTTAAGGAGAAATAAAATGAGTAATCAAAAAAGCCTATCAACATTATTAACAAACACAGATTTTAATGGTGCGAACTGTAGAATTTACGGATATGATTATACAGATATAACCACAACAAGCGATTGGATTATAACCGGCAATGAATTCCTATTATGGAGTGTAGCGCACATGAATATAGCTGCTATTACAGCTCGTGCAGTTACAGCTTACGATACAGATAATTATCTTGTAGGCTTTGATTCCGTTACATCCGATACTATTAAGATTAGCTTAGACAATCTCGCTGATATACTCGAAGCTGATGCTACAGGTATGGATTTAGATGCGATGTTCGACAGTGCTGGCAATCATATATTATCTACACGGAAAGGCGCAATTATAAGTTTAGTTAATTCCACCGGAACGGTAGGTATAGACACATTGAATGGCTATACTATAGATGATATTGTAGATTCTACCACAGGCACGCCAAGCGCAACGCAGACTTTAGTCGATGTAACTGCTACATTCGATCAGACTATTCTGAATAATAATTTTGCTACAATAGCTACTTCTCTAAATCAAATTCAAGCGGCATTAACTACAAATGCGGATGTAGCTTCATTAAGAGATAAAGCAGAAGAGATACTTGCTATATTAAGAGCTACAGGCGGACACGGACTAATTCAAGATACACTATAATTGGAGATTATACGATATGTCACTATACGGCGATAACCCACGATTCCAATTAGGCAGTTACTTAAACCAATCAGCACGGACTACATACTCTAAAGAATGCGAAGAAGTAAAATATTCCGTATTCGATCAAGATGTGAATGAATATGTAAATAAAATCGGGAATAGATATACAGTAAAACATCTTGTATTTGATCTAACTGAAGTTGGGCGGGATTTATTGATAAGCTATAATGCCACCATGCAAACTTATACTCCATTTTACGATAAGACGAATAATAGGCAAGTTTATGTAGATGCTATTTTCGACCCTTACACTTACAAACCGCAATCATGCGTACGGCTTATATTGACTAATGTGGATATTGATCCTCAAGATGATATTGTAGATTCAGGGCTGGTGGATTATGGGTACACACCTACTGGACATTACGCATTTGACGGTGTGAATGATTATGTGATAACGCCGATAGAAAACCTTATAATTGACACTGGTGATAGATATGTGTTTGAATGTGATTTTAGCACAACCGATAATGGAGAAATAATATTCTTAGGTAATTCAGCAGGATGGGCATTAAAGTTAACCTCAACAACAAATACATATTACAAATCAGTTATTCAGGTTTATTTCGGCAACAGGATTTATTGCTCAGTAAGCCTGCTTGCTACTGTATTAAGAGATGGAACTTATTATCATTTGACAGTAGGAGCAGTAGGCACATTGGGTTCAACTTATGGCTCGGTCTCAATAAAAATAGATGGTGTTGAAAAATATATAGGCGAGTTCAACGCTAGCTATGTACAGAATGGCTATCCTATTTGGATTGGTAGGACAGGCAGTCAATATACTAAAGCCTGCAATCTGAATAATATAAAATTAACAGTAAATAATACCATTGGTGGATTACCAGACGAAGATGGATTTGAATACCCATGCAATGAAGCTGTACCAGCCGGAAGCGAGCCTTATACAGGTTATACAGAAGATGTTTCAGTTTATGATAATGACGGTACGCCTACAAATGTCGAGCCAAATAAAGCTACATTTTTCAATCCAGGTAATGATTTTTACTGGATAAATGAATGGTTACAACAAGAAAGCCTTTCCCCAGACAATCCGTATGGTAGGTTAGTTTATCTTACTCATGATGTTACGCTGAATGAAGATGCCGATTTCGAGTACGAAGTTGATAATGTTATAGATTGGGAAGGCGTAAGCATTACAGGCAGATTACATCGCAGATATGTGATTGATAAAGACGGGCTTGTCGTTCAGCGGAAACGGTTTATATATAAATGCTATAATATCGAAGTTGCCGATTACAATAATATTAAAGTATTCGATACGCATACAATTTCCTTTTTTCCCGATTCGGAAGATACGATAAATTATTATACAGCTAATTGCGGATTGTTTTTCCTATCATCAGACTCGTTTATTGATGCTGATTATGTAGAAATTGAAATTATACCAATTGGTCAATTAAAAGCAATACCATAATTGATTTATTTTTGTATTGATTTATTGTATTTTATTTTGTATTATTATTACTTAACATTTCATTTGTGACAAATTCCTCCGAATGAAATTACAAAGCCACTTACACACACAATCAGGTGGCTTTGTTTTTTTTATGTCATTTTACTCCCTTTTTTATATAGTATTTATACTATATCTCAGCTACAACTTG
>Ga0180732_1000991_pt1 | contig 19494 bp, 66 predicted proteins | sample KR11_01MetaG_FD_148674 | JGI IMG/M metagenome (GOLD analysis project Ga0180732, IMG submission 148674) | Groundwater microbial communities from the Olkiluoto Island deep subsurface site, Finland - KR11_0.1 MetaG | ecosystem: Environmental > Aquatic > Deep subsurface > Groundwater | place...
GATTATGGTATTACTTATAGAATAGAGGGTTTTATGAGTGATAGAATAGTTTTTATTTATAAACATTATAATTCTAAAAGAGGTAGATGTTTATGTATTATACAGGGATATATAGAAGATATTTTTAATTTATGGAAAGACACACACAAAGAAGAATTTTATGGTTATAGAGAATTAAGCAGTTTTCTTTTAAATATTAATAATTGGATTTATGAAGAAAATGTTAAAAGAGAAATTGAGAATAAAAATAATAGTTATGCTATTGCAGGATTGCAGGATTATTTAGAACATATACAAAAAGAGGTATTAAAATAAAATGTTAAAAGCTAGATTACTAAATGGATTAAATAAGGATAGTAAAATATATTTATGCCCTTATTGTAATAATAAAATTTATTGGTTATTCTCTTATGACTATCTCAAGATTAAACTTAAATGCTTATGTTGTCATAAGTATAGTTTATTATAAAAATGGTTAAAATAACAATATGTAAAAATGGTAAAATAAGAATGTATGGTTTAAACCCTTATGTTCAATTAAGAAAACCTTATTTAAAGATTAAAAGAAATACTAAAAACCCTCTAATTAAATACTTAATGAATGAGGTTATAAAAGAATTAAAATGATAAACAATATATTAATTAATAAACAATACTTAAAAGAAAATTACTTTTATCTTATCTGTATTAATAAGGTTTTAAATAAAATTTATGTTGTTACAGATGTTTATAGACATACTGCAAAAGAATTAAGAACAGATGTTTTAAACCATATAGAACAGAGTTTTTATTGCTTTAATTGTTGTGAGAAAAAACCAAAAGATTTTAAAAATTTAGATATTCAATTTATTACTTTAATTGATTTAATCAAAATAAATAAAGATGTTGGTAATACTGAACTATGTTAAATTTATATGTATGTGAGATTATAAAAGAATTTGATTTTTTTAGAATTGGAGAAATTGCAAAGTTTTTCTCTTATGATTATGAAAGAATAAAAAAAGATAATAGTGACAAAATTAAATTTTTAAGAATAGAGGTTTTAAAATGAATATAAATTTAAATCCAACAGAAAAAGAAAACAGATTAAAACTTTTAGATTATATGTTAAATTCAAATAATCAATTTATACAAATAAGACATAATAGTTTAGGGGGGTTATATTTTTTAACCTTTTTAAATAATAATAATGTTTATGTAAGTTTTCAATCTTATATATTTGATTGTAATTTATTAAAATTTATCTGTGGTTATGTTAAACAAGGATTAAAAGAAATTCCTATAAATGATTTAAGGCAGTATTTTAAATTAAATTCTATAAATGAATGTGGTGGTTTTTAAAATGATAAAATTTAGAAATAAAAAATTGTTGAATAATGCTTATAATATCTTAATAAAGAAATATTCCTATATAGAAAAAGCATATTATAGTTTAATTGGATTTAAGAGTATTGAAGAAGAAAAAGAGAGTATTAATATTTTAAATAAATCCGATAGGATAATGTAAGGAGATGATTAATAAGATGAGAGAACAAAGCAAAATAACAGAACAAGCAAATAATTTAATAAATGGAAATATAACCGACTTTAAAAAATATGTTGGTTACTTCTCTAAATTAGATTTTTTAAATTTAATTCAAGAATATAGTTTATTAAGTGGTTTATCTGTTGGCGATGTTGTAGTTAAGTTTAAATCTTATTTTGAATAATGGAAACATTAACAAGATTTAATAATTTAAGATATGAACATTTTAAGGTTAATTTTAAAGGGTTAGTTTTTGAAGTTAAACTTTTAGATGATAGTGCAACATTTTCAAATAGTAATAATAAAGATTTAGTAGAAGAATTTAAAGTTATTGTAACAAATGGCGAAAAGTCAATAAGTTATAAATTTTATAATTCTATAATGGAAAGAGAAATAAGCAGTATAATAAAACTATATAATAAAAATTTAAATTTCTCCCAATTAAAAATACACTTAAAGCAAAAACCTTTAAAGATGTGGGGGGGTTATGATGAAGTAAGGAACTTTAAGCAATTAACCGAAACAAGAATTTATAATTTATTGTATAGTATTATAAATAGTTTTGGTAGTGATATGGATATAGAAACAGACGACTTTAAATTTTTCTGTGATAGTTTCGGGTATGATGAAGATAGCAGAACAGCAGAAAAGATTTTTAATGCAAGTATAGAATTTAAGCAAAAAGTAAATACTTTAAAATTATCTGAAAACCAAATAAACTATTTAAGGGATATTGCAGGGCGAGAAGAAAAACCATTTAAAGAAGATGTTTTAAAGGCAATAGAAAAAGCAAAGGAAATTTAATTTATTTTTTTATCCTTTCTTTTTACCATATTAAACAAAGTAATAGTAATACACATAAAACTAAAATAAATCAATCTGGGCTTATTGTAGGGCTTACAGGCATAATAATCAAAGGGGTTTAAACCCTAATGTAATGAGGTAATACAAAAATGGAAACTGAAATAACAACAAAAAAGAAAATAGATATAAGCAAACAGGAATTTATGGCTTATGAAAAATGCCGAGAAAGTGGTTTAACTAATATGTTTAATGTTGCTAATGTAGAAATAATAACAGGTTTAAATAGAAACAAGATAATAGCAATAATGGAAAACTACGAGCAGTTAAACGAAGAATATCTTTAAATCCATTTAAACTAAAATGCAAGAACTAATAACACCGATAGATAGACAAATAGAAATAGATTTAAGAGAATTTGTTTTTATTCCTAAATCCAAACCAACAGAAGAAAGTTTAAAGCAATTAAGATATATAAAAAAGGTAAGACAAGAAAGTAAAAAAGAGTTTTACCCTTCTTATTGTATTGAGTATGAAATAGCCAAACTATTAGAAGATAAAAATAACCTTCCGATAGCCATAGAAAAGATAAAGCAAATGCAGAAAGAAAAGGGTATAATAGAATTTGAAAGAAGATACATAACAGACATTTTAAAGCAATTCTCAAATTTAAGTATTCGTGTTATTCAGCTTAGAGTTAAAAAAATACTTGAACAGGCACAAGTAAGAGAGGGCTATAAAGAATATAGGTGTCTTATTAATGATGTGCATAATGAGTTTAAGTTAAAGGGAGAAAAGACAATAAGTAAAAAGAAACCAATAGATAGGGTTTATAGAGTTGAGGACAGGACAATAATTTTGTATAGTTTTATTTAGGAAGTTAAAATGAAAAAGAAAAATTGTATGGTATGCAAACAAGAATTTATACCTAAAAGGTATAATTCAGATTTTTGTGAAGATTGTAGAAGAAATCGTTTTAAAGAAGTTAAAAAGATTTATGATACAAGATATGAGAGTAAAGAAAAAAGTAAAATCCTTAGAAAAAAATGGAAAGATAATAATAAAGGATATTTTAAAGAATGGGGAAAAGAGCATAGGGATAAGCAAAAAATGTATAATAAAAAGAATTATATTTCTTTAAGAGATAAAGGATATTTTAAAGAATATGAAAATAAACCAATTAATAAAGAAAGAAGAAAGTTAAGAGCTAAGATTAGAACATTAGAGAAAAGAGGGCTTATCCAAAAGGTGTTTTGTTCTATTTCATCACAAAGATTACAATAATTCGTAAAAGGTTAGGTATAAGTATAGAAAAGATAAATAATTAATAAACAATATGGTAAAAATAAAAACATTTAAGGATATAAAGACTTTTGAAAAGAAGGTAAAACAAAGTATAGTATGGGAAGATTACTTTAAGATAGGTAATAAGATATACTCTATATATGAGTATGGTGGTGGAAGTCTTTTTAAAATGGATTATGATTATGTTTATTTTCTTAATAGAAGAACAAAGACACTTATTTTAATTAAATATATCTGTCCATCTTACAGGTGGGAAAATTCAGTAAAGAAACAAATTAAAGAATATAAATTTATTAGTTTTGAAGTTATAGAAAATGCTTATTTATGGAGATAAAATGAATACAGAACAAAGGAAAACTATTGAAAATGCGATAGCACATTTAAATGGCTATGCCTTAATAATAAAAGCAAGAACAGGTTATAACCCTGTTGCTGTTGATGAGTGTATTAAAGAATTGGGAGAGTTAGTAAAATGATAGATATAAAAACACAAACAAAGAGAACAACAAAGATGATTAATAATATTTCTAATGTTAATTTAATCTTAAAAGATTTTCAAATAGGAATAAGAACTACTGAAAGTTGGGGAGATTTTAAAGAAAGAGAAATACCTTTAATTGAAATGACTATAAAAGGAATAAATTTTATTTGTCCTTTAGATGTTTTTATTAATCACTTTGAATTTATGATTAAAAATTATAAACCTCAAAAATGAACACACAAACAGAAATTAAAGCAGATGAATTTATTTATTTCAAAGACACTAAACCAATTAAATTAGAAAGTTATAATCAATATAAAATGAGGGGTATAAAGGTTATTACTATAATAAGATGAAAACAGATATAAAATTGTTTAATTTACTTGTTTATTTAATGGTTACTATATTAGCTTTTGCTATATGGCTTAATTATACTAATAAATCATTAATGTTAGTTTTTAGTATTATTATAGGAATACTTTGTTTTTTAAGTTTTATTATAAATTTAGTTGTAAATTATGAGGAAAAATAAGATGAAAAATAAAACATTTTGGTTTATTTTATTAAGTTTTGGAATAATTGTAATTCTATGTTCTATATTTATATGGTTAAATATATTTACTAATGGAATTGCTTTTTTAGGTGGTTTATTATTTGTAATCAAAGGGATATATGAATTAAAGAAAGGGGTGTTAAAATGAAATTTTGTCAAAGATGTAGAATGTATGAAGCTGAAGTATTAACCGATAGAGGTGTATTACTTTGTGAAAGTTGTGATAGTGTAAGATTAAGTTGTTTAAATAATACTGAAAATCCAAAGACAGAAGAAGATTTTTATAAAGAAATGGGAATACAAGAAAGTCAAGAAGCACAAGAATTAAATGAACATTTTGGGGTGACAGAATGACATTTGATTTAAAAGCAGAAGTGGAAAGAGCAAAATTTTTAGATTGGATAGATAATAACCAAGATAAGATTATGGATTACTTAAAATTAGAGGAAGAAGAATTATTAATAAATTTGTATAATGATGAGGACTTTTAAAATGGAAACTGAAATTGAATGGTTAAATAAGCAATTAAAACAAGCCGAATGTTTTGTTAATATTCCTAAAAATAGTGAAGAACAAAAGAGGATTATTAAAATTTATATTAAAATGTTCTCCGATAGATTAAAAAAATTAGAAGAATGGGAAAAGAAACATATAATGTTTTGTGACAGATGTGAAAAAGATGTAGATGTTAATACTCACCCCTGTTTTAGTAATCCAATAAAATATCAAATTAGAGAAATTATTAAAAGCAAAGATAAAGATGGTGGAATAAGTATTAATGATGTTTATTATAATTTAAGTCTATGTGCCTGTAATAAAGGAATTACTGAAGATGAAGTAAAAGAGAATATAAATGATTTAGTAAATAATGGAGAAGTATATTATTGCAAACCTAATGTATTGAGGTGGTTAGAATAATGGTAAGCATAATAATCTATAAAATATTTGATAGTCAAGATAATAATTATAATGAATGGTATGGAGATGAAGATGATATTATTGAATACCTTAAAGAAAATAATAATCTTAAAGATGAAGAAAGTTGGGTTGGTAATTTAGAAAATTATGGTTTAACTTTTGAAGTCATTTATGATAAGGAGAGATAATGAAAATTAGAAATATAATAATAAGAATTATCATTTATGTTGGAATGAGTATAATTTGGGGATTATTCCATATTATTAATTATCCTAATATCTCTTTACTAAATTTTATTATTATGTGTTTAGAGTTTTTAGGATTTATTTTAATAACTTCTGGAATAGAAAAGTTATTACTAAATAAATAAATTGGGGTGATAAATGACAAATTTTATGTTTATTAGTATGTTAGGATTGGTAGGGCTTGTAATAATATTTAGTATAACCTTAATGTTTAGAGTAGATTTAAGTTGGTTTGCAGGTTTATTTGCTTTATTAAGTATTTTGGGAGTTGTATTAGATATGATAAGTGAGAAAATTTGGAGATGGTAAATTTAAATGTTAAACAATTCGTAATTTGTTGGGTTATACTATAAATAATAAAAACAATTTGAAAGGAGATAAAAACAAAATGGAAAGAAGAAAAATGAACAAGGGTGGATTTTGGGGATTACTTGTAGCTATGGCTATATTTGTATTCTCAACAGGAATTTACACCATATCAAGATATATACACCATATATTTCATTAGTCATACTCTTACTATAATTAAGAGAAGAAGATACAAGTCTGAAAAAGCAAATAAAAAACCATATTTTGCTAACCTCTCGAAAAGGTTAAAATCATTTGCGATACTTGGGTTACTATCTTCCTTCATATTCAAAATGGAAAATAATAATTTAACCCAAGAAGAAAAGATAGTATTGTCTTTTCTAAAGAAAAAGAAATTTGCTGTTACTATCAAAGAGATAACTTATGGAATAGATTATGGTTATAGAAAATTAGGAACAATACTAAATGAACTTATTAGCTTAAAACTTGTTGGAAAAAGAATACCAAGATATAATAAAAAAGTTAAAGCATTATATTATTCAAAACTAAAATGGAAATAATAATAAAAACTGAAAAAGACTTTTGCGATTGCATAAGTTGTAGAATTGAATTATTAAAAGAATTTTCAAGACAATTCAAAATGAATGTTACAGGTGGGAAATTTAAAGTTACTGATAATGAGAATAAAGTTAAATGGAAAATAAGGGGGTGTGAAGTATGAAATTTAGAGATGTAATAAAGGTTGAAAATATAATGTTAATGATAATAGGATTTTTATTATTTGTAAGTGTCCTATTTGGTGTTAAATGGAATACTAATAATATGGGCTTATTGGTTGTTAGTATAGTAATTATTCAATTAAGTTTTATAGTATTTTTGTTAGGAGAGAGAAAATGAAAATTAAAGAACTAATTAATTTAAAACCAATAAACATAGTTTTAATAATTGGTGGGATAATTGGATTTATAGTTTCTATACTAATCTGGTTTAATCCTATAATTAATGGTATTATGGTGTTATCAAGTCTTATGCTTATATTAAAAAGTTTATTTACAGAATTATAAATTAAAATGGAAAAAGATTTAGATATTGCAGAATGTTTAGAATGTGGTAAATCTTTTCATCAAGAAAGAGATATACAATTATGTGATACTTGTGTTAATTATTTTGATTTGGATTTGTTATGGAAAATGCACGATAAGAATGAATTAGATGTTTTAGATTTTAATGAAAGTAAAGAAATGAGGGAACAATTTAGAAAATAATTGTAAGGAGATGATATGAATGTGGAAAAAGAAGATTTAAAAAATATTAAACAAGAACTTGAAAATGCAAGTAAGTCTATTGATACTGAAAGAAAAAATGAAGATTTAGATAAGTCTGCTACTGATAGATTTATGAATGATATTAAGGGTTATGTAAATCACCCCAAATATAATAACATTAAAGAATACCTTAAAATTATAACTAATTCTGATAGTAAGATTAATTCTTTTATTTTAGAGGGAGAACAGGGATTGGGAAAAAGCACGATAGTAAAAAGTATTTTGAAAGAAATGGGAAAAGAATTTTATTATATTAATTCCTACACTACAAGTTTGGCTTTTTATAAAACACTTTATCTTAACAGATTTAAGCATTTAATTTTAGATGATGTATTTGGAATATTTAATGATGAGAAAGGAATTTCTATATTACGAGCATTAACCAATACAGAAAGAGTTAGATATGTAAAATATGAAAGCACAAGTGATAAATTAGATGTTCCAAGTAGTTTTGTCTATGAGGGCAGTATAACTATTTTAACAAATCAAATAACACCACAAATGGATAGCAGTTTATTAAATCGTGCAATACATAGAAAGATATTTTTTACATTACAGGAGAAATTTGATTTTATGGAACAGGTGGCTAAATTTAATTATCCTAATATAGATTTAAAAGAAATTATTGAGTTTGTTAAAGAAAATGTTGATGAAACAACAAATAATTTTTCTTTTCGTTCTGTTATTAAAATAATTGAATATTATAAGAATAACATAGATAATTGGAAAGAAATGGCTTATGAGGAATTGGAAAAAGATGAAGAATTGGTTTTAATAAAAGAGTTACAAGATAAGTTTTTAGAAGTCAAAGAACAGGCAGAAGAATTTATAAAACTTACAGGAAAGAGTAGGGCTACATTTTTTAGGATTAAAAAGAAAGTCGCAAAATCTCATAATCTCAAAAATGAGTGTGGAGATAACCACAATAAAAACGAGTGTAAGGAGATGATTAAAAATGGAAAATAATAGAGAATGGTTAAAAGGGCTTTTGAATAATCTTACATTATTAAGATTTACAAAGAAGTATAGTGCTGATAGATTACAAGAAGATAATAAGATGTCAGAAAAGTTTAACATAAAAGCTAATGTCAATTCAGTAACTATATTAGACACTACACAAAGCAAATTACTATGCACAAATTCTGAATTTATTGGAGAAGAATACACTAAATTCAATTTAAAACAATTAAGTGATTTATTAGACACAATAGGAAAAACAGAAGGAGAACTTATAATCCCAAGTAATAGTGTTATGGGAGAAATGATTTGTAAAATCGGAAAAGATGTAGTAGTTATTTGTGGTTTGCCTAAATCAGATGTAAAGAAAAAGTGATTTTCCAATAACTAAAATGGAATACGAAAATGTTATAGTTATGGAGAAACTAAAAAGGTTGAACAAAGGTTTTAATTTTTTTAATTTTGTTCAAACTGAAAAGAAATACTATCTTAATGTCAATTTAAAGATAACACAGGATTTGAAAGATAAAGATGAGTTGCTTGAAGTTGATACTAATCTTTATATTAGTAGTGGATATTATAGACAGGGTTATAGTGTAGTTGATTTTTTGAAAGACTTAGAAACCTTTTGTAATAAGCCATTCGGAGAAGTTATAAGCCATAATAAAAAAGGTTATGGTTATAGTGGTAATTACTCTTATAGTAGCTATGGAAATTTTAGTGAGATAGAAAGGGTAATAAGAAAAGACACTTTTAAATTTTCTGATATAAAGATAGAGATAGGAGATTTAGCAAGAGAAAAACTTAAAGAAATGAATATTGATTTTGAAGAACAAGTTAAATCTATTTTAAAGAAACAAAAGGATATAACAAAAGATAGGCAAGACAAAATAAATCAATATGTTATTTTAAGAGAAAAAATTTATATGTTTAAATCTTTAATTAAAGAAGATGATGGTTATTCTTATTCAAGTAAGCCAAAGGACTATACAAATAAGATAATGCTATCTCCGATAGAATATAATTCAAATCTTAAAGAAGTTGAAGTTGAATTGAGAAAGTTAGAAAAGTATTTTGGTATAGATGAAATGAGATTAGACTATATCCAAATTAAAGAAGAACTTACTTTTGAAGAATGGAAGAAAAATAATGATGAAACTTTAAGAGAAAACTTCAAACAAGCACAAGAAGAAAGTGATGAGAGTGAAACTACTTTTGATGAATATTGTGAGTTGGTTTTTGAAAATGGTGGTTTGAATGAAGAAGATGAGTTTGAAGATGAAGATGAGGAAGAAGAACAGGAAGAATAGTTAATTTTTATTTTTGGGGATTATTCCCCTTTTTATTTTTTAGATTTTTATATGTTACTGATGAGTTGTAACTCTAATTTATATACTAATTGTTTATAGATAGTTTATGAAAGATTTTAAACCAATAAACAAAAGCAAGATTATTTCTATTAAACTAAGCAAATTAATTTCATATCAATTATTCGGTGAAGAAATTGAAAGAGATGTTAAATTAAAGTATAAACTTAATGTAGAGAAAGGAAAATTGATTCTTGAGATTGAAAGATGAAAATATCAATAAGTTTAGTAACTGAAATAATTGCATTAATCCTGCAAATCTATTTAATCTTTAAATTAAGTATTGGTGGATTATGGTTACTTGTAATTTTATTATGGATAAGTTTACTATTAAAATCTTATGAAAAAGAAAAATGACTAAACTAATCAAAATAGCTGTTAAAGTTGATGAAAAGAATAATGTAATTGCAATAGCTGAAGATTTAGAAGGTATTAATATTCCTGAAGGAATTGATAGAACTCTTTATGTTTTAGGAATTTATGCTCATCTTTTTAATCATCAATTAAAAAAATTAAATAAAACTGATGGGTTTATTGTTCCAAGATGAGAACTGAAGAAAAAATTAAGATACTAAGAGTATTAAGAAATCTTTTACTAATCTTTTTATTTGTATATTTGGTTGTGTGGGTACTTATTTCTATTACTCCAAAACCTCTTCAGATGTTATTTTTCATTATAGGATTTATACATTTTACTATGGTTTTCTATTTTATAAATAGAATAGATAAACAAATTAGAATCTTGGAGATAAACAGATGACACAAGAATATAAAAAAGTAGTCCGATATGAAGATTTCAATTATCAAAAAAATGAAAACTCTTTTTTAAGTCATATATTTGCAATGATATTTGGATTTATATTATATCCTTTTTTAATCTCATTATTTTTTAATGATTGGACTACTTGGTGGTTAAGTCTATTAGGTTTAGTTATATTATTTGTAGTAATGTCTATTAAAAAGAAAAAAGTTACTTACATTAAAGTCCGATAGAATGATAAAACATATAAGAATAATACTTTTTGTTATAGTAACGATAGGCTTAATTGCTTTAATGCTTATTAATAAGAGTTTAGATTATCCCTCTATTTTGATTATATTGGGTGGTTTATTAAATATTGTTTGTGTGTTTTCAAATGGATTTAGAATGCCTGTCAGAAATCTTAGATTACATAAATTAAAAAAGACACATAGGCTTTTAACTAAGAAAACAAAATTCCCTTATTTAGCAGATATATTTGTAGTTGATATAGTTGGAAAGGAATATACTAGAAGATTAGCCTTTTCGATAGGGGATATTTTGTTAGTTAGTGGAATAATATTAAATATAATAACTTTATGGAGGTAAAATGGTATTAGATTTCGCAAAAGAATCAGTAGAAAATTCTTATCCAAATATAAGAAAAGTGAGAGAATTAAAAGAACTAATTGAAAAATGGGGATATAAGATAACGGATTTAGATAATATAGAAATTCATACTTGTGATAATGGAGAAAGTATTTTAATAACTTTACATTATTATATGGTGGATAGGTAATTCGTTTAAAGTTGGGTTATACTATGGAAAAGAAATACAAAATAACAATAGCATTAATCGGAATTTTGGTTTATATAATTTTATTCGCTTGGATTACTACAAAATTTTATATTCCTACTGAAAGTGCATTATTTAAGGTATTATTAATGCCTATAACTATTTTCAGCATAGTAGCTGGATTATTAATAGGAATTAAATTATTTAAAATTTAGGAGGAAAAATGATGATGTTGCATAAAGATACAATAATTGAAGTGGATAAATATAAAACTGAAGGTAGTTGTGATATGTGTAGAAAATTCGTTGTTTGGATTGAGTGTGAAAGTCCAGTAGGGCATAGTCTTTGTAGTAATTGTGGGTGGAGAAAAAGCAAGAAAGAATATAAATTAATCATAAATAAATATGGTTATTATTTTGAAGATGGTGGAACTAATATTACCAAAAGATAATAGGGAAGGAAAAATTAGAGGTAGAAAACCTAAAAAGTTTGCTGAGTTAATGTTAAATAATGCTTTTAAACAATTTGGTTTAGATGTTTATAAAAAAATAAAAAGTGATAATTGGAATGAAGATTTTACTGATGAAATTAACAAATTAGAAAATACATTAAAAGAATTAAATATAGATTTAAAAGAATGGGGTATGATAAATGGTAAAGGGAAATTTAACTAAATTTTTAAGATTTACAAATGAAAAAGAGATGAATGATTTAATTTCAGCGATAGAAGGAAATTATAAAGACGAGGCATTTACAATTTTAATTAAAATGATTAAAGAAAAGAGGTTTGCTTTTTAAAAATGGAATTAAAAAAAATGTTAAAAGAGGCGAGTATAATGTTGTTGAATAATGAAGTTAGAAGATTTGCTAATAGTAAAAATTTTGGAGAGATGTGGGAAGTAAAAGATTATACAATTAGATTAATGAAGAAAGGTAATATTAGTTTTTTTAAATGCAGTTGTCCTTTCGCAAGTGTCCATCCTCAAGCAAATTGTTTGTGCAAACATCAAGTCGCAGTTTTGCTCTATGAAATGCAGAGGGTTTGGGAATAAAATAAATATAAAGGGGTGATAAGTTGGATGAAATAAGTACAATTGAATATGAAAAACAATATACTGAAAATGGTTATGTAAAAATACTTGTCAACGAAAAGTTTGAGCTAGAGCATCGGTGGATAGTTAGTCAGATAATTGGAAGGGAATTGACTAAAGAGGAAGTCGTTCATCACCTCGACAACAATCGTCAGAATAATCATCCAAATAATTTAATGCTTTTTAGTTGTGAAACAGAGCATCAAAAATTCCATTATAAAATTAAGAGAAATGGGTATACAACAAATATTTTAAACGAAATTGAACACAGATGGGATAAATATAATGACAAAGAAGAGATTACAATCAATTAAACAAGATATAGTTGCATTTGCTTTAATATTTTGGATAGGCATAACTTTAGGTAATTGGTTTTTTACTAATGTAATAATAAAAGTTCCGAGGTTTAGATAATGGAAGTAAATAAATTTTTAATTGTTATGATATTATTGTTTATAGGGATAGAGATTGGATTATTAAGTGATTTCTATTTAACACCTTATAAGATATTTCAAAATAATGCTCCAAGTGACTATATTACTTCAGAACAAATGCATTTTTATAATGGGAGTTTTTGTATTGATATAAACAATTCTTACTATCTTAGTTTGTATGCTCCATCAGGCAGTATGGTTCCCACAATTTCAGAAAGAGCCAATGGTATTGAAATTGAAATTAAAAGTCCAACTGATGTTCATGTTGGAGATATAGTGAGTTATTCAAGAGATAATGAAACAATTATACATAGGATAATAAAAATAGAGAATACTCCTAATGGAATATATTACACTTTTAAGGGTGATGCAAATTTAATTTCAGACCCAGTAGTAAACTATTCAAGATTATTAAGAAAGACTATAGCTATCATATACTAAAATATATAAATCTTTAAATACTCTCTCTCACTCTCTCTACTATGGGAAAGAAAAAGCAAACATTAAATAATAGCCCTAGATGTAAAAAATGTAATTCTGCATTAACTTATATTAGAATTGGTGTTAAACAAAGAGTATGTAGAAGTTGTGGATATATTGAAAATATAGGAGATAAAAATGAATAGGGGATTGTATAAAACTAATATTGAAATAATAATGTGTGAAGCATTGGAAAAAGAGGAAATAAAAGTAGTTCCAGAATATCCTATTCGTGGCTCCTATATAATTGATTTTGCTATTCCTAAATTAAAAATTGCTATTGAATGTGATGGAAAGAAATGGCATCCTAGGGGAAACATTAAAGATAGGAATAAAAATTATTGGTTAAAAAAGAAAGGTTGGAAGGTTTTAAGATTTACTGATAAAGAAATTAAAAATAATATTAATGATTGTATAAGAATAATCAAGGAGGTGAAATATGACAAAAATAAAAGTAAGAGTGAAGGGTGTTGCACCATTGTTAATGAATCGATTCTTTGTTGATTTGAAAGAATCAAAAAGAGGAAAGAAGGTTTATGTCCCAAAAGAAGAAGCTGAAAAAAAGACATATAGAACTTCTGAAGGAAAATTATATCTTCCAAATACTCACTTTAAAGCGAGTATGGTTAAAGCATCTACAGATTTTAAAATGTCTGGAAAGAAAAGTTATAAAGATTATATTAAAGCAGGTATTTTTATAACTCCTATGGAAATTATTTTAGAACAACAAGAATATGATATATTTGAAAATCCAGTTGTTATTCAAAGAGCAAGAGTGATGTCATGGAAACCAAGATTTAAAGAATGGAGTTGTGAATTTGAGATTGAAATAGTTGATGATATGATTAATCCTGAAACATTAAAAGAAATATTAGAAATGGCAGGAAAATATAAGGGTGTTGGAGATTATAGACCAGAATATGGCAGATTCGCTATAGAAAACTTTTCTGTAGTTGAAAAATAAGCTCGTATAGTATCATGTATGATGATATGTTATTATATGAAATAATGTGAAATTTGATTGGATGTTATCAGATGTGGTAATATGATTTAGAATAGGTTAAGATTAATACTCATCAAGGTTTTGACAACCATCATACCTAGTGAGAGAAAGTGGGGGTTTTCTAACGACTGCCCTCACCTCTTCTTTTTATCACTAAAAAGTTAAACAACATATTTAAATACTATCTAAAACTACATAACACTATGAAAGACAACAAGATAAAGCCATTAACTATAGAATTAGACAAAAGTTTATGGGAAAAATTTAAAAGAATAATTCCTAGAACAAAAACTCTTAATGATGCAGTTGTAGAATTAATAGAAAAAGAGGTAAAAGAAAAATGAATAAAATAAATAGCACACTGGCTATTGTCCAAGCTCTCTCATCAAGTAATAAATATAATAATCTAGGGTTTAAATACTTTACTAATACAAACAATGGAATATAAAAAAAGATTTTGGAATAAAATAGAAAAGAAAGAACCTGACAAATGTTGGATTTGGAAAGGTGCTAAGCAAAAAAGTGGATATGGTAGATTTAAAATAAATGGTAAATTGTATCTTGCTCATAGAGTTTGCTATGAACTAACTTTTGGAATAATACCTAATAATCTATGGGTTCTACATAAATGTGATAATCCTAAATGTGTAAATCCTCATCATTTATTTCTTGGAACAAGGAGTGATAATATGAATGATGCTCTCAAAAAAGGTAGATTAAAAATAACCTTAGATAAATTACACAAAAGCAATCCACATAAAAAGATTAATTCTAATCAAATAAAAGAGATTAAAATACTAATTCAAAATGGTTCTACTGAAAGAGAAATTGGTAAATTATTCAATATTTGTCATCAAAGTGTTAATTATATTAAACATAGAGAGGATGGAATCTTCAGCCAAAGATGATTTAAAATGAAAAAGAAAAAAGAGAAGGTAAATAAATTTGAAATTAGAGAAGTTAAAAATCTTAATGATGTTTTAAATTTAGTCAGCACAATAGATAGAGAACTTTCATTAGTCAAAGACTTCTTAAAAGAAAAATCTAAGAAATTGCATCCAGCAGAATTTAAGTATGTAGCTAATGAATTTTTCTGTATTAAATTAAGAAGGGAACAGATTAAACAATACTTTGCAAAAGTAATTTTTGTTTTAAATGGAAAGACTATTAAAGAAGTGGAAAAAGAATTTAAACCAATTTCTTTTGAAATTTTAAAAAGAGGTTATAAAGGGGAGAAAAGATGAAAAAGGAAAATGAATTTAATTTAAACCTTAAAATAAAGGTTATATGTAAGGAAGAAGAAAGTGAAGAAGTAAAAATTAGATTATCTTATTTAATAATTGATAAAATAAAATCTTTGGAGGGATTGCTGAATACAAGTATACTCCCTTGGAAGAAATCATATTATTTTAGTGTTAAAGATGTAGAGGTGGTTAAATAATGGAAAATAATCCTTTAAATTTTGGAAATCCTGAAAAAGAATGGAAGGATAAATCAAACGAGGGTTTAAGCAAGAGGGGAAGTCCTTTAAGAGTTTATAATTCAAACACAATCTTAATCGCATTTGTGGTGGTTTTAATAGCTTTTATAGGAGTGTTTTATTATCTATCTACTAATAATTATTTTAAGAGTGAAGTAAGTAATAATTGTCAACAATGTCAAATTTGTAGTAATGTAACTTGTGGAAGTTGTGTTTGTGGAAATTTAACTTGCGGTTCTTCAATTTCAAATGCAACCAATAATGTTTATATAAATAAAACTTATACCAATCAAAGTTAAAATGAAAAAGAAAAAATCATTATTTATAGAAGGTGGAGATTTAAAGAGCTGGATTTATATCTCAATAATCATTTTATTTGCAGTAATAATGTTTTTAATATTATTTTTTGGAAAAGAAAGTACTTATCATATTTATAAAAATGAATGTCATAATGAAACTACACGAGGAATAATAAAATGTTTTGGAAATGAAGGTTTTGAAATAGTTGATAAAGGTATTACTGGAAAATTCAATTTTTGGGCTAATAAAGAAGCTGTTAAATATTGCATAGAACATAATCAAACTGAATGGGTTGTTAATTTTAATTCAGGACAACAAGAAATAAATATTAAAGATTTAACTAGAAAACAAACATCTGATGCTTCGGCAGAAATCTGTGCTGTTGGAAATATTAGTAAAGAAGTTTGTAATAAAACAGAAGTTGATGAAATTTATTTAAGATGTATTAATGAAATAGGTAATTCAATACCTTGCGATTCTGTACCTAAAGAAAGTTATAAAAAAGATGAGATTACAATTAATGGAATTACTAAGATAGTAAAAATAATTCAGGATGATGAAACAGGATTTAAACATGCTTATTACATAGGCTTAATAAAAAAATCGGATATAACAAAAGAATGGTTGAATAATAATTGTGATGGTTGTATGGCTAATCAAGAAGGAAAATGTTTATATTATAAATGTGGAAGTTATGAGGTAATTATATGATAACAACAAGACAATCTGAAGGAATAGAAAAATTATTAAGAGAAGGTTATAGAGAAAGAGGAATGACAAAAGATGAAGAATGGAAAATCTTGGAGAATGATACTCAAGGGATTATTTACGATTTAAAAAAAGATAGAATTGTTGGAACATATCCAATTGAAAGGTGGCAAAAATGATAACACAAACTTTAGAACATAGATTACCAATATGTACAAAGAAAATTAAATCATTTAGAAATGCTTATGTAAGTGAGGAAGAATTACAATGTAGACAATGTGAAACTATTTGTCCAAATTATCAGCCATATTCACCAAGTTTTGAAGTACCTATAAATAATGGACATATGGCTTTTGTTTTGAAAGGAGAACATATAAGATGACAATATCAATAGAAGAATTAGCAAGGCAAAAAGTAGCTGTACCAAAACCAACTCAATCAATTTGTCCAATGAAAGATTGTTATAGTAGAGGCTTATATACTCCATGTTATTTAGACATAGATTGTCTTTGTCCTATCTATCAAATTAAATATGAAAGATTAAATGAAGAACAAAAAAGGGTTCTTTTAGGAGTTAAAATCTAAATGGAAATTGAGATAAATGTGCCTAAGATTGAAAATATTGAAACAATTCAAGTAAATGGAAATCCTCAAGAAATTTGGGGTATAAAAACTGCTCATAGTTTTAGGGGTTATTTAAATGGAAGAATTGCTCATTTTATGAAGGTTAAAAATATTGAAGAAACTATGAAGTTGAAGACTATTTTAGGTGTCTATGATAAGTTTCATCCAGAATTAGAATCAGTTAAAGTATATTTAGAACCCTGGCGTGGAAAGAGTGGTTTTGAGGTTGTTTCATTTCCAGAGTATTTTGATGTTATAGACTATCGTAAAAAGGATAAATATGAAGAAGGTAAGGAATTACATCATAAAGTATATAAAAACTCTATCTTGGCTGTCCAGAAGGCTTTAAATGAGCTTAAAATAGGGGATAAAGTCAAAACAAGAGATTTTGCAGAGATATGGGCTAGAATTAATCATATTTGGGAAAATGCTGAAGGAAAAAAGATATTTGATAATAATGGCTACAATTGGAGTAATATACAGGGTTGCAGGGCTACATTATTTGAAATGTACTATTCCCTTAAAGTATTTGAGTGGTTTAAGATAATTGAACATAAAAAATCAGGGTATATAATTAAACTAAAGGAGAAGTTAATTTCGTAAAAGTTTGGGTAATATTAATATGATGAAACAAGATAAAGATGAAGCAGAGAAGAACTTTTCAGATTTAATGATACATTTATCAGAATGCCTAGAAGAAGTTGATGAGATAAAAATAGATTGGAGAGTTCTGAAAAAGTATTGTGATGACTGGTTTTTAGATAATAAAATAGAGGTTAAACTAAAATGTCTAATATAGAATTTGCAAATGAAGATAGATTAAGAACAATAGGCAGATACCTAGCTTATGATAAAATAATTTCTCTTAATCAACATAATGGAGAATTAGAGCAAGAAATTGTTTTTAGAGGTAAGAGATATAAGATAAAGGCAAAGTTGTCTAAGATTAAATCTTTAGTGGACAAGAAGGAGTAAAAATGGAATTAACAGAATTTAAAGTTAAATGTAAGGTATGTAAAAAGAAAATGAAAGTAGATGGTTTACACTTTCCTGCTCATTGTCCTAATTGTGGAGAATGTTGGCATAAAAGAGAAAGCTATTCTTTTCTAAACACAAAGGACAAAAAGGAGTGAAAAATGAATTATTTTGAAGGATTAACTATATTGAATACATTTGCTTTAATGTGGGTTATTTCAATGATAATCAAATTTAAGTTTAAAGAATTAAAATCCAAAGGAGAAAAATGACAAGTAAAACAAATATGGTTAGAGAAATAAGTGAATTAAAAAAGAAGAATAAAGAACTTATTAAAGAATTTGAAAAGATAATAGATGATGAAATAAAAAACGAAAAAGATGCTATAAATAGAAAAGCTGTTAGAAATTGGAGTATCTTAAATGAATTAGTTTTTATTAAAGATAAACTAAACAAACTTTCTCTTTCCTCAAAAAGATGATATACACAAATAATCAAGCTAAGAAAGATGTAGATGCGATGCTCTTAGCAACTTTTATTTTAATTATAATATTATGGATATTTGCAATACAAAATAGCTTATCAAATTTAATAGTAGGTATCTTTGAGTTAACTGGAATAATGATAGCAAAAGGAGTTTTAACTGGATTTTAGATTAACTAAAAGTTCAGTTTGATAAAATGGAAGCTAAAATATATGATAGTTATGGATTAGATGAAAAAGAACATACAGGTTATTGTTCTGTTTGTGGATATAGAAAGAGAACCTTAAATGGTTATGGAGTTTGTAAACAATGTAGGAGTAAGAAAGGGTATTAACTCTTTTTCAAAAAACACAAAATGAAAGTAATAATTGATATAGAAACACCTGAATGGCTTTTTTTAATGATAAATAAAGAAGAGAAAATTGAATCTTATATTAGATACCATCTCAGAATGCTTAAAATAAATAAAGTTGAAGTTAAACAGTGACTTCATGTTTTCACGATTTGAATAAACAATGGTAAAACAAAAGAAATCGGATGATAATGAAAGGTTTATGAAAGATTTTAAGATGTTAAACACTTATATCTATAAGG
>Ga0180732_1000992_pt1 | contig 19489 bp, 20 predicted proteins | sample KR11_01MetaG_FD_148674 | JGI IMG/M metagenome (GOLD analysis project Ga0180732, IMG submission 148674) | Groundwater microbial communities from the Olkiluoto Island deep subsurface site, Finland - KR11_0.1 MetaG | ecosystem: Environmental > Aquatic > Deep subsurface > Groundwater | place...
GAGACATGGGTACGCTTGTAAACACCACACTTAAGAAACTGCATCCTGTTATCAGCAGAACATATAACGCAAGGATAGCTGTGCTTTTGTGCCCATGGAAAATTTCTATCATTCGAAATATAAATCTCTGTGATGAGCTGCCCCCCTAGTCACCGCGCTCATACTTGAAGGACACCTTAACCTTTGCGCGGTAAGCGCGGACTTTTCCGTCCGCCAACTGCATATCCAGCTCGACTACCTCAGCGATGCGAAGATTATGTAATGACTGCGAGGCCATCTCCACAGCAGCAGCCGCAGCTTTCTCCCACGACTCGGTGCTTGTTCCAACCAACTCGATTATCTTGTATACACTTTCCGCCATTTTGTTCTCCTTTCGCCCACATACTCGATGAGCATAGCAGGCACTATGGTTGATAATATTCAAACCCTGTTACTGGCGCAACAGCGCCCGATAGTATTTATAAAAAGAAAGTTTTACCTGGTTTACACTATTCCAAGGTTATACCGAATCAAAACCATCTTTTTTTTAGGAATATTAACACACCAATAACCGACAAAGAAAATGAAATCCCAGTGGTTATAAAGAAAGCATGAGGAGAATGTTGAAACGGTAACTCAACATTCATTCCATATATACTAGCCACCAATGTAGGAAGCATAAGGATTATAGTGACCGATGTCAGAAATTTCACAACAATATTAAGATTATTCGAGATGACTGATGCAAAGGCGTCCATCATTCCACTAAGGATGTTGCTATAAATATTTGCCATTTCAATAGCCTGTTTATTATCTACAATTATATCTTCTAATAGATCTTTATCATCGTCATTCAATTCTAATTCCCTGATTTTCGGTAATCGTTCCATCATGAGTTCGTTAGACCTCAGTGAGGTTGTGAAGAATACAAGACTTTTTTCTATGTCCAGGAGTTTTATCAGTTCCTCATTTTTCATCGATCTCTGTAATTCTTTTTCAACTTCGTTACTCCTCTTGTTAATTTCTTTCAGATATTTCAGATAGAAAAAAGCTGCTCTGTGAAAAAGAATTAAAATGAAACGGGTTCTGTTTTCAGTAGAAAAGTGTTTTTTCTTCCCGCTGAATAAATCCAAAACCTCTTTTATATCCCTTAAACATACTGTAACTATAATGCCTTTTGTAAGGATTATACCAATTGGCAATGTTGTAAATGGAACTCCTGAATTCTCTTTATCAAATTTGGGTATTCTTAATACAATTAAGGTAGTATTATCTTCTGTTTCGATTCTTGATCTTTCATCAACATCCAATGAATCTGTTAAAAAGTCTAAAGGAATATTTAGATCCTTCGATAACTTTATCAGCTCATCTGTGCCAGGGCTTGAAATATTTATCCAGCAATCTTTTTCGATTTCTTCAATCGAGATTAACCCGTTTTCTGTGGTTTTTAATATCTCAATCATCTGATTATTCCCTTTTTACAAAATTTACAGCCCTCAATATTTTTTAAAGGCGGTATAATGGTTGAGCTGAGCTGCAGTGCTCCGGCTATGTATTAGTCCGGCCTGTCCGAAATCGTACGGCCTTTGCCCGTTAGCTCCAGTGAGTTGTGTGCGCTCGGCATGGGCGTGAACTTATTGGGTGAAAGTCCCCCTGTACGTGAACCCTGTTAATATGCTGTGCACATTAACAAAAGTATTAGCCGAAGGCAAGGGCGGAATCGTGAGAGACCGTCTGAAGGCGGAGCGAAGCGGAAGGTGAGCCTCAGGCGAAAGCGACTGAAAGGAGCGGCCAACCTGGAGTGCAATTCTTCTATTGCACCACTCTATTGTTGGAAGACTCAACTCTTCCTTTAATTGCTTCCAAAATTATAGGAAGATCTCTTTTTTGGACATAACGAGTAATAAATAGAGGAGCAAAAAAATCTGGTTTTACCTCGGATTTAAAAGTAAGAAATGTTCCTTGTGCTTCCTGATAATATTCAAGTATCCATTCTCCTTTATAAACCTTAAAATCGCCACCAACTTGTTCAAAGTAAATATGTTTGGAATACTCTTCTTTTACTTTCAATTTTATATGAGACGTTTTTTTAAACAAAAATATTTCTGTTCTTCCAGTCTGAACAATTATTTTTTCATCGCCTTTATCTTTAAGTAACCCGCTCTCTATTATATTGGGTATGAAATTTTTAAGGTTGTCGTAATCAGTCAAAACCGTCCACACTTTTTCAGGTTGAGAACCAATATAAATTTCTCCTGTTACGCCGATCACCATATTTTCTAAATTAGAAAGAGTAACAATTATCTCTCCCTTTATTTGCTTCTCTTTTTCTACAGATAATGTATCAGAAGAGGTTTCTGTCGCAGATTGCACAATTACTGGATATAAAAGTAAATAAATTGTAATAATTGTAATAAAAAGAGTATTTGTATTCATTATTAGACGCATTTTGGTCAGGCTTATTTTGCTTCTTCAATCATTTGTATTGTGATCGCTTCAACCTCTTCAGCAACTTTCATCAGAGATTCTGAATTTGACAACGCCTCCAATAGCGCTTTAGGCCTTATCATTCCAATCTTTGTTTTACCCTCTTCTGAATATACAGAGATACGGCATGGTAATGCCATGTTCATGCTCATATCATCGGTCAGCACTTGTTTGGCTTTTTGAGGATTGCAAATCTCAAGAATTTGGCATTCATTGGGGAAATCTACGCCCTTTTTCCTCAGACTTTCTTGCAGGTTGTGGATGTGGAGCACTCCAAAATTGTGTCTTTTCACAGCTTCCTGCAAATCGGTTACGGCCTGCTCGACTGATTTCTTGGTTTCGACTATATATTTCATATGACGACATCCTGCATCTTCCTTCCGGGATTCACGGTTTAGGCGCTCTGTCACATAGTAAGTAATCAATACGGCGATTGAGGTAATGTATTATCCTGCAGATCAGAGTGGGAACCCAAGGAAAGGGCTGTTTTCTGATCGCCTCAGTGATCTTGTATGCAGATCGGGTCACTTCGGACTCGCCGTTAACAGTCAAATTCATGATTGCAATCCATTTGGTTACAGAGCCGAACGGCAGGGCTTTGCGGCGAGGGAACCGAGTCCGCCAACAGCCCTTTGTGTACGCCCGGCATGGGCGTGAACTAATGGGGTGTAAGTCCCCTATACGTGAATCCTGTTAATGTGCTGAACACATTAGCAAAAGTATTAGCCGAAGGCAAGGGCGTTTCCGTGAGGAAGGGTCTGAAGGCGGAGCGAAGCGGAAGGTGAGCCTCAGGCGAAAGCGACTGAAAGGAGCGGCCAACCTGGAGTGCAAAGCTATGAGCCGACGAACAGAAACAGCATACAAGGCCAAGTTTCCGGGTGAGTTAGCACAACATAACGAAGCCCTGGGTTCAGGAGATATGGTAAATGCTGCGGTTGTGTAGCGAAAGTTCACGCCCTTATCCGGGGAGATCTGCTTGACGTGGGGTCGTTTTATACGGCAGCGCCCTGTGTGGCAACATACAGGGTGATCAGGCAGAAGTCAGCAGAGGCCATAGTAGGCGTAGGAAACCACCTCTCATGGTGGCGTGGTGGCTGGAAACGAGCTCGGTGAATAGAAAAACCGGGAGGTCTCATCCCGCCGAAGGGCCAAACCCGAAGTATGGGGAATAGTCCATATGTGCTCCGTAACGTAATGAACCCGACTGGGTGAGCGAAGATTTCGGGCGCGTCATAAGGTACGCTACTCCTCAAGTATCAACTTGCAGTTGCCGCCTTCTTTTCAAAGAACTGTAGGTTATATTTTAACCGACTATAGTCCGTTAGTCTTTGGGAACCGCCCAGTGCGGACCCGCACGCTGGGTGGTGTGGGGGCCGGGGGAGAAAACCCCCCGGCTACCCGATTGGGCGTCGTTTATAATTCGTTGGATTAAATCATTACTCATTTGAATTGCCAATTTCTCATCAACTTTGGCGATTTCAATTACATTTTCAGCATCTTTGTTATCAATCATGTTAAATTGATTTTGGCTTGGGCAAAAACAGTCGTTTAAATCACCTGGCTCAAATTTATCTAAGTTGTCCCCATAACTTCTTTTATTGGCTTTCATAATCTCTTGGCCAATGTCGCTCAGCAAATAAACGAACAACTTATCTATAAGATGTTCACCAAACATATTTGGATAAAAAGCATGGAAGCAAGTAAAGTTAATTGCTGTTGTAAGATTTCTTATTACCTTTAGACGTCCCCTGTTAAATACACCGAACAAAATTCGAGCAGTCTTCCGATGTTCTATTTTATACCAAGGACTCCTCATCTTTGTAAGATACCTTTCGTGGTATCTCAATTTTTCACCTTCATCTATATATTTGCGTATTCGTTGGCTCTCATGATCTCTTACATCTAAACAATAAACAGGCTTATCTGAATTATATAGAATATCAAAGTCATATTCCGTAAATACCGCCTTACGTATTTGAGGGCTTTTTGTAATACATTTACAGATATTGCCATTATCTAATTTCCACTTTTCGATTTTTGTTTTTGTAAGCGCAAAAAACTCATTTGCACCCGTAGCAATACCTCTCGTGAATGAACCATAAAGTGATAATTTAACGAAATCTTCTGGAACAGTCTGTTCAGAGAATAATGATAATAATATAGGTGTCCATTTTTTGTTGAACGGCAAATTCGATGGTTCTATTGTTGCATGATAAAAATTACTAATATTTGATAGTTGACTAATCTCATCCTCCGCCTTAATTTGCGTAATTTTTATATCCTCTTCTTTCCCGTCTTTTTTGCAAAGCAGCACACAGACAGTTGTGGTTGCATCTGGGAATATTTCTTTTTCATTTGAAAAAATGATTATTTGTTTTAATAGATGATTTTCGAGCAGGCTTCCCTTTACCTCTTTTCCATAGCCGGTATTAAAAAATTCGAATGGCATAATAAATGCGAGGTTTCCGTTGTCATTAAGTTCGTTCAATGCCTTTACAAGAAAAACTGATGAAATATTAGAATAGCCAACAATCTTTTTTCCTATTTGTTTTTCAATTTTTGGTAATACAGCATGTCTTTTCAGGAAATTCTGAAACCTCATGTAAGGAGGATTGCATATAATCCCATCAAAAGAACCTGCATTTGCTTCAAGATAATCACAGTTATTGATTTTTAGATTTGATTTATTAGCGTCACTGTTAAGATAGTCAATGATCTTTTTATCAATCTCATACCCGATAAATTGTAATTGTTGACTTGGTTTGGTCTTGAGTACTTCGTCGTAAAATATACCAAGTCCAAAAGCGGGGTCTAAAACGGTTGTTGGATTATCATTCAAAACCCACTGAACCATAAGGCGGGCCACTGATGATGGTGTAAAGAATTGACCATAATCTTTCCTATGGCTAATAGGTGTGTGCTTTATATAGTCAGATTCACGCATTAATGACATCCCTCATCAATATTTCATTATCAAGATATCCTTTACCACCCTCGAAGGTTACATAGAACAGTAATCTTCCTCTAGCCAATTCTTTCATAGCTGCCTTATGCTCCGGCATATCAATCTTCCCTATAACTTCTTTACCTATTTTTACGTTAACCTTTATTGTTGTTTTGCCTTGATTTTTTACGTCTCTTTCGATTGAAAAATTGTTCCCTTCGTTTTCATCGTTAGAAACGAGTTCAAGAATGTCTTGAAAAGAGATTACATACGCTTTATCGAAAAACACCTGCAAGTAAAAATGCTTAATATTGTATTTTTGAATCCATCTGTTTACGAGTGCAATATCCTCCATCTTCGGGGTAATACTTAGATAGTCTCTCTTGTGAAGTGTTTTTATATTTTCTTTTAATCCTTTCAAAAGCTCAGTTAAATTTCTCAGCTCTTGGGTTAGTGACCATGATGGTCGTCGAAAATCCAGCTCTTTAAAGGTCTCGTTTGTTGCTTCCAAAATAAGTTTATAAATAGTTTTATTCTTTCGTTTAAGTAGATTGCCAAGTTCTCCTTCTAATAAGTTTTTGCGAATGTCCGTGCAATTTTTTATTGCCCCTTGTTGTCTTTCATCCATGAAGGCCGTGTATTTGTCGATTAGAAAAGAGCTTGATCTTACTTCTATTGCAACTATTGCCTTTCTGACATGTTCATCATTTTCAATATCAACATTTCTATCTGGGAAGTCAGTTAATTTGAATATCAGAAGGTCTGGCCTTTTTCCTATTGTGTTCAGCTCGCTCTGATATTCCATATAAAAATCAGCAAAACCATCCTCTCCTGCTGCTATTGAATCAGATCTTCCATATTGAACAGCAAAATACTCAGATGAAAAATCGTTAATTGCCTTAAATACAACTTGTTCCGCCCAATCGCCTTGTTCCTTATTTGTAAGGAATTCCGAATTAGCCATCGTCGGTGGACGTCCTGTCATTTGTATTTCTGTATCAATCTCAAGAGGTGATTGTTGGATAAGATTAAGGATATCGTCTTTATACATTTTTGCTCCTTGTTATTTTTATGCCCAACGGGCTGCTCACAGGCCGCGAGGTACGAGCGGTCCTTGTGAAGCAGCGATGTTAGGGTAGAATTATATCATGCTTTAACTGCCCCAAATTTTGAGGATAACCGAAAGAACACCGAAGATTATTGTGCCAGTTAAACCCCAGGCAGCGAGTTTACGTGCTTTGCCTTTCTCTTCACCTAATGTATTAACAGTATCTTGTCGTACTCTTATGAGTTCTGCCAACCTTGATAATTTTGAATTTACAATATCACGATCTGCTGTAGTTAATTCCAGAATATCTTCCAACAGATCCCTTTCTTGCTCGGGAGTACCATAGAAAGGAACTCGTCTTTCTTCGGCTGATAGACTTTCGTTAAGGGTTTCAATTAACTCCCTTAAAACCACAAGTTTATCTTTCAATTTATAGGCAGAATCAGATGGACGCGATGAAGAGATTCGAAATTACATCTTTTCGAGGAACAAATAAAGATCCCGATACCTTCTCACCTTAGGTATATTTCTCTCGAAATGAGCTCTATGGTAATGCAGGAGGTCATCAGGAGTAGAGATAGCCCCGTTTTCAAATGATGTAAGCAACTTGTCTTCAAATTCGGACTTTTGTTTCTCTCTCTCTTTATTCTTTTTCAATGAATACCAAACAACAAATATTATTCCACCAAATAAACAAGCAAATGAAAATATTTGGATTTGGAATATCGGATTTTTTAACATTTCCATTGTATAGTTTCCTCTTTGCTTACCCTAACTTATATATTAAGCAGATTCTATATTTATTAAGAATAAGTCAATTACAGTCGTTTTATTTAAATAGTACAGATATCTAATAGATTAAAGATGAGACGTTTGCAAAACGTCCCCTTTTGCCCAATTAGCGCTATAAAGCTTCACTAAAGTGCTGGCGTCAGACTCAAATTTTGGCACGCAGTGACACGAAGTGAAGCATCAGCGCTAACCTTTAGCGCTATCCTCGAAATACTCAATGTATTCCTGCATTTAAAATTTTCGCCTTCCTTGAACTTGAACCCCGGTTAAATATAAAGACAAATTTAACAGGGCAGGCAAAATTGAACATTTTTCAAAGGTCTCAATATGCAATTATTATTTTTAATAATTTAATATAGTTATGATTTATATCAGGTTATGGATTTGGTATAATTTTTTATAATTCGTTTTTCGTCCTCGTCTGCCTTATCGCCTTTAAAATAAATCTCTATAAATTCAATAACATCTTCATTTTCATAATATGCATATATGATTCTTATGCCGCTCATTCCTCCACGCCCTTTTAGAGCTTTGCAAGCAAATTTTTTTGCTTTATATATCTTAGGATTTTCAATTCCCAACCCGGAGATATGAACAACTCCTTTATTGTCAATTCCCAGTTTATGGGTAAGTTTGAGCTGTTTATTAATAAAAGTTTCGATATCATCATCGAGAGTTTTAAATCTTTTTGCCAGCTTCTTGAAATCTTTTTCAAATTCAGTGAGTTTCCGTATTTCCTTAAAGACTTTCTTCACTATAATTCCTCACTGAATAAGGCAAAGTTCGATAAAATACCGCTTCATATTCAATGATTTCTCCATCTTCGGTAGTTTGCCAGGGAACATCGTTGTGGGAGTACTCGCTGATCTCAGAAGCATTCATATTTGACAAATTATTTAAAACATCATCAATGATTTCTTTTTCATGTGCTTTGAACTGAGTAAGATCGGGTTTTCTTAAAGGCAAATATTTAGTCTGAGGATATTGAAAATAGTTATCCATCACCTTTACTAAATCTTTACCCTCCATTTCCTTTACAACCTTTATGAATTCTTTAGGTGTTGGTCCATGATGGTTTTTTATATAGGTTGCTCCTATTAATTGCTCTTCATACTTCTCATAAAAATTAAAATCCATGAAATAAAGAAGTTTATACAGAACCGTTTCTCCTACATTCGGTTTAGACCCAACTTTCTCAAGAATATAAATTAATATCTCCTTGAATTTTTGCAGATTCCGCTGAGGAACACTAATTCTAATTTCCTGTTTTTTTTCTGATTTTTTCAAGGCTTTTTCAAATATAACCTCAATATCTTTTTCAACATCTAACAGAACATCCGTAGGAATATTAAATGTTTTAGCAAGCTTAACTATCTCTTCCGCACTAATTTTTCTATTTCCAGTTTCTATTTGTGAAATAGCGACTCTGCTTATTCCCAACTTTATAGCCAATGCTTCTTGAGATAAGTCTATTTTTTCTCTTATCTTTTTAATCTTTACTCCCAGATTTTTATAAAACCTATCCATTTATAACCTCCATTTTGTTATAAATTTAGCGCATGTTTGATTTTATGTCAAGATATTGTTTTATTATCTAACACAAATTAAAGATATAGGGTTTTTATTTGAGCCCGCTTTTCTCACAAGCTGAGTTTGCAGTAGGCGCAAGGCGCAGGCCATGAAGCTGTGGTATTCCACTGCGAATGGCCTGCAACACAGCGGATGCGGTGAAATCGGCTTGCCCGAAGGGTGAACAAATCATAAATTTGTTATAAATTCCATAAGCAAAGTGTTAATCAGCCTGTAAGGCAAAAATAGTAATAAGTTTCAATAATACAATTATGTTACACATTATTTTATGAGTTGTTCATGAGAAATGCGGGTTTGGTCAACAGATAAGAAGAGAAGGCAATTATTATTTTTAATAATTTAATGTGGTTATGATTTATATTAGTTTATGGATTTGGTATGATTTTTAAATTAATACAAGAAGTTCCTGTGGTTTTTCTATCAGGGTTTTTGCTCCGCTTTTCTGAAGTTCTTATGATGAAAACTATGCTTCATCTTTTAATAGATTATGCTTTTGCAGATAATCAAAAGAATACCTGTCTTCCCTTAAAATATGATTTTGCAGCCATTCACTAAGAAAAACAAACATTTTTTCTGCTATTATTTCCGGATCTTTTGCCAGAAACTTATTGTTATATTCCTTGACGTTATTGATGAATTCAAGATGCCTCTGCCGGTGATGTTCAAATTCCGGATGTTTCTTTATTAGTTTTTCTTCGCTGGAAAAGTGATAGTCAAAATAATCAAACATATCATCCAGAATCTCTTCAAGGTCTTCAATAATAATTTCCTTTTCCATTAATTGCAAAAGGGTGTTTATACTTTCAAAGAGCTTTTTATGCTGGCTGTCAATAATCTCTACATGAACCGAAAATTTTTCATCCCAATTAATGTACTTTTGCTGCATAATTTCCCTCTTTCATTAATATAAACATAAGCATTACTCAATTAGATCTCCAAACTATTGGTTTTCGGTCATGTTGAATGTGTAAGAATCAACAATTCCGTTTTTGTCAAATCGAACTACCAGATCTTTAGTTGTCGCCTGTCCAAACAATTTATAGCGATACCTTCCGTATGTCCAAGTCTTTAGACCATCTTCAATTCCGACTCTCCACGGAGGACCGAATATCGAACGTATTTCATCCTGAGTAGTTTCTTTAATTTGAATGTCAGATACTCTGACGACAGAAAAATCTCGACCAGCTGTGGCGCAGCCGATTAAAAACAGAATTAACATCGCCACAAGACACAACAAAACTCCTGGCAAAAGTTTACCATTACCTTTTGTGGAAATTGAGGACAAAATGTAAGTTTTCATCTCAAAATTTCTCCTTTTACTATTTTTATAAACTGTACTTATTTTATTAACTAAATTGAGCGTTTCAAATTGCTATCATTCAGCCTATGGTAAGTGCCTACTCTCTGACGATAAAAAACGATTTCACCTTAGCAACTATTTGGTTTTCGGTTAACCTGTCGGAGGCTTCGACTGCTGCAATCCTGTCGTGCTGGCCTTTTATTTTCTCAATTTCTTTTGCCAGTTCAAGTTTCGCCTCAGCGGGACCAAAGATGAAGATATTGTCGGCTTTGCCGGCCTTTTTAATTACCATCTGATAGAAGTCATGAAACTGGTGTTTGCGGCGCTCGTCCGCTTTTTGCTCTTTTGATACTGACTGAGCCACGCAAGTGCCACCCGCCTTCCGTCCGCCCGATGGACGAAAGTGGCTTTCGGCGCCTGACTCGATACGCTCAACCTTTGTTTGGTCGCCTTCTATCGAAACCAAAATTGCCTCCTTGTGATCGATCCAGATACCAATATTTTTCTTCATGGTACGCCCTAATTTTGCCATAATTCCTCCTTTATCCTGTCAATGGCTACTCAAGTGTAATTTACTTTAAACTGCCGAATCATATTGCCAACCGGAAAAGCAACCTGATGGAGTGAATTTGCTGTTTATATTTTACCGCAGAACTTATATATTAAGCAAATTCTATATTTATTAAGAATAAGTCAATTAAAGTCTTTCTAATTAAATAGCACAGATATTTAATAGATTAAAAGATATAATTATTATTTTTAATAATTTAATGTGGTTATGATTTTTAAATTAATGCAAGCAGTTCCTGCGGTTTTTCTATCAGGGTCTTTGCTCCGTTTTTTTGCAGTTCGTCCTTTGTTCTAAAACCCCAGAGCACCCCAACCGTATGCATGCCTGCCGCAATTCCTGTCTTCATGTCTATGTCTGAATCACCTACATAAAGTATCTGGGAAGGGGAGAGATTGAGTTGCTTTGCTATTTGCAGGGCGCCTGTGGGATCTGGTTTTGGAGGAATTTCATTTTGAAATCCCACGACAACATCGAATTTCCAGTCGGGCAGAAGCTCATCCACGCACTGTTTTGTAAAGGCATGCAGTTTGTTGGACAGTACAGCAATCTTTATATGTCTTGATACCAGTTCATCAAGCATCTCGGCAATACCCATATAGGGCTTTGTTTTCTTGTTCCAGTTGCGGGTATATTCCTGCCGGTATTCTTTGACATAATCATCAATTGATTCGGTATTTCTTTTTTCTTCAGGCAAAGCACGAGTCATGAGCTCGCTTAAGCCTGACCCGACAAATACTCGGTAATCATCAGGTTTATGGGTGGGAAAGCCATGGTCTGCAAGTACAGTATTCGCCGACTTTGCAATATCCTCCAGCGAGTTAAGCAAAGTGCCGTCCAGATCAAAAATTACAGCTTTATAGTTCATTTTAGTCCTTTAAAAAAAACTGACAGGATAACAGGCCTGCCCTGGTGCTATACGATTTAATTTAGATATTAAGTTTACTCTGATATTATACGCCTGAATCAACTCGTTTAAGCCAATGTGTTCGGTCTGGGCCAGGGATAAACAAGATTTTATTTATAGTATTTCTCAAAATAATGTTCCTACTATATTTATTCAAAAGCATATTATTAAATTATTACTGATGAACTCGTAGAAAGTCAAAATTTAGATGGCAAAGTAAAAAGCTTCAGTTTCAAGGCGCGCAAATCCTGAGGAGAGAGACGTAGTTATAGCTACGTCGCAATGACGAAGGATGCAGCGCAACGCAGAAAATGGACTTTTTACGAAGCCGTCATTACTGAATAGCAACCTTAAGTAAAAGGTCGCCTCTCTGTCCGTGGGGCGCATCTTTTCCCAGCCCTTTCAGCTTCAGCAGGCTTCCTTCTTTCATGCCCGGTGGAACGATTACTTTAAAAAGCCTTTTCTGGAAACCCCATGGTATGTTTACCATCTTATGGGTTCCTGCAATAGATTCAAAGGCCGTAATGTTTATTGTGCCGTAAAGGTTAGGGTCATTTGCCATCCCGACAGCCCGGATAACCTGCAGGCGGTAAGATTTCTTTTTTTCGGTCATCCTGCGCAGCCTGTCGCTGATACCGCCTCCGGGCAGGGTAAGAAAAAGTTTTAAAAAGATTATCCCGAAGATAAATCCGCCTATGTGAGCCCACCATGCAATGCCGGCCATTTGGCCGTGACTTCCAGCGGCGCTGAGGAACTGAAAGACAAACCAGATGCCGAGAAAGACAAATGCCGGTATTTCCATAAAATAGGGTATAAAAAATATCGGTATAAGGGTCAGTATCTTTGCTTTTGGGAAGAGAATAAAGTAGGCTCCCATTACTCCTGCAATTGCGCCGCTTGCCCCGATCGTCGGCATTGTCGAATGAGAGTTTATGGCAAGGTGGGAAAGGCCTGACGCAAGACCGCATATCAGATAAAAAGCCAGATAGCGCAGGGGGCCAAGGCGCTCTTCAATATTATCGCCGAAAATGTAAAGAGACCACATGTTGCCAAGAAGGTGCCAGAATCCACCGTGAAGAAACATGAATGTAATGAGCGATACAAGCTGCTGGCCTGTAGTAAAATATTCCGCGACATGAGAAATAGTGTAACGGGCAGGCACAAGTCCGTACATGTATATAAAGCGTTCCAGCCCAGCCCCCTGCGACATCTCCACCAAAAAAAATACCACGTTGATGGCGATGAGGGCATTGTTGACTATGGGATAGGTTTTGGTGGGGATTGTGTCGTGGATGGGTATCATCAGTTATACTTTTTTAAAAGATAAATGGACAATTCAACATGTGCATATGAGATGTCAGATTGACCTGATTCTCATGCTGATATCAACACTTCTTGCAGAGTGGGTGAGGGCGCCTGCTGAAATGATGTCCGCTCCTGTATCGGCAAGCTGATTCAGGCTGTCTATTGTTACGCCACCTGAGATTTCAACCAAAGATTTTCCATTGATGAACTCAATTGCTTCTTTTATCTGGTCTATGTCCATATTGTCGAGCATGATAACGTCGGCACCGGCTTCTATGGCTTCCTTTACTTCGTCCAGGTCTGAAACCTCCACCTCTATTTTCACAAGATGGGATAATTTGTTTTTGATACGCTCTATGGCTTTTTTTATGCCGCCGCAAACAGCAATGTGATTGTCCTTGATCAGGACCCCGTCATATAAACCCATACGGTGATTATGAGCTCCGCCGACCCTGACTGCATATTTTTCTAAGGCCCGCCAGCCGGGTGTGGTCTTTCTTGTGTCAACAAGGCGGACATTTTTGTTTGCAATGCTGTCCATATATGAGCGAACGTGAGTTGCAATGCCTGAAAGGTGTTGCAGGAAATTCAGGGCGGTACGTTCACCCATCAGCAAGACACGAAGTTTGCCTTCGACTTCCAGCACGATTTTGCCTTTTTCGATAAAATCGCCATCCTTGAAATTCGGCCTGAAAGAAATATCAGAGTCAAGTTGTTCAAAAACCTGGCGGGCAATATCAAGACCGGCGATTACAAGGGGTTCCTTGGCAACGATTTCGCCTATGCCCTTAAGGTTTTTATCAACGAGGTTCTCTGTTGTAATGTCTCCGGGGCCGATATCTTCTTCAAGAGCTATTTTTATTAAATGTTGTATTGAGTGCATTTTCGTAAACCGATTCCAGGGTTACAATTTTCAGTGAAACTCCGTGTCGTTCCGTGGTAAACTTTTACAATTAGGCTTCTTACTTCCTATTTTGCGTCAAGCTCTTTTATTTTTTCAAGGTTTGCCTGAAGTTTCTGGTGCTTTTCCAGAAGAGCCATGTTCTTTTCTTTCACCTTTTCGACCACATCCGCCGGCGCCTTGTTAAGAAACTTTTCATTGCTCAGTTTATTTGAAACAGCAGAAAGTTCTTTTGCCAGTTTGTTGATTTCTTTTTCAAGGCGGCCAGCCTCTTTCCCAAAGTCAATTATGCCTTCAAGTGATACAAAAATCGAAGCTCCATTTACAATAGCGGTTGCAGATGATTTTGGCTTTTTCTCGGATTCACTTGCTGAAAATGATTTAAGCCCTGCAAGGTTAATTATGATGTCCTGATATTGCTTTATGGTTTCAATTTTTAATTCATCGTGTGACTGAACCGAGGCTTCAAGGTTTAAAGACGGCGCTATGTTCATCTCTCCCCTTATATTTCTTATGCCGGATATAATTTCTGTGATAACTTCCATTTTCGATTCAGCTTCAGAGTCTTTTTCGGTAATTGAGGCATCGGATGCAGTCGCAGGGAATGCCGCCTTCATTATGGAGCCTTCTGTCCCCGGCAGCTTGTGCCAGATTTCTTCTGTAACAAAGGGCATGAACGGATGAAGCAGGAGAAGTATGTCATGCAGCACTCGCCATAGAACACTCAGTGTTGAGTGGCGTTCATTTTGCCTTTCTTTTCCGTATAAAACGGGCTTTATTATTTCCAGGTACCAGTCGCAGAACTCATGCCATACGAATTTGTAAATTGTGCCGGCAGCTTCATTGAACCTGTAATTATCCAGAGCGTCATTAACGTTTCCCGTAACGGTGTTCAACCTGGATAAAATCCACCTGTCAGGAAGCGAAAGTTGATTGGATTCTATTTTGTCATAGTTTTTGTCTAAATGCATAAGGGCAAAACGTGCGGCGTTCCACAGTTTGTTTACAAAATTGCGGTATCCTTCCACCCGCTTTTCAGACATCTTTATGTCGCGTCCCTGAGCCGCAAAAGCAGCAAGAGTAAAACGGAATGCATCGGTTCCATAATGTTCTATAACTGTGAGCGGATCGATGACATTTCCTTTTGACTTGCTCATTTTACTGCCTTCTTCGTCACGTACCAGAGCATGTATATAAACTTCTTTAAACGGCACGTTCCCCATGAAATGCAGACCCATCATCATCATGCGGGCTACCCAGAAAAACAGGATATCAAACCCTGTGATAAGAACCGATGTCGGATAAAAGGTTTTCAAGAGGGGTGTCTCTTCCGGCCAGCCCATTGTGGAAAACGGCCACAGCGCAGAGCTGAACCAGGTGTCAAGGACATCGGATTCCTGAATAAGATTTTTCCCCCCGCATTCAGGGCAGGTTTCCGGTGTATCAACGGTAACGATCACCTCATCGCAATTTGCGCAGGTCCATGCCGGTATCTGATGTCCCCACCAGATTTGTCTTGAAATACACCAGTCTCTGATTTCGTTCATCCAGTTATAATAAGTCTTGGTCCAGGATTCGGGGATTATTTTTGTTTCCCCATTTTCGACGGCTTTAATTGCTTTTTCCGCAAGGGAACTTACCTTTACAAACCACTGCCTGGATAAATTTGGCTCGACTACTGTTTTACATCTGTAGCAGTGACCAACGTTATGTTTGTGAGGCTCGATTTTTTCAAGGAGGCCTTCTTTTTTAAGGGCTTCGAGAACAGCTTCCCTGCACTCGAAACGGTCGAGATCTTTGAATTGTCCTGCCTCGGATGTCATTAAGCCGTCATCGCCTATAACTTTTATGCTTGGAAGATTATGGCGCGTTCCTATTTCAAAGTCGTTGGGATCGTGGGCAGGAGTAACCTTTAATGCACCTGTACCGAAAGACCTATCAACGTACTTTTCCCTGATTATGGGAATAGTTCTGTTCATAAGGGGAAGTATGACCGCGTTATATCCGAGGTCCTGGTAACGCTCATCTTCAGGATTGACGGCAATCGCTGTATCTCCAAGCATTGTTTCAGGCCTTGTGGTTGCGACAACAATTCCGTCAGAGCCGTCAACAAAGGGGTATCTTATGTGATATAGATGACCGTCATGCTCTTCATGTTCTACTTCAAGATCGGCAAGAGCGGTATGGCAGCGCGGGCACCAGTTGATAATATAATTGCCGCGATAGATAAGACCTTCATTGTAAAGCTGCACAAAGACTTTTCGAACCGCGCGTGACAGTCCTTCATCCATGGTAAAGCGTTCGCGGTTCCAGTCACACGATGCTCCAAGACGTTTAAGCTGGCTTATGATTGCGTTGCCGTATTTTTCGCGCCATTCCCATACAGTTTCAATGAACTTTTCTCTGCCGAGCTGATGACGGTCACGCCCCTCGCCGGCAAGCTTTTTTTCCACAACGTTTTGAGTCGCAATACCTGCATGGTCGGTACCGGGCATCCAGAGCACATTGTCGCCATGCATTCTCCTGTACCGGCAGAGAATATCCTGCATTGTAATATTGAGTGCATGTCCCATGTGGAGGACGCCGGTAACATTTGGCGGAGGTATTACTATTGAATATGGTTTTTGAGGGCTTTCATCTTTGGCAGCAAAAAGCTGTTCTTTTTCCCAGAAATCATACCAGCGTTTTTCTACTTTATGCGGTTCATAACTTTTATCGAGAATATTTGAAGTCATGCGTTAATCTTTCTCAGATCAAAAATTTTATATTCAGAAATTTAACAACTCGTAATGGTTTAGCTTTATGAAAATAATTGCGGATATATTTTTAAAAAGCTTGTTTCGCTGACCCCTGACCCCTGACCCCTGATCCCTATCACCTGATCCCTAAAATTTGAAAGGGGATTATTTAATAATCCCCAATTTATTATTCTCAATTTTAAGTAATATTCCCGGTGCGCCGGACAGCAGGCCTTTTATTCTTCATCGATCTTTGTATCTTCGAGTAAGAGAGCCTTTAGCTGTTCTATTTCTTTTGTGACTGTTTTTTCGATAACTTCAGTTAGCATGCTGTCGATCTTATCAGCATACATCTTCTTTATAACTCTTTCTAAAGCTTCGTCAACCTGCTCGGGAGATAAGTTAATAGACTCAGGAGTATCAGAAGTGGTCTTCTTTTCATGGACTCCTTCCTGCTGCGTGTCTTCTACTATATCTGCAATTAACTGCCCAAGCTCATACGATTCTTCTTCAGGTTCAAGGGATAAATCCTTTGAGACATCTAATTCTGAATCTAAATCCGCTTCCGTAGAATCAGCAAATTCATTATCTAAATAATGATCTATTTCTATATCTTCATCAGGGTTATCTTCTAATTTGATTGTATTTTCTAAAATATCATCATCAAGCTCAGCGATTTTTTCTTCTTCTGAAGCATTGGTTGCTTCATCTGTATAATCAGGGAATTCAATATCTTCTGTGCCTGAGGCAATATCTGTAAGGTCTATAATATCTTCATCATCCTTCGGGTTTGCTTCATCATTGAGTTGATTTGGATCATTGTTGTCTGTCATATCAACCTCCATGTTAAGACCTTTTTAAAACATCCTCTTTTGTCCGATTTCTACGTCTGGCTCAAATTTAAATCCTCAAAATACTCAATGTATTCCTCCGGTTAAAATCTTCGCCATCCTTGAACTCGAACAAAACTGAACGTTTTTCAAAGGTCTCAGATTTATAAGGTGTCAAGATTTTTGCTTGAGGAATTAAGCAAACCCCTATAATTTTAAAAAATTAGCATATGGCATATAGTGTGTCAAGATTTTTACCTTTTTATAGGCTTTAAGATAAAGATTTTGGGTGTGTTATCGGTCGTCGACGTACGACGAGTACGCCTTCCTCCTTCTATCCTTCCCAAAATCATTATCTTAAAACCTATACCATGTGAACCAAAAAAATGATTTACAAAAGTACATTTTAATCTATAACAAACATTATGCGCCGATTTTTTATTGAACAATCGAAGATTGCCGGCCCGACAATAGCTATTACTGGTTCAGATGCAGCTCATATTAAAAGAGTTTTGCGCATGAAACCGGGAGCCATGATAGAGCTTTTTGATGGCATGGGTTTTGAGTATGAGGCAAGGATAGAAAACCTGACTGCCGAAAGTGTTGAAATATCAATAGCCCGCCGTTTTTTGTCGGCTTCGGAATCTCCTGTTCAGATAATAGTGGCTCAGGCTCTATTAAAAGATAAAAAAATGGATACCCTTGTAAGGCAGCTTACTGAAATAGGGATAACCAGGTTAATTCCTTTTACAGCAATGAGGTCAGTCCCGAGGCCGGATAATAAACGTCTTGCCGAGCGTAGAAAACGATGGGAAAGAATTGCAATAGAGGCTCTAAAACAGTGTGGGCGCGGCCATGTTACAGAAATAGGTGAAACAATAACTTTTAATGATTTGATAAAGATGGACGATGAATGTGATCTTAAGATTGTTTTCTGGGAAAATGAATCAAAACCCATAAGCGATGTAATTCAACATATAAATGACAGGCATTATAGAAAAATTTTAGCTGTGCTTGGTCCAGAAGGGGGGTTTACGGAAAAGGAGATAGAAGCCGCAACAGCCTGCGGATTTGTTACAGCTTCACTTGGCCCCCGTACATTAAGAGCGGAAACAGCAACAATTTCAGCATGCGCAATACTTCAGTACCTTTTTGGCGACATGGGCTTAAAAAAATCTTGACAAAAATCAGGGCTTCTAATAGTAACAAAATTTGTTTTTAAACAAGCCGAGGTAGCTCAGTCGGTAGAGCAGTGGACTGAAAATCCGCGTGTCGGCAGTTCGATTCTGTCCCTCGGCACTCCTTCATCTAACCCCCCTGGTATAGGGTTAGCCGCAGTATGGCTAACCCTTTTTTAGCTTAACCTAAAACCTGCATAAGATTCACACAATATTTTTTTTAAGTTCCACAAGGGTGGCACCCCAGCCGCCAGCTTCTTGCGAAGCATCTCTGAATGATTCTACCATTTGATTTTCACCTAAAATTTCCTGGACCCTTTTTTTAAGTATGCCTTTCCCCTTTCCGTGAATAACCCGTACTGAAAAAATACCTTTATCAATACAGGCGGAAAAGTAATCCTTTAGAAGATCAGGCACATCTTTTGGATGGAAGGCATGAAGGTCAATTACGTCTTCTATAGGAATTTTTATTGGTTCCATATAACTGGTTCTGTGCCCGAGAACAGACGCTTAATGTTTTCAATATGGCGCAGGTAGATAACTATTGATATGAAAGCAGCACATATCGCCAGAACTTTTGAATTGGTAGCTTTCCATACAGCGACGGGGAGTATTAGTGCTGCTCCAAGAGATCCGGCAGATACACGGTTGCATAAACATATAAACATTATAAAGGTCAGCAGGGCAAAAAGACATGCTATTGGTGAAATTATAAGGAAAGCTCCAGCTGTAGTTGCGACGCCTTTTCCACCACCCTTAAATTTCAGAAAAACAGGATAAAGGTGACCTGATAAAACTGAAACAGTTATAAGGGATACATATATTTCAGCCCAAAAACCATTAACACCCGTTAACTTGATAGCAAGATATACAGGGAAAGCACCTTTAACCATATCGCCTGCAAGGGTAATCACACCAAGCG
>Ga0180732_1000993_pt1 | contig 19429 bp, 22 predicted proteins | sample KR11_01MetaG_FD_148674 | JGI IMG/M metagenome (GOLD analysis project Ga0180732, IMG submission 148674) | Groundwater microbial communities from the Olkiluoto Island deep subsurface site, Finland - KR11_0.1 MetaG | ecosystem: Environmental > Aquatic > Deep subsurface > Groundwater | place...
GGCGGGGGTTTGTGCTTTTATGGGGGGGGTGTTTTGTTCAAGTGTGTCTAGTTGTGTTGGCTTTAGCTTCGAGGCGCACAATGCAGAATTACCACGACGTGGAACGCGGATTGCGCGGATCAGACGGATTTCACGGATACGATATCCGCGCGTATCCGCGTCATCAGCGTCATCCGTGTCCTATCGTCGGCGTCACACATTTATCACTCTTTAAATATTAATCCACGGCGCCAATATGCCCCCATGCAACCGCTTCACATCAAAATTAAAGCATACAGGTGACCGGAATGCCGCATCATACCGGGGCGCCTTCCGGTTCGCCTGTGTTCAGTATCGCGGCTGCCGGGGAACTTCGCGGGTACGCTTTCCGTTCTCTTGGTGTAGGAGAAGGGGGGCACGGTGGGATTTGGAGCAGGTGGAGGGCTGGGGTTTGTGTTTTTAGGGGGGGGTTGTTCGGGTGTGGCCTAAGTTGGGCGAAAGCACTTTCGTTACTTAATAAATGACACATTTGCTTTTGTCTGCCCAAATTTTTGTATTAAGATACAAACCTGTCCGACTGTAATGGTTAAAAGTAAAAGTCATTCTACAGGAACTTGCAACATGTTCGTCGTTGATATTTTTCACACCACCATCTTGTTTTATATATTGTGAAAATGCTTTCATGAAATCATGTCCATTGCATAATTGTAATTGGTTAGGATTAGTAGCTTTCAAAACCCTCATTTTATCTAGAATAATTGTTTTATCAGTAATTTTAGCATTAGGCGATTTAGACAAAATTCTGGTAAAATATTGATCAAAATCTATTTCAAGACCTTCGAATGATAGTAGGTCTTGAAATCCTGCATCAAATTTATATTCTAAATTTTCTTTTTCATTAAGCCACTTTAAATAGCTTATTTGCTCAATTGAAAACAGAATGTTATTTCTTGTTTCGGAATGTTTGTCTTTTGGTAAATCAGTATATTCAAATACTAATGAACTGAATACCTCGTCCTCTGAAATAAGTATCATTTCCATGTCATGGTAATCTGTTAAAAAAACATTTTCTTTTTTATATATTGTTGCTCCCAGGTGAACAAAATCAGCGTCTCTAATTCCGATAATAAGCGGGTAAATTTTAACCAATTTTTCAACACATTCTTCAAGTTTAAACTTACCTCCTGGAATGGTTTCAACTTTACAATTGCTTAAATTAAATAATTTTCTAAAAAACCTTATATCGCTTTCGCCCTCTAAAAATACAAAAACGATTCCCTTACTATTAGGATGCAAAATATCGAGATGTAATTCATTAAGTTTATCTTGAAATGTAATATCCTGTTTTCTCATCAGGTATCAACTTTTTCAAGATTATAGACTAAATCCCACCTATCATTTATGATTGACGGCGAGTGAGTTGCAATTACAACTTGAATATTTTGAATTTTAATAATTCTCAACAAATCATTAAGGAACTCTTTTTGCCAAGTAATATGAAGCGATATTTCAGGCTCGTCAATTAGAACGAGAACATTTTGTTTTGCATTAAATATTAATTCATAAAGTAAGACGACCTCATGCTGTTCACCTGAGGAAAGTTGAGTTAATTCTAATACTTTGCCTTTACTAGTCTTAAAATAAAACCCGTTCTCTCTTTCTATTTGAATGGTTTTGTATGTAAATCTTCTTTCGTTTAAAATATTTGTAAATAATTCTAGTTTTTCAAGAAGGTTATCGAATACACCCAATTTACGTTCTAAATCATTTAAATACACTAAAAGGGCTTTTGAATCAGCTTTGCTATATCCAAGAACTTCTTGCTTACTTTCATACAAATTATTTTTTTTTAATTTATCCTGTTTTTCTTTTAGTTTATTAAAACGGATATTATATTCTTCCTCAGAAACTTTTCCCTTCTCAGATATCAAGCGATTCGGGTAACTGCTATCAAGTTCTTGCGATATTATAAATGATTCTTGTGAATACAGTGCAATTAGTTTCTTCAGTTCGTTAGCATATGTCTGAATCGTTTCTATCATGATGGTTTGCTCTTTCTCCTCACGATAGTTCCTTTCAGTGCGATAGTTCCTTTCAGTAGTTTGAACTTTTCTAAAAAGTCTTTGCTCTCTTATTAAATGAACTTTTATTGAATCTATTATGGCATTTATTTTTTTTGATTTGATCTTTAAAAGATTTTTACTTATTTCATCAGGTAATTGGTCTGCATATTCATTAATAAGATCATCAATTGTTAAGATTCTTCCACTGCGATGGTCAATCCATTTATCAATCTCTATTTTTGCTACTGGTAGATATCTTTGAATGGTTCTCTCAATGTCACTTTCTAACTTGCCGGAATAGTCAAATGTTTCAATGGTTTTATCGTTTTTAGCAAAAGTAAATTTTACATTTGGTTTATCAGTTTCTACCGTCTTGGAAATAATAATGGAAGTATCGTTATCTAAGGAAATAGTTATTTTTTCAAATACTAGTTTTTGAAAAAATATAAATTTTCTATTGAATAAACTAAATATAATATTCAATATCATTGTCTTTCCGAATCCATTCGGACCTGTTATGATTAACACGTTTTCTTTGTTGCTAAATGGAATATTGTAATCAAATATTTCAAAAAGCTTGTCAATTTTTATAGCGTTTATTTTCATATTATTTAGGTTATTGTATCTGTAAATTTATTCAATTATGTTATATATTAAAGTGTTTTATTGTTTATATCTCTTCAGATTTTTATATTTCGTCCAAATGACTTTATATTCTTCTTATCTCTATATTACTCACTTATGTATAAAAGTTACTTATAACAGAATATAAATTGATGAGCGCCTATTTTTATCATTTGAAAACGGTTTTTCTGGATTCTTATTGAATTTTGTGCATGGTATTCCCCCATCATCTTCAGTCACCCCAAACCCCGGACTTAAGTTCAAAGCCTGTATCAACTGCTTTTGAAAATATCCCATAAAATCCCCCCATCCCCATCCCCACCCTCACACCCCCACATCCATCTCCTCATCCGCCCTCACCTGCGCCCTCTCATGCTTCTCCTCATACTTCCTCTGCTCCGCCCAGAGCGCAGGCGCATCCTTGCTCCTCCCCCTCACATCGCTCGTGAGCCTCTTCCTTATCCTCACTAAGGTTGGCGTATTGATCGCCACCCCTGAGATTATCCGCATCACCCCGAACTTCCTGCCTTCTGAGGTGACACGGAAAAACGACATATCCAATTTTACCTGTCACAAAAGTCAGTTCATTACCAAAGATTTAATATAAATAAATTACAATTTTAGTATAAACACAATCTGCAACTGAAATGACGACTAAAGGCGCAAAAAAAGTAATGGAATGTTTCGGTGTAAAACGTAAAGAAAGCGTGCTTATCGTAGTGGATACTTCAACTCCCCCCTCTATCCAGAAGAGCCTTTTCGATGCAGCTAAAAATATTGGCTGCGAGGTGATGGTTTTGACCATGATGCCAAGGTCGCGACACGGGGAAGAACCGCCGCGGGTAGTTTCAGAAGCCATGATGAACGCGGATGTGGTTATCGCCCCGACCACTTTGTCTCTCACTCATACACAGGCAAGGATAAACGCCTGCAAAGCCGGGGCACGGGTAGCTTCCATGCCCGGAATAACTGAGGTAATGATGAGTTCAGGCGGCATAACAGCAGATTGCCGCAAGCTCAATGAAATAGCTCTCACATGGAATAAACGGTTGGAGAATGTCCGCGAGGTGAGAGTGGTCACAGAATCCGGAACTGATATCGTATTTGATCTTGATGGATGCACCTGGATGATGGACACAGGTATGTGCCATGAAAAAGGATGCAGCAGCAACCTCCCTGCCGGAGAGATGTATATTGCGCCGAAGAATGCCAACGGGGTTTTTGTGGTGGACGGCTCACTTAGCGGTTTTGGTCTACTTGAGTCCCCACTTGAGATCACGGTACGGAACAGGTATGCAACTTCTATCAAAGGAAAACTGGCTGATAAGCTCGAAGTTATGCTGGACAGGGTCGGGGAAAAGGCGCGAAATATCGCAGAACTTGGCATCGGTATCAATCCGAAGGCTAAACTTATCGGGAATGTACTTGAGGATGAAAAAGTGGGAGGCACTGTTCACATAGCTCTTGGGGATAACAGTTGTTTTGGCGGGGATGTGGTCGCGGGCATTCATCTTGACGGCATTATAAAAAAGCCGGTCCTTTTTTTAGATGGCAAAAAATTTATGTGTAGTCCCAAAAAAATCTAGATTAAATGAATATAACGAGGAACCAAAAAAGACTTTTGGTTGGATAGGATAGGAAATGAGGTTCCTCAAAACCTAATTATGTAAATGGTTATTTAAAGGATTTTTCCAAGATTATACCCAAATTGATTCCAAATCATAAATGACGCCAAATGACGCCCCACTTATTCCTTCCTTGAACCGTCATTAATTTTTTCCTCGTGGAATACTTTTGAACGCGTCTTGACTAAATCCAAAAATTGAAATGTAATGAAAAACAATGACATATCATGCAAAGAATAGACGCCAGAGGTAGAATGTGCCCACTGCCTCTTTTCTATACCAAACGTGAAATCGAGGAAATGCAGGCAGGCGAGGAACTTGAGGTAGTCACAGACGACCCTAATGCAAAAGAGACCATACCGAGATGGAGCAGGGAGCACGGGCATGAGGTTCTAGCTCTTGAAGAGCAGGAAAATTGCTGTAGAATTGTTGTCAGAAAACGCTCATAAAATGCCGGGCACTTCTTTGAGCAAAGTGGGCTGATCAGGACGCCGTATACTGATGAAAGAAGCTCGTATTGCGGGAGGCACGATTGACCAGGATAGGTTGGAACTACTTCAAAAGCAGGAATCAGCCATAACCTTTTTTACATAAAATAGTATCATTTTGCATCGTATTTAATCCCACCACAGGGATCCCTGCCTTTTCAAACCGGGAAGCATCAAGGCGCGCCACAACATCTCCAGCTATTGCACCTATCCTGAAGCTTTTTCCTATGCGCTCGATGGTCTTTTCCACCAGCATGGTCTTCCCGGAGCCAATGGCACCCATTATGTTAAAAGCCGTGATCTTGAATTTATCAAGACTATTGCGATTCTTCCTGGCAAGCTTACTATTCGCTTCCAGAACATCATATTCGATATTTATTTCTTCAACAGTGTGCATGTCGATCGTTCATATAAAATTGGTCAAAGCTAAAGATTATATATAACGGTCAATCATAAAGAACTTGTGCACTTCAGATATGTGGGAAAATTCTGAAAAAAGAATATATGAAATGTTCGTGATAATACTAACAATATAACCGGAAGTATTTATGAGCTTTGTCGAGCAGGTGAAAAAAAATCTTGATGGAAAGCTTCGGATAGAGGACGGTAACTGCGGCACGACCCATAAAGTATTAAGAGAAATATCAAGGCTGGGAGGAAAAGCAATAACATGGGAGCGTCCCGACGGTGTTTATTCAAAGATACTTGATAACAATGGGATCGTCGTAGGTGAGGGAGAGGGAATAACATGGCCTCCTGCAATTCTTTTTGCATTGGTGGAAGGAGGGTTTTTCCCTGAGGAAATAGAATCCCAGCTTATTAAGTCACTGCAATGCATTATCGACATGGAAAAGGTGGCCGAGATATATGGTTACGGAAGAGTTGTTACTCCGGTAGCTTCAGCTTATAACGAGGTCTGGAAAAATGGTGGAAGAGTGGCCATAAGGCGAAATTCATGGGGTGTAGAGGTAGTTTTTATTGATAAAGATGATAAAGAAATCGCTGTCGGACCGATCTCTTATTGTCCAACATGCGGCACAGCAGCCACCCTACCTCGCGCCCCGGTTCTTGCCGCAAAGATAAAAGAAGAACTGAAGGACAAGCGAAATACAGGGAAAGATAAATATGAACGCGGGATGGAGAATCATTTCTTCTTCAAGAATGACAGGGTAATGTGTGAGATCATTGAAAAAGGACTTGTCATGGGAAGAGCGTCAAGATGCTGCATAGCATACGCAGGTGTAGTCGCAGAAGTGCATGCAGGCATATCAGGGCCTAAATGGGGGGCGTTATTTAAGGAATATTGTAAGATATGCCCTGTGAAATTATGCAGGAAAGGAAAAAATACCGGTGAGGAAGCAAATAATCTTCTTGTATCCCTTGAAAAAAGGGATCTTAGGACAGATGTGAAAATGAATACATATATCACCGCTATTGTGAAAAAAAACGGCGAACCTATTGGCGAGGGTATCGGGACAATATGTGCCTTCTCATCATTGATGTATGCTGCAGCCAAATGCATTGAGCTTCGTTCTGAAATTGAAGTTGTCAGGGAATGAGTGAAAAAGAATGCATGAGATCTCAATAGCCGGGGCAATAATTGATTCAGTGCTTGATGCCGCAAAAAAGAATAATGCCATAAAGGTCAACGAAGTCTTTCTTAAAAAAATGGAACCGTACTGTCAACAGCGGAGTAAAACTCCCAAATCGTCTTCTGGAACGGGTCATCTACTGCATTTGAAAGCACCTTGAAGTTGTTCTTTATTCTCTTCAATAGAAAATATGAACATCCATGAATGGCTGAATATAGCAAGGATTATATGTCTTTGTAAATAATTATGTGGTAGAAGAGGGTACTAAAATGATTGAATTTGGACTTAACAGAATAGTAGTAATTTTATCAAGCAAGAAAATTTCAGGGATCTTGAGGTCATTCACATAAAATTCCTTTTCGGCGATTCAACAGAATCCCCACTGCATAGGGATTTCCTGGCTTTGCTGGATATTTATATTGATACCAGCGTCAAAGTGATAATGCTTGAGAATACGGTTTTTGACATGAAAGAGGAGATAAGGGACAGGCGAAAACTCAAAAATTCAGTCATTGAACAACTGGATAACTGCCTGTCAACCTCTGAACTGGCTATTTCAAATGCCATCGCCGTAAGTAAAGAGAAGACTGCCATCAATCAGTATGCGCAAAAGAGCAAGGAGTTCCTTAAAAAATATATTGAGGATGGCAAGGTTAAGTTTTCAGATGAAGTATTCAAAGAAATTTCAGACTACGAACAAAAAATAAACTCTGCAGACAAGGAGAATAGAGTCACACTGGAGTCTTTTTTTGTCCAGGACCCTCTGCCTGTTATTTTCAGGAATTTTATCATTAAAGCTACAAAGGACGGCTATTCCGCAAAGGTCAAGGTGGACTTTGAAGGCGATATCTCAGTTATATATGGCATAATAACCTCGCAGGTGCCTTTCTGGAACCGGAATGTGCGCGTTTCAGATTTTTTAAAGGGTATTGATATTCAGTAAGATCCCCCTTTTCGCCTCTTTTTGTCTCACCCGGGTTAGTCCTGGGATTCTACACCTGGGTTTCTCCCCCAAAACCTATATTAATGATGGAGTTGTATGCGTTAAAAAATGGAGAACTAATATGGGAAATATTCGACCCACTTACATTAAATCATTAGCAGCACAGTTACTTGAAGAGCATAGTGATCTTTTTACTACAGACTTCTCGCATAACAAGGAATTCGTTACCAAATATACCAATGTAGATAGCAAAGTTATCAGGAATCGCGTTGCAGGATATATTGTTCGCTCGTTGAGAGTTAAGGCTATCAGAAAGAAATAAGAGGGGACCATGATAGAAGGTGTTCTGCCTGCCCTTATTACCCCTTTCACCAAAGATAACAGGGTAGATAAGGACGGCATACGTCAGAATATCGAATTTTTGATAGATGGGGGCGTATCTGGCGTAGTTCCATGTGGAACAACTGGCGAGGCTGCCACTCTTTCAATCCAGGAACATGAAAAGGTAATCGAATATGTAGTTGAGTACTCTTCGGTCCCGGTTGTGGCAGGGACTGGCTCTAACAATACCGCAGAAGCGCTTGAGTTGACAAAATTCGCCCAGGATGCAGGCGCAGACGCCGCATTGCTTATTACACCTTATTACAACAAGCCCAATGACAGGGGTATGCTCAAGCATTTCATGACTATTGCAGAAGCTGTAGATATCCCGATCATCATTTATAACGTCCCTTCACGAACAGGGATAAACCTGAAACCTGAACTCACGGCAGAGCTTGCAAAGGTAAGTAATATCGTGGGGATAAAAGAGGCAAGCGGCAGCCTGGACCAGATCACAAGGATAATCGAACTTACAAAGGGCGAGGATTTTGCAGTATTATCGGGCGATGACGGCCTGACGCTTCCAATACTGTCTATTGGAGGAACAGGTGTCATCTCAGTTGTTGCGAACGTAGCCCCGAAACTTGTAGTTTCAATGGTCGAGGCTTTTCGAAATGGAGACTCGGAAAGAGCAAGAGAACTTCATATGACTCTTGCTCCACTTACACGAGCCATGTTCCTTGAGACAAACCCGGTCCCTGTAAAAAAGGCGGTCGAGTTGATCGGTCTTCCTGCGGGGGAGCTCAGGCTTCCGCTTGCGCACATAAGCCCGGACAACGAGAAAAAGCTAAAGATCGCGTTAAACGGCCTTCATTTGATAGAGTGAGTTGATCATGATAAAAGTAGCAGTTACCGGAGCATGCGGGAGGATGGGCGGGCTTATTATAGAAAACGTCCTGAAGTCAAAAGAAATGAAACTTGTTTCTGCAATTGACATTAGCAATATCGGGAAGGACATAGGCGAAGTGATGCGGATAGGTGCGTTAAATGTGCCTGTGGAGGATGCAAATAACATCGAAATGTCTTTTGAGAGCTCAAAACCTGATGTACTCATAGATTTTACTGTTGCAGATCCGGCTGTAAAAAATGTTCTTGCTGCTGCCAGAAAAAAAGTAAATCTTGTCGTGGGTACGACCGGTTTTTCAAGAGAGCAGCGCTCAATTATGGAGACGGCCATAAAATTCAGCGGCGTTTCCGCAGTAATTTCCCCGAATTTCTCAATCGGTGTAAATGTGTTCTATGGGCTCCTTGCTGAAGCGGCGAAGCGCCTTGATGATTACGATATCGAAATAATAGAGGCGCACCACAACCAGAAGAAAGATTCACCAAGCGGAACGGCATTGAAAGCCGCCCAGACCATAACAAATGTGCTTGGGGAACGTGAGTTCGTTTACGGAAGGCACGGTCAAGCCCTGCGTAAAAGGGAGATAGGTATACATGCAGTTCGCGGTGGCGATATTGTGGGAGATCATACTGTACTGTTCGCGGGCGATGGAGAGCGCATCGAGATAAAGCACCAGGCTCACAGCAGGCAGGCATTCGCAAAAGGTGCCATAAGAGCGGCTGTTTGGGTTTGTTCTGCCCGGTCCGGTGTTTTTGACATGAAGGATGTCCTGGGAATAAAATAACCCCTTTTTGCCGAAAAGGTTAAAAGGAATGTGATAGAATGAGAGCAAAATCATTCACTCTTTATGGAGTGATGTGGAGCATATAATGATAAGATATTACATTGTTTTTATGAAATAATTCTGAATAATGTAATTTATCTTAAACCACACAAATATAAAGATTGGGTGATTAAACGTTGTACCGGGTAATCCGGCACATGTATCGTGCATTATGAAATGCATAACCCCAACTCATGTTGGAAAAGGAGGACATATAGGTTGTTAAATGAATTGCAGAACCGAAAAAACGACTTAAAGAATAAGTCTGAAGAGTATAAGGATAAAAGGAACGAGCTTAACCTTGAAGCAAGCAAGTGTGCGACTAAAAGGAACGAACTGAATACTCGTACCAAAGAACTCATCGATGAGGCACAGCAGCTTAAAAAGTTACGCGATGAGAACAATGAAAAAGTCGGCGAGGCTAAACTCAAACGTGACGAACTGAACGAGCAGGCTAACAAGGTTTATGCTGAAATCGATAAGATCCGCAAGGATTTAAATCTCGGCGATGGTCCATCCTTGAAGGAAATGAAAAGGGAAATAGACCAGTTGGAATTCAGACAACAGACTGAGGTGTTAAAAACATCACAGGAACGAGAGATTGTCGAAAAGATAGCCAAATTGACTGAAGAGCTCAAGCGCAAAAAGACGCAGCTTGAAGGCAGCAGTGAATTAAAAACATTACTTGAAGAAGCCCAGGTTTTACGTGATGAGGCTGCAATACACCATGACAGGGTAAAAGAATCTGCAGAAGCTGCGCAGCAATATCATGATAAGATGATTACGATCTTTAAAGAAGCTGATGCTATAAGAGCGGAATCCGATGCCGCACATAAGGATTTTGTGAAAGCGCAGGAAGCCGCTGATGAACAGCACAGACTATTCATTCAGTCCCAGAAAGAGATCCGTGAGATCAACAAACTGATCATCGGATTAAAGAGAAAGACCAAGGAAACCAAGGACGAATCCATCAGGGAACAGACAAAGAAAGAAGCAGAGGAAGTTTATAACCAGTTCAAACTCGGTGAGAAATTAAACACCGAAGACCTCATGCTGCTCCAGAGATCGGGACTTCTGTAACCCGATTTTTTTTATTTTTTCACTCAGATGGAAAAGCCAGTAGTGTCTATTAAATGCTATTTTGTGAGCTGGGATAAGGCTTACAGGCTGGGAAGGAAGATCGCGCGTAAGATAAAAAAGTCAGGTTTCATACCCGATCTGGTAATAGGTGTAGCACGCGGAGGACTGGTACCAGCTCGTATCGTATGCGATTTCCTGTATCAGAAAGAATTAACCTCCATAAAGGTGGAACACTGGGGGATAGCTGCCACTCTTGGAAATGCAAGAATAAAATACCCGCTGCCAGAAGAAATTGACATCTCAGGGAAAAGGATATTGGTGGTGGATGATGTTGCCGATACCGGAGAAACCTATCAGGTCATCGTGAAACATTTAAAAGAGAGGTCTCCGGCAGAGGTCAGGACCGCTGTGCTGCAATACAAGACATGTTCCACGTTCAAACCTGATTACTGGGGTGAAAAACATGATGCATGGAAGTGGATAATCTATCCATGGGCATTGTACGAGGACATGACCGGGTTCATAATAAAGGTGCTTGTGCGGCCCATGACGCAGGAAGAGGTCAGGAAGGGGTTGAATATCGATTTTGATATAAGAATATCAAGAAAAGAACTGAGTGAGTTCCTTAACGATATGAGGGGGGAAGGGAAGCTCAGGAAATGCAAAAAGGGCAGTAAATTCTACTGGAAAAACACTGGTGATTAATAATGGATTGCAAGGTTCTACTGGAAAAGCATTGGTGATTAATAATGGATTGCAGGGTATATGTTCTGGTATCGGGGACAGTCCAGGGAGTTTTTTTCAGGGCAAGCGCGAAGAAAATAGCAGATGAACTGCATCTTACAGGCTGGGTAAGGAACCTTGATGATGGGCGCGTTGAAGCTATCATCGAAGGCGAGCAGGAAAAAGTCTTTAAAATGATAGAATGATGCAGGAAAGGGCCAGATTACGCAGATGTTAAAGACGTCCAGGTAATATCAGAGAAATATATCGGGGAATTTAAGGATTTTTCGGTTCGCAGGTAGTAGATATTTATAGCCCGACTAATAATTTTGGTGTATGGAAAATATAGAAACTCCGTGTCCTTCATGTTCACCAGATGAACCAGTGTCTCATAAAGTGCTTAAAAGCACGCTGGTCAAATGCAAAGAATGCGGGGACGTTCACATTGAGAAAATAGAAAAGAAAGTCCCGGTGCGTGTTATTGTGAGTATCGCGGATAAGTCTGTCCGCATCAGGACCCTGCTTTCCGGGGTCATCAGGGCTGGCGATGAGCTTGTAATGGATGATGAGACGTCAGGTGAGGCTTATCCAGTCCAGATAAGTTCTATTGAAGTTGGTGATAAAAGGGAAGAAAGCGCACATGTTGATGAAATTAAGACAATATGGGCGCGTGCGATCGATGAAGTAGTGGTAAAAATTGCCATAAGCCACAGGGAGACCACCGAATCCATAGAGATGAGAGTGCCGGGAGACAGGGAGTATGTCATCGGGGGAAAGATCAAAGTGGATACTCGGGAATTGAAGATCATTCGAATAAAGATACGTGACAGCGGATTTAAGAGCAGAAAAGGCGTTGCGGTCAAGGCAAGTGATATCAAGCGGATATATGCTGAATCAGGGCGGAAGGAACTGAGACGTATTTCAAAAGGCGGGGAACGCATTGTTATCAAAAAGCGTGAGTCTGTATGGAGTTTGAAATCCAAAAAAACAGGCTCATTGAAGACTTAAGGCTTCATGGTATCAGTGAGCGCGTGCTAGAAGCCATGCGTCGCGTTCCGCGCCATCTTTTTGTCCCTGAAAGAGAACATAAAAATGCTTATGCTGATCATCCCCTTTCCATAGGATGGGGGCAGACCATTTCAGCGCCGCACATGGTTGCGATAATGTGCGACCTGCTTGACATAAAGGATGGCATGAATGTGCTTGAGATAGGGGCTGGTTCAGGCTATCACGCTGCTGTTATGGCAGAACTGGCAGGAAGCGGACATGTATATGCCGTGGAACTGATAGAAGATCTTGCACTGTTTGCCAGTGAGAATCTCAAAAAAGCAGGCATCAGTAATGTTACAGTGATCGTGGAGGACGGCTCGCTTGGGCTGCCCGGCTTTGCCCCATACGACCGCATCAGTGTTCCATGCGCTGCGCCCGATATATCTGATACCCTGATAGACCAGCTAAAACCTGGGGGGAAGCTGGTTATACCGGTTGGTAGGGCTATTCAGGAACTATATCTTGTGACAAAGATAAACGGGATAAAAAAAGAAGCAAAAGGGGGCGTTGTTTTCGTGCCCCTTGTTGGAAAAAAGGGTTTCCCCTTTTAGAGAGACTTAAGCTCGCCGGACTGGATTTTTTGTACCAGCATGTTCCATTCGTTTTTCTTTAATCTAACAGTGTTCGCGCCCTCGCCTATCAATACGTCATCACCATTTGTCTCAACTGCCGGGCAGCAGCTTTTTTCACAAATATATACTTTCATTTTGAATCCTCCTCTCTTTTACAGGTTTGTATTAGATTTAAAGTTTATTGTGGTTTTATAAGACTGCACGCAACAACTGATTCGTTAGTAGAAGCACTGCTGCAGCCCAGTATACTATTTAAAACATCCCGGATTTCCTCGGGAGAAACTGGAACTGGCGTGATCACGGGTTCAGGTGTTTCCTGCAGAACTGGCTCCTCCTCTTCTATGATTGGCGTAAAGGGCAGTTCCGGTGTTGGGTCAGGCGCTGGCGCCTCAGTAATTTCAAAGCTCGCCGCAGCATCCTGTGCATTTTCAGCCAGTTCGCTCTCAGGCGATTTTATCCATATTTCCAGTTCATTGCTGAGCGCAGTCAATTTCCCGCTTCTGGAGTCCAGTTCATTAAATTCTACTATCGCAGGAGGAAGTCTGACCGGTTGTTCTGAGTCGATTTTAAGGCTGTAGCTGAGCCTTACCTCCTTGTTCGCTTCAAGAAAATCATTAAGACTTGTTGAGCCGCTTACAAGGGTCCCTTCTGGGGGAAGCTGATCTTTGATATAAACCTTGGTCGGCGTGCTCCCCCTATTTTCAGCTAATACTGTAACAGTAACTGTGTCACCCGGATTTATCTTGGAGACATCTATCTGTTTGGTGAGCGCTATTTCAGGCCCGTGGACAACTATGGTTGGCTGGTTTGACTGGACAGAATAATATTCCTTTAGCGTCCTGAAATCTGCATTTGCACTGGGCAAAACTGCACCGTTCTTATTTGCTTTCACCGGCTTTATAAGATAACGTGAATCCCATTCCGCTTTTGCGGGAATAGTTACCACCCACTTGAGTGAGTTGTTGCTCAGCAATTTAAACCCGTCAGGCAGGGTATCCGTGATGCTTACGTTCTTAAGCTCATAATTTGCATTGTTCTTAAACGAGAGAGATACCATTGCATATTCTTCCAGGTATATCTTTGCGTTAACGCTTTTTCTTAAATTAGGGATCTGTTCTGGTTCAGGCGCTATTAAGATTGTTTTTGAGGACTGTGCGGTGTAGAATATGTCCTTTGCATCATATCCTGTTGTGTTGGCGAGAATTTCGTAATTTTTAAGTTCAGTAATGATGGGGGTTGCGAAAATAATTTTGTTTGTTATTGAGCTCCCTTTTCTTATTCTCTCATAATTATACTTCAAAACCCCTCTCTTCAATGGCAACGTGGTTAATACATTCATATTGACATTCATGACATCAGCCGAACCTGTGTTACTAATAGTTACGGATGCAGTGATATCAGAATTCGCCAGTGACGTATATTCGCCATAATCAGTCTCAACCGATATTTCAAGAGCCGGTATACCTCTCGGGCTCATTTCTATTTCTGCAAACGGGGCATATGTTTCATAAACCCATTCAGTACCTTCTTTAGATGGTAGGATCTTTGCCGTCACTTTCAATTCACCATCAGGTACTATGTAGTATTCTCCCTGCGCGAGTAGAATGGAGTTCATGAGAATACCGTTCTTTGATAAATTGATCCCAACGAAAGGAATTACCGCTTGAGCAGGTGTCCCGGAATACAGGTTAGATTTAACAGGCGCAGGAAAAGCAATTACTTTTACCGTATACTCGTTATATATGAGTTCTTCCCCGCGCATGAGTTTTTCCGATGTTCCTGTACCCCACTGGAATGTTGATAAATCAAAGGCAAAAGCCGGGCTAACAAACCCTGATATTATCAGGGAGGCTATTATAAGTTTTATCAATTTGTCACATCTCATATAACAAAATCTCATACGTTGTATTTATCGATCCTATGATTATATCTAACAGAGACTTCATACTTATAATTTACCCTAAATATAGGTGGTTCGATCATAATTATTAATTATATTAACACAATATTATTTATATAGTTTTTCATGTTCAGGCAGTTTCACATGGTTTTTTAAATATTGAGGTGGTATTTTATAGTTTTTGAATCAACGTTTCGTCCTTATACGAACAATTGTTTTACAGTAAGAAATAGCTATCCCTCTGAATAAGATACTAGGAAAATGAGACGTTCCTCTTCCGATACATTAAAATGCTATAGAAACATGAATGAAGCCTATGGCAAAAAAGAAAGAAGGCGACGGCCTCATGTCCTCGGCTGGTTTAATGAGATATTATGACTCAGAAGAAACCTCCATGCAGATCCATCCAAAAACAGTGGTTATGTTTGCCCTGGCAGCGGGACTGGCTATTCTTGCATTGAATGCAAGTTATGGAATCTGGCCTTAAGGTCTGTGAAATTTGCACCTTTTTTCCCTTAAGCCCTTAGCTCTTCCATGTGCCGTATTCTTTTCCGGATCAGTTCTTCAGTACCTATATCCCGCCTGCTGTAAAGCCTGCCTTTTAAAGCTGAAAGTCCATCCTGCGCTATTTTTGCAGCATCCTGAATTGTATCTGCGGTACCCAGTACCGCAATTGCCCTGGAACCTGTGGTGAATACTTTGCCGTCCTTTTCATATACGCTTGAATAGAAAACACGCGCATCCCCGGCACTTCCTATCTCTATGACTGCATCCTTTACAGGATCGTCCGGGTATCCCTCAGGGACTGCATACTTGCATACTGTCGCCTGCTTTTTAAAGGTGACCTTTGTCTTACCAAGAGTCCCGTTTACAACGGCCAAACACACATCAAGGAAATCATTCTCAATAAGCGGTATCACGTTCATGGCTTCAGGGTCGCCAAATCGCGCGTTGAACTCAATGACAGAGATGCCTTTCGCTGTTGCCATGAATTGCCCGTAAAGAATGCCCTGATATGGGACTCCAGTTTCTTTCCTTATCGCCATGACTGCTTCGCCCATTATCTTTTTTGCGCCTGTGTAATCTGACTCTCTCATGAAAGGCAGGATATCCTTCGCATCGTTGTACGATCCCATCCCACCTGTATTTGGTCCCATGTCCCCATCAAACGCCCTCTTGTGGTCCTGTACTGCTGGGGCGAATGCAAGAAAGCTTCCGTCCACGAAAGCCTGGACAGTAAATTCCTCACCTATGAGGCGCTCCTCGATTACAAGGTCGTCGTTCTTCAACACTTCACGGGAGTAAACCTTTGCCCCTTCAATGTCAAAATGGTCGCCCATCACCTTTACACCTTTCCCGCCGGTCAGGCCCGCGGGTTTGATGACCACATCGCCCAATTCGTCAATATACTCATCAGTGCCGCTTTCTCCTTTCCTGAAGACCTTGAATGCGGGAAGTCCTGCAATATCGTATTTCTTCATGAAATTGCGGGTCCATGCTTTATCGAACTCGATCTGCGCCGCAAGCCTTCGCGGACCGACTACCGGGATATCGGCGTCCCACAGTGCATCGGGGATGCCTGCTGCAAGCGGTGTCTCAGGACCGATGACAGCAAGTTCTATTTTGTTCTTTACAGCAAATTCTACTATCGCGCGGTCAGTCTCTTTTATGAGTAAGAACTCTTTACAGAGGCGCGCTATGCCCGGGTTTTTCTTGCTCATTGCCACATAAAGCTGCGGTTCTCTCTTGCTTCGGGCTATTGCTTCTGCAATGGCGTGCTCCCGTCCGCCGCCTCCTACCAATAGGACTCTCATGATTTACTCCACAATGTTTGCAGGAATAAAAATGTTCTGGTTTGAATAAATACTCTGTCCCTGACCAAAATAAGAATCGTAAATATGCTGATATAACAGATCGCACTTATGCTGATATAATTCAGGCGTGTAGCTCCTCGGCAGCCTGTCCAGGATCTCCTCTATAGACAGCCTCACAACTGCCCTCGACTGCTGTCGCTTGCGCCAATCGAGAACCAACTTCTCCTTTTTCAGAGTATCAAGAAGCTCCTGTGCAAATTCCACAAGTCTTGCGAAGAACGTCTCGACATTATAAGAACTCGAGTTGTACTCATCTATCATTTTCTGGAACTTATCAAGGTAATTCGTCCGGACCTTGTTTAACCGAACTATCTGCACCAGCTTAAGATTGATTTCACTCCTTAATTTCTGAGTCTCGATGTGCTTCCGACCTTTTTCAAAACGTGTTTTCAATGCTTCGAAGTCTATCCTGCTTAAATCTACCAGGTGTTCTGTCTCAGAGGGTTCAAGCGGCTGATGGATAACATATCCTTCAGTTGAGATTGAATTGTCCAGAAGTTCATCCACTGCTTTCATGACCCCGGAAATATCAGCTTCTTTTACCATTGAGCGTATCTTCTCTGCCAAAATAGCGAAAAGAGCCTGCTTTGGGTAGAATTCTCCGGCTGCAGGATCGGGAAGGATGGATCTGTATATCATGACAATGCTTCCTGCAAGGGACATGTATTTTCTCTTCGATTCATCATTGACCAGGATCGCATCAACCGCATCGTCGATCAACCTTACGCGCTCAAAGCCATAGGTAGTCTGAATTTTTGTCAGGTCAATGCCGAGCCCCGAACAAAACGATGATGTCTCCTCGATCACATGCCTCAATTGCTCAACGAGTTTACTTTTTTCCATACTCCAACGTAATCCACTACGAGACCGTTTAATTTTTCCCTGAACACCCGGTTTGCCCTCGCTATGGCCTGCATGAGCGTGTGGTTTCGCATGGGTTTGTCAAGGTAGATGGTAGAACAGGACGGTACATCAAAGCCAGTCATCCACATGGCGCACACGAATACGATGCGGAACGGGTCATCCGGGTCCTTGAACTTCGTGTCAAGGTCCTCTTTTACTATTCTCCTGCGATGGACAGCGATATCCAATCCCTTTTTCTTAAAATCCTCGATCTCATTTTGCGACTGGGATACCACGACCGCCATGTCGGTCTCTTCCATGAATTTGATCTTCTCTTCAAGTTCCTTTTTCTCGGATCCATCGCATTTTACCAGCTTAGCCTGTAAATCCTTAAGGTACAATTTCCAGTACTTCTGCACCTTATCGTACATCCTGACAGCAGTTGCTTTGTCAATGGAGACCACCATTGCTTTTCCGAATTGTCCTCGTCCCATGAAATGAGCCACAATATCACTGGCTATCTTCTCGAGCCTGTCATCCCTTGTTATCAGGTGGTATTCGCGCGAGAACTCACGCTCAAGTTTATTCTCCTGGTCAGGATCGAGTTCAGCCTCATCGATAAGGCGCTGCAGGTCTTCGTTCAATTCCTTGTTGGTGAGTTGAAGCTCAGGAATGCGATTTTCATAATAAAGCGGAACTGTGGCACCGTCATCTACGGATTGTTTGAAGTTGTAGATGCTGATGTAATCCCCAAAAACCTCTTTTGTCTTTTCTTCACCGAAAATAAGAGGTGTGCCAGTGAATGCGATGAATGCCGCACCGGGAAGGGCATTTCGCATGTTCATTGCAAGGGCATCGTACTGGCTGCGGTGTGCTTCGTCTGTGATAACGATGATATCCTTACGGGCTGAAAGCATGGGATAGGTTTCACCTTTCTTTTTATAAAATTTCTGAATAAGTGTGAATATGTAGCGGTGGTCTTCACGCAGCAGCTGCTTTAAGTGTTCTCCGCTCTCTGCCTGCACTTGCTCCTCAGTTACGGCGCCAGCGCCTGCAAAGTTCTTGTATATCTGATTGTCCAGGTCATTTCTGTCGGTCACGATAACGAACGTGAAATTACCTGGGATTTTTCGCAGCACTTTCTGAGAGAAGAAGACCATGGAGTAGCTTTTCCCGCTGCCCTGCGTGTGCCAGAAGACCCCGAGGCGCCCCCTATTCTTTTCGATCTGCTTCAAGGCTTCAGTAGCGTTGTTCACACCAAGGTACTGGTGGTTCTTCGCAACCAGCTTAACGATCCCGCCGCTTGCTTCGCTGTTTATCTTTTTCCACTCTGCGAAGTGCTCCCATTCTGCTGTCATGCTGCCTATTTTGCTCTGGCTGCCGTTTGAAAGGATAATGAAGCCATTATACCAGAAGATCTGCGGTATTGCGTTCTTGTAGTCGCGCAGGTTATCCCTGTATGCATGTTCGATTCGTTTGTGCGATGCCTTGAGTTCAATGAAGACGAGCGGCAGACCGTTGACAAAGCCAACAAGGTCGGCGCGGCGCTTGTACATCTCACCAGTTACCCAGAACTGCGATGCAAGGAAGAAGTCGTTATTGGAAGGCTCGTTCCAGTCGATTGCCTGCACATTTCTAACTATCCCTTCATTTTCTTTACCCCGGAACGAAACTTTCACTCCGTTCTTTAGCATCTTGTAAACCTCGCGGTTGGCATTAGCCGGACTCATGATGCTGCGGTCGCGGGTGAGTTCTTCGATGGCAAGTTCGATAGCTTCTGGGGGCAGGTCTGGATTCAGGCGCAGAAGGGCGACGCGAAGGCGAGGTACGAGAACTACAACGCTTGAGGTTTCGCGCCCGAGCGTGCCGTTTGAGCCGAATTTTTCGTAGAAGCAGTTAGCTGTCTGCCAACCAAGCTCGCTGAAGAGTTCTATGGCGGGTTGTTCGATAAGTGAATATTCAGAGCAGTCACTCATTACCATTCTCTATGCTAAATTATTATTTAAAGATGTGTATATATTAATG